>Ga0335078_10000338_pt1 | contig 74842 bp, 68 predicted proteins | sample Lox_Sample_32_FD_206711 | JGI IMG/M metagenome (GOLD analysis project Ga0335078, IMG submission 206711) | Soil microbial communities from Loxahatchee National Wildlife Refuge, Florida, United States - Lox_Sample_3.2 | ecosystem: Environmental > Terrestrial > Soil > Wetlands | place: USA...
GGCCCCCGATACTAAACTCGATGGATTCCGCAGCATGCCAACCCAGGCGCGTGTCCACTCGGACGTAACTCGGGATCGATCCGGTATTCAGATCGCTGACGTAATACACGGATGCGTCCCATTCCAGACGATGAGCAAGATTCAAATTGGACCGGACTTGATATTGATGCTTGGGTGAGTCTCCAAACACCGCGGCGTTCAAAATATCGCTGCTTCCCGGATCGAGGCGCAGCTTCATTTGCAAGAAACTGTAACCCGGACTGATGCGCCAGCGATTCGTAACATTCCAGCTTGCGGAAAACTCGGCGCCGTAATCGTTGGCATGCGCCAGGTTGCTCCAGTAGTAGGGAAGAACAAAATGCGGCGGCCCAGGTGTCAACGTGAAGTAAGGTGCGCCGGGCTCAATGGTTACGACATCCCGGTAGTGGCTGGAGAAGACGGACAAGTCCAGGGAGACGCGCTTCGAAAGCTCGGCACGGTACCCGCCTTCGAAATCCAGGAGCTGTTCAGCTTTGATCGGTTTGCCGAAGACTTCGAGCAGTGCGAATGCGCCGCCCGGCTCTGGATCGGTCAAGATGTTGTACTGGTCGGCCACTTCGTACCAGGCTGGCTGCCGAATCGCGCGCGAGACAGAGGTCCAGACTGTTTGACGTTTAGTGGGTGTCCACACCAGTTGCGCGCTCGGCTCGTATTCGAATCCCGTGTAGGAATTGTGTTCCAGCTTCGAGCCAACAGTGAGCGCAAGCGAGTTCGCGATCCGAATCTCATCCTGAACGAACGTGCTGAAGAGTTGGTCAACGCGATGGCCGGAGTCAAACCGGATGGTGTAGCCGGGTTGAAGGCTCTGATCGTTCAATCGGTAGCCAGCTCCGGCGACGACATCCTGCCGTTCTCCGACGCGAAAATGATACTGAAAATCTAGGTCGCCGGTGTCGAGCAGCTGGATTGCCGCTTCCCCAAGCCGCCGGTCATGATCGTAATACAGTTGCAGCGTAGCTTCGGAACCATTCGAGAACCCGTGCGTCCATTTACCCAGAATATCGGAGTTCTCCACCGCGATTTTGTCGTTGAGGGTGTACAAATCGGGGAGCTGATTCGAGATTAACGTCGTGAGCGTCTGGCCCTCGGAGGTTCCGAAGTAATCGCCCTGAACCATCAGGCTGTCGTTGTCGGAAAGGTCCCAGTCAGAACGAAACCCGCCGTGCGAGCCGTGCCATCCATCGTCACCCTGAGCCCCGGTTGCCAGCGGTGCGCTGTCGTCCCGGAAGTAGCTGCCGAAGACGCGGTAGGCGCCTTCCTGTCCAACCGTCCCGCCGTATTGCAACAATCCGTCAGCGCTCTGCCCGGAACCCGTACCGGCCACGAGCAGTCCGCCCTGTGTTGACTTGCAATGCTTGGTAATGATGTTGATCACGCCATTCACCGCGTTGGCTCCCCACACCGTTCCCCCGGGTCCGCGAATCACTTCAATCCGCTCGATGTCCTCCAGTGGGACATTCTGCTGGTCCCAGTAGACTCCCGAAAAAAGTGGGGTGTATACGGAACGTCCATCGATGAGCACCAGAACTTTGTTTGAGGGTGCGTAGTTGAACCCGCGAATGCTGATGGCCCATGAGTTGGCGTCCACCTGGGCCACCTCCACGCCGGGTACCATGCGCAGCAGTTCCGGAATGCTGGTCATTCCCGAGCGCCGGATATCTTCCGCCGTGATCACATACACGGCCGCGCCGGCCTGCGACATCTTCTGGTCCTTCTTGTCCACCGAAGTGACCCGGATATTCATCAGGTCTTCGAGGCTGGCGTTGTTCAGATCGGCGGGCGATTGAGGGAAAGCCAGGCTTGCAAAGGACAGGCAGTACGTCCACAAGAGAAGTCGTGGTACCGATCTCCTGCTCGCTCTTCGCCCGACAGGCGCACTGGTTGGCGCGTACATATCCACTCAGTGAACTCTTCGGCCGAAGCCAGCGTTGTTTGAGGTGGGTAAGAAACTTCCAGTGCTTAGCGCAGTTTATCGCACAGCCGCCCCAGCGTCAGCAGCGCGCGATCGTGTGTGTCCGACCACTTATGCCCGCAATTGAGCCGGATGTAGTTGCGATAGCGACCCGTGGCGGAGAACATCGAGCCGGGAATTACGGTGATGTGTTGTTCCAATGCGGCCTGGTAGAGCTTGAGGGCGCTGATCCGAGCCGGCAATTCCACCCACAACATAAAGCCGCCCGCCGGCCTGCTGATGCGCGTACCTTCTGGAAAATATTTAGAGATCGCCTGACGTACACCTTCCACTTGCAGCCTGAGCGTAGACCGGAGCTTGTTGAGATGGCGGTCGTAGCCGCCCGTTTCGAGAAACTCCGCCACTACCATCTGCGGTAGCGATGACGTCGCGATCGTGGTGAGCATCTTCAAGCGCTCCACTTCGGCGCGATAGCGTCCGGCAACCAGCCAACCCAGGCGGTATCCCGGACAGAGGACCTTCGAAAACGACGAGCACACGATCACGTTGTCTTTGCGGTCGAACGCCTTGGTGCTGCGAGGCCGAACGCCGGCGAAAGACAGGTCGCCATACACCTCGTCTTCGATCAGCGCGATGTTCGCGCGCGCGGTGATTTCCGCCAGCGCCTTTTTGTATTTGTCCGGTAGCATGTAGCCGAGCGGATTGTGGCAGCTCGACATGCTCACGCAGGCCTTCACGCGCCGCTTGCGGATGGCGATTTCCAGTTCGTCCAGGTCCATGCCGTGTTGCGGATCGGTTGGAATCTCGATCACCTCCAACCCCAGCGATTCGGCGCTTTGTAGCACGCCGAAAAACGTCGGACTTTCAACCGCAATGGCGTCGCCCGGCCGGGTGGCCGCGCGCATCGCCAGATTCAGGCCTTCCTGTGCGCCGCTGGTGATCATCACCTCGCGCGGCGAAAATCCGCAGCCGAGCGCCAGCGCGCGCCGGGCCACTTGACGCCGCAGCGGCTCGTATCCCGGAGGAAAGATGTAACGAGTGCTGTGAGCGGGATGCCGATGCACGATGTGGCGGAGAATCAAATTCAGCCTGCGATTGGGAAACAACTCCGGACTCGCCGTGCCCGCGCCGAACTGCACATTCGCCGGATCGTTCAGGGCGTCTATCAGGTCCGTAAGCAGCGCCTTGGGTCCAGTGAGATTGGAGCGCGGTTGGGCGGCGTCGAACTGAGGCTCGGGAATCAGGCTGGAGAATGGCGCGCGCACATAAAAACCGGACTGCGGACGCGCTTCGAGAAATCCCCGCGTCTCCAGCCATAGATACGCCTGCAAAGCCGTCGAGATGCTCACCTGGCGCTGCCGGCTCAGCTCGCGCAGCGATGGGACGCGATCGCCGGGACGCAGCGCGCCGCGAGCCATTTGCTGCGTTAGGCTCTCGGCGATTCGGACGTAGAGTGGCGCTTCCGTTGCTGCTGTGGCCATGGCGAAAGCATAACAGATCGATGTTCTGAAAACTGTACTGATTGTAGGAATACAAATCTGATTCTGTACACAGGCGCGTGCAACGCGCTACCGTGACAGCATGTCCTCCAATGCTTCCGCGTCCTATCCGTATCGTGTCGTCGACGTCTTCAGCGAAGAACCGCTGCTCGGAAACCAGCTAGGCGTGTTTCCCGACTCGTTGAGCCTCGACAGCGGGACCATGCAGAAGATCGCCAAGGAGCTGAACGTGGCTGAAACGGTGTTCCTGGGCGCGCCGTCGCGGCCGGACTGCGCCGCCGCCGTTCGAATCTTCACCCCCGGGCGCGAGATGCCGTTCGCCGGACATCCCACCGTCGGCGCGAGTTTTGTACTGCGCGAACTCGGCGTCGTGCCCAAAGAAGTTGTGCGTTTTTCGCTGGAGGAACAGATCGGACCGGTTCCCGTGCGCGTTGAGAGCGGCAACAGCGGACGGCCGCTGATCTGGCTGACCACACCGCCCATCCGCGTCGGCTCGGCCATTGAGGCCTCGGCTTGCGCACGCGCGCTCGGGCTCGATTCGACGGACCTTCTTGGCAAGCCGCCGGAGATCGTGAGCGCCGGAAATCCCGGGGTCTTCATCGCGCTGAAGAACAAAGAAACGGTCGATCGCGCGTCGCTCGACCTCCAGGCCGCGAGAAAGCTGACCGACGAGCCGATTTTTGTCTTTCCCTTCACACCCACCCGGGAAGGGGCGTATTCGCGCATGTTCGCGCCCGATCACGGAGTCGCGGAAGATCCAGCCACCGGCAGCGCCACTGGTCCGCTAGCTGCTTACATGATGCGCCACAACCTGATGCCCACCGCCGACGGCACGCACGTTATCAGCGAGCAGGGAACCAAGATGGGACGGCGGAGTATCCTCCACATCCTGGTTCACGGCGCAAACGGCGCGAACGGAATTGAAGTGGGAGGTTACGTGACCCCGGTGATCGAGGGGGTGCTGACCATCCAACTTGCGGAAACGCAATTGCACTGAGCGGGCGGGTTAGTTCGTAACGCGGCTGCCGGCAATGCCTGCGGCGGATAAGACTCCGAGCTGATGCATCATCCCGAACGTGTCCCACACGTTCCAGCTTTCAGCGATTTTGCCGTTCGCCATGCGGAAAATCCAGATGCCTGCCACTTCGACCGTCTTGCGGGTCGGCTCGACACCCTGAAGAACGCCGCTGTGGGTGCCGCGCGCGGTCCAACGCGCTATCACGCGATCGCCCGCGAGAAGGGTTTCGTCGATTTCCCAGCGCGCATCGCCGAAGGCGTTGTGGTATCCGGCGATGAGCAGCTTCATGCCCTGAGCCCCGGGTCCCACCCAGGGATTCGAAGGATCGTGATAGCGGTGATCGGCGGCGAACAATTGGTCTGCCGCATCCAGCTTGCGCGCATTGCAAACTTCGTCGATAAAGCGATGCACGACCTCTGCACTTTGCTCCGGCATTGTGGACCTCCTCGCGCCTCTGAAGTCTAGCCTAACGCGTCACGGTGCGTGGTTCCAACTGCGACGCGAAAATTCGCCGGCGACCAGCGGTAGCGGCCTTGGAACGTACAGTATACTGGGCTCAGTCCCTCCTGCAATGTTGCTGTCGAATCCGGCGTATTTCGCGTTTCTGCTAGTGGTATTTTTCGCCTTCTGGCTCGCGCGCCGATTCCGGCTGGGCGCGTTGACGGTCATCCTGTTTGCGAACTATTTCTTTTACGCGCGCTGGGCCCTGGCGTACCTCGCGCTCATCCCGCTGGCTTCCACGTGCGATTTTTACATCGGGCGAGGCCTGGGGCGGACCAGCGATGCACGATTGCGTCGAGCGCTGATCTCGGCCAGCCTGTTCCTCAACGTTGGATTAATCGCGTCGGTGCGATACCTGCCGCACCTGCCCTGGGTTCTTCCGCTTGGCCTTTCGTTCTACGCGTTCCAGTCGCTGACTTACACGCTGGATATTTATCGGCGCGACGCTGAGCCGACCCCGAGCCTGCTCGCGTATCTCGCGTCCGCGAGTTTCTTCCCCACCACGATCGCCGGACCCATCACGCGCCTGCCGAACCTCATTCCGCAATGGTCGAAATGGCAGGTGATCAGCGCGGAGGATGGCGGGCGCGCGCTGTTCCTGATCGGCCTCGGTTTGGTGAAGAAGCTTCTTATCGCCGATTTTCTCGCCGACAACTTGATCAACCGCGTCTTCGATCTGCCCAAGCTCTACTCGGGGACCGAGGTTCTGGCCGGCGTTTACGGCTACGCGTTCCAGCTCTATTACGATTTCTCCGGATACACCGACATCGCGCTCGGCTCGGCGCTGCTGCTCGGAATCAAGCTGCCGCCTAATTTCAATCGCCCTTACTTCGCGCAGAACATCGCCGATTTCTGGCGCCGTTGGCACATTTCGTTCTCCAACTGGCTGCGAGACTATTTGTACTTCTCGCTACCCGGCTTGCGCTCGCGCTGGAAGATCTTCACCTACGCGAATCTGGTCGTTACCATGGCGCTCGGCGGGCTATGGCACGGCGCGAGCTGGACTTTTCTCGTCTGGGGCGTCTGGCACGGATGCGGTCTTGCAGCCCAGCGAGGGTGGCAGGTGGTTCGCGGCAATGCGAAACCTTCCCCGCATTGGGCTGCGCGATTCGGGCGGGCTCTGGCGACGTTTCACTTCGTTCTGTTCGGCTGGATCTTCTTTCGCGCCTCCAGTATCGCCACCGCTCGCGACGTTCTGGCGCAGATTTTCTCTGGCACTGTTTCGTTCGCGAATGTGACGCCGGCATTCACGATCGTGCTTACGATCGCAATCCTGGCGCACTACGTCCCCAGACATTGGTACGACCGAGCACTCGACTTGTTCTGCGCCGCGCCCTACTATGCGCAAGCCGCCGCGATGGCGCTGCTGGTGGTCGCAATCCAGCACGCCGCGGGTTCGACGCCTGCGCCGTTCATTTATTCGCGATTCTGAGCCATGCTGCCAAAGAAAACGTCGCTCACGATTGTCACCTTCGCTGCCTTGGTGCTGCTGCTGAACTTTGCGAAACTTACCCGGCCGCTCGCGCACTCCGCGGTGGTCGATTTCCATTCGAGCTCGGCTGGCGCGCCCGCATCCGCCACGAAACGCACCATCCCTACCCAGCGACCCAGCCCGGCACGCGCTCGCACGCCGACAGACCTCATTGACGACCACGAAAATCTGAAGGCTTTCTATCAAGCTCTCTGGCGCACCGAATCGAAGCTCCCGGGTGCCGTCACTCGAATCCTGCACTACGGCGATTCGCCCGTCACGGCCGACTCGATCACCGCCGATGTTCGCTCGCTCCTCCAGGAACATTTTGGCGATGCCGGCCACGGCTTTATCCTGGTCGCCAAACCGTGGGCCTGGTACGGTCACCGTGGCGTCGAGGTTTCCGGCAAAGGCTGGCATATCGAACCGGCCAGCCAATCGCGAGCTCGCGACGGTTTCCACGGACTCGGCGGGGTCAGTTTCCAAGGCAATCCGGGTGCGTCTTCGCATTTCGTTCTCAAAGACGACCACGCGCGAGTGGAGGTGAACTACCTAGGCCAGCCTGGCGGCGGTTTACTGCGAATCACAGCCGAAGGGCGGGGAATCGGCGAGCTGGATACGAATGCTCCGGCAAAGAATCCCGGCTTCCAAACCTTTGCGTTACCGCCGGGCGCCCATTCAATTGACCTTGGCGTCGAGCGGGGCCCTGTGCGCCTGTTCGGCGTTAGTTTCGAGAAGGACGGCCCGGGCGTGATTTACAATAGTCTTGGGCTAAATGGCGGCCAAGTCCAGGTGGTGGTGCGCTACTTTGACAAACCACAATGGACGCTGGAGCTCCAGCATGAACGGCCCGATCTGGTGGTGCTCAACTATGGCACCAACGAAAGCGTTTTTGCCGAGTACATCGAGCGATACTATGCAGGCGAATTGCGCGAGGTCATCGGACGAGTGAAAGCCGCCGTGCCCGACGCTTCCATTCTCGTCATGAGCCCGATGGATCGCGGCCAGCGCGACTCGAGCGGCCAGATCACTACCGTTCCCACGCTTCCGCGGCTGGTGGAGATTCAACAGAAAATCGCGGCCGAGATGGACTGCGCGTTTTTCAATACTTTTCAGGCCATGGGCGGCGAGGGCACTATGGGCCGCTGGTATGAAAGCCAGCCCCGCTTGGTGAGCGCCGACTTCATGCATCCGCTACCGGGCGGCGCGCGAAAAGTTGGCGTGCTGCTTGATCAAGCACTTGAGACCGGATACCGGCAATATCAGGCCCGGCATCAAAGGTCGGCGGATCCAGTCGCGGAGAAGCGGCAGTAATGTTCCGCGCGGCGTGGGCCCTGTTGCTCGGCTTCGCCGCCATGGCGGCTCCCCCAGATACCACCACTGCGTCCGCGACAACCGCCAAAAAGCCTGTCAAGAAACCTACTGCGCCCGCGAAGAAAAGTGCCGCGAAGAAAAAGATCATCCGCAAAAAAACGGCTCCCGTCGTTGCTGTTTCTCCGGTGGCGCGTCAGAGCGCCTTTCAAACCGTGAGCGCGCGGGCGGCCAGGCCGCTCGACTCTATCGAGGGCGCCGGCGCTCTGGTGCCCTTCTTCGAACAGATTTTGCATCCTGCGCCGAATGCTCCGGTGCGCATCCTTCAGTACGGCGATTCTCACACCGCCTCGGACGATTGGGCCGGCGAGATGCGGCAGGACTTCCAGCGTCGGTTCGGCGCCGGCGGCGCGGGATTTACCCTTCCGGGGCATCCGTTTCTCGGGTATCGCCGCTTCGACAGCCGCGGGTCGAACTCCGCTGGTTGGTACACCGACGGCATCGTGACGCGTAAAGGCGACGGCATTTACGGACTCGGTGGAGTCAGCTTGACCGCGCATGCGCCCGGTCAAACAGTCACGCTTTCGGTGGAATGCCAGCAGCTCGAGCTGCATTATCTCCAGCAACCCGGCGGCGGCCAGCTCGAGTTTTCCGTGGATGGCGTTGAGATCGCCACTGTCGATACGGGCGGAGATTTCGGTCCAGGCGTGTATCGCTATAGTCCTGACCCCGGTCCGCATCAATTTGCCTTGCGAACCCTGAGTGCCGCTCCGGTCCGCCTGTTCGGTTGGGTGGCGCAAAACGAGAGGGGCGTGACTTATGAAACGCTCGGCATCAACGGCGCGCAGGCCGATCTTCAGCTCGACTGGAATACAACGGTGCTGGACGGCGAAATCGCCGGCCGCGATCCCGCCCTCATCGTGCTGGCCTACGGAACGAACGAGGCGTTGAGCAAATCATGGACCGCTGAGCAATATCGCGCGTCGCTGTTTGAGGTAATTCGTCGCTTGCGCGCTGCCGCGCCTCTCGCCAGCATTCTTCTGGTCGGCCCGCCCGATTGCGAATATCGGCTTCGCGACGGCGGCCGCAGGACCTTCCCGCATCTCGATGAGGTGATCGAGATCCAGCGCCAGGTCGCGCTCGACTCTGGCTGCGCATTCTGGGATTGGCGCGCGCGAATGGGTGGCCCCGGCTCGGTGCATCAATGGTTCCAGGCGGGCCTTGGGCAAGCCGACCACACCCATCTCACCAGCGCCGGATATCGCATGGTGGGCGATATGCTTTTTTCCGAAATTATGAGCCAATATGACCGTTTTCAGGCCGCCATGGCAGGCCGTACCGATGGACAATAAAGAACGCATCGCTACCATTCTGAAGAACGTCTCGAAAAAACCTGCGGTTCCAGATTCGACCGAGTCGCTGTTCGATTCCGGTTATCTCGATTCGTTCGCACTGCCCGACGTAGTGGGTGAGCTGGAGCGCGAGTTTGGAATTCAGATCCCCGATTCCGATTTGAATCCACGTAAGTTCGAATCCATTGCGCGCATCGAGAGCTACATCGAGAGCCGGAAATAACGCGTGTCGGCGATCCGGGCTTTCGGAGCCTATCTACCTGCGCGTGTGGTTGGAAACGCCGAACTCGCTGAGCGTGTGGGGTCCGAGGCGAGCAGGATTCGCGACGTTTCTGGAATCGAAGAGCGGCGCTACGCGACTGCGGATGAATCGGTGGCTGGTATGGCGGCCGAAGCCGCGCGGCAGTGTTTTGAACGCGCGGGGGCGGTTGCCGGCGACGTCGGTCTGATCATCGTGTCTTCGGGATCCAGCGAGCGGCAGTTTCCAGGCCCAGCCTCGCAAGTCGCGCAGCTGCTGGGCACGGCTCAGATCCCCGCCATCGATCTGCCCATGGCCAGCGCAGGCGGACTCTTCGGAATGGCTCTGGCGGCTACACTCGCCCCGCAGTATGGCAATGTCCTCGTCGTCGCGTCGGAGAAGATGTCGACCATTATGGCTCGCGAGCCCGCCGATCCAGGCACCGCGATCCTGTTCGGCGATGGCGCGGGCGCTTGTCTTATCGCCGCTGGTGACGGTACGGCGCGCATCATCGCCACCGTTCTGCATTCCGATGGCTCGTTCGCGGACGACCTGCGTCTCGAATTTGGCTCGCCGCTCGCTATGAACGGCCGATCCGTGATTATGCAGGCATCACGTAAGATTCCCGCGGCTATCCACGAAGTGCTGGAAAAAAACAACCGAAAGCCGCACGACGTGGAGATCTTTTTGATGCACCAGGCCAATCAAAACCTGATCGACCGCGTCGCGCGAGCCATTCAGGTGGAACCTCCGAAGTTTTATTCGAACATCGCCCGCTACGGCAATACTTCTTCGGCCTCGATGCTGATCGCGGCTTCCGAATGGTGGCAGAATCCCGGTCCATGTGCGGGCCAATTGATCTGTTTTGCGGCGTTCGGCGCCGGTTTCCATTGGGGCGCGCTGCTGGTAGAGGTAATGTAAGCCGATCAACGTCGCAACTGAACGACGGTTTCCAAATGGAAGGTCTGAGGGAAAAGATCGACTAACGTGAGCTTCTCGATCCTGTAGCCACTCGCAATCAAGCCTTGAAGGTCGCGTGCCAGCGTGGCCGGATCGCAGGATACGATCGCGAGCGCGGGAGCTTGGACGCGTGCCAATTCGGCGACCACCCGTTTTCCCAATCCTGCGCGCGGCGGATCGGCCAGCATCAAGTCCGGCCGGCTCTCCAGGCGCGCAAGGTATTCTTCTACGGTTGTGTTCTCGCTCGCAACAGTCTCGCCGAGATTGTGGACCAGATCGCGATGGGCGCTCCTTCCCGATTCAACCGCCGTCACGCTGCGAAACCGGCCGGCCAGCGCTTTCGAGAACAATCCAACACCCGCATAGAGATCCACCGCGGTTTCGCCCGTATGCTCCGCTAGGGTCGTTTCCACCAAGCGCTCGACCAGAAACCGGTTGACCTGGAAGAACGAGTTCCGGCTGACACGGAATCCCTGATAGTCGATTGGAGCGCTGGTTCCAATGGACTCGAATATCGAGAATACCGAGCGAGGAGCGCGTTCCAGCACGCTGACTTGGGTCTCTGTTTCGTTGCTGAACAGCTCAACGTCGCCAGTGTATGAGCCGAGCTCCGGCCTGCGGGAATTCAGAGCCGAGATCGCGCGGCTCAATGCCGGCGATGAGATCGGGCAGCTCTCGATTTCGCACAGCCGCCGCGACGCGTGCTCGAAGTATCCAAGCGCGCCTCGTTCCATGTGAAGCTGGATGCGATTGCGATAGTGCCAAGGCTCGCCTGTGATGGTATCGACGTCGCCCGCGTATTCGATTTTGCCGACCCGACGCAGCACCTCGCGCAGCGCGGCAATTTTCTGTTGGACCTGCGTCGCATAGTCCAAGTGCTGAAACTGGCAGCCTCCGCAGCGCAAAAAGTACGGACAAGCCGCCACTATCCGCGCCGGTCCCGGAGAAACGACTTGGATCACGCGCCCTCGAAACAAATCGTTCTTGACGCGCTCCACTTCGGCGCGAACTTGCTCGCCGGGCGCAACGAAAGGAACCAGAACCACCTTCCCGTCTAGCCGGGCCAGTCCTTCGCCGCCGTAGACCAGTTTTTCGATTGTGAGATTTTCTTCGGTGGGCAAACGGAAACTCACCCTACGGTACCATGAAGGATTCACATGAAGGCCCGCATTTTTTCCGGCGTTCAGCCGACCGGAAATCTTCACATCGGCAACTACCTGGGCGCGCTCAAAAACTGGGTGCAGATCCAGGCAGGTTACGAGAGCATCTTCGGAATCGTCGACCTGCACGCTATCACGCTGTATCAGAAGCCCGACGAGCTGCGTGCGAAAATCCGCGAGACGGCGGCGCTATTTCTCGCCGTGGGGATCGATCCGAAGCAGTCGTCGATCATGGTGCAGTCGTCTGTCCCTGAACACTCGGAGCTGGCTTGGATGCTGACGTGCGTCACGCCAGTCGGATGGTTGGAGCGGATGACGCAATACAAAGCGAAGTCGCAAGAGCAGGAGACCACCGGCGACGGGCTGCTGCAATATCCGGTTTTGATGGCCGCCGATATCCTGATCTACCAAGCCGCGATTGTTCCGGTAGGCGACGACCAGTCGCAGCATCTCGAACTGACCCGCGACATCGCGCAGCGGTTCAATTCTATGTATGGCGAGACGTTCACTATGCCCGCGACGCACCTGCCGGCGGTCGGATCGCGCGTGATGGGGTTGGATGATCCTGAGAAGAAAATGAGCAAATCGGTGACGGGTTCCGGCCATGCGATCGGGTTGCTCGACCCTCCGGACCAGGTTCGCAAGAAGATCATGCGCGCGACGACGGACTCGCAGCCGCAGGTGGATTTCGAGCATCTCGGCGCCGGTGTCCGCAATCTCATCGACATCAGCCAGGCGTTCATGGGTTGGAAGAACGAGCAGAGTCAGGCGGAGTTTAACGGGCTGCGATACGGAGACTTGAAAAAGAAAGTAGCGGAGATCGTCGCGTCAAAGCTCGAACCGATCCAGGCACTGTACCGCGAAATCATTTCGGAGCCAGGGTACCTCGACAGCGTTCTCAAACAGGGCGCCGATCATGTCCAGCCCATAGCGCGATCCACCGTCCAATTGGTCAAAGAACGGATGGGGCTATACACGGCGGGTTAATGGAAATCGTGTGAGGGCACAGCCTCCTCGGCGACGTGCAGCGGTTCGAATCGTTCCGCCCGCACAGTAAAAACTCCATCGATATTCTGCATCTCGCCATCAATCACAAGATAAGAATGATTCAGAATAGTAGCTCGCTCGCGGTCGAAAACATCCGGCATCACGACGGCGTTCGAGACGCCAGTCTCATCTTCGAGACTCAGGAATAACAGACCCTTCGCTGTCCCCGGCCGCTGGCGGCAGATAACGCATCCGGCAATGCGGGCCAGCCGCCCGTTAGGAATTAATTGCAATTCGCGCGCCGGTGTAACGCCGATCGCATCCAGTTTTTCCCGATGGAAAGACATCGGGTGTTTGCCGATGGTCAGATGCGTGCCGCGGAAATCGGAATTGAGCCGCTCGGTTGCGGTCATGGGAGCGAGCGGCGATGCAGATTCGCTCGCAGCGGCCGCGGCGAAGAGCGGTCCGGCAGGACGAATGGCGAGCTCCGAATCCCAAAGTGCCGCTCGCCGATGCGTGGGTGTTTGCGGAATAAAATTCAGCGCGCCGATTTCGCTGAGCTTCCGCAATTCGTCCTTGCGGACTTCAGGGGCGCGGTTCACTAGATCCTGGATGCTCTCAAACGGCCGCTCAGTGCGTGCTCGAAGAATCGCTTCGGCGGCCTGCTGGCGAACGCCTTTGGCGTAGTTCAACCCCAGTCGCACATATTTTTCGCCGTTGTGGTCTTCGATGGTGCACTGCCAGCTGGAGCTCGTTACGTCAATGGGTTTGAAATGCAGCCCGTGCCGCTGCGCGTCTTTGACTAACGTCGCGGGTGCGTAGAATCCCATCGGCTGATTGTTGAGCAACGCGGCGGTGAACGCGGCCAGGTAGTGGCACTTCAAATACGCGCTGGCATAAGCTATGAGGGCGAAACTCGCCGCGTGCGATTCGGGAAAACCGTAAAGCGCGAACGAGGTGATGGATTGAACAATGGTCTCCTGCTGTTGGCCGGTGATGCCGTTGTTCGTCATTCCGGAGCGAAGCCGCGTCTCGATATCGCGCATACGGGCTTCCGAGCGCTTGAATCCCATGGCGCGGCGCAGTTCCTCCGCTTCTCCGCCAGTGAAATTCGCGGCGATCATGGCAATGCGCAGGAGTTGCTCCTGAAACAGCGGCACACCCATCGTGCGCGCGAGCACCGGCTCAAGCGACGGATGCAGGCACTCGGGGGTTTCGCGGCCCTGCCGTCGGCGCAGAAAGGGATTTAGCATTTTCCCGACGATCGGTCCTGGCCGGATGATCGCCACCTGCACTACGATGTCGTAGAAACGTTCGGGCCTGAGCCGCGGAAGGCACGACATCTGCGCGCGGCTCTCCACCTGGAACAGCCCGATGGTGTCGGCTTTTTGCAGCGCTGCATAGACCAGCTTGTCGTCCTGGGGAAGATGCGCGAGGTCCACTTCTTCGTCGTAAGACTCACGAATGCGCTGGATCGATTCTTCGAGCACCGCCATCATGCCCAGGCCGAGCAGGTCCACTTTGACGATGCCCATGTCGGCGCAATCTTCTTTATCCCACTGGATGACTACGCGGCCAGGCATGGTGGCGGGCTCGAGGGGAACCACGGAATCGAGCTGGCCTTCGCAAATCACCATGCCGCCCGAATGCTGGCCCAAATGCCGCGGCAGATCCTGGATGGTCATGTACAAATCCAGAAACTTCGCGATCAATGGATTTTCGGGCGCGTAGCCGGCTTCGCGGAACTGGCGATCGGCCGTTTCGCGTGGATCGGTCCAGCCCCAGGATGGAATCAGCGCGGAGATACGCGCGAGATCCGGCTCCTCGAAACCCAGCACCTTTCCGATGTCTCGGACGGCAGACCGGCCGCGATAGGTGATGACATTGGCGGTCATAGCGGCGCCGAGTTTGCCGTAGCGCTCGTAGACGTATTGAATGGCGCGCTCGCGTTGATCGCCGCTCGGAAGGTCGAGATCGATGTCCGGCCATTCGCCACGTTCCTCAGAAAGAAAGCGCTCGAACAGCAGGTCCATCGAGATCGGGTCCACGGCAGTGATGCCGAGCGAATAGCATACGGCACTGTTGGCGGCCGATCCACGGCCTTGCACCAAGATGTTGTTTTTCCGGCAGAATTCGACGATGTCCCAGACGATCAGGAAATATCCGGCCAGATCGAGTTTTTCGATGAGCGCGAGCTCGCGTTCCACCTGGCGGCGTGCACGGCGGTAGAGATCAGCCGAGAAGGCGTTGGTCGAATATCGGTTGCGCACCCCTTCTTCCGTGCGCTTGCGCAGGAAGGTGTTCATGGTGTCGCCAGTCGGGACTGGGTAGCGCGGGAACTGATAGCCAAGATCGGCGAGCGTGAACTGGAGGCGATTGGAGAGCTCGCGCGTGTTGGCGATGGCTTCGGGCAAGTCGGCGAAGAGACGCGACATTTCTTGCGAGCTTTTCAAATGCCGCTCGGAATTGATGGAGAGCAGCCGCCCGGCGTTTTCGATTGTGACTTTGTGCCGGACGCAGGTGAGGATGTCGAGCGCTTCGCGCGAGCGGCGAGTGGCGTGGCTTGCGCCGTTGGTGGCAACCAGCGGGAGTTGATGCTTGCGCGCGAAGTCGATCAGAGATTGATTGCGGGCTTCCTGTTCGCGGTTGTAGTGACGTTGTAGCTTGACGAAGATGTTTTTGACACCAAAGAGGTCGATCAGACGCGGATCGGGGCGTGAGGCGAGAAAGACCAGGCCATCCGAAAATTGGGCGAATTCTTCCGGCTCAGCCGCGCCTTTGCCTTTTTTCGCGCGCATCTTCATACGGGTGATCAAACGGCAGAGATTTTGATAACCGCGCCGGTTTTCGGCGAGCAGCGGATAGCGATGACCATCGGTGCAGGTGATCTCGGCGCCAATGTGCGCGCGAAGGCCGGCTTTTTTCGCGGCCATGTGGAAGCGGGCAGCGCCAGAGACGTTATCGCGGTCGAGAATGGCGAGCGCGGGCTGATCGAGCGCGTGTGCACAGGCGACCAGTTCTTCTGGGGTTGAGGAGCCTTCGAGGAAGCTGAACGCCGAGCGGGCGTGCAGCTCGACAAATCCACAATCAGTCATAACTGCCCTCGATGAACCAACGCTGGTCCGGTTCCTGATATACGCGATACAACGCCCCGCTCGCCAGTGTTACGTCCCACTCGTCGCGATTCCAGGCGGATTGCGTCCACCAGTTGCCTGAAGTTCTCCACGGACCCGAGACGTTCAGGATCTTTTCGTGGATGCCTGAAGCGGCCAGCCGCACGGGTCGATTCTGGTGGAACTCTATATTCGCCGTGAGCGGTGGACGGAAATATCGGAACGCCTGACGATTCTCCGGCGACGGCGCTGTTGTCATTTGCGGCTGATCCGGTTTGAGCCGATACGGATGCGGGTGGTGGGTATCGATCAGCTCCGGCACACCGACGTTCTGTTCGCCGACGATGCCGCGAATGCGAGCCAGCGTCAGCTCCAGCTTGTCGGGCGCGGGAGCAAGCGGCAGGAAAATTCCGTTCTGCACAGTGCGCGGCAGCACCGGCTTCACGCTGACCGCGAGAGCGCGGGTCGCGGCTTGCGGCGTATGTCCCTCCAGATCCATTTGCAGGAGCTTCAGGAGCGATTTGCTTTCGCGCATCGGGACCGGCAGCCGTAGCGTGCGTTCGTGTTCAGAATTATCGTCGAGCTCCAGCCGGATGCTGACTTCGCCGGCCGCCATGCCGTGCGCTTCCAACTTTTCGCATTGCTCGCCGAGCATGCGCGCGATCAAAAATAGCAGCGGCTCGAGCAATTCCACGGGATGATCCAGCTCGATGCGTTCGTCATATGTGACGTCCGGTTGATAGGCACGCAGTGGCCGGTGAATCGCACCTTGGGCCAGCCGTTGCAAATGCACGCCCGCTTCGCCGAATCGTTCTGCGATGCCCGATTCAGGAAGCTGCGCGAGCTGCTGGAGATCGCGAATGCCCCAGGCATCCAGTGTTTCGAGCATTTCTTCGGTGATCGGGAGACACGAAATGTCGAGATGATCCAGCTCGGGATGGATGGTGATGCCGGGCAAATTGCGCGCGGCGAGAATAGCGGACTCGGCAGTTTCAGCGATCGCGATATTCACGGTGCTCGCCGCTCGCTGCGCGATGGCTTGTGCGATCTGATCGGGCGAGTTGTAGAGCCGGCCCAGTCCATCGATGGGAAAGACGATGGTGTCGGGTGCGGTCTGTTCGAACCAGGGCGAGAAGGATTCCGAGATTTTCTGGAGATCGGCCGTGCCGTGCAGACAGGCGAACATGATCAGATGGCCCTCGCTTTGAAACTGGCAGCGGCATGGCGCATCGGTTTGCGCGAGGCAGCCTCGAGCTCCACGCCGCGCAACAATTCGAAACCGGGAGCGCCTCGCCAGACGGCTCGCTTGCACTTCATTTCGAGCATCAGCGAAGCGCAGGATTTCGCCAGCGGCGTCTTCTCGATGAGAGCGAATACTGTGGGCGTGTTTTCGATGGCGCGGCGGAATCGATACCAGTAGGAAATCGGGATGCGATTGGCGATGCGCGGCGCGATCTGGCAGAGGTCGAGCACGACCACGCCGAAGCCGCCCGCGTGGAGCAGGGCATCGGCGGCTTTAAGCGCTTTGCCGGTGTTGTGGCCGCAGCGGACCCAGACGAGTTGGGAGAGCGCAACCCCGGCCGCTGCTGCCGAGACGGGGTCGAAGGAGTTGGCTGCGTCGATGTAGGCGCAGGTCTCGTATTTTGTGGTGGATGCGGATAGAAGTGAATGGATTAGAGTAGTACGGCCGGAGCAGTCGGGTCCGATGATTTCAGAGATCGCGCCGCGCGGGAAGCCATCGATCAGCGCGTCCAGGGATGCAATGCCGGTAGGAAGCCATTCGCGCGCGCGAGCATCCGGGCGGAATCCGAGCGTAGCAGTGAGAGCGGCGGTTGGGTTCATGCAAGTTCGCCTTTTCTTCGCCACAAGTATTGTGGCGCTCCGGAGCAGAGATGTCAAGGTAGATAAATAAGAACGGCGCTAGCTTCAATCGCTGCTGAGCGATGGCTAGTGAGCGTGTTGTCCTCGACAACAACGGGCTAGTTCGCGGGCTTCTGTTGCCGGCCTCAATTCTAGGGCGTGTATTTCAACGTGCACTACCACGCGCGACATTCTCGTTTCGGAAGCGACACTGAACGGGTTGGCGGATGTACTGCGCGCAGGACGTGAAGGTTATGCACGCGATTCGCACCTGCCGGGATTCACGGCGACTTCCAGCAGCATGTTGTCCTTCGTGTCGTCGGCGCAAGTGCTGATCACCGGGGACCGCGACCTTCTGTCGATGAATCCGTTTCGAGGCGTTTCGATCATCACGCCGTTGAAACATATTCGCAACAAAAAAAGACGGCGCGTTCCGGCCGCTGCGATAAAATTGATCTATGAACTGCTATGGAGGAAAAGAACTGGCTGCGAGTTTTCGCACGGTTCGGAAGAACACGATCACTATCGCCGAGGAGATCGGCGAAGAGCATTACGGTTTCCGCCCCGCGCCGGACACGCGTACTGTTGGAGCAACGTTAGTTCATATCGCCCTAACCACACGCATGCCGTATCAGATTCACGGCATCGAGAAACGCACCGCGCTCGAAGGGTTCGATTTTCCCGCATTCTTCACCAAGATCATGGCGGAGGAAAATACGCCGCGGAGCAAGAAGCACATCATCGAGATGCTCAAGGAAGACGGCGAGGAATTCGCGAAATGGCTGGAAGGCCTAAGCGACGAGTTTCTGGCCCAGTCCGTTGCTTTCCCGCCGGGCATGATGCCCCCATCCAAATCGCGCTTCGAAATGATCCTGGGCGTGAAAGAGCACGAAATGCATCATCGTGCGCAGTTGATGTTGATGGAGCGAATGATCGGAATCGTGCCGCATTTGACGCGCGAGATGCAGACGCGGATGGCCGCTATGCAGGCGAATCAGACGACTACCGCGGCCCGCTGACCGAAAACGCTATCGAGCCGCTGCAATCGATTGGCGGGGTAGGTTGGTCGCGCGGGCCGGAGGACGGCGATCAAGCAACTGCTCGGTCAGCTCGCAGCTGCGCTCGATAAAACATGCCAGCGTCGGATCAGCGGCCGACAATGCGCGCAACTGGCTGGATAGCTCCGCCGGCGGCGCGTAGGCCCGGCGTCCGCCGCGCGCGTACGATCGCAGGCATCTGCTTAGCTGTCTTTCAAGAATGAGATTGGCGTGCGTCAATGGGATGCCCGCGCGCCGCATCGATTCGGAAGCGGCCATAACCAAGGGAAACAGCAGGCTGCTAGTGCACGTCAAGGCGGCCAGGTAGAGCGGCTTCAGACCACGATCGATGCACAGGCAGCGGCGTTCGCGGTGATCCACCAGCCGCTTCACTTCCTGAATCGCGCGACGGTCGCCCTCGATCAGGTACTCGATGTCAGCGGAGCCAGGGACAGTGGTGATGGAACCGATGGATGCGCCGCGCGAGAGAAATTCACGCAGGTCGCAACTGCCGCGCGAGGCGCTGCACAGGACGATGGATTTGTTCTTCCATGAAATACCGGACGAATACAGTTCCGAAATGATGCCGTGCAACGCCCGATCCGGCACGCTGATCAAGATCAGAGTGCATGCGTCGAACTCGCTGTAATCTTTGACTGGACAGCCGGCGCGAAGGCTATTGGCGATGCGGCTGGCAAGCCGAAAGGACGACGCCTTCACTGGCCCCAGCACTTTTGGAAGCGACCAAAATCCCGCCAACGACGAACTGCTGAAACTACCTCCCCCGACCAGCGCTACTGATTTGGGTCTCTTCATAGACTTTGGGAGACTTGAGAATTTTAATACGATCTCGCAACTGGGCGGCCTTTTCGAACTCGAACTTCTTGGCGGCCTCGCGCATGGTTTCTTCGAGGCTCGCGATGAACTTGTCGCGCTGCTCGGGTGTCATTTCTTCCACCGGATCTTCCGGCTCTATCGGGACCGTGACGTAGTCGCCCTCGGCGATGGCGACCAGGCTCATGTCGATCGGCTTGATGATGGATTGCGGAATGATGTGGTTCTCTTCGTTGTATTGTTCCTGGATGGTGCGGCGGCGATTCGTTTCGCCGATGGCGCGCTTCATACTATCGGTGTAGACATCGGCGTATAGAACCGCGCGGCCGTTGAGGTGGCGCGCGGCCCGGCCCATCGTTTGGATCAGCGAGCCGGACGAACGCAGGAAGCCTTCTTTATCCGCGTCCAGGATGGCGACTAGTGAAACTTCAGGAAGATCCAGGCCTTCGCGGAGTAGATTGACGCCCACCAGCACGTCGATCTCGCCGCGGCGCAGATCGCGCAGGATCTTCATGCGATCGAGCGCGCCGATTTCCGAATGCAGATACGCACAGCGTACGCCGACCTCGGTGTAGTATTCCGACAAGTCTTCCGCCATGCGCTTGGTGAGCGTGGTGACGAGGACACGCTCGTTCGCTTCCACCCGCTTGCGAATCTCGTTCAGCAGGTCGTCTACCTGGCCCTTGATCGGCCGGATTTCGACTTGCGGATCCACCAGACCGGTAGGCCGGATGATTTGCTCCACCACGACGCCGGAGGATTTCGTGAGCTCATACGGACCTGGCGTTGCGGAAACGTAGACCACCTGGTTCACGCGGTTCTCGAATTCTTCAAACGTGAGCGGCCGATTGTCCAGCGCGCTGGGGAGGCGGAAGCCGTAATTGACCAGCACAGTTTTTCGCGACCGATCGCCGTGATACATGCCTTGCAACTGCGGCATGGTCTGATGGCTCTCGTCGATGAAGATCAGGTGATCGTTGGGCAAATAGTCGAGCAGCGTGGGCGGCGGCTCGCCGGGAAGCCGGCCGGTGAAATGGCGCGAGTAGTTCTCAATACCGTGGCAGTAGCCGATCTGCTTCATCATTTCCAGATCGAACATGGTGCGCTGGAAGAGGCGCTGCGCCTCCACGATCTTGCCTTGCTTCTCGAGCTGCGGCTGCCATTCCTCGAGTTCTTTCTTAATGCTGACCATCGCCTGATCGCGCGTCTGCTGCGTCATCACGTAGTGCGTTTTGGGATAGATCGGCAGGCGCAGATAGGTCTGGCGGACCTGGCCCAAGAGGGGATCGATCTGGCTGAGCGACTCTACTTCATCGCCCCATAGCTCGATGCGATAGGCGTAGTCTTCGTAGGTGGGGAAAAGCTCGATCACGTCGCCGCGGACGCGGAAGGTTCCGCGAGTGAAGTTGTGATCGTTGCGGTCGTAAAGAATTTCCACCAGGCGCGAGATGATGTGCTGGCGTGAAACCTTCTGGCCCTTTTCGAGCATCAGCAACTGACCGTAGTACGCCTCAGGCGAGCCCAGGCCGTAGATGCAGCTTACGCTGGCGACGATGACGCAATCGCGGCGCTCGAAAAGCGATCGTGTGGCCGAAAGCCGGAGTTTATCGAGCTCATCGTTGATGGTGGCTTCTTTTTCGATATAGATGTCGCCGGAAGGCAGGTAGGCTTCGGGCTGATAGTAATCGTAATAGCTGACGAAGTACTCGACCGCGTTCGATGGAAAGAACGTTTTGAATTCGTGATAGAGCTGCGCGGCCAGAGTTTTGTTATGCGCCAGCACCAGCGCGGGCCGGCCGGTGTGCTCGATCACCTTGGCCATGGTGAAGGTTTTTCCGGAGCCCGTTACGCCGAGCAGCACCTGATGCTGCTCACCTTCCACCGTGCCGCGGACGAGTTCGGAGATGGCGGTCTCCTGGTCGCCGCGCGGGCGATAGTCGACCGCAAGATGAAAGCCCATGTACTCTCAGGATAACCGGCCCGGGCAGGATCGGCGCTGCCTGTCGCCGTTACCTTTCGTTTTCTTTCCGCGGGGTGAACTCAGTGGCCATGCGCTGAGCGCGGGTAACCTCTGCCGGCTTCAGCTTCTTGGCCAGCAAATCGCGCTGAGCGATGCAGCCGGCATTGCCCGACGCCGCACAAATGTTCATCCACTTGTAGGCTTCGACGTAGTCGCGGCGCACGCCCTGCCCGGAGCCGTACATTGCGCCCAAGTTGTGTTGGGCTAGCGTGTAACCCTGTTCGGCGGAACGCCGGAACCATTTGGCGGCTTCGGTTGGATCCTGCGGCACGCCGTGCCCGTCCAGGTAGAGGAGTCCCATATTGAACTGGGCTTCCGCGTCGCCATCCTCGGCCTCGGGACGCCATTCTTTGACGGCCGCATTGTAGTCGCCCTTTTTGTACGCAGCCACGCCCTTAGCGAAATCCGCCGCGGGAAGGGCGGGCGTCAGCGCCCAGAGGAGCATCAAGCTAGAGACGACTCTCATGCGCAATTTCTCCTTATGGTATTGAAGCACAGGCCGTGGAACTTGTTTCAGCCTAGGTGTCAAAAACGTCACGGTTCCAACAAAAAACGGAGCGATTCCTCGAGGAAAATATCCAGGCGGTCGTGCTGCACCCAGTGACCGGCGCCCGGCACCTTCACCAGCCGGTGGTTCTTGATCACGGAAGCGCGGCCGTCCAGTTCAGGATTGGGCGCCCAGCTCTCCATGCCCCAGAAAAGCTGCACAGGACATGTGATTTCGTTCAAGATGGCGCGCATGTCGTCGATGTTCTGGCCGTAAGGTGGGAAGATGCGCGCGTAATTATCGAATTTCCAGACCAGCGAACCGTCGGAATTCCAGTTGGTCCCGTACAGTGTGAGATGGCGCGCCACCTCGTCGGAAAGATGCGGATTGGCTTCCTTCATGCGCGCGACCGCGGCGTCGATGTTCGGGTAGCTGTGCGGCTCGCGCGGCTCGGTCTTGCGGACCTGCGCGATCCAGTTGCGCATGCGCTCTGGCGGCGGCCGGTGGATCTTGTGGCCCACCGGCAGGCCGAGGCCTTCGATCGCGATGGCCTTGCGGACGCGGTCGGGATAGATTCCGGCATAATTCAGCGTGATGATCCCGCCGAGCGAATGACCGACGATGTAGAGCGGAAAGTCGTCGATGATATCAGCGAGCGCGGAGAGATCGAGCGTGTGTTCGGCGATGGTGTAGAGCGCACCAGGCGCCCAGGCGCTGTTGCCGTGGCCGCGCAGGTCCATGGCGTAGACGTGGAAGTGCTCGCGGTAGACGCGCGCCACCCAGTCCCACATGCGCGAGTGATCCAGGCCGCCGTGGACCAGCAGCAGCGTGGGCTTGCCATTCTGGCCCCAGTCCCAGAACTGGAGTTTGAGGCGGCTGGAGTAGTAATAGTGGGAGACAGGTTCCAAGGTACTATTGTAGAAAGTCAGGTAGGCTGACGACTCTGCCGACTGATTCCCTCACATATGACGGATCGTCAGAATCGATGTCGCGAATATTGTGGCGCCGCTAGCCAGTAGTGGCCTACGGGCGCGACAGGATCGTCTGCTCCCGCACCTCGGCGTGGTGCCGGACATCGATGCCCTTGATCAGGAACAGGACATCCTCGGCGATATTCGTCGCGTGATCGGCGATGCGCTCCAGGTTGTGCGCGATGAACATCAGATCCACCGCGCGCGGGATCGTGGTGCTTTCTTCCTGCATAAAAGCGACTAGCTCTTTGTAGACCGCGTCGCGCAGACGGTCGACTTCGTCGTCCGAAATAAGCACACTGCGGGCTAATGCTTCGTCCCGCTTGGTGAGCGCGTCCAGGCTCTTGCGCACCATGGTCTCAGCTAAGCTCGCCATCTTCGGAATGTCGATAAGCGGCTTCACGGGCGTGTCGCGCATCAGAGCGATCGCTCGCTCGGTGATGTTCACCGCGAGATCCCCCATGCGCTCCAGATCGCCATTGATCTTGATTACCGCCGTCAGGAATCGCATGTCGCGCGCCATGGGCTGGTAGAGCGCCAGCAATCGCGTGGCGAACTCGTCGATCTCGATGTCTTTCTGATTGATGAGCGCCTCCTTCCACAGCACTTCCTTGGCGGCTTGCTCATCGCGCTGCACCAGCGCACTGACGCTCGAATGGATGGCCGATTCCACCATGCCGGCCATTTCCAGAAGGCGCGCCTGGAGTTCGTCCAATTCCTCTCTGAAGTGAACCAACGCTTGCTCCTTCCTAACTCTAGCCGAATCGGCCGGTAATGTAGTCTTCGGTCTCTTTTCGAGAAGGTCGTTTGAATATGACATCGGTTTTGTCGAACTCGATCATCCTGCCCAGCAGAAAGAATCCAGTGAACTCAGCGACGCGCGCGGCCTGTTGCATGTTGTGGGTGACGATGATCTGCGTGCACTGATCCTTCAAAGTGAACAGCAGATCCTCAATTTTCGCGGTTGCGATCGGGTCGAGCGCCGAGCAGGGCTCGTCGAGCAGCAGGACCTCCGGATCGACCGCCAACGCGCGTGCGATACACAGGCGCTGCTGCTGGCCGCCCGACAAACCATATGCGGATTGTTGCAGCTTGTCCTTCACTTCATCCCACAACGCGGCGCGCACCAGGCTTTGCTCGACAATTTCGTCCATCTTGCGGTTTCGCGCCAAGCCATTAACCTTCACGCCATACGCGATGTTGTCGTAAATCGATTTCGGAAACGGGTTCGGCCGCTGGAAAACCATGCCGACGCGGCGGCGCAAGCTGGTAACGTCCATGGTGCGCACGTCCTGCCCGTCCAGTAGCACCTGGCCTTCGTAACGGGCGCTCTTAATGGTTTCGTTGATGCGATTCAGTGTTCGAAGAAAAGTCGACTTGCCACAGCCCGACGGCCCAATCATGGCCGTGATGCGCTTGTCGGGAAGCTCCAAGCTGATATCGTGAAGCGCCTGAAAACTGCCGTAGAAGAAATTGAGGCTCACGGCTTGGAGTTTCGTCCGCGCGGTCTCTGATTGGTTAGCGGGCGTTTCTAGCTGCACGCTGGTGCTCTCTTTGGTTTTTACTTGTTCCGGCATAGCTCCCATAACATTATCCCCGCTGGGCGGTGACGCCTCGTGACAACACCCAACGGGCGGCCAGATTTGCTACCAGAACTAACACCAGCAGGACCAATCCGGCGGCCCAAGCCTGCCGATGCCAATCGTCATATGGCGAGATGGCACGGAGGTAGATCATCACGGGGAGCGTAGCGGTAGGCTCGTCCAATTTGTTGGCCCAGAATTGATTATTCAGGCTGGTGAACAGAAGCGGTGCGGTTTCGCCGGCTACGCGCGCGACGCCCAGGATCAAGCCAGTTGCGATTCCTTGCTTCGCCGCGGGTACTATGACGGAAATGATGGTGCGAGTCTTGCTCGCGCCCAGCGCCAGGGACCCCTCGCGCAGCGAATTCGGCACGCCGCGCAGGAACTGCTCGGTGGCGCGCAAGCCGATCGGAACCATCATCAAGCTGAGCGCAAATCCCCCGGCCCACGCGGAAAAACGGTGCATCGGTACGACGATTACTGTCCAGGCAAAGATGCCAATGACGATGGAGGGCACGCCGTTGAGCAGGTCGGCGGTGTAGCGGATCATCATGGGCACGGTTTTGCCGCCGAACTCAGCCAGGTAAATGCCTCCGAAAAATCCTACCGGGACTCCGATTAAGACAGCGATCAGAATCACGACGGCGCTGCCAACGATGGCGTTCGCCATTCCGCTGCCAGGTTCACCGGGTGAAAGCGGAAGCTTAGTGAAGAAGTTCCAATCCACCGATCCGATTCCATTCCACACCAGAAATCCGAGAATGACGAACAGTACTGAAACCGTAAGGAACGTGCACACGCCCGTGAGGCTGAGCATCACATTGTTGACGAGATTGCGACGCACGACCCTGTTCATCAGTCTCGTTTCGATCCTTTTCCTGTTGTAGCCAGGATAAGCAATTGGGCCAGAGCGTTCAGCACCATTGTGAGACCGAAGAGGACCAGGCCGAGTTCCACCAGAGAGCTGAGGTAGAGATCGCCCGTAGCTTCCGTAAACTGATTGGCGATGATGGCGGCGATGGTGTAGCCGGGCGCGAGCAGAGACGCGTGAGCGGACGTGTTGTTGCCGATCACCATGGTCACGGCCATGGTTTCGCCTAGCGCGCGAGCGAGCGCAAGAAAAACCGAGCCGATAATTCCCAAGCGCGCATAGGGCACCACCACCTTCCAGGTCGACTCCCACTGCGTCGCTCCGAGGGCGAGCGCAGCTTCGCGCTGCTCCCGTGGAACCGCCAGGAGCGACTCGCGGGAGATCGAGATGATGAACGGAAAGGTCATGATGGCGAGGATTAGCGCGGCGGTCAGATAGCCCACGCCGTACGCGGGTCCGGTGAACAACGGCAGGAATCCCAAGGTCTTCTTGAGAAACGGCTCGATAGTGGTCCGCATCAGTGGAACCAGCGTGAACAGCGCGAGCAACCCGTAGATGACGCTCGGAACCGCGGCCAGCAGCTCCACCAGAAACGTACAGGCGTTCGACAGGCGTGGCGGAGCGAGCTCGGCGAGGAAGATCGCGGCGCCCACACCCAGAGGGACCGAGATCAGTAGCGCGATGACCGACGTCAACACGGTTCCGTAGATGAACGGCCACGCGCCGAATTCGCCTGTGACCGGATCCCAGGTTTGCTTCCATAAAAAACTAAAGCCGAACTTGGCCCGCGATGGCTCGGAGTGAATCCAAAGCTGGTAAACCAGCAGAACCGTGACAACAAAAACGCTGCCAGCAAAGACAAGTGTGACCAGGTGGGAAACCTGGTCACCATTTACTAGGAGTTTCGCGAATTTCCGCGCGCGCGATTCAGGCGGCGCGGCCATGACTGCCGTGCTCATTCCGTAAAGTTTACTTTATCAGGGAGACTTGTTTTTCTTCTTTAGAAACTACGGCCATGGGAAGCGGGGCGAAGCTCAAACCTTGTGCATCCGCTTGTCCCGGACCCATCATCCACTTCAAAAACTCGCTAATGGCTTTCTTTTTCGCGGGATTGTCGATCTTGTCGGGAATCAGAAGCCAGGTGAAAGTCGAAATCGGATAGGCGTTCTTGCCCGGTGCATTGGTGATGGACACGCGAAAATCTTCGGGCATGCTCTTCGCAGCGCCCGCGGCCGCTTCGGTCACGGTGTTTAGATCCGCCTTTACGAAGCTACCGGAAGCGTTCTTGACGGAACCGTACGCGATTTTGTTCTGCACCGCGTAAATGAGATCCATGTAGCCGATCGAATTGGGAGTCTGCTTGACAAGGCCGGCGACGCCTTCGTTGCCCTTACCTCCTAGGCCAACCGGCCAATTCACGGCAGTGTTGGCGCCCACTTTGCTCTTCCACTCCGGGCTGACCTTGGAAAGGTAATCGGTGAATACGAAGCTGGTGCCGCTGGCATCCGAACGATGCGCAACGGTGATGTCTTCATTCGGCAGATTGACACCCGGGTTGTCTTTTTTGATTGCGGCGTCATTCCACTTCGCGATTTTGCCCATGAAAATTCCGGCCAGCGTCTCGCCGCTGAACTTCAGTTCGGTGTTCACGCCGCTCACGCTGTAGGCCGGCACGACGCCCCCCAAAACGGTCGGAAAATGCAGCGGCTTGAAGTGCCTCTTTGCAACAACGTCTTTGATCTGCTGATCGGTCATCGGCATGTCGGAAGCGCCAAAGTCTACTGTACCTTCGGTGAGCTGCCGGATGCCGCCGCCCGAACCGATGGACTGGTAATTTATCTGAACATCCGGATGCGCCTTACGATATTCTTCGAACCACTTCTGATAGATGGGCGCGGGGAATGTTGCTCCCGCGGCGTTGATCGTCTCGGCGGCAGTTAGCGCACTCGCAGCGCTCATCGCCAGCAACGCGGTCCAGACAATTTGCTTTTTCATACCAATCCCCCTTTTTCAGTCTGGGGACGGATGGTAACCGTCCCCGTGTGTGACGCTGGGCGTCTCTTAGTCATGTCTAGAACGGCGGCATGCTGCCAGGCAGCGTGTACCGAATGTCGAAGTAGATAGTGTTGTCATGCGTATTCTTCGGGGCTCCCGTGGCGATGTACCACGGATCGCGCGTGAGATATTCATACTGTCCGATCAAGTTGATGGCGCCGTAGCGCGGGTTGCGCCAGAAAGTCTCATTGAAACCGAAGGTCGCCTCTTGGATGGCTTTGTTCTGGCTGTTCGCGGATCCGACGTAACCATATCCGACTTTGGCACCATTCGTGTCGATGATGGTGTCACGTCCGACATAGATTCCGCCGTAATAGCCGAAAATCAGCCACTTGCCGTAAGTAGCTTCGAAACCGTCCACCGTGCCGCCGGAATGGATCAGGCTCAGATTACCCTGCGCAGTAACGGCCGCGTCGGGCGCTTGCCCGAAGAGATAACGGCCGCCGCCATCGCTCCAGTAGTTCGTGCTGATCAGGCGGAAGCCTTTGAAGATTTCGCCGTTCAAGCCAACCTGGACGCCGCCCCCCGCTTTGGTGGAAGTCTGACCCAGAGCCAGATTGTTCGGATTGATGATTCTGAATGTGCGCTCGATGCCGGCGACTTCGCCGTGGAAACGGGACGTCGGGTCGAAGGCGATTTTTGCGATGAAGTCCGGGTGCACGGTCGGAACGCCAAGGTTGATGTTCGCGGCGTCCAGCTGCGTCCCGCTTAACGAGGAGAATGCAGTGGGCAAAACGATAGTCGAGCCGCCGGCGGAACCGCCAATATACTGATCGGGGTTTTCGGCCGAGAACCCGAACGTCACTGTGTTGCTGGGATGATAGAGCACACGCATGCCGGGTTGGCGAGTCCAAGTCAAGCCCGCCATGTAGTTCACGTCCATGACTTGCGAGTAGAAGAGATCTCCAGGCAACGCGGAGATCCCCCGACGATTCGGAGTCAGCATGCTCCAGCTTTGGCCAGCGAGGAATTCGAGTTTGTCCTTCCGAACGTCCACCCAGTAGAGGCGGAGCCGGGGAACGAACGCACCGTTGGTAACCGTAATCGCGTTCGATCCGCTGGTGCCCAGGAAGTCAAATTCGTTGTAGCCGATGAAATGCGTGCCCTTCCAATCGCCATCAAAGCGGAAGCCAATCCGACTGTTCTGAGGGCTGAAGCGGAACTCGCTGAGCTTGCCGTTAACCGTGTTGTTATAGGGCACGCTGCCGAAATTTGAGCCAATTTGCGAATTGGCGTTCTTATCGCGCCAGACTAACGTCGCGTCCATGAAGCCTACTGGAACCAGGCACGTGCTGCCCAAGCGGAAGAACGCGGGTGCCTGACCATCCGGAACCGCCTCGCAGGGATTGGCGGCATTCCCCGATGGCGCCTGCGGTGGCGGGTTCAGGATCGATGGCGGTACCACGGCGGGTGCGGCGGGGGCCGCCGGAATCACCGGCGTCGCGCTAGCTACTTGCCCCAGCTTTTTCGAGGGTAGCGTAAAATCCTGATTCCCTTGCGTCCCGGCCGTGGCCGCCATGCCGGGCTGCAACGGCGTGCTACCGGTCACGCGCTCGATCAGTCTCTTCTGATCTTCCAGTGCCAGCTTCAACATGTCGATTTGTTTCTGTTGCTCCGCCAGCTGCTGTTTCAACGCGATCACATCCGCGTCGTTCGATGCCGGTGCCGCGTTTTGTCCCGCCAATGTGGCCGGTGCGGCCAGCAGAACTGTCAAACTCCACGTGATAAGGTGCAGTCTTGTAGCTTTCATCGTCTCCATCCCGGAAGGCGGGTAATTTTGAAAATCTTGTTGAAGCTTACGGCGCGTTAGTTCACGCCGTTGATGAGAATAGCTGTATGGGATTAGCGAAGTATGACGTTTCGGTTAATATCCGATTACAACCGGCAGGTTAGTCACGAAGACAATCGTTTGTCCTTCGCATAGCAGACCGGATCGAGCTTGCAGGCCGAGCAGTTTGGGTTGCGAGCGAAGCACAGCGTTCGGCCGTGATAGATCAATTGGAGCGGGAAGGTGAACCATCGCGCATGCGGGATGATTTTCATCAAGTCCTGCTCGATCTTGACAGGATCGCTTTGTTTTGAAAGATCCAGCCGTCCGGAAAGACGTTGTACGTGCGTGTCCACCACGATGCCTTCGGTGATGCCGAAGGCGCCTCCCAGCACCACGTTCGCCGTCTTGCGGGCCGCGCCGGGTACGGTGAGCAGCTCCTGCATCGTTTTGGGGACGTGGCCACCGAAATCCGCGATGATCTTCTTGGCCGCGCCGATCAGGCTTTTTGCCTTGTTGTTGAAGAAACCGGTGGACCGGATATTCTGCGCCAGTTCCGCTTGATTGGCGTTGGCGAAGTCAGTCATGGTGGGGTAGATGCGGAAGAGCTCCGGAGTCACTTCGTTGACGCGCTTGTCGGTGCACTGCGCAGAGAGTATGGTTGCCACCAGGAGTTCCCAGGCGTTGCGATGGAGCAGCGGAACCTTGACGTCGGGGTACATCGCGTCGAGCTGCTCGAAGATTTTCCCGAATCGCGCCGCGCGCTCCGCCGCGTTCTTCGGGCGGGGAACCAGCTTGGGCGGCGTGACACTCGCCGTTGCGCCTTTGGCGGCACTTCTTGCCACAATGGGGGTATCGTTTCTCGGATTGCTCTTCGGCAGACTGGGCTTCTCCTCTTCGCCGTTATCATCGCATTTGGCCGCAGCCTGTGGGGCTCGTTCCATTTCGACGATTATTCGCTGTTCTCGATCGATCTTTGGCGGCCGTTCGACATTCGCCCGCTGACGTATCTGACTTTTTGGTTCAACCAGCAGGTGGGCGGGCGCGATCCGATCGGCTATCATGCGGTGAACCTGCTGCTGCACATTGCCGCGGTGCTGCTGTTTTGGGCTGCGATGCGGCGGCTGATCCCCGAAAGGGCGGCGTGGATAGCTGCGGCGGTTTTCGCGGTACATCCGTTCCAGGCTGAGCCGGTGAACTATGTCTTCGCGCGGAGCACCACGCTGGCTACGCTGTTCTGCCTGGCTGCGTTGCTCACTTGGGCGCGCGGACATAGGTGGTGGGCGGTGCCGTGGTTCGGCCTTGCGCTGTTGGCCAAGGAAGAATGTGTCGCGTTTCCAGCGCTGCTGTTGTTGATCGAGATCGGCCGATCGAGGAAACGCGATGCGCTGCGCTCGACATGGAAGTCCGCCGTGCCGCCGGTTCTCTCCATGTTCGCGTTAGCAGCCGCTGTGGGATTGCGTGTATTGTCTGCGACGTCCCGGATCTCGGGCTCAGGCGCTGGCGCGAACGCGGGCATTTCCTGGAGCTCATATGCACTGGCGCAGGGCATCGTCGTTCTCCGTTACCTGCGAATGCTCGTGCTGCCGCTCGGATTCACAGTGGATCCGTACATCGCGGCGCCTCCTGTTTGGATGGGAGTGCTTGCCTGGCTCTCCGTGGGACTAATGGCGATCGCGGCAGCTTTGCTGGCATGGCGTGGACAGCGGGCCGCGTTGTGGTTCCTCACGGGACTTATACTCTTGCTGCCTAGCTCGTCCATTCTTCCGGCTGCCGATCTTGCCGCGGATCGGCGTTTGTACCTTCCGATGATCGGGTTCGCAGCTGCCGCCGGATTGCTGATCGAGCGATTCCCTCCGGCGGTGGCGGTCGCCGTGGTTGCGTTCCTCGCGTTTTTGAGCGCGATTCGCACGGAAACCTGGCGAACGGAAGCTTCTTTGTGGGAAGACGCGGCCGCCCAGGCTCCGTTGAAGGTGCGGCCGAAGATCCAGTTGGCGCGTGCCGTGGGGCCCGAGCGAGGTCTCGAGATTCTGGAACAAGCGCGGGCGCTCGCCCCGCGCGATCCGCGGGTTCCAGCCGAAGAGGGAAGGATCTACTTGGCAGCCGGCCGGCCGGACCAGGCACTCATGGCGTTCGGGCGCGCGCTCGCGCTGGAACCGCGCAACGCCGACGCCTACAACAATCGCGGAGTAGCGCTGCTCGCGCTGAACCAGAAGCAGGCGGCACAGCAGGATTTCGAGCGCGCCCTGACGATCGACCTTTGCCAGTTCGACGCGCGCGTGAACCTATTGCGGCTCGGCGTGGCTGTGCCTCCGGCGCACGACTGCCGGTTCAGCCCGGAGCAATCGAAGTTGCTGGAAGTGCGGTGACCTACTGCTGGCTGGTGAGCCGAATTTCCGTGCGCAAGGCCTGCCAATCCGACAGCACGTAGGCGGGAACGTCGGAATCGAGATCGGTCCGTACTTCCTTGGACTGATTGGAGCCCAGCGAGCGAATGGGAGCCTGGATCAGGAGCACCGGCGAGCCGTCCGATTTCACGGTCACTTGAGCGGTGACGCCCGAGAGATCTTGCGGCGAATGGTTGATGATCAGGAAACGGACTTGCTGCTTGCCGCTCCAGGATTTCACCAGACGCAGGCCGGAAATTTCGAGATATTTGGCAAGTGCCTCATTCTGAGCGGCATTGGTCGAGGACGCAGCCGGTGCGGGAGATGATGCCGTTCCATCGCTTTGCGCCCGGAAGTACTGGAAGCCTGTGAGCGCGACCAACAGCAAGAGCATGGCTGCGGCGAAACTGATCATCCAGCCTGGCACCGAACGGGACTTCTGGGAGTCTTTCGCAACACGCGATTCAGTGGGGTTGCGCAGTTCCGGTGGCAGGCATGGTCCAGCGAGTGTTGGCGGTTGCGGCCCGGCAGTCATGGATGCCAGATTGGCGGGCGGCGGCGGGACAGGCCTCGCGGGCGGTTGCTGGGTCCGCATCCAGTCGAAAATCGGCGGTACCGGAGTGGTCAGAATCTCGACGGGTGCCGGGAGCATGAGGGTCGCCGATCGGCGCTCGAAAGAAGCAGCGAACGTGCGTATGGCGGCTTTTTCGATATCGAGTTTCTGAGCGATAGTCTCGACCAGATCCGCGGCGTTTTCAGCGAGTGCGGCCGAGACTGCCGCGACGTCGATTGTCTGGACGGGATCTTCACTCGGCGCGTCCCAATCGATGGCGATTTGCGCTTCCGATACCGGCACGGCGATTTCAGTGGTTGCTTCGGCGATGAGTTCAGTGGCAACGGCATCGCGTGGGGTGGGTTCGAGATTGAACCCATCGTTGAGCGCGGCCGGATCGGACTTCGAATGCGGAACCTCGGTGGACACGGGCAGCCCGACCGCCAGAACCTGGGACTCGTAGATCAATTGTGCTGGCTCAGCCTGTGTCGCTTCCGGTGCGGAGGGAGCTACACCGGCGAGAGATGTTGGGTCCACCGATTCCGCCGCGATGGCTTGCGGCGAGTGATTGCTTGGCGCGGGGATCGGATCGACTGCCGACGCCGATTCCTCCGTCATCGATGGCGCTGCTTCGCTCGGGGCCACCTCGATAGCCCGCTCACCGTGCGGGGTGGGGCAGGCGTCTGCCATGTCGGAGGACGCTACTTCAGTGGTTGGCGCGGCCTCGATCTCGGAAACCTCGGCGAGTGGTTCAGGCTCGAATCGCGGTTCGACTACCGGCGCCGGGAACGGCGGAGCCGACATCTCGTCAGCGATCGCCACGGATTCGCTCCGCGCAACCTCCGCGAGTGGTTCAGGCTCGACTGCCGGTTCGACTGCGGCCGCCGGGAGCGGCGGAGCAGGCATCTCGTCGACGATCGACACGGATTCGCTGTGCGCAACCTCGGCGAGTGGTTCAGGCTCGACTGCCGGTTCGACCACCGGCGCCGGGAGCGGCGGAGCAGACACCTCGTCAACGATCGCCACGGATTGACTGTGCGCAACCTCGGCGAGTGGTTCAGGCTTGACTGCCGGTTCGACTACCGGCGCCGGGGGGTGTGGTGCTACTTCGCTTACAGCTTGCGTCGCCTCGATCAGCGGGGCGGGCATCTCGTCAACGATCGCCACGGACTCGGTGGGTTGCGGTGCTGGCTCGCTGTGGGCGACCTCGACAGCTTCAGCCCGCTCGATGGGTGGCACCGAGATTGTTTCGACCACATCGGCGTGTTCGGTGGGTACTGCCGGCGCTTGACCCCCGGCGACCTCAAGGGCTTCTGTCGGCTCGACCAGCGCCGATTCCGTGAGACTTCCCGCGGGTTCACTCGCGATGACGTCCGCAGGGTGTTCCGGCTCAGCGGACGCGGCTGGGACGGTGTCGAGGACTTCGACGGTTGACGACTCTTCTGCCGGCTCGACCGGCGCGGAGCCCTCAGAAACATCAACTGTCTCAATCATCTCCGCCGACTCGACGAGCGGACGCACCAGCGAATCCACTGACTGCTTCACCGGAATCGCCAGCGTCTCCTCCGCCAACACGAGCATCGCCTCAGGCATCGGGCCTGTGACGTCTTCTTCCCGCTGGAAGCACGCGGTCAACTCGTTCTGGGGCTCGGGGACCGGCTGCTCGACTAAGGTTGCTGCTGTGGGGCCATGCGAAGAATTGCCGTTCTCCCGCTTTTCCAGACCGTGCTCGGGAACCGTCGCGACCAGCGGAAACGGGTGTATCGTTTCCAGGTTATGCGCCAGCGCCAGGATCCCGCCGTTGGTCCGGGTTCCTAAGGCCGTTTCAGCCGGTTCCGAGGGCTGCGCCGCGGCGGGCGGACAAGATGGGCAGTCGCGGAGTGCGGGGGAGTTCTCACGACCGCATACCGGACAGATCCAGCACACCATACATTACAAATTTAAGGCGAAAAGGCCGCCGGATCTGTCGGGGACTTACCCTACCTCAACCTATCTCAGGCCTTAAGTTAGGTTCCCACGGCACCTAGCGCGCTTCGGCCGCAAGTGGTATTACAGAGAAACGTGCAGTTCTACGTCAGGAACCGGGAAAAACCTCAAAGATTGGCCGTACTCGCCGGCTCATTCAATCCTCCGACGAATGCGCACATGGAACTGGTCCACGCCGCAGGTTTCCACGCCGACGAGATCCTGTGCGTGATCCCGCGCGCGTTCCCACACAAGGAATACTTCGGCGCGACGCTCGAGCAAAGGTTGGAAATGATGGCTCACGCCGATCCGGGGTTTGGGTATTCCATCGCTACCACCGACGCCGGGCTGTTCCTCGACATCGCGCGCGAGTGCCGGGAACAGTACCCACGCCAAGTCCAGCTATTCTTCGTCTGCGGCCGCGATGCAGCCGAGCGCGTGCTCACCTGGAACTATGGCCGCCCGGGCGCGGTTGAGGAGATGCTGGCCGAATTCGAGCTGCTGGTGGCCGCGCGGCAAGGTGATTTCGCGCCTCCGCCCGAACATCGCCAACGGATTCATAGCCTAGCCGTCCGGGGAGCGTTCGACGAGGTTTCGTCCACCGAAGTTCGCGCTCGGATCGCGAGGCGGGAACCGTGGGAGCACCTGGTTCCAGAGGAGATTATCGATCGAGTGCGAGAAATCTACTCGTGAAGGCTGGTGTCTAGGAAAGCGCGCAGACGGTGGCTGCGGCTGGGGTGGCGCAGTTTGCGCAGCGCCTTGGCTTCGATCTGGCGGATGCGCTCGCGCGTAACCGCGAAGTGCTGGCCCACTTCTTCGAGCGTGTGCTCGCTGCCGTCCTGCAGGCCGAAGCGCATTTTGATGATCTTCTCTTCGCGCGGGCTGAGCGTTTTCAAAACCTCGGCGGTCTGCTCGCGCAGATTGAGGTTGATCACGGCTTCCGACGGCGAAACCACGCGGCGGTCGACTATGAAATCGCCTAAGTGCGATTCTTCCTCTTCCCCCACTGGCGTTTCGAGCGAGATCGGCTCCTGCGCGATGCGCAGAACCTTGCGAACCTTTCCGACCGGCAGCTCCATCTTGACCGACAACTCTTCGGTAGTGGGCTCGCGGCCGAGCTCCTGTTGGAGCTGGCGCTGCGTACGCACCAATTTGTTGATGGTCTCGATCATATGGACCGGGATGCGAATGGTTCGCGCCTGGTCTGCGATCGCTCGCGTGATGGCCTGCCGCACCCACCAGGTGGCATAGGTGGAAAACTTGTAACCGCGGCGGTAATCGAACTTGTCCACCGCCTTCATCAGGCCGATGTTGCCTTCTTGAATCAGATCCAGAAATTGCAACCCGCGATTGGTGTAGCGTTTGGCGATGGAGACCACTAGCCGCAAGTTGGCTTCGATGAGCTGCTTCTTGGCGGACTCGGCTTCCTGCTCGCCGCGCTCGACAATTTGCAGTGTGCGCCGCAGCTCAGTGGACGACGCGCCGCATTCCTCTTCGAGCTGCTGGATGCGCTGGCCAGCCTGGCGCAATTCCTTTCTGAGGTCGCGATTGGGGTGGCCGTGCGCTGGCTCTTCGAGCTTGCGCTGGATGCGCGCGATTTCGCGTTCGAACGGCTTCAGTTCCTCGACGGCGCGTCGCAATCGGCCGGCCAGCGCCCTGCGGACCGTACCGGTAAACGCCACCGTGCGGATGATGCGCGAGATCGCGACCATGTTACGCGCCAAGCCGTAACGCAGGCTGCGATGCTGCTTGGGCTTCATCTGCCGCGAGACCGCTTGCAGCTTCTGCCGAAACTGCTGGCTCTTCTTGTAGAATTTCTCGATTTCGGCGATGCGTGCCAGCAGATCGTCATGCTGCGCGGTGAAGTCTTCATCGCTGCTGACGAATTCGGGCAGCACCAGAATGTCGCGTACGGACGCTGCGCCGCGCGTGAGATCTTCGCCAAGCTGGATGATCTCGCGAATCACCAGCGGCGAGCGCGACAAGGCTTTGCGCACCGCGGATTGCCCGCGCTCGTTGCGCTTGGCGAGCTCGATTTCGCCCTCGCGCGTAAGCAGCGGGACGGTTCCCATCTCGCGCAGATACATGCGCACGGGATCGTTGGTCTTGTCGCCGGTTTCCTGAGCGAGATCGAGGTCCGCTAAATCTTCGGCTTCGCCGTCTTTCGCTTTTTCGAAATCGAGTTTGGGCTCTTCTAGAATCTCGACGCCCGCGGTGTCTAGATCCGTGAGCAGATCGTCGAGCTCGCGCCCGGAAGGAAAACCCTCGGCCAGCAGATCATTCACCTCGTCGTAGAGGACAAAACCTTTTTCCTTGCCCGTTTCCATGAGTTGTCTGATGCGGCCGAACTTTTCTTCCGTTGCCACTGGCACCCTTTAACCAGCGATTTTCAATATAGCGATTACCGCGCCCTGATTCACTTTAGTGTACACCAACGCTTCGCGTATTCTTGCTGGCGTCAATAGTACTAATCGCACCGAAGTCCTCATACTTGAACCGAGTTTCCTTGTACTGAGTTCCGGCTGCGAACGATCCGATCCAACTCCTCAGCGAGGCGGATCGCTTCATCCAGTTTTCCATCGCGTTCGGCGGCTTTGATGCGCGCTCTTAAAGCCGCGATCTCACTCTTGGGATCCTGAGATTGAAGACTGCGCAGGCAGGCCCTTGCCTGCTCGGGAGCCTTCTCCTCCTCCAATACTTCATCGGCGAAAATGACGGCGGACAATAGATCCCGATCGGCGTCGGCGAGGCGTCCTTCGAGCTCCGCAAAACGCAGCGGGCCGGCCGAATGCATGGCGAAAATGGCCTGAAAGACGCGTTTCGTAACGAAGCGCTCCACTACAGGGAGTGACGCGAGATCGGGAATTGTTTCGTCTCGCGCCGTTTCACTGATCAGCAGCGCATTCAGAAGCAGCCGCTCATTGGGCGGAACGACTGGACGATTGGGCGCGGTCTTTCGATCGGGCGCGCCCTGGCTGAAATAATCGCGAACCAGTTTTTCTTCCACACCCAAATAATCGCCCACGTCGTTGGCGACGGCGAAGCGCTCCAGACGATCGGCGATGCGTTGGATGGAAGGCGCGACGAACTTGAAACCTTGCATGCGGCCTTCCACGGTTCGCATGTCGAACTTCGCCCGTGCGCGGTCGGCGAGCCAGTGAAAATAGCTGGGAGCATTCTCCAGCCGGTTGCGATACTTCTCCGCTCCGTTCTGCTTGATGTACTCGTCGGGATCGAGTTCGCCTTCCAGTTCGAGAACCCGCACCTGAAAGCCCTCGTCGAGCAGCAACTGAATCGATTTTTCGGCCGCGTTGGCGCCGGCCGCGTCGGGATCGAAGTTCACCACGATGCGCGGCGCGCGGCTGTCCTGCGCGATGACATGCTTCTTTAGCGAGCGCACTTGCGTTCCGGTGAGCGAAGTGCCGCAACTCGCCACCACGTTCTGTACTTCGCCAGCGAACACGCCGATTACGTCCATGTATCCTTCGACGAGCACAGCGTATTCTAACCTGCGCGCGGTCTCCTTGGCACGATGCAGATTGTAAAGCACGTGGGTCTTGTGATAGAGCGCTGTCTCCGGCGAGTTCATATACTTGGGCTCGTCGCCCGCTCGCAGCGCTCGTCCGCCGAAGGCGATAATTTTTCCCGATTCGTTGTGAATGGGGAACATCAGCCTCCCGCGAAAGCGGTCGAAGAAGCCTGAGCCGTCCTGCCGCTTCATCACCAGCCCGGAAACTTCCATTTGCTCATGTGGAAAACGCGGCTCAAACAATCGCGTAAGCTGATGGCCCGAGGGGTCCGAGAGACCCAATCCGAATTCGGCGATGTGATCTTCCGCGACGCCGCGCCCCGCCAGATACCTGCGCGCTTCGGTGCCTTGCGAACCCGTAAGATTTTTCTGAAACGCGGCCGCGGCGATCTCATGCATCTCAAAGAGCGCGCCGCGTAGTTTGGACTCCGCATCGGCGTACTCGCGCTTCGGCATGGTGAGTCCATTGCGCTCCGCCAGGATCTTGAGCGCTTCGACAAAAGTGACGCGCTCGATCTCCATGATGAACTTGATTACGTCGCCGCCCACGCCGCAGCCGAAGCATTTGTAAAACTGGTGAGTCAGGTGCACGGAGAACGAAGGCGTTTTCTCGGTGTGGAAGGGGCACAGACCCATGTGGCGCGGCGTGCTTCCCACGCGCTTCAGGCGCACATACTCGCCGATGGTTTTCACGATGTCAACGGACGATTTTAGCTGCTCGACGAAATCCATTTGCGAAACCGCTCGGGGGAAGTTGTCCTATAGTGACACACTGAGAAAGATAAAGCGATGAGGGTTCCCGATCCCGAGACCATTGAAGCCGCGAGGCTCGATGAGGCGATTGCCGCGCTGCCGAATTCCGACGCAGTGTTTTTGGTGCGAGCAGGCGACCGTTCTGCGTACCTCGCCAAGACCAGCATGCTGCGCCGCCGTCTGCTGCGCATTCTGAAGCCGGCCGGCGCGGAAGGCCCACGGCGGTCCTTGAATTTGCGCGAGGTTGTGACGGGCGTAGAGTACTGGCTTACGGGATCGCGCTTCGAATCGATGCTGGTTCATTATGCGCTGGCGCGTGAGCATTTCCCTGAAGACTACAAGCGATTGGTCAAGCTGCGGATGCCCGCCTACATCAAGTTGATCCTGGCGAACGATTTCCCACGCACGCAGGTGACGACTAAGCTCTCGACTGGCAGCGCGCTCTACTACGGTCCCTTTCGCACGCGAGCAGGCGCGGAGCTGTTCGACAATCACTTTCTCGATTTTTTTCAGATCCGGCGCTGCCAGGAAAACCTGGAACCTAGCCCGCAGCATCCCGGCTGTATCTACGGCGAGATGAACATGTGTATGCGCCCGTGCCAGCAAGTGGTCGGCCGCGAAGAATATCTGGCGGAGACGAACCGCGTGCGGGAGTTCCTCACCGGAAACGGCGCGGCGCTGCTGAATGTCACCGTCGCCGCGCGCGACCGCTTGAGCGCGGAGCTGGATTTTGAAGCGGCCAGCCGCGAGCACAAGCGTTTCGAGCGCATTCAGGAAGTTCTTGCGCTGCGTGACGATCTGGTGAGCGATCTCGATCATCTCTATGGCGTCGCCATTGCGCCGTCCGCCGCGCCTGGAAGCATCCTGCTCTGGTTTGTGTGTCAGGGGGCTTGGCAAGCGCCGCGCGTGCTGGCGCTCGATTCCCACGAATCGTTGGACGCGCGGTTGCGCGAAATCGTGCAATCCATCGTACCCGAGGAGCCGCCGCTCGTTGAAAAACAGGAGCACGTGGCGCTGCTCGCGCGCTGGCACTATTCCACCTGGAGCGACGGCGAATGGGTCGGTTTCCGCGGATTGGATGAGCTGCCTTACCGGAAACTGGTGCGTGCCATTGGCCGCGTGCGGCGCAAGGACGAGACGCCAGTGGCCGCCGAACCGTCCACGGAGCACAGTTAGTTGTTCAACGCGCGCAGCAGGAACTCGCGCGCCACATCGCGCGCCCGTCGATGCTCGCCGTCCACCTGATAGTTCATCGCGCGCATCTGTTCCTCGCTGATCTTGCCCGACAGCTCCTGCAGCGTTTTGCGAAGCTCGGGATTTTGCGCCAGCGCGCCGGCGCGTACTACGATACACGCCTGATAGGGCGGGAACGCATGTTTGTCATCCTTTAATACGCGCACGTCCAATTTGCCCAGGACGCCGTCGGTAGTGTTGCCCGCCACCATGCTGACTTGTTTGTCCGTGAGCGCGCGATAGAGCAGGCCCAGGTCCATCGTTTTTTCCGCGGCTGTCCACTTCAAACCGTACCTCGAGTTCAGCGCCGCGAATCCGTCCGGATGCGAAATGAATTCGTAGCCGCATCCGAGCGAGAACCCCTTCGGATCGGCGGCTGCGTCGCTCAACGTCTCCAAATGCCGCGCACGTGCGTCGTCGCCGCGGACCGTCATTGCGAACGAGCTTTCGAATCCCAACGGATCCAACCATTCCAGCTGCATACGCGCATACTCGGCGCGTACGCGCTCCAGCACCACGGCCGGGTCGGTAACGCCGCGACTCTTCAGAATATTCGCGAACGCCGTGCCCGTGTACTCCGGATAGAGGTCGATCTGTTTCGAAAGCAGCGCCTGATGAGCCAACAGCATTCCGCCCAGGTCTAGCTTTCGCTCCACGGGCATGTGCAGCCGGTTTTCGATATGCTGCGCGATGATCTCACCTAGGATCAGCTGCTCGGTGAAGTTCTTCGATCCGACCACGATGCGCGGCTGTTGCTTCGAACAGCCGGTCAGCAGCACGATCGCGCTCAGGCAGCCGAGAAACGTTTTTCGATCCACCCGATCCCTCCATCGGAAAGCAGCGCGAGTATAGCCGCCGGAATGGCGCCGGCGAGAATTTGCGTAGTATCCACCGAGGCGATGCCTCGGAAGATGAAAACCCCCAGTCCGCCGCCTCCAATCGCCGCCGCGATTGTGGCTGTTCCGATGGTGGTCACGGTGGCGACGCGAACGCCGGCGAGAATGGTGGGGGCCGCCAGCGGAAGCTCCACTTCCCAAAGAAGCTGTCGATCCGTCATGCCCATCGCGATGGCTGACTCACGCACCGCCGCGTCGACACCGAGAATGCCAACCATCGTGTTGCGCAGGATCGGAAGCAGCGCGTAGAGCACTAACGCGACGATTGCCGTGCGCTTGCCAATGCCGCCGATCAGCGGGATGGGAATCAGGAATCCAAACAGCGCGAGGCTTGGGATGGTCTGCATCACGTTCGCGAAGCCCAGCACCCAACCGCGCAGCGGCGCGCGCCGCGTTAGCAGAATACCGAGCGGGACGCCGACGCCGCCGGCGATCAGCATAGAGACTGCAACCAGCACCAGGTGCTCGAACGTGAGGCTGAGTATCTCGCTCCACAAGCCACCGTCCGTCATGGACGGGCTTCCGGCGTGGGCGATTGCAGCTTGTCCTCCAGCACGGCGAGGAATGCGCGCGTTTGCGGTCCTAACGAATTCAAGAATCTTTCCGGCGTTTCCAGTGTTTCCAGTCTGCCACGATCGAGCAGCGCTATGCGGGTCCCGATGCGCAGCGCTTCTCGCACGTCGTGGGTGACGAAGATGGAAGTCTTCTGCAATCGATCGCGCAGCGCGAGAAATTGATTTTGCAACTCAAGCCGCGTCACTGGATCGAGCGCGCCGAACGGCTCGTCGAACAACAGCAGATGCGGATCGGCAGCGAGGGCGCGCGCCACGCCGACGCGCTGCCTCTGGCCGCCCGATAGCTGGCCAGGACGGCGGTCGGCGAAATCACCGGGCGGCAGGCCCACTTGTTCGAGAAGCTCGCAAACGCGCGCCGAGATGCGCTCAGATGGCCAGCTGTTCAAGCGCGGAACCAGGCCGATATTTTGGGCGACGGTGAAGTGTGGGAACAGACCCACTTCCTGGATCACGTAGCCGATTCCGCGGCGGAGCTGAATGGCATCCCAGGCGGTGGTCGCCCGGCCGTCCACCTGCACCTCGCCCACGCTCGGCGTCAGCAGACCGTTTACCATCTTGAGCGCGGTGGTCTTGCCACATCCGCTGCGCCCCAGGAGCACCAACGTTTCGCCGGGAGCCACCGACAGACTCAGCTTGTGCAGAATGACTCGATCGCTGACCCTGAAGGAAACCTCGCGAAACTCGACCGCCGTCATCCGGTTGCCGTCACACTGCCGTCCAGAGACTTTCAACGAACGGCCACTGGCGGTCCACCCATTGCGCCTCGACGCGGAAACCGCAGGTTGCCGCCATCTGGTGCATCTCGTCGGGGAAAAATTTATGGGAGGACTCAGTCCAGATCGTTTCCCCCGCGTGGAAATGAATCGTCAAATCGCAACCGCCAAGCGATACCGTTTGATTCGCGCGCGAACGCAGATGCATCTCAATCCGTCGATCGCCTTCATTCCAGCGCGCCACGTGCTGGAACTTGCGGAGATCGAAATCGCCATACAGCTCGCGGTTCACGCGGCCGAGCAGGTTCAGGTTGAACGCAGCAGTCACGCCCGTGGGATCGTCGTAAGCGTCCAGCAAGCGCTTCGGCTCCTTCACCAGGTCTGCGCCGAGGAGCAGAGAATCGCCCGGGCGCAGCGCGCTCCGCAAATCACGCAAGAAAGCCAACGCGCAAGGACGCTCGAAGTTTCCGATCGTGCTGCCCAGGAAAAGCACCAGCAGCGGCTCGCCGGAAATTCGTTGATCCACTGCGCGGGCCATGCCGTCCAGATAGGACTGTTGGAGAGGATGCACGTCCGCGATGGGGCTGAGTTCGCGCTCGCAGCGCGAGAGCGCTTCCGCCGATACGTCGATCGGGAAATACTGTATGTTCCTGTGCCGCCTTGTGAGCGCGGCAAGAATCGCGCGCGTCTTGCGCCCCGTGCCGCTGCCGAGTTCGACCACGACCTCCGTCACGGGCACCAGATCCGCTATTTCATGCGCATGCTCGCGCAGCAGGCGCTCATCGGCGCGCGTTAGCCCGTACTCGGGCAAGTGCGTGATGGCCTCGAACAATGCGCTTCCAAGCTCGTCGTAAAGATACTTGGAGTGCAGTTCCTTCTGCGGTTTAATCAATCCCGCACGAACGCCCTCGGCGAACTCCGCCGCGGCTTCGTCCAGTGAAGTTTTAGTCTTGAACGACGCGAAAGCCGGCATAAACATAGGGATAGTTGGGTCGGAACCAGTTTCGGAACGAACGGCGCAACATGCATGCGGCGGTGCGGGGAGAGCCGCCCTTCATCACGTAGTGCTCCTCGTCGAAGAAGTTCTGCGAGTAGCCGGGGTAAAACGGAAATTGTTGGAAACCATGAAATGGGCCGAACCGGGTCGAGGTCCATTCCCAGCCATTGCCCACCAGTTGCGAAACGCCGAAATCGCTGTCGCCCGCAGGCGTCGATTCAATGTCGGTAGGGTCCCAATGGTGAAAATCGAAATTGCCGTGGCTCGCATCCGGCTGCGCCTGTCCCCATGGATAGGGACGCTCGCCCCCGCGAGTTGTTGCATACGCGGCCCGGTGGAACTGCGGTTCGGTCGGCAGCTCCGCGCCTTTCGAGCGCGCGTACGCCGTGGCTTCCTGGTGAGTTACGTAAACCGGCGCGTTCAACGGCAACGGCGTCTCGCCGAACATGCCTTTATAGAGCCACTGACCCTGCTTTTCGATCCAAAAATTTGGAGGAGCTGCGCCGGCACGTACGAAATCGAGATACTGGCCGTTCGTTACCTTATGCTTCCCGATCGTGAACCCCGGCACCTGCACCCGATGTTCTGAGAACTCGTTGTCCCAACCGAACTCGCCCGTGCGCTGTCCCAGCGTGGCTTCGCCCGCGGGGATTTCGATCATCGGCGCTGTGATCGGGCAACCCGACTGGCGCTGTGCCATCAGCGGTCCGAGTTTTTGATCGTAGGGCAAGTTGTGAAACAGGTACGCCAGCGTCTCGGCATGCATCAGCCGATGTTCCAGTGCGACATGCACGATCTGTGCTGGCGTCTCTTCCAGCAACTCGTCGATTCGATCGCGCACACGCCGGTTATATGCCAGAACTTCGGCTGTGGATGGCCAATCGGAGGGCTGATCCGCAGCGGCTTGCCCCACCGGCGGGTCGATTCCAAATTCGAATAGCTTGTCAAACGTCGGATGAAACGACGGAACCCCCAGGGCATTGCGGGCTATCTGGTTCCAGTCGAAGGCTTCCAGGTGCCCGAGGTAAAAAATCAGGCGGTGACGTTCAGGGATCGGACGGAAATATACCGCGGACGGTTTGAGCAGATTGAAGAGCTGATCGGTACGCTTTCGCGCGGCATCTATTTGCTCCGCAAGCGTGCCATGCAACAACGGTGCAGCAGCCGACATCGTTCCTCCCGCTATTGGCACTTACAGGCTAGCACCGAAACGGGAGAGCGCGAAAGTTAGCAACCTAGTAAGGTTGCCGGGCGGGGGGAGGAGAAAAAAAGAGCGGCACGGGAGGGTTACCCATGCCGCTACAAGTGTAAGTCAGGGGAAAGGTCGAACTATTTCGTCGCGGGAGTGCCCGGCTGCAAAGGCGGCGCGGTGGCCGTCTGAGTTTGCCAGTCGGACTTGTTCCGGTTGGTCTTCCAGTACCGGTCACCCCACCAATCATTCGAAGGGATCGTCGTTGCCTCGGCGAAAGCTTTCTTCGCCCCGATCGTGTCTACCGCCAGCGTGCCCTGATTGCCGCTAACGGCGAAGCTCAAGCTTCCCACAGTACCGGCATTCTTGAACGAGATCGTCAGCGTTTCCCTTTTGTGCCCAAATGAGGGCGCCGGGATCTTCCGCAAAATGTGATGAGACGTGTCGTCTTTGCTCAACTCCGTACCCGTGATCAGCTCATAGGGAATTGCGAAGAAACCGCCGGAGAAGAGAAATTTCATCTCGCGCGTGTCGTCGAAGTCAAAGCTGCCCGTTGCATCGGTTGGGATCGACTTTACGGTACCCCCGACATATTCGATAGGCTTGTCGGCGCCGCGCAGCACGAGCGGCGGGACCGCTGCGAAGATCAGGGTCGAAAACACCATCGAACGGAAATTAAACATTAGTACCTCTCCTCAGAGGTACTATCGGCCGGCTGCGAAAAGACTTTAGGGTCCTCGCAATTTACAATGAAGTCCGATGTCTGTTTACGACGACCGGCGGGAAGAGCTGGAAAAACATGAATTTATGATGGGCCTGGAGCGTGGGCGGTTGGCCGTCACCCTGGACCTATTAACTGACGCGTTAGTGCTGGTGGGCCAGCACGGCGTCTATTGCCAAAGCGCGCGCCAACCAGGCAAGCCGGCCATGGACATCCAAATGATCACGCAATCCCTCACCGGCGCCAAGGAGCTGGTGGCCGACGTAATGAGTCAGCTTAAGAAGAAGACCTAAGCGACAATGCCCTGGCAAAGGCGGCTGCGAGGACGAAAGCGCCGAGCAGCCATCCACTCGAAGGCTCCGGCGTGGCCGAAGTTGAAGATCCCAGCGAGAGTTCAACCGACCCTGCTGCGACGCCTTCGGAATATTGGAATAGAGTGGCGTCCGTCGTGCCCGACAGATTGATCAGCGGGAACAACGGAGGATCTTGGTCTTGCGGCGTCGCTGCGAACGGATCAACCAGGTCGAACCCGATGCCGTCCGGCGTGTCGTTGTCGAAATTCTCCATCCCTTCCACCAGCTCGGCTTCTGTGAAGAACGACGAGTAATCGGTGAAGACCGAAGTAAACGGTTGCTCCGCAAGGGACGCGTCGGCCGGATCGAGAGCGACGAAAACACCTTGCGGCCCGGCGGCCGGTGTGTAGACTCCGATCACCGAATAGTACGGTGAACCGGCAATCGGCCGGGGAATTTCCACGTCGACACTATAAGTAGTCGACACGCCCATGGGGGCGTCGCCCACCAAGGGCGTGGCGAAACTGACATCGCCCTGGCTGTAGAGAAAGTACAGATCCGTCAAGGTGGACGTTGTTGGATTCACCGTGACGGTGACCGTGTTGGTGCTAACGGTGTCCGCGCTCAGTACCGCCGTGAACAGCGCACCCAAAGGCAAAATGCTTTTAAAGAACGTCATGTGTTTGGACCTCGTCAAGGAATGGAAATGAGATAGCCGCTGAAGGAGACTTCGGCTCCTGAGAATTTCTGGACCGCGCCTGATGCGTCTTCGCACGCCAGATTGGTTTGGATGCTCTGTCCGGGATCGAGCGCGATCTGAAATGGAAAGGTTCCGGAGTATTGTTCGGAAGCTGGCTTGATGTTGCTCTCGCTGGCGGTGAAGAAAGCGGGAATCGGGCTGAGGTTGTAGAAGGCGTGATGGCCGGGCGCCAGCATCTCCACGCCGCAGTTTAAGCTCGGTCCGGCGAGCGCATGGATCTCGATGCTGGTAGTCATCGATCGCTGTCCGGCCGGCACGGCGGGCGACGCAGCACCGGCGATCGGATCGACTGGAGCTAGGACAGAGAACGCCGCGCGCGCGGGATTGTCGCGGTCTTGCACTAAAGCTGCCCGTGCGGCTTGAGCGATGGCGGGAACCGCGTAGAACTTCCCGAGGATGGCTAGCATTGCTAGCAAGCCACCCAGTTTCAGCAAGCGAGTCGTCATTTCGATCTCCTCAGGGAATGTCGATGTAGTACCCGGTCACGGTGATCTGGGAGTCCAGGATCGTGTCGTTGGCACCCTGAACCGAAATCGTGGTCTGAGCGGTACCGTCCGGATCGAGGACGATCAGGCTGGGAAAGGTTCCGAAGTAGCGCTCGGGGAAGAGACCGGCGTGCTGCAACGCGTACTCATAGCGGTAACCGCGCCCTTCTGAACTCGCACCGACATCGAAGAGTACATCTGTCGTGCCGGCCTGGTCGAGGATTGCGGTGATGCTGGTGATTACCATTCGCTTCCCAGCGGGGGGCGGAGGAATGTTGTAGACGGCCGTTCCACCCAGAAGATCCGCTTTGATCGAGAACGGTTCCCTCGGCGGGCTGTCGCGGTCCTGCACCAGGGCCGCGCGTGCGGCCTGCGCAATCGCCGGGACCGCGTAGAATTTCCCAAGTACCGCCAGCAGCGCGAGGGCCCCGGCCAGCGTCAACAATCTGCTCTTCATGAATTCGCTCCTTTTCGACTCTTGATGAGGTGTGTGACCGTGACCCCGGCTAGCCCGACAACCAAGAGCCAGCCTGTCGACGGCTCCGGAGTCGGCGACGTGGACGTGAGGATGACGTCGAAGGCATAGTGCAGATCTTCGCCAGGGTTGAGATTGCCGAGACCGGTGAAGCCGTCGGCGAGAGTTCCGGTGCCGTAGTTTTCGGCAAGCGACAGATTTTCAAAGGCGCTGATCGCGATCTGGTAGGTTCCCGGAGCCAGAGTCCCGCCGTCAAGCAATTCGTCGAAGCATTCGCCGCTTAGCGTGTTTGTATTCGCGCCCGCCGGACAGGTTGTGCCGAAGAACGTCGAGGCCAGGAAATTTCCGCTGGCGTCGAACAAGCTCAAGTACGGCGCAAAACCACCTTGCGCGATTGTCTGCCCATTCCCGTTCACGCCTCCGCCGTAGCTGAAGGTGATGGCTTCCATGATGGACGTGCTGCTTACTGTGAAATCGTCAACTACGGCGGCCCATTGCGCGAAATCCCCGTCGCTGTTCGACGGGCCGAGGGTGCAGCCCATCCCGCATGAGACGACGTTGGCGTCGTTACGCAAGTCGCCGGCGAACGAGATCACGTCCGCACGCGCCGAAACAACTGTCGCGGCCAGAAACAATAAACTGACTCGCATCACAGTCCCTCCACAATGCATGTCAGCGTGGACAAGATCGAAGTCGAGGCAGGGACGACATCGGCATAGGTTGTGCCAATGCGGATCTCATCGATGGTGACGCTGCTCGAAAATGTCACGCTCCAGATATCCACCGCAGTGACCAAGCCAACATCCAGGTCCGCCTTGGTAACGCCGGTGGCGGGCTCAGGCTGCCCGGGCGTCGGATCGACATACAGCGTGAACTGGTCGTTGCCTGGCAGGAAATGCGCCTTCACCACCAGCAGTGCAAGCCTGCCCGGAGTCGCAGATTTGCCAGAGGGCACCTGCCCGGCGCCGCCATAGGTTTCGATGACGTACTGCTGCATCGCTCCCATCCCGGGCTTGCCGATAAACAGCCCGCCAAAATCGATCCCGTAGTACTCGTCCTGTGTGCTCAGCGTTCCGCTGGGCTCGATCAGAAAGCTCAAATAGACGGTGGTGTTGTCGGTCCCGAGTGGCGCTGCCAAATTGCGTTGTGCGAATGCGACCGTTTGCGCGCCGTTCATCGGCGACGCGGAAATGCTTCCGGGGTTGGATTGGAGCCGCGAGTAGCAAAGCGAGCCTTCGCCGGGTGTAAACGAACCGTAGAGCGCGGATCCCGTCCAGGGACCATTGAATCCGAAGCCGCCGTTTGCGAATACTGGAAACGACGGGGTAAAGCCTTCGTAAACTAATGGCGCTGCGCATAGGCCGCCCAGTGCAAGCAGCGCGATCGCGCATCTAGTGAGCAGTCGAAAAATCATATGAAACAGTCTCCTTTTGCTCCGTTCAGTTCGTGGAGACGCGAGCGTCTCGGGGATATTCCCTCCCGCGGGATTCGTTTAGTCGCTGGAAGGACTAGGAGTACCGGCGTTAAGGTAGGTCGCCGTGCGGCTACCAACTGAGATCTACCGAGTCCCCCACAGCGTCGGTTCGGCGCCGGTTTTCTTATACGCCTACCTTATGAAGCGACCCGGGTCGCAACGAACCAGACTCGACTGGGTCGAAGCGCCTGGTCATATTGATGTCGAGAAACGTGTGTGGCGGAGTCCCGCAACTCGAATTATTCTGCGGCCCTTCGTAAGTTTTGGTGATGTGCAATGGGGTCTTGGGCTGATTCGGCAGGAAGATCACATAGTCGCGGAGCACCAGGCCGTTGCAGTCGGGGCGCCCGGTGATGATCTGCTGAACGAGGTTCGCCAGGCTTGACAGTCCGGGAATAATGACACTCTGGAACACGTCGTCCATCAACCCGCCGAGCTTGGATGAGAGCGCATTGAGTAAGCTGTCGCTCCCGTCGGCGATCTGTTCGATGATGGCCGGTCCGTCCAGGCCGCCGCTCGCTACCAGGCCCAGTACAGCGGCGGCGGCCTGTAGATAAATTGGTAGCACCGCGTCGGCCACTTTCTGAGTGAACTGGGCGGCGGTGGTCACTTGCTGGTCGAGATTGTACGCGCTGAGATTGATGATTGAGTAGTTGGCCACCACGGTGTCAGTGTTCTGGCAAGGAACTGTGAAGCCCCACGGATTGGCGATGTCGTTGTCGCCGAAAATATTCACTTGGCTCTGCCCGGCGAATTTCGGATTGCTGAGAGGAGTGGTCTGGTTCAATGCCACGGTGTTGTTCACGGTGACCACCAGGTTGATCCAGTCGTTATCGGCGTGGCTGGCATCGCCTTTGTGGTTCAAAATTCTGGTCTGATCGACATTCAGTGTCACGTTTCCCATCTTTGTTCTCCGTTACAGGACGAATTCGGCAGTCATTCTCTGGAGACGCGAGCGCGCCCGCCATATTCCCTCGCGCGAAAGGGCTCTGATGTAGGCTGGATGCATGCGGACCGCGGCACTCGGATGCTGGAGCGTGTGGCTGTTCGCCGCGGCATCGATATATGCAGACTGTCCTTCGGCGCCCAACACGGCCCAGGACTGGATCGATTGCGGCCTCAAGGCGGAACAGTCCGGGCGCTATCCCGACGCGCAGCAAGCTTACGACAAGGCGCGAGAAATCGCCGAACGCGCCGGCGACAGGGCGCGCGTGGCGCATGCTCTCGAAGGAAGTGGTCAGGTCCGGCAGTTCCTTGGCGACCCTACAACCGGTGAGACACTGTTACGCGAAAGCCTACACATTCGCGAAGAGCTCGCGGACGAGCCAGGTATCGCGGACTCCCTCGCCGCACTGGGGCGGTTCTATATCGCGTCCGGCGACGATCTGAAGATCCGCGAGTATTCCGGGCGCGCCTTGAAGCTGTACCAAAAACTCGGAAATCACGTAGGCGCGGCGGCCGTTATGAACAACATTGGCATCTCGTGGAAACCTCATGACGTTCTGATGGCGCTGGACTACTTTGAGAAGAGCATGGAGGAATTCGAGAGCTTGGGCGATGAGCGCCGCGCTAACGTGGTGCGCACTAATGTCGCCTTCGTACACTACCAGCTCGGCGATGTGGAGGGTGCCATCGAGCTTTCCGACGCCGCGCTCGCCACTTGGAACCGGATCGGAGCCGGCGAAAAAGCGGGAATAACCGAAACCTCCCTTGGCCTCGACTATCTCGAGCTGGGCGACTTCCGAAAGGCTCTGCGGTTCCTCAACGAGGCCTTGGATGCACGCGTGAAAATGGAATACAAGTTTGGCGTTGCTGAAAGCCGGAACAACCTGGCGCTCGTTTATATGGCGCAAGGCGATTACGGACAGGCGGAGGCGAGTCTCGCGAAATGCATCGCTTTGAGCCGCGAATTGGACAATCGCGATCTGGAATCGGAAGCCCTGGGCATTTTGGGCGCAGTGCAGTACTTGGCCGGAAAGCATGCCGAAGGAGTCAAATCGATGCAGGCCAGTCTCGCGCTGGCCGAAAAGCTGGACGCCAAGCAGAAGATTGCTGAAGCGGCTTACGGCCTCGGCCGTGTTTATTTGACCGAACGACAGCTAAAAGAGGCGGCCACTTATCTCGGGCGGGCATTGGAAACCGAAGAACAGATACACGATGGCCTCACCCGCGGACCCACCCTGGTGGCGCTTTCAGAGTTGGAGCTGAAGCGAGGAAATTTTGATGAGAGCCGGATCTTCGCGCAGCGCGCATTGACGCTGAGCGAACAGAATGGTCAGTCTGGAGTGCAATGGACCGCCCTCGCGGCTCTCGGCCATGCCGAAAAGCAACTTGGCCATCGCGACCGGGCCCTGGCCGACTTCGACCGCGCCATCGATGTGCTGGAGGATTTGCGGACGCGTGTTGCAGGCGATGAAAACCAAAGCGCTCTGTTCTTCGCCGACAAAGTAGAACCCTACGAGGAACGCATGCGTCTGGCGCTGGAAGCGGGAAATCCCAGTGAAGCTTTTGTGTATTCCGAGCGGGCGCGCGCTCGCGCCCTGCTCGACACCGTTAACAAACATCGTCCTCCGCTCGATAAGGCGATGACCCCGGACGAACGCGCCCAGGAACGCAAACTACGCCTGGTACTGAACGCCCTGAGCCGGCAGATGCAGGCCTCACCCGAGAACGCCGACGCACTACGCAAGCGCCAGAATCAAGCGCGCCTGGACTATGAGGCGTTTCAAACCAAATTATTTGCCGCTCATCCCGAGCTACGCGTCGCTCGCGCGCAGGTCACACCCATCGCGGCCAAAGAGATCGGCACTCTGTTGCCCGGCCCCTCCTCGGCGTTGCTCGAGTATGCGGTGACAGAGGATCGCTGTTGGCTTTTCGCCGCCACCTCCGAAGGCCTGCGCTCGTTCGAGCTCCGAATCTCACGAACCGACCTCAGTCGTCGCATCGAACGGTTCCGGCAGCAACTCGCCAGCCGCGACCTGCGAGTCGACCAAGCTGCCGGAGAGTTGTACGGGCTTCTGCTCGGGCCCGCGGGCGCCGTGCTGCGTGGTAAGACGGAATGGATTATCGCCCCAGATGGTCCTCTTTGGAACTTGCCGTTCCAGGCCTTAGAGTCGAACCCGAGCCGGTTCGTCATCGAGGATGCATCCATCTCCTACGCCCAGTCGTTCACGGCCTTGCGGGAGGAGATGCAGATGGCCGCGCGGCGTCGAGCCACACCAGGAAGTCTGCTGGGATTCGGAGATCCGGCCGGCCGCGACCCGTTGCCCGAGGCAGCGCGCCAGATCCAGGCCGTCGCCGCGGTATATCGGCCCAACAGCCGCGCCTACACGGGAGCCGAAGCGAGCGAGAGCGCCTGGAAACAGGAAGCCCCGCACTATCGCATTCTTCAATTCGCCACGCACGCCGTGTTCGACGATCGCAGCCCGCTCTACTCCTATATCGCGCTTGCGCAACCCGGGCCGGGCAGCCCCGACGACGGCCTCCTGGAGGCCTGGGAGATCATGCAGCTCGACCTGAATGCGGAGCTCGCCGTGCTTTCGGCCTGCGAAACTGCGCGCGGCAGCGTCACCCCGGGCGAGGGTTTGGTCGGTTTGACGTGGTCGTTGTTTGTGGCAGGCACTCCCTCGGCGCTCGTCACGCAATGGAAGGTTGACGCAGCCAGAACGGGCGATCTGATGATCCAGTTCCACCGGGCTTGGCACGGCGGCGCGGGTGGCGTTTCGAAGTCGCGCGCGTTGCAATCGGCACAGCTGAGCCTGTTGCACAGGCCCGGTTCGCATCCCTTCGATTGGGCCGGCGTAATGCTCATCGGAGATGCCCGCTAGCGCATCCATGGATTCCTTGTTGGAAGGCTTCTTGGCCGCGAGCGGCGACGATACCGACTCGCTTCTGGAAGACCTGCTGGTAAACGAGGCCGGTCCGCGGATTCGAAAGGTGATCCTGCGGAAGCTGGGACCCGATTGCCCGGACATCGACGACGTCTGCGCCGATGTACTCCTCGAAGCGGCCGGACAACTGCGCGCCTGGAAAGCTGCCCGCATGGATCGTCCCGTGGACAATTTCTCCAGCTACGTGGCCGCCTGCTCGTTCAATGCGGCCAGCGAATATCTGCGCCGCAAGTATCCACGCTGGCGCCGGCTGCGCGATCGCATCCATTATCTATTGCGGCACGACAACAGACTGGCGGCTTGGGAATCGGCCAACGGATGGTTGTGCGGGTTGAATCAATGGAACGTTCAGGGCTCGGCCGCTCCGCTTCCTTCATCGGACCAGTGCGACGACGCGAGAGGGTTGCAACCGGCCGATTCCTTGCACGCGGTTTTCACCACCGCGGGTGCCGCCGTGGAGCTGGATGCGCTGGTGGACCTGGCCGCGCAGCTCTGGGGAGAAGTGCTGGACCAAAAGGGCCCCGAGCTCGCGGAGCAGAGTGCCGCCCCCGGCTTCGATGAAGAAATCGATCAAAAGCGCTACGCCCAGTGCCTCTGGCAGGAGATTCTGGAGCTCCCCGAACGCCAGCGGCAGGCGCTGCTTCTGAACATGAAATCCGACGGTCTGGATGTTTTTCTGCTTTTTGGCGTGGCGTCATTTCGCACCCTCGCCGAAGCAGTCGCCATGGATGCGGTGGAGTTCGCAACGCTGTGGAAAACCCTGCCGCTCGACGACTTGACCATCGCCGCCCGATTCCAAGCCACCCGGCAGCAAGTGATTAACCTGCGAAAATCGGCCAGGAAACGGCTCGCGAACCGGATGCCGCCCAATATCCAGGGCCGTTTCGCGTCTTTAAGGGGAGGATAGGCATGGACCACCTTACAAATATCGAGTTCAACGCCTATCTCGCGCGCGAGCTGGAGCCAGAAACTCTGCTGCGCGTTACCGACCATCTGGCCGACTGCGAGGACTGCCGTGCCCGGCTTAGGCTGGAGCTGCCGACTGGCGAGACGGTCGCGGAACTTCGGCGAGGCTTCGCCGCTCATCTCACGGCCGAGGAGCTTCAGCGCTTCGTCGGCGATGCGCAAACGGATGAGTCTTCGCGCATCGCGGCGCATCTCGAATCGTGCCCCGAGTGCGCGGGCGACTTTCGAGAATTGCGAGCATTCGCCAATACTGCGCCGATCGCCATTCAGCCTTCCCGCCCTGCATCGGCCTGGTGGCTAGCCGTAGCCGCGGCAATCGTACTCGCCCTTGGAATTGGAATCTGGCTGCGCCGTTCCGCCGTGGTCACGTCGTTAGACGATGAAGGCCGGAGCATCACCCTCAATTCGCGCGGCGCGATCAAAGGCGTCGCGGGCCTGTCTGACGACGAGCTCGCATCCGTCCGGCGCGTCATGCAAGGTGTAGCTCTGTCGCCGGCCGAGAGTTTAGCGGAGTTGCAACCGCCGAAAGGCGTCCTCATGGGATCGTCGACCACGGCAAGCTTTCACGTATTGTCACCGGTCGGAATTGCCGTTCGCTCTTCCGCTCCTGAACTTCGCTGGACCGCCCGTGATCCTGGCGCTACTTACATCGTGACACTCAAGAATCTCACTTCGGGGCAGGTCGTCAGCAGTCCTGTACTGCGCGAATTGAGCTGGACGCCCGCGCAGCCATTGGACCGCGGCGCGGTCTACGCGTGGCAGGTGGCCGCGTCTTTGAAAGGCGAAGAGGAAATCGCGCCGAGTCCCCCTAACCCGCAGGTGAGGTTTCGAGTGCTGTCCGCCCGCACGGCCGAGCGCTTTCTCAGTTTGCCCGCGTCCCACCTGGTGCGCGCGACGCTCGAACTCGAGGCCGGTTTGCTCGACGATGCCGAACAGGATGCCACTGCTCTGCTTCAGGAGAATCCAGGCTCGGCCGCCGCCAACGATTTGTTGCGGCGCATCCGGTCCCTGCGCGAATCCGGCACAAACCGCTAAGGTTTCGACATATGGAAATAATACGTCCAGACGACGATTAGGCCGATGATACAGAGCGCCAACATCAACAGCTTTCGTCCGAGCGAGGGTTGGTAGCCCTGAGGTTTCTCTGGTTCCGTGCTCACAGCCATCAGTATATCGGCTAGAGACCCTGCAGGAACGGATTGCGCTCGCGTTCGCGCCCGATGGTCGTATTCGGCCCGTGCCCCGGAATCACCACAACGGAATCGTCGAGCGGCAGCAGCTTGTCGTGAATCGACCGGAGAATCTGGCGCGAATTGCCGCCGGGCAGATCCGTCCGTCCGATGCTTCCTTGAAACAAAGTATCGCCCGCCACTAGCTTGTTCTCGGCGGGAATCCAGAGGCTGATGCTGCCTTGTGTGTGACCGGGCGTATCGATCACATGAAACTCCGCTGGGCCGAGCGATAGCTTCTGCCCTTCGCGCGCGTCGACATCGATCTCGGTACGCTTGGGCGTCGCCATTCCCAGCCAGCCCGCCTGCATGTCGAGATTGTCGTATAGCTCCTGATCGTTGGCGTTCAGGTAAACTGGGGCGCCCGTCGCGGCCTTGAGCTTTTGCGCGCCGCCGATGTGATCGATATGCGCGTGCGTGATCACGATGGCCTTCACGCGCAGGCCGTGCTTCTTCAGGATGGCCTGGATGTCCTCGATCTCGTCGCCCGGGTCGATCACCACCGCTTCGCGGCTCTGCTCATCGCCGAAAATCGAGCAATTGCACTGCAGCATGCCGACCGGCAGGATCTCATGAATCATAATGAAATTATGGACGCAAACGTCGCGGTGCTGGCGCTCTGCATGCGCTGGGTGCATATCGTATCGGTGGTGACGTTGATCGGCGGATTCATTTTCGCCCGTTTCGCGGTGACTCCGGCGCTGGCTACGCTGCCCGAAGGTGAGCGCAAAACCACCGACGCCCGCGTTGTTTCCGGATTTCGTCCGCTTCTGTACGTGGTGCTTGGCACGGTATTGGTCTCGGGACTCTACAATTACTTGAGCCAAACCAACCTGCCTCCGCGATACCACATGATCCTCGGCATCAAGCTTCTGTTCGTGCTGCACATCTTCGCGGTCTCGATTTTGTACACGCTCCCCACGGCGACTGCGGCCAAGCGCAGCCGCTGGCTTACCGGAATGATCGTTTCCGGATTGATCATCATCGCACTCGCCGACTATTTGCGATTCATTCCCAAGTCATGACCGGCTACGATGCACTTCGGAATCATGCCGCCTGGTTGGATCTGTCCACGCGCGGCAAAATCAAACTGACGGGTGAAGATCGCGCGCGCTTATTGCACGCGCTCACCACCAACCACATCCAGCAGCTCACGCCAGGCGCGGGATGTTACGCGTTTTTCCTGAACGATAAAGGCCGCATCGTCTCTGACGTCAACGTCCTGTGCCTGAGCGAGTATTTACTCCTGGATATCGAACCCGAAACACGCGAGACGTTGTACCAGCACCTGGATCGTTTCATCATCGCCGACGATGTGACGCTGGAGGATCGAACCGCCGCGACCGCGACCATCGCGATCGAAGGCCCCGACGCCGCCGAAGTGTTGCGGCGCGCGGGCGCGACACCCCCCGACCGGGATTACGGAACCGCTCCTTGGGGCGATCGGCTGGTCGCGCGCATCAACTCCACCGGCAATCTCGGATTTTTCATCTTCGCGCCTCTGGAAGACAAGGCCGCGCTGATTGCCGCTCTGGAAATGGCCGGCGCCGCGCCCGCCGACTGGGAATCGTTTCGCGTCGTGCGCCTCGAGCACGGCAAACCCCGCTATGGCGAAGACATCACCGACCGTTTTCTCGCGCAGGAAGCGAACCAGCCGCACGCGCTGAACTTCAATAAAGGCTGCTACCTTGGCCAGGAGATTGTGGAGCGCGTTCGATCGCGCGGGCAGGTCCATCGCGTGTTGATGCCGCTCCAGCTCGATACCAACACGCCGCCCGAACCCGGCTCGAAGCTCCACATCGGCGAAGCAAACGTCGCCGAGATCACCTCCGCAGCGTTTTCACCAGCTCTTGGCCGAGTAGTCGCTCTCGGCTACGTCCGCACCGAACACGCACGTCCACACACAGCGATGACGCTGGGCGAGGTACAAGCGGAAGTTGCCGGTCCAGTCGCTGGTTAGACTTATGGCATGCGGCGCTTACTGCACACAGGGTGCGCGCCAATAGCCCGCGCTAATTTCTGACGTTCTGTACCTTCGGAATCGACAGGTAGCCGATGATGGTGTCCTTCTTGATGTCGTTCACCACCAGCTCATAAGGTTGCTTCGCCTTGGACGTCAAGAACTGCACCGGCTCGTTGATCCCTCGATCCTTTTTCTCGGTGGTCTTGTCGTCGGCGGTCAGCTCGATCGTGTAGCGGTTCTTCTTGAAGTCGGCATTCTTGAGCAGAATCGAGACATCGCCCACCCGCTGCGGCTTCTTGGCCTTCTTGATGTTGAACTCTACGAAATTACGCTCGCCCAGCGCCTTTAGGGCAGCCAGTTCCTTGCCGTTGGTCGCGATGAGGACGCTGTGACCGTCGATATCTCCGGTCGCGCGCTTGAGATCGGCCACTGTCTTCTCCAACTGGGACCGGGTTGTCGCCACGTCGCCCTTGACGCCCGTAACGTCGGTGCTGACCTGCGATACCCGCGTGTTCACGGTATCCGTCTGCTCCCGGACTTTGGAAATATCCGAGCTGAGCTGCTGCTGGGCTTGCTGTTGCGCTGCTTGCAGTTGCGCCTTGGTCTCTTCTACTTTCTTTAGCGCTTCTTCCTTGGCGTCGCCGGCGGCGAGATTGGCTTGGCGCCGGGCTCGCTCTAGTTGGTCCTTCAGCTCATCCACCCGTTTCTGATTGGCGCGCGCGGTCAGCGCGGAGGCTTCATCCAGTTTGTCGATCCGCGCTTGGGTCGCATCGCTGTTCTTGGCCAGATCCGCTTTCAACTGGTTGATTTGTGTGTAGAGATACACAATGCCGCCAGCCAGCACAACCAGGGCCGCGATCAACAAACCGGTTTTCAACCCGGAGCCGCTGGATGCCGGCGGCGGAGCATAATAAGCCGGCGGAGGTGGCCCGTACTGCGGCGGCGCGGCGTACCCTGGCGGAGGCTGCTGCGGGGGCCAGCTTGCCGTCGGCGGCCCGGGATTGGGCGGATGTGCCGGTTGCTCCGGTGGTATCGGGCTCGGATTCGGAAAAATCGACATTTCTGCTATCTCCTCCCAGGCAGGGACACTAAATAATCTATCAATTTAGAAGTGCCGATTGCAGCATCTGGTTTCACCTTTCTACGTGTTTCGCGCCCGGACGCGCGAAATCCAGGTATTCCTGCTTCGGGGAGCCCGGCTCAAAACAACGCCGGCAGCGCGCCTCGTACATGCCCGCGGCGCCCACCACGATCAGATCGTCCGACTCCACCAGCCGCTGCGTATGCTTGGCCGGATTGCCACAGCGCATGCAAATGGCCAGCGTCTTGGTGATGGATTCGGCTAGCGTTAGCAGATCCGGCATGGGCGCAAACGGCCGGCCCATATAGTCCGTGTCCAGCCCCGCGACGATCACCTGCTTGCCGCTGTCGGCCAGCTGCGTGGCGATGGCGACCAGCTCCTGTCCGAAAAAATTCGCTTCGTCCACACCAACTACTTCCGTCCTCCAATCCAAGCGCGCCAGGATTTCCGCCGTGCCTTGTACCGCTTCTGACTTCATTCGCCGGTCGGCGTGCGAGACGATCTCGTTGGCCGAATAGCGATCGTCGAGAATTGGCTTGAACACCTGCACCCGCTTGCGCGCAATCATCGCCCGCCGCAGCCGCCGCATCAGCTCTTCGCTTTTACCGGAAAACATTGGGCCGCAGATCGCTTCGATCCAGCCCAGATTGCCCACCACGAAATCCATAGGATGCCGCATCTTATCATGGGAGCGTGGCGATCGCGGAACAGCGAGTGATTGTACCGGAAGAACTCGACCAGGCAGGTGCCGAAGAGTCGCGCAAGGTCCTGGCCGACCTGGCGCGCGTCAACCGATATTTCGGAGGGCACCGGATTCTGCGCTACATCCTTGCACCGCTCGCTACGCCCGGCGAGGCATTCTCGCTGCTGGATGTCGGCGCGGCCTCGGGCGACATCGGAGCGGCAGTGCGTTCCGCCTTCCCTTGCGCCACCGTGTTCTCGCTCGACCGGTTGAGCTTTCACCTGGACGGCGCGGCGCAGCCCAAGCTCGCCGCCGATGCGTTTCAATTGCCGTTCAAACCCGCGAGTTTCGACTTTGTCTTTAGCTCGCTTTTCCTGCATCACTTCACCGACGAACAAATCGTCGATCTTCTAGCTAGCTTCCGGAAGCTGGCGCGCCGCGCAGTGCTGGCCATCGATCTCGAACGCGGACCGCTTGCGCTGCGCTTCCTGCCCGCCACGCAATGGCTGTTCAACTGGGACGGGATGTTCGTTCGCGACGGCCTGATCTCTGTGCGCGCCGCCTTCAAACGGCATGAGCTGCTGGCGCTGGCCGGACGCGCTGGACTCTCAGGCGCCGTCGTCTCCACGCATCGCCCCTGGGGGCGCCTGTCGCTGGTCGCTCCTACGGCGGGGCTGCCATAATGTCTTCTTGATTCGATTCGCCGCGGGTCTTTTCCTGTTGGTGCTGGCTGGCTGCAGCCGCTGGCCAGAAGCTTATTCGCCTCTGCCCCAACGCGGCCCAGTGCCGGCCGCCGGATTGTCGAGCATGCTGCTCCAAATGGATCAGCCCGACCTCGCGCCCCACATCGTCAAGGACATACACGAGCGCTACGACGCGCCCTGGCGCTGGACCGATCGCGAGCCCACGCTCAACGTCCTCGCCCTGGTGATCGACAACCTCAAGCTGAGCGTCGATTTCGCAATCTATGAACCCGGCTTTGCTCAGACCGGTCCTCTAAATCTCGAATTCGTAGTGAACGGGAACACGCTCGACAAGGTTCGCTACGATTCACCCGGGATGAAGCACTTCGAAAAACCGGTCCCGCCCGAATGGATCTCCGCCGTCGTGGAGTCAAGCATCGCGATCAAGGTGGACAAGCTCTACGTCGCTCCCGCCGACGGCGCCAAGTTCGGCATCATCCTCGCGAGCGCCGGGTTCGTGCAATGATCCGAGCCCTTCCGCCGATCCTCTTCGGCGCACTGTTTACCGTCTCAACGGCATGGGCCATGGGCGCCATCCTGCTTCGCGGATTCGCCGGTTTGTTCTACAAATGGGAAGCGCGCCTGATCGGCTTCGTCGCCGGATCCGCATGCTTGAGTGCGGTCGTCTTCGCACTCTGCATGTTCAAGCTCGCCCGCCCGGGAGTTTTCCTCGCCGTCGGTCTCGCGAGCATCGGATACGCGCTGTACTCCAGATCCGATCGCGTCCACACGAAAAGCTTTCCCCCGCTTGCGCCGCTTTGGCGATGGCTCTTCGCCGCGGTTTTCGCAGCGTTTAGCCTGTACTACCTGTTGAACGCGATGGCGCCTGAGCAAAGCCCTGACGGGGTTACTTATCATCTCGGCGTGGTGGCCCAATACTACCGTGCCCGCGGATTCCCGCTGATCACGAACGATTTCTACGCCAACCTGACCCAAGGCATCGAGCTGTTGTTCCTGTTCGCCTTCGAGTATGGAAAACACTCCGCGGCCGCGATGGTGCACTTTGCGTTTTGGATTGCGCTGCCGCTGATGATTCTCTCCTACGGCCGCCGCGTTGGTCATCCTTTGGCCGGAGTGGCTGCCGCGCTTTTTACCGCGCTGGCGCCCGTGGTCGGCATGGACGGCTCCATCGCCTACGTGGATGTCGCTCTCGCCGCGTTCGCCTTCGCGCTGTTCTACGTTCTCCAGATTTGGGACGAAACGCGCGACCCGCGCCTTCTGATCCTCATCGGCTTGCTCGCCGGCTTCGCCTATGAAGTGAAATATACGGGCGGCGTGGCCGCGGTCTATGCGGTCGGCTTCATAGCTTGGAAGCAATGGCGAGCCAAGAAACCGGTGCTTCGACCCGCGCTGATCGTCACCGCATGCGCTTTCGCCTGCATGCTGCCGTGGATGGTGAAAGACACAATCGAAGTGGGGAATCCAGTCTCGCCGTTCGCGAGCCGCTGGTTCCCCAGTCCCTACGTGCACACGTCGCAGATCGAAGACTGGAGCCGGTTTCTTCGAAAATACGATTTGACCAGCTACCGCGAACTGCCGCTCGAGCTGACGGTCAAAGGCACAAAACTTTCTGGCTATTTCGGACCGCTGTTCCTGCTGGCTCCCTTGGCGCTGTTAGCTTTGCGAAGCCGGATCGGCCGGCAGGTGTTGCTGGCGGCCGCCGTCTTCGGCGCGACGTACTTCACCAACGTTGGCACGCGATTTCTCATCCCCGCGATTCCGTTTCTGGCCCTCGGCCTCGCGCTGGTCTTCGAGCGATGGAAATGGCTGCTGCTGTTTGTGGTAGCCGGACACGTCGTAGCATCTACTCCGTTCGCATTCAACCGGTACGCGGTGGGGGGCTGGGCGGTCTGGACCGTCTCGCCGCGCGCCGCGCTGCGCCTCAAAAGTCAGGACGCGTATCTTGCTGAGACCAGCCCCGGTTACTCCGTTGCGCGCATGCTTGACCGGCTGGTTCCCGCCGGGCAAAAAGTTTTTGCGTTCGGCCCGCCCGCCATGGCATACACGTCGCGAGATGTTCTGGTCGGCTGGTTCGCTGGACCGAACGAAGTCTTGCTCGACATTCTTTGGAACGCCATGAACAACGACCAAGCGCCCACGCGCATCGTGAAGTTTCATTTCCCGGAGCGTCTGATTCGCCGCATGCGCGTAGTGGAAACCGCACAGACTCCACGCCAGCTCTGGTCGGTCAGCGAACTGCGAGTATTCGCCGAGGGCAAAGAGATTCCGCGCGCGCCCGAGTGGCGGCTTAGCGCGCATCCGAATCCATGGGACGTGCAGCTTGCTTTCGACAACAGTCCCGTCACGCGCTGGCGGACCTGGCAGGACGCCGAGCCTGGCATGTACGTCCACATCGACTTTGGCAGGCTTCAGGCTGTGGATTCAGTTGAGGTCGACATGTCCAATGATTCCGACCGAAGTACTCTCGCCGTAGAGGAGTTAACGAACGAAGCGGGTTGGAACAGGATCAACGCGCCGGCCGTACAGTCCGAGCGCCTGATTCGCGCCAGCCTCCGCCGCGCGGCCACCCAGGAATTCAAAGCGCGGGGCGTCCGCTACTTGTTGATCGAGGACGGAGCCTGGGGCGCCAAGGATTTTCGACTCTACTCTGACGCTTGGGGCATACGTTGTGTCGGACAATGGAAGGACTCGCGGCTGTATTACATCGAGTAGCGGGACGTGGCTGAATCGGTGAGGAAGTATTTTCTTGGCGTCGACGGCGGGCAGTCCAGCACCACTGCGTTGATTGCGAACGAAACCGGCCGCGTGCTCGGCCAAGGCCGCGCCGGACCGTGCAATCACGCCAGCGGAGCCGAGGGTCGCGAGAAATTCATCCGGGCCTTGCGCGAATGTATCTCGACCGCATGCCGGAACGCGGGCCTGGATTCTCCGCCGCGTCTGGTATCCGCGTGCCTCGGCCTGAGCGGCGGACCGGCCGACAAAGAAGCGCTCGTTTCCGAGATCCTGACCAGCGATAAAACCATCGTCACCCACGACGCCGCCATCGCCCTCGCGGGCGCTCTGTCAGGACAATCGGGCGTGATCGTGATCGCGGGAACCGGATCCATCGCGTTCGGACGCGGCGCCCAAGATAGAACCGCGCGCGCGGGCGGCTGGGGCTACATCTTCGGCGATGAGGGCGGCGGTTTCCACATCGCGCGCCAGGCCTTGCGCGCGGCTTTGCGTCTCGAAGAAGGCTGGGGCCATGCGACCTCGCTGCGCGCGGTTCTGCTCGAAGCCACCGGCGCGCACGACGCTAACGATCTCCTGCATCGTTTCTACACGCCCGATTTTCCGCGGCCGCGCATCGCCGCTTTGGCGAAGTTGGTGGATCACGCCGCCGGCGAGGGCGACGCCACGGCCCGCGAGATTCTCTTTCAGACCGCGCAGGCGCTGGTAGAAATCGCAACCGCCGTGCGCCGCCAACTATTCCGCCCGGCCGAACCCGCTCGATTTTCCTATCTTGGGGGTGTCTTCCGCAGCCGTATCGTCCGCGAGCGTTTCTTCGCGTTGCTCGAAGCCGACCCCGCGAATTCCGTCGTCGCGCCGGTCCATGGCCCCGCCGCCGGAGCTTTGATCGAGGCGCTTCGCGCCGCCGGAATCCACTGCGGGTTGTCGAACGTCCCCGACGAGAAGGCCTGACTGCGAATCGCAGCGCCCACCCCCTATAATTACTCTCATGACACGATTCGGTTTTCTTGGGCTATCTCTGTCCCTGTCCACGGTGCTCTTTGCAGCCGACCCTCCCACGCCCACTCTCGGCAAAGTTTTCGACAACCAGGTGCGCGGAGTGGAAAGTGAAGTGGTCTCGCTGGCCGAAGCCATGCCCGCGAATCTCTACAACTTCGCTCCCACGCAGGGCGAGTTCAAAGGCGTCCGCACATTTTCGCAGCAGATGACGCACATCGCCACCGTGAATTACGAAGTTTCTGCGGCCGCGCTCGGCGAGAAGTCCCCGTTCGAAGCAGGCAAAGACGAAAACGGCCCGGCCTCGATCCAAGGCAAGGAAGCGGTCGTTAAATATCTCAAGGATTCGTTCGCCTACGCGCGCAAAGCCGCCGGCGCGCTCACCTCCTCGAACATGTTGGAGCTGATTCCGTCGCCGTTCGGCAGCCAGAAGACCACCCGCATTAACATGATTGCGACCATCGCGTCGCACACCTTCGATCATTACGGCCAAGCCGTCGAATACGCGCGCATGAACAAGATCGTGCCGCCCGCCAGTCGCTAGGATTCCACGCAATGCCCGTCACTCCGGATCATCACTACCAGGTCCACGTCGCCTGGACCGGCAACACCGGGCAGGGAACTGCCAGTTACAACGGGTACAGCCGCGCGCATGAAATTTCCATTCCACACAAAACGCCGATCCATGGCACCACCGAAGTTCCGCGCTTTCACGACAAGTCTTCGTACACGCCCGAAGAGTTGCTCGTAGCCGCGCTCTCGGCTTGCCACATGATGTGGACCCTGCACATCTGCGCCGACGGCGGAATCACGGTGGTGTCGTACACCGACGAAGCGGAGGGGACCATGCATGCGCACGGCCAGACCGGCCAGTTCAGCGAAGTAACCCTACGGCCCTTAATGAAAATCACCGATCCCGCGCGCATCGCCGACGCCGAAGCTGCGCACGAAGAAGCGCACCGGCTCTGCAACATCGCCCGCTCGGTGAATTTCCCGGTGCACTGCGAACCCAAAGTCACCGCTGACTGATGACCTCGCGCCCCGCAACGCCTGACGACGCCCCAGCCATGGCGAAGATTTACAACGAAGGTATCGAGGATCGCATCGCGACGTTCGAGACCCGGCCGCGCACCGCCGCCGACGTGCGCGCCTGGTTCGATGGCGTCCATCCCGCCATCGTCGTCGAAGAACAAAACGAGATCGTCGCCTTCGCATCCACCTCCAGCTACCGCCCGCGCGACTGTTACGCCGGCATCGCCGAAACTTCGGTGTACGTCGCGCGCTCGTTCCGTCGACGCGGCGCGGGCAGTTTCGCGCTTCTCGCCCTGATCCAGGCAGCCGAACAAGCCGGCTTTTGGAAACTTCTCTCGCGCATCTTTCCCGAAAACACCGCCAGCCGTGGACTCGTCCGCGAGCTCGGTTTTCGTGAAGTAGGTTTCTATGAGAAACATGGCCAGCTCGATGGCGTCTGGCGCGACGTGGTGATTGTGGAGCGTCTTCTGAATCCGGTCACACCCGGATTTTCCGGCCCCAAGTCCTAGGAATCACGGGACTAGAAGCATCTTGCTGCGTTTCATCGAGAAGCGCCCTCGCTGGTTTTCTGCCATAATCTATCCAGTGGCGGAAGCGAGCGCACTCACAACGTTAATCGCGCGCGGGCGATTGCGACAAGTGCGGAATCTGCTGATCGAACAGGCGTCGTTCTCGCTGGTGCTCGTACTCGGCGGCGCGATCCTGCTGCTGATTCTTGGAACGCAGATCCTCAACTGGTATTGGCTGGTGCTGCTCTTCGCGGTCAGCCTGGGCGCGGGCGCCTACCGCGGCCGCAACAAGATTCTCTCGGGCTATCGTGTCGCGCAGTCCATCGATTCTCAACTCGGCTTTCACGACGCACTGTCCACGGCATATTTCTTTGCGGAGCGTCCCGATCCCGGGCCGGCTCTGCCGGAGCTGATCGAACGCCAGAGGGTGGACGCCGAAACGGTCGCGCGATCCACCGACCTTCGGCATGGTATCCCGTTCATTGCGCCTAAGACCTTTTACATTAATGCTGCTCTCGCGCTGGCTGCCTGCACCATGTTCGGCGTACGCTATGGCGTCACGCGCAGTCTGGATCTTCGCGCTTCGCTGATCCACATGGATTTCGATGGATTCTTCGGCTCGCCGCGCCAGGTAGCCGAAGCGAAGAAGCGCGGTCGCCTGCCATTCGAAAAGGATAATCCTGACGGGGCTCAAACCGAGCCCTGGGATTCGAAAACTTCCGATCTCGAGCCGCAGCCCGATACCCCGATGGAAACTGTCGAGGATACCGAGACCACCACGCCCGACAGTCCGGATTCTTCCGCGCAATCGCAAGCCAACGGCAAGGACGAATCGCCCAAAGGCGACGACCTTCTGAAGTCTCCCGACAAGAAAGGCGACAACTCCGCTTCCAACAGCGACAAGCCCGGTGAGGCCAAGGATTCTCCTGACGGCGAGCCGCAGTCGGGCAAGCAGGACAACGCGCAGCAGAATTCCGACAAGGGTTCCTCCGGCGAGAACTCCAGCCTCGCCGACAAGATGAAAGATGCCATCTCCAATTTGATGGCGAAGTTGAAGTCGCAGCCCAAGAGTACCGAGGGCAAGCAGGGCGGATCGCAATCGCAGCCCAATCAGCAATCGGCGCAGAAGCAGGGGCAGAATCAGCAGAACCAGAAGGGCAACCAGGGCGAGCAACAGTCCGAGAACAATTCCAACTCGCAGTCGCAAGGCGATCAGCAGTCGCAGAACGGCGCGCAGCAATCGGCGCAAAGCCAGAGCGAAGCGCGCAATTCCGATCAGACCACCAAGGACGGCAAGAGCGGCATCGGCAAGCAGGACGGCGACAAGACCGCGCGCGAGGCCGAGCAGCAGGCCGCCATGGGCAAGATCAGCGAGATCATCGGCAAGCGTGCCGCCAACGTCAGCGGCGAAGTGATGATCGAGGTTTCCTCCGGCAAGCAGCAGCTGAAGACGCAATATTCGCAGCGCGACGCCAAGCATGCGGAAGCAGGTGGCGAAATCAATCGCGATGAAGTGCCGTTGGCCTACCAGCAGTTCGTGCAGCAATATTTCGAAGAGATCCGCAAGGAACCGCCTGCCAAAGCCAAGCCGGACGCGAAGTCGAAAGACTCCGGCAATTAAGCGCTACTTTTTGTCTTTGGTCTCCGCGATAGAATCCGCCAGGTAATTTACTACCTTGGCTTCGTCCCGCGCGACTTCGTAATAAGCCGCCCGCAGCAACTGATCTTTCCGGTTCAGCAGCGTTTCCCGGATGTTCTGATACACACGTGGATCGCTGAGCTGGCGCTGCCCCGCGGGCTCTTTCGAGTAAATCTTGAAAATCCGGTAGCCTTCGGGCGTTTTCACCACCGGCGTGATTTGCCCGGGTGCGGCGGACTGAATCGCTTTCTTGATCTCGGGATTCGCCCGGTCGAATGCCGAGTCGGGCACGAATCCCAGATCGCCGCCATTGGGGGCCGATTGCGAGTCCTCCGAGAAATTCTGTGCGAGCGTGGCGAAGTCCTCGCTCTGCCGCATGCGCGCCGCCAGCATCTCGATCTTCTTGTGCGCCTGATCGTCGTTCTGCGCTTTATCGTTGCGCAGATTTCGCACGTTCGGATCGGGTGACGCCGTTACCACGATCTGCGCTAGATGCGTCTGCGGCTCCGGGAAATTAAAGCTGGCCTTGTTGGCGTTGTAGAAATCGTTGATGTCTTTGTCGGAGATCGAAATGTGCGAAGTGATCTCTTTATTGAACAGCTTGGTCACGCTCAGGTCCCGCTTGAGCTGCGCCTTCATGTCGTCCACCGACATCTTGCGCGCGGCAAGCTGTTTCTGAAACTCTTCCTGCGTATACGGCGTCTTCAGCTCCGCGAATTTCGACTCGACGTCCGCGTCCGTCGCCATGAGCCCAAGTTTTTCAGCTCGCTGCAGCATGATCTCGTTGTCGATCAGCGTTCGCAACACTTCCAACCGCTGGATCATCATCTGATCGTCGCTGGAGCGCTCGTTGGAAGCGGAAAATTGCGCCTGGAATTGTTTGTCCAGCTCCGCGTACGTGATCGAGTGACCGTTCACCGTGGCGGCCACGTTCTGAGGAACGGCGTGCTTACAGCCCAACAGCGGAAGAAGGGTAGCTGCAATCAGCACAGGCGGGATGATACGAAGCATGAAGGTGACAGAACTATTCTACAAAATGCGGTGGTTTTGTCGTTTGCTACTCATAGCGGAACTTCCGCGCCAGCACATAACCGGCGGCCAGCGCTACCGTCAGAAAGGCTGCGACGTGCGGCAGCACAGCCGTAGGCGCGTCGCCGAAGCTCATCAGTTTGTGCAGCGCATCCATGGCCCAGCCGGTTGGAAATGCCAGCGCCAGCTTCTGCGCCCACGGCGGAGTGATCTCGATCGGCCACCAGCAGCCGCCCAGTGCGGCGAGAACGTTGCTGACGATCGTGCCCATCCCGATCACTTGGCCTTCGATGCGCGCGGAATTCCCTAGCAGCATTCCGAACACGGCGATCATAGCGGCATAACTTGCCAGCACGAGCATCACAGCGCCGAGATGCTCGCCCCAATGCACTTTGAACAGAACCGTTCCCGTGATCATCGCAAAGACAATCTGAATCAAGCCGAGCGAAAAGCGCGAGCCCCACTTTGCCACCACCACCGCGCCGCGCGAGATTGGAGCCGAGGCCAGCCGTCGCAGAATCCCCAGCCTGCGTTCCGCGAGCAGCGTGACGCCGCCGGCGTTCAATAGCACCAGCATCGTGAACATCACCAGCATTCCCGGTACCGCTTGTTCGAACCCGGCTGGCGCGCGCTTGCGGTTACCGGACGAAGTGACCTGCACCGAAATACGTCCGGGTTGCTGGGCTAGCTTCGCGAACGCCTCGGGTGTCGGTGCGATGCCTTTATTCTTGAGCTGCGCGATGTCGGAAGCCAGCCCATCGAGCGCGCGATTCAGGCGCGTCTGCTCGTAATCCGAATTAATGCCCGAGCCGTGACGAACGAATTTCACCTTTACCGGTTGCCCCGCCAGCGCGGAGGTTGTGAAATCCGCGGGGATGAAAAGCTCGCGGAAATAACCCTGGCGCTGAATCACTTGGAAGTGGCGCTGCGCTAACCGCGCGTCCAACTCGTCCACCAGAAAACCCGCGTTCGCCGGCGCGACCACAGCGATCGGATCGGGGTCGTTCGGACGCCCAAATCCACCTGCGATCCCGCCAATGAAGTAGAAGAACACCACGGGCATGATGAAAGTCCAGATCAGCGTCTCGCGGCGCCGCAGGAGATGGCTCAGGTCTTGCGTGACGATAAAGAAGACAGCCTTCAACACGCCGTCCTCCGGATCGCGCGCACGTCGATGAACAAGATCGCTACCAGGATGACGGCGATGCTGGCGAAAGTGACCGGCTGGAGTGAACCCGACAACGCGGCGCGAAGCTGCATCACGCACCAGCCGTTCGGCGTCCATTCTCCGATCCGCGCCAGCGTGCGCGGCATCCACTCGAACGGGACAAAACCGCCGCCCAGCATCACCAACGGCAGCGTCACCAGATTAGTAGTGAACGTGGAGACACGCTCCGATGACGCAGCCGACTGGATCAGCATGATCATCAAGTACAGGCACGATCCCGACGCCGCGATCCAACCGATGGCCGCCGGGAAGCTCGCGACCCGGAGATGCATCAACTCGTGCGCGACCACTAGAGCTGCACCGCCTATTGCGCCGAACAGTAGCGCTGACGCGAGCAGTTTTCCAGCCACGAAGGCACCGAATCGCGCCGGAGTGGTCGCGATTCTCCGCAGCGCGCCCGAGCTTCGCTCGCGCCAGACGTCCGAGGCGAGGGCGCCCGCGATAAAGAAAATCCCCATGAACAACGCCCCCGGCAAAATGATGGCGGCGAATCCGTCGGGCTGTTCCGTCTTGTCGGGAATGATGTCCGCGTCGAGCTGAATGGGCGGCGGTTGCGAAGCGGTCCGATACGATGACGCACGTGCCAGCATGATGCCGAGCGAGTCTTCGATGATGTCCGGCAGCACGCGCTGCGCGGGGTTGCGGACCAGGTCGATGTTCACCGGCTGCGATGTGACGAACGACGCTGTGAATCCACTGGGAATCACAATCAGCGCCGAAGCCTCGCCGCGATCCATGCGCCGCCGGCCTTCCGACTCACTGACGTGTTCCACCGTGAGCATTTTCCCCAGCGCTCCCTGGCCGAACGCGTTAGTCAACATTGTGGCGCCGATGGAGCGATCCTGATCGGCGATTAAGAGCGTTCCATGAGGTTGTGCTCCACCAGGCCCGAAGACCAGGGTCAAAATGATCGAGATGAAGCTCGGAATTGCGAGCCAGGTAAGCACCGCGACAGGTTCGCGGCGGAGGCGGCGCAGATCCTTGAGCGCGGTGATCCAAACGAAGCGCATTACTCCCTCAGATCCGAACCCGTCAGCTTGATGAAGAGACTCTCCAGGCTCGGCTGCGTCAGCGTAGTCCCGCGCAGTTCCGATCCGTTCAGCGCCGCGAAGATCATGGGAAGCCGATGCGATGCGTCGCTCATCGACAACGCCAGCAGTGTTTCATCAGCGTGAATGATCTCAACTCCTTCCACCGACTCCAACGCGCTCCGAACGTGTTCGGGTTCGAACGTCCCGGTAAGCCTGAGGATATCGCGCTCGCCGAGCAGTGCGCGCAATTCCGCCAGCGTGCCCTGCGCGATGATGCGCCCGTGATCCACAATCGCAAGTCGATCGCACAGCGACTCAGCCTCTTCCATGTAGTGCGTGGTGTACAGCACGCACGCACCCGATCGCGCTTGGTCGCGAACCAACTCCAACAACCTTACGCGGCTCTGCGGATCGACGCCCACGGTCGGCTCGTCGAGCAGCAGTACCTTCGGCCGATGCACAATGCCGCACGCAAAATTCAATCGCCGCTTCATGCCGCCACTGAAGCGCTTGATCGGCTCTTTCGCGCGATCGAGCAAGCCCGTCAGGTCCAGCACCGTGCGGATGCGTTCGCGCAACTCCGCTCCTCTCAGCCCCTGCGCGCCACCCCAGTAAGAAAGATTCTCTTCGGCCGATAGATCTTCATAGAGCGCGATTTCCTGGGGCACGACGCCCATGCTGCGCCGCGCCTCGATCCCGTCTTTGACAACGTCATGTCCCATGACACGGATGTGTCCGGCGCTGGGCGCAAGCAGCGTTGAAATGCATCCAATGGTTGTCGTTTTGCCGGCGCCGTTCGGCCCAAGCAACCCGAAAATCTCCCCCGGACGCGCGGTGAACGTGACATCGTGCACGGCCGTGAGGCTGCCGTACTCTTTCCGAAGCTGCTCAACTTCGATCATTGGGCTGATTCAAGGATAAGCTGGCGAGGCAGTCCCGCCCACGCGATACCGACGAACGCACGCCCGCAGCCGACGAATCGCTACTTTTCGCCGTCCAAAATCGCCTGGATCAGGCCGTCGATGGTGAATTGCCGGGCCTCGGCGTGCACTGTGAGGCCGAGTGAACGCGCGGTCTCGGAGGTAACTGGGCCGATAGAAGCGATGCGAATGCCTCCGAGCGCCTTTGGGCCCACGATCCCCACTAGATTCTTGACCGTCGATGAGCTGGTGAACGTGATCCAATCGGGTTTGTCGTCCGCACCAAAAATCTCGGCGGCGTGTTGCGAGGTTTCGGGCGGAGGAACGTTGCGATACGCCTCGACTACGTCTATGCGTGCGCCGAGCTTGGAGAGCTCCACCGGAATCAGATCGCGCGCCACCGCGGCGCGAGGGAGTAACACGCGAGCACCGTTGAGCGGGATGTGCGCAAAAGCCTGGACCAGGCTCTCGGCGACGTATTCGGCCGGCATCAGGTCGACTTTCAGGTGCAAATCCTCGACCGCGTGTCGCGTGGCTGGGCCGATCGCGCAAATCCTGGCGCGCAGCGAGCGTAGATCATGCGCCGAGCGGTCCAGACGATCGAGAAAGAACTTGACGCCGTTGACACTGGTGAAGATCAGCCAGTCATAACTCGACAATTGCTCGAGCGCCCGATCGAGCGGCCCCGGATCTTCCGGTGGCTGGATCGAAATTACCGGCAGCTCGATCGCATCCGCGCCGAGCGCGCGCAGCCGCTCCGACAGATCGCCGGCCTGCTCAGCGGCACGCGTCACCACGATCCGGCGTCCGAACAGTGGGAGCTTCTCGTACCAATCGAGCTTGGAATGCAGAGCGACCACTTCGCCGATAATCACTGTAGCGGGCGGCTTGAGTCCCGCTTGATCGATTCGATCCGCGATGTCGGCGAGCGTGCCGGTGACCGTCTCCTGATCGGGCCTGGTGCCCCAACGGACCGCGATGGCTGGCGTCGCGCCCGATCGCCCATGCTTCACTATCTCGCGCGCGATCTCATGAATCGCGCCGATCCCCATGAAGATGACCAGCGTTTCCGATTGCCCGACCTTGCTCCAATCGATCCCCGCCGCGTCGTGGCCCGTGACGAAGGTCACCAGCTTGGTGTGATCGCGATGCGTCAGCGGAACGCCGCTGTACGCCGCGATTCCCAAGGGCGACGTAACGCCTGGAATCACCTCGAACGCGACCCCGGCATCAGCGAGAGCTTCCAATTCCTCGCCGCCGCGCCCGAAGATGAACGGATCGCCGCCCTTCAGCCGCACTACGGTGAGCCCGCGCCGCGCCCGCTCGATCATCATGCGGCAGATTTCTTCCTGTGGGAACGCATGTACAGCCTTTTTCTTGCCGACGTAGATGCGCTCGCAGTGTTTGGGCGCCAGATCGAGCAGATGCTCGTTGGCAAGGTGATCGAAGAGGATAGCGTCGGCGATCGCGAGCAGCTTGCGGCCTTTCCAGGTGATGAGATCAGGGTCGCCCGGCCCTGCTCCAACCAGATAGACCTTGCTCATGTCCTGAGCTTGGAGTCCGCTTCGGCGCCGTAGACGGCTTGGAGGATCTGAGCTCCGCCCGCTGCCAGCAGCTCATCGCCTAGCGCCCGACCCAAGATCGCTGCGTCGGCCGCCGGCCCGCTCGCTTCCTTGCGAATCACCTGGTCTCCATCCGGCGACACGACGATCGAACGAATCTTCACGGACACCCCTTCGAGCGTGGCATACGCGCCGATCGGCACCTGGCATCCGCCACCCAGCGCCGCCAGCACCGCGCGCTCGGCTGTCACCGCGATCCGGGTCGCTTCATGATCCAGCCGCCGGCAAATCTCGCGAGCCTGGCCCGAATCGTCGCGCGTCTCCACCGCCAGCGCGCCCTGTCCAACGGCAGGACACATCACCGCCGGGTCCAGCAGCTCGGAAATTCGCGCTTCCCAACCCAGCCGCCGCAATCCCGCCGACGCCAGCACAATCGCATCGTATTTTCCTTCATCCAGCTTGCGTAACCGCGTGTCGAGATTGCCGCGCACGTCCAAAATCTGCAAATCAGGACGTGTGGCGCGCAGCTGCGCCGCCCTTCGCAGCGAACTGGTCCCGACGCGCGCGCCGTGCTTCAGTTCCGCCAGCCGCCCGCCAATCAAAGCATCGCGCGGATCCTCGCGCTCTGGAATCGCGGCCAACGTCAATCCAGCAGGCAACTCTGTGGGCATGTCCTTCAAGCTATGCACCGCGACATCGATCGACCGGTTCAGCAACGCTTCCTCGATTTCCTTGGTGAACAGACCTTTGGTCCCCACCTTGGACAATGCGACATCGGTGATCTTGTCGCCGGTGGTATGGATGATTTCGAGCCGGCTCTCGATACCGAAACTCTGCAGCCGCGCCTGAATCCAGCGCGCCTGCCACAAAGCCAGTTGTGAGCCACGGGAGCCGACGGTCAGCATGCTAATTGGTTAACCGAAAGACCTTTCGAATGGTGGCGATGAACTGATGGCCATCCGGCTCCGATGCGTGCCGCCGCAATTCGGAAATCGGCCCATGCGCCACCTTGTTGATGAGGCTCTTGGTCAGCGCCTCGAGCGCCTGCTCCTGCTCGGCGGTCAGCGCTCCGAATTTCCCGCGCATCCGCGCCAGTTCGGAAGCGCGCATGTGCTCGAGCTGCTCCTGCAGGCCGACGATGGTCGGCACTACCTCGCGACTCTTCAGCCGCGCCACCATGCGATCCACTTCTTCGCGGATGATCGCCTCGGCGTCTTCGGCCGATTGCTTGCGTCCGGCCACATTGGTCGCCACAACTTTCTGCAAATCGTCGATGTCGTACAGGAAGACGTTGTCCAGCTCGTTGACGCTCGGCTCGATGTTTCGCGGCACCGCGATATCGATCAGGAACATCGGCTTGTTCCTGCGCGCGGCCATCACTTTTTTCATGTCGTCCCGCACCATGATGAAATGCGGCGCGCCGCTGGAAGTGATGACGATGTCCACTTCCGGCAGGAAACTCAGGAACTGCGTGTACTCGACGATCTTGCCCTCAAAGAGCTGCGCCATCTCCACCGCGCGCTCATGCGTGCGGTTGGTCACAAAAATCTGGGTCGCCCCGCTGCGGCGCAAATGCCGGGCCGCGAGCTCCGACATTTTGCCCGCGCCGACGATCATGACCTTCTTGTCCGCCAGCGTGCCGAAGATTTCTTTCGCCAGCTCGACCGCGGCGTAGCTCACCGAAACCGCGTTCTCGCCGATGTCCGTCTCCGACCGCACGCGCTTGGCGACATTGAACGCGCGCGTCAGCAAGCCATCCAGAAAGCCGCTCATCGCGCCATGCTCTTTGGCGATGGCGTAGGCGGTTTTGAGTTGTCCCAGGATCTGCGGCTCGCCGACCACCATCGAGTCCAGACTGGCCGCGACGCGAAACAGATGCCGGATCGCAGCGTCATCTTCGAAGCGATAGAGGTACTGCGTCACCCATTCGCGGGTCACCTTGCGCGTATCGGCGAGAAACTCCTCCACTGCGCCAGCTTCGATTTTGTCTTCGCACGTCAGCGCCAGCTCGACGCGATTACAGGTCGATAGAATCATGCCTTCGCAGAAACCCGGCCGGCGTTTCAACTCCACCAGCGCCGCGGACAAGGAAGGCTCGTCAAAGGCCAGGCGTTCTCGCACCTCGACGGGCGCGGTCCGATGATTGACGCCTGTGATCGAGAATCTCATTTGACAATCATCGATCGCAGGCCCACGTGCGCGGCCCAGGTTAAGGCAGAACAGCATACCACGGCGACGGCCATCAGGGCAGCTTTGCGCCCTCGCCAGCCGGCGGTCGCGCGCAGGAAAACCATCGCAAGATAAAATCCCCAGGTGATGAACGCTAACGCAATGCGCGGCTGGGTGATCCAGGACGTGCCCGATTCGATCGCCGCCCAAGTGCTCCCAGCCACCACGCCCAGGGTGATAAAAACGAACCCAAAGCTCATCGCGTTGGTGACTAGATTGTCAAGCGTCCCCAGCGGGGGCAGCCGCGAAAGCAGGTTCATAGTCTTCTTCCGCTTGAGCTGGCGCTCCTGGATGAGATAAAAAATCGAAGCCACAGCGGTGAGGAGCAGGGCTGCATAACCCAATAGAATCATGAGCACGTGCACCAGTAGCCAGGCGTTGCGGACGCCCGTGCTCGGCCAAGTGATGATGGGCGTCTCCATGGCGCCCACCTGCGCCATGACGAACACCAGCGGAAAAATGCAGACGCTGAGGCTCGCGTAGTTGTAGCGCCAATAGACGTACAAAAACAGCACGGCGATCAAGAACGCCGAGACCGTGGCGCATTCGAAGAAATTATCCACCGGAAGGTGACCGATGGCGGTGGTAAGCTCGACGATCGCCACGAAGTGCAGCACGGCGCCCACCGAGAACGCAAACATCGCGTACTTCAGGAATCCGGATTTCTTGCGAATCAGCACGGCTAGGGCATGCAGCAACCCGACGCCATAGAGCGCGGTTGCCACGCGAAGCCACAGAATGCCCATTTCGTGCATGAAATCCCAGTATAGCGAGCAAGTTATGGCCCATAGGGCGTCAAAATCCCCTGGCAGCCTGAGATCTGAGTCAAGAGCCTGCGCAATCACACTCATATACCGGGAGTGATAGCGCTCTGGAATGCGGCTGCGGAGCGGGAAAATGTGGCCTAGCCCCCAATTTTGGGTGGCGTTGGGCAGCGGTCCCCGGATTGCACCGGATTGTTACGGCTGTCCTGCCATTTAGCGGCTTCACACCCACAAAAATCTGACCATTCCTACCCGGATCTCGGTTGATCCGTTCGGAGGTAATCTATCTATGCGATCTTTCACAATCGCTAGGGCTTCGGTGGCTCTATTCGGTTCGTTTTTTCTAATTGCAGCGTCGGCGGCGGACCGTCCGGCGAAACAAAACAAGGATTACCACCCGCTGGTGTCATCCGGCGTGTTCAATTCTTTCACTACCGGCGCTTCGATCAAGATCCTGAGCGCCAACATTGCCAAGGATGGCACCATCACTACGCGGATTAGCATCACCGATTCGAATGGTAACGGTCTGGATGTCAATGGCGTGCAAACCGCCGGAGTGGAAGCGCTGGCCTTTGTTGCGGCCTACATCCCGAATGGGCAATCGCAGTATGTC
>Ga0335078_10000339_pt1 | contig 74479 bp, 63 predicted proteins | sample Lox_Sample_32_FD_206711 | JGI IMG/M metagenome (GOLD analysis project Ga0335078, IMG submission 206711) | Soil microbial communities from Loxahatchee National Wildlife Refuge, Florida, United States - Lox_Sample_3.2 | ecosystem: Environmental > Terrestrial > Soil > Wetlands | place: USA...
CTCCACAAACGCCAAGGAATTGAATACGATCCCGCCGCCGATGGCTTCGTTTTTTCACTTTCCGAAATCGAATCCCACAGCCGCCGCCTGATGCGTCAGAACGAGGCCCGCCACACCGAATACCTCCTCTTCGAAGCCGACCCAAAGTTCGTCCGCGCCGCCGGGATCTGACGCGTGCCGCCCTCGCCGGCCGTGACCGCCTGGCCAATCCCGTCCTCACCAATCTCAAAACTCGCCAGGTCGGCATGGAGGTGCCTCAGTGATAGTATTTTTCTGTGCTGTTTCAATCCTCCCTTGCGACGTTCCTCGCTGCCGCCTTATCCGCGCAAACGGCTCCCACCGCGGAACAATTGGCGCAAGAGATGACTCGCATGCATGACGCGTGGGGCGTGCGGGCAAGCAGCCCGAGCACCACCCTCGCTATTGTCGAACAATCCCATACGGGTTCTGAATTCCGCTACCGGTTGCAAGCTACTGGCGTTCCCGCAGACGTTGTTTTTACTCTGATCGCTTGGCCCGTAACGCAACGTCAGCCAAGCGAGGTTCTGCGCGGCGTTACATTCAATGAGACGGGCCTTGCTGTTTGCGCCGGGCGCCCAGGCACTTGTGGCGATCCTGCAAAGCCCAACGATCCAATCGACCTACCTTTCCGCGCTGTTCCCGGGGAACCGGTTCGCCTCGGCGTCGTCTCACAGGACGGCGCGTTAAAGGCTTTCGCCAAGATCGTGCCCCTGCCGCTTCAGGGAGACGACAAAAGCTGTCAGGTGAGCGCGACCCTGCTCACGCCGGGAGCTGAACTCGTCTTCATCGAGGGTACGGGCTTCGCTCCCAATACCGAACTCACGATGGCTTCCGATTCCGAAGGCGAAAAGCACGATGCCAAAGGCAAAGTTGACGCGCAAGGCCGCTATGTTTCCGCGCTGATGCCGTATAAGCTGGGGCTTTCGCGGGGAACATTAAATGTCCGCTTGAAAGCGATCGCGTGTTCGCCGGCAGTCAGCGTGCCGTGGGGGAAACGGTAATAGTTCGGGCCGGGTGTCAGACCGGCCACGGATGCTAACCTGAACTTTAATGAGTGAAAGCCTCACCATCACCCTGCCCGACGGCAGCGAGAAGCAACTTCCCGCCGGTGCGCGGCCTCTCGACGTTGCTCAATCCATCGGCCAGCGCCTCGCCGACGACGCCGTGGTCGCGCGCGTCAACGGCCAGCTCTACGATCTCACGCGTCCGTTCGAAGGCGACGCCAAGCTCGAAATCCTGACCTCGCGCAATCCCGAAGCGCTCGACGTCTATCGCCATTCCACGGCGCATTTGCTCGCGGCAGCCGTGCTTGAACTGTTTCCCGAAACCAAGCTCGGCATCGGCCCGCCCACCGACGCCGGCTTCTATTACGACTTCCAGCGCGACGAGCCCTTCACGCCCGAAGATCTCGAAAAAATCGAAAAGCGCATGTGGGAGATCCAGGCCCGCAACCTTCCCTACGAGCGCAAGCTCACCAACAAGTCCGACGGCCTCAAGAAATACTCGGACGACTGGATGAAGAAGGAGCTCATCCAGGAAAAAGCCGACGACACCTTCTCCGAATACACGCTCGGCCCCCACTTCATCGATTTCTGCCGCGGCCCGCACGTCCCCGCCACCTCGCGCATCAAGGCGTTCAAGCTCCTCTCCGTCGCCGGCGCCTACTGGAAAGGGGACGAGCACAATCCCAAGCTTCAGCGTATCTACGGCACGGCCTTCTTCAACAAAAAGGATCTCGACGCCTACCTCGCGCGCCTCGAAGAAGCCAAGAAGCGCGATCACCGCAAGCTCGGCCAGGAGCTCGACCTCTTCAGTATCCAGGAAGCCGCCGGCCCCGGCCTCATCTTCTTCCACCCCAAGGGCGGCATCGTCCGAAAAATCATTGAGGACTGGATGCGCGATCAATACCTGTCGCGCGGCTACTCACTGGTCTACACGCCGCACGTCATGCGCCGCAAGCTGTGGGAAATTTCCGGCCACGCGAATTTCTACAGCGACAACATGTTCACGCCCATGGAGCTGGACGACGCCGAATACCAGCTCAAGCCGATGAACTGCCCCGGCCACATCCTTATATATGCGGACCGCCAGCGCTCCTATCGCGATCTGCCCGTGCGCCTCGGCGAACTCGGCACTGTCTATCGCTACGAACGCTCCGGCGTTATGCACGGTCTCCTGCGCGTCCGCGGATTCACGCAGGACGACGCGCACATTTTCTGCACTCCCGATCAAATCGAACAGGAAGTGGTAAGCTGTCTCGAATTCGCCACTGACACGCTCAAAACATTCGGTTTCGACGCCTACGAAGCCGAGCTCTCCACTTGGGACGGCGGCGCGAGCGGCAAGTATGACGGCGCCCCTGAGCAGTGGTCGCTAGCCGAAAACGCGCTCAAACGCGCCGTCGATCGCTTGAATCTGAAAGTCAAGATCACTCCCGATGAGGCCGCATTCTACGGCCCGAAGATCGATGTGAAACTGGTCGATGCCATCGGCCGCCTGTGGCAGCTTTCCACCGTCCAGTTCGATTTCACACTGCCGCGCCGCTTCGGTCTCGAGTACATCGCCGAAGACGGCAAGAAACACCAGCCGCTCATGGTCCATCGCGCGCTGTACGGCTCGATCGAGCGATTCTTCGGAATCCTGGTCGAGCACTACGCGGGCGCGTTTCCGGTCTGGCTGGCTCCGGTGCAAGCCGTCGTGTTACCAATCACCGATCGCCACGTCGAATACTCGAAAAAAGTCTTCGATCAGCTCAAAGCCGCCGGCATCCGCGTCGAGCTCGACGACCGCAGTGAAAAAGTGAATCTCAAAATCCGCGACGCGCAGTTGCAAAAGATTCCGTACATGCTCGTGGTCGGCGACCGCGAAGCCGAAAATGGCACCGTGTCGGTCCGGAACCGCAAGCACGGCGATCAGGGAGCTCAGAGTGCCGATCAGTTTTTGGCCGCCATCCAGAAACAGATCGAGACCAAAGCCCGGACCGAGTAGTGCTCGCGACCATCGCAGCCGTCCTACTGGCCGGATCACTGATTTATTGCGTTCTGGTTGTCGTAGCGGCGCGCAATTACCTGGCGCAAGAAATTCCGCAGGACGATCATCCTGCCGGCATCAGCGTGCTGAAGCCGCTCTCCGGCATCGATGAGGGGCTCGAAGCCAACCTGCGCAGCTTCTTCGAACAGGATCATCCGGATTTCGAGCTGCTCTTCGCCGTCCGCGAATTGTCGGATCCCGCCGCCTCAATCGTGCGCGGATTGATCGAGAAATTTCCGAATCGCCAGGCACGCTTGATCATCACCGGCGACCCGCCGTATGCGAACGCCAAAGTCTATAGCCTCGATCGTATGGTCGCCGAAGCGCAACACGAAATCCTGGTGATGAGCGACAGCGACATCCGCGTGCAACCTGATTTTCTAAGAGCCATCGCGGCGGAATTCAGCAGCGAGCGTGTCTCGATAGCAACCTGCCCCTATCGCGCCATCGCCGGCGCGAGCCCGTGGTCGCAGCTCGAAGCCGAAGGCATGAACACCGATTTCCTGGCCGGCCTTCTCGTCGCGCGCTACATCGAAGGCGTGAAGTTCGCCGTCGGCCCCACCATCGCGGCGCGGAAACACGCGCTCACCGCCATCGGAGGATTCGCCAAGCTCAGAAACTATCTTGCCGAAGACTTCGTGATGGGCAAGTTTGCCGCACAAGCCGGCATGGGCGTGATCCTGTCGCGCAACATCGTGGAACACCGCATCGGAAGCCAGGATTGGCGTGCCAGCGTCGCGCACCGTCTGCGATGGGCGCGTAGCACGCGGCGTTCGCGTCCATCCGGATACCTGGGCCAGCTCTTCACGCATCCGCTGTTGCTGGCATTGCTGGTTTGCGTGCTCCAACCTGGGTGGTGGCCGGTGCTCCCCGCCGCCGCCATGGTACGCGGCCTCGCGGCGTACGCAACTTGTTCCTGGATTCTGCGAAACCACCCGCGCTGGCACCTTCTTCTGATCGAAGACTTCCTGCGCTTCGTCTTCTGGCTGGCCGGTTTCTTCGGCAACACCATCGTGTGGCGCGGCCGCCACTATTTCCTGCATCCCGACGGCCGGTTCGAGCCGCGTTAACGCCACTACTTCGGTAGAAATATCAGCGTTCGCTTCGCATCCACGTGCTGGAACTGCATCGGAAAACTGTGCCCGGCATAGTAGGAATTCCACTGGTCTTTATAGTGGGCCGAGAGAAACTGGCCGGATTCGCCGATGGTGAGATTGTTTAGCGAACGATCCCAATCTCCCACGTCGGCGATGAACCGCATTGAAGGCCCGAGCGCGGCCGTAGTCTGCTTGATAGTGGTCGATGATCCGCTCATCTCCACCGGCCCGATGTTGAAGTACGGACCGAGCAACGGAAGCTTGTCGCCCACCGGATGCCGGACGGTGAGCTGCGTAAACGTCCCATAGTTCCAGCGCTTCACGTTGCTGCCCTGCGTGCGGCGTCCATCTTCGATGCCTCTCGAAAGCGCCCGCAGCAGAAGCCCGTCCTCATCCTGAAACCATCCGTGCGCGCCTCCGTCCAGGATTTCTTCGACCACCGCGGGCGCCATCTGCGCGCCATAAAAATCGGATTTGCCGGGCGCAGCCGAATCCGCGATGCGCTTGCGCAGCTCCTGATACACCACAGAAATGAGCATGGGTGCCGCAGTCCGTTTTTCCATCTGGCCATTCCACCTGCGCAGCAAGCCAACGGCGTCGCTCAAATTCGGATCGCGCTTCGACCGATCGTACGCCGCAACCACCTGACGCGCGAGATGCGCGAGAAACCCTGAGTAGACGTCCTTCTCCACCGCGAGCATCTGATCGGGCTTCCACTGGTCGTGCGCAGTGAGCAGGTTGCGAATTTCCTGCGAGCGATAGGGCGACGCGAAACTCCCGTGGACGCGATACGGATAGTCGTTCGGAAACGGATTTTGATTGGCTGTGATGATCCACCCCTGCGGCGGATTGTAGAACGCGGGCAATTGCTCGAACGGAATGAACCCGTCCCATTCGCTCTCACCCGAACTGCCGTCCACCGGCACATCTCCGTCATAGTTTCTGCGGATGGGAAGTCTGCCGGTAGCGTGATAGCCGATATTTCCGTCGACGTCCGCGTACACAAAGTTCTGCCCTGGACCGGGAAACCGCGCGATCGCCGCCGTGAACTCACTCCAATTGCCCGCGCGGTTCAAATCGAGAAATGGAAACTGAAACGATCCCGGCTCGGCCGCGGTCCAGCGTAGCGCAAGGTACCGGTTGCCTTCCGCAATACTGACCGGCCCGTGGCGAGTGATCCACTGCCGGAACTCAACCGGCCGCGCACCCTTCACTGCGATCCAGTCCGTCTCTGCCCGCGCCTGTTCCACTTGCCCGCGAAACAGATAGCGGCCCGTGCGTGGATCGAATTTTTCGACGTACAGATCCTGAACGTCGAACCCGAGATTTGTCACGCCCCACGCGATGCGCTGGTTATGGCCGATGATCACGCACGGCACGCCGGGCAGCGATACGCCCGTGACGTCGAGCCCGGGCCCCTCTAAGTGAACCTGATACCAGGTTGACGGAATGCCCCATTCGAGATGCGGATCATTCGCCAGAATCGGCTTGCCATCGGCGGTGTGTTTGCCGGAGAGTGCCCAGGCGTTTGAGCCCGGCTGATACTCCGTCCCGATGCGCGACGGAAACAGAAAATCGACCTTCGCGCGATCGCCGCTCTCCAGCATCGCGGCCTTTTGCAATTCTTCCCGCCAAGTCGTAGTCAGATTGCGATACATCTGCAAGCCGCACAGAATGGTATCCGCGATGGTCCACGGCCGCGGATCGTATTGCAGCAGGGTAAATTCGAGCGGCAGCCGTCCGCGATGGGTTTCGATGAAGTAGTTTACACCGCGCGCGTAGGCGGCGACCACGGCGCGATCGCCGGGGGGCAGCGTCTTGTAGTGCTCCTCCGCCATGCGCCGCATTCGCAGGCGGCGCGCTTCGCGGTCGAGCTCAAGCGCCGGCGGCCCTACGATTTCCGATAACTCTCCGGCCGCCAGACGCCGCAGCGCGTCCATCTGCCACAGACGATCCTGCGCGGTGACGTAGCCTTGCAGAAAGATCGCGTCTTCCCAGGATGCGGCCGTGATATGTGGTACGCCGATCGAATCTCGCGCGACCGTTGCTTTAGCCGAAACCGGAGCTCCAATCTCGCCCGAGGTCTGGGGCAGCGGCCGGTATGCGATCCAATACGCGGCCGACAAGACCACGATGAGCAAAACGGCTATGCTCAAGTTGATGTACTTGACAACTTTTCCAAGGTGCATCCGGAAAACTCCACTGTACTCCTCCGGCCGGAACTCCCGCTGAGGCATGCCTTACCGCTTCATCATTCTGATTGCAGTTCTGATGTTGAACGGATTTTTCGCTGCGGCCGAAGTGGCGCTGGTCTCGGTTCGCAAAAGCCGCTTGCGCACTCTGGCTGAAGAAGGCGTAGTTGGCGCGCAGGCGGCCCTCAATCTCCTGGCGAATCCCGCGCGTCTGCTCTCGGTCACCCAAGCCGGCGTTACACTCGCGAGCCTGGGCCTTGGTTGGGCCGGCGAGAACAGCATGTACAATCTGATTCTGTTGGTGTTTGACCGTTGGGTTACGCCGCAGTTCGCGCCCTGGGTGCACGCAGCCAGTTTCGCCATCGCATTCCTCATCATCAGCTACGCGCACGTCGTGCTCGGGGAAGTGGTCCCAAAGAATCTGGCAATCGAAAAAGCCGACCGCCTGGCGATTCTCGTCGCGCCCGCGTTGCTGATTTTCGATCGCATCTCGTCGCCGTTCATCTTTTTCGCGGAGCGCTCGGCGGCGGCCATCTCGCGCGGCATCGGACTGAAAGGCAGCCACTCGGGCGGCGGCCACTCGGCTGAAGAATTGAAGTTCATTGTCAGTTCCAGCCGGCGCGAAGGACACCTGCACCGCTTCGAAGAGGACGCGATTCAGTCCCTGCTGGAACTGCAGAACTATTACGCGCGTGAAATCATGGTTCCGCGCAACGCCATCGTGTCGATTTCCGTGGACGCCAGTCTCGACCAGGTCCTTCGACGTATGCGCGAACACCAATATTCGCGGCTGCCCGTGTATGAAGGCGATCCCGAACACATCATCGGCTACGTGCATTACAAGGACATGATGCGGATTTGGGAAGAGCGTCGCAGCGCGATCGAGAAAAAGCGCGCGCTCCGGCCGTTCCATCTCTCGCGCGTGCTGCGCAAGCCGCTGGTGGTTCCTGAAACTAAACCGCTCAACGATTTGATCGACGAATTTCGAAACACGCACAAGCACATGGCGATCGTGGTCGACGAGTTCGGGACCATCGTGGGCTTGGTGACGCTCGAAGACGCGCTCGAACAGATCCTCGGCGAGATTGGCGACGAGCATGATGTGAAGCGCCCGAAGCCGGCGGCTGAGGCGGCTGTGATCGAGGTCGATGGCGCCACTACGATCCGTGACCTGGACACCCAGTACGGCGTGGAGGTTCCCACCGAAGCCGGCTTTGAAACGTTAGCAGGATTTTTGTTGTTTCAGTTGGGAAAGATCCCGAGTGAGCGCGAGACCGTGGAGTATGGCGGACGTAAATTCACGATCCTGAAAATGGAGCATAACCGGATCGCGCGGGTTGCCATTTCCCGGATTGCGGCTCAACAGGAGGTTGCGTCGCAATGAGCGGTTCTGCCCGTGACGATCGCGATCCCCAGAACGCAATCAAACCTTAACGGCGACCGGCGCGGCGCGCCTGGCTTCCGACGCGCGTTTCTTGTACTCATACATAGCGCGATCCGCGGCGGTGAGAACCTGTTGCGCGGTGGCGCCTTGCTTCCATGCTGCGATGCCGGCGGCGGCCGTAAGGGACACCTTGCGTTTGCCCGCCTCGGTGGAAAGCGTATAGTCGCCATTCACCCGTTTGCTCACCACATCGATGCGCGCGCGGACGGTCTCGAGCGCGCCATCCATCAAAACGACGAACTCGTCCCCGCCGAAACGCCCCACGCAATCGGTGGCGCGAAGGCTGTGGCGCAGCTCGGCGGCGAATTGTTTCAACAGATCGTCGCCCGCCGGATGACCCAGGGTGTCGTTGATCTGTTTGAATTCGTTCAGGTCAAAATAAACGACGCAGAATGGCGCACCGTCCGAGATACGGCGCTCCAGTTGTCGCTCGACAATACGCCGGCTCGAGACGCCCGTGAGCGCGTCCACAGCGGCTTGCCGCTCGGCTTCCTGCATCCGTTCCTGATAGTTGGACACCTGGGCGCGCAATTGGTCCACGGCCCGTTTGCCCTCTTCGGACATTTTGTTGATGCAACTGGCCAGTTCGACAGCGTTCGCGCTGAGCGATTGGCGCATCGCCACGAGATTGTCCAGCTTGGCGGCGCTTTCGAGCTTGGACGCCAAAGTGTGCAGATGCTCGCCGTAACGCTGATCGCGCGCGCCAACCTCGGCGGCCGCTTTGGCGACTTCGAGCAGCAGGGCTTTGATCTCCTCGGCGCTGTCCTGATAATAATGCGCGGCGCTCTCGGCCCAGCTTTGGAGCTGCTTGCCGATGCGCTCGCCGGTGTCGGCAAAGACGCCAGGCGACGCGCTCTCGCCGAGGTTCTGCCGCAGTTGCAGTAGGCTCTGCTTCAGATCGTCTCCGGCGGGCGGATACGCTTTGGCGCCTGCATCGCCAACGGCGGTTAACGCGCCGCGATAGGACTCCACCGCCGAGCGCAGGGACTCCTCGAGCGAGGCGTGCATGGCTTTCTTCAGAGAAATCAATATGCTTCGTATCGAACGGAAATCGGCGAAACTTTAAGAGTTTGTGGATGGTGCCAAAACCAACCGGTACCATCGCGGCCGAAGTAATGGCCGCCCGCTGAGGCGCAGTTCGGTCGGCTGCCATCGCCTACTGGCTCTCTTTCACTATGCGCCCGTTGAGCGGCTGCACCGGCCGGACATCGTGCGGGTAGATTTTCGCGAACGCCGCCAGCTGGGCCCGCGAGATCTCCAACGGAGTCTTCAGCACAAACCAGACAACGGACTCTGTGCATGGGGGCGCGGTCACCGATCCCACATATGTGTAATAAGACAGCTTCTGGGGAAGGAGACCGGCGGGATCGATCTCGACGCCAGGAATCGTGTGCTCGGGACCTGCTGCCGCCGGCATGTGATCCACGATCTTCTGGATCGTCGGATTCGGCTTGCCGGCCTTCAGAAAAACCGCCACGCCGGCAACCTTGCCTGCACTCGTTTCGTGCATCAAGTGGATCACCATGTCCGATGCTTTACCGTTCTCCAGCTCTTCGCTGGGATGATGAAAGTGGAACTGTGTTAGCTGGTAGTGCTCTTCCCCAACGGCGAGGAACTGGCCGCTGCCGTGGTAGTTCACACGGATCGCATAGCCGTTGTTCAGCAGATACTGCAGCGGCGCGCTGTGATATTCGAACCGCAGCGCCGGGAGCGAGGATTTTTCGGCGCGGCGTATATCGATGGGCGATTGCTCCCGCCCGTTGCACGCCGCATAGGCAGGATCGAGAGAGGCCCAATGCTCGGGGCCGCGAGCGCCTTCGTAGCTCCAAGGGGTGGTCCATTGCGCCCTCAGCGCAATTGGCGCCACCGCCAGCGCGATCGAAAGCATCGGAAGGGTCATGCCATTCAGAATGACGTTCTTCGGCTGCGAACACTTTGATGGACATCGAAATATGAATGCATCTAAAGGACCCCTTCTTTGTCCCTTGACGTGGCTTCCAAAGTTGAGTAACCTATGCATAGGATGTCGAGGTATTATTGAAATGAACCTTCGAGGTACTTTGCCGACGTTGATTCTCGAAGCGCTGGAGCGGGAGCCCACTCATGGCTACCGCATCGCGCAGCGGATCAAGGAGCGGTCGAAAGGCGTATTGGATTTCAAAGAGGGAACACTGTATCCGGCTTTGCACAAATTGGAAAACGATGCCCTTGTGGAGTCGTATGAAGAAACGGAAAATGGCCGGCAGCGACGCTATTACCGTATATCCAAGGCTGGGCGCGCCGCCTTGGCCAAAGATCGCACCGAATGGCGGGCGGTTTCGCGTGCAGTAACGTTGATTCTCGAAAGGGGATGAGCATGAGCGTTCTTTTGGAAGGTTGGCTAAAGCGCGCGATTCGGCACTTGTCCGCGGAATCGCGCGCTCAGGTTCGCACTGAGATCGAAACCCATTACCAATCGGCGTGCGAGGAGGCCTTGGCGAACGGCGCGAGCGCGGATCACGCCGATCGGACCGCGGTGGCGTCGCTCGGAGATCCCGCCGCCGCGAATCGTGCGTACCGCAAAGTGCTTCTGACCAGCACGGAAGCGGCTTTGTTGCACGAGACGCGCTGCGGAGTCTGGTCCGGGTCGAAGCGATGGCTGTGGTTGCTTCCGACACTGGTGTTGATCGCGGCCATCCGGTTCTTCGCCACGGGGGACGCGTATTTCGGCTGGACCTTGCTCACGGGCGCGGCCGGATTGGTGTTGCTCGCCAGCGCGTTCCGGTTGCCGGTGTACACCCCAGCGCGGGGCCGGATTTTCCGGACTTTCCGATTGCTCTGGCTGGCTGCAATACTGGCGCTGAGCATGAAAGGCATGAAAGACTCTTGGATCATGATGCTCAGCTGTGCTTGGCCGCTGCTCTGGGTGGAATGGACGCTGTTCTCGCTCCGGCGGAAACTTCCGGTGGCCCAGTGGCCGAAGCAGCTTTATCTGTAAGAGGTCATGACTGAGGAGCGGGATTTTTAGCGCGCCGGTTTCGTTTTCAGCTCGATCCGAACTTGCTCTACCGGCGCGCCCGTCGAGTTCTTCACCGGCGGAGCGTGCGCGGCCTGCCATCGGAACTTCTGGTCCTCGACGATCGCCTCCGGGTATTCGGGATGTTCCGGCGCCGGGCACGCTGAGTGCGGCGCGCACGTCACGCGCGAAATTCTGATCATTGCGTTCTCGTACGGCGTACGATCGTCAGGTGCGCGGCGAATATCATCCTTCGGCAACTCCAGCGGTTCGGTCTTCAGTTCCACTCGGATGTATTCGCTCGCCACGCCGTCCAGTTCTTCCACCTGGTGATGCTCGGCCGCGCCGTGATTGAAGCGGATGGCTCCGGCTTTTACCACCGGCCGGATCACGGGCTTTTCCATTTCGTCGTGCACGATGCGAAGGCGCCCCCCATCGGTGGTGTAGACGTAGACCGTCGGTGTGGGCGGATGATCGTGCGCGCGCGTTTTCTCGTGCGGGAGGTAATGCACTCGCACGATGCGCACCCACGGGTTTTCAAACATCACTGTCGAATCCGATTTCGAATCGGTGAAAGCGAGCAAAAACAAAATGACTGGAATCACAGTTCGGTGTACACGATTATAACTTGCACGGAAAATTCCCGGCGGCGTCATAGTCTGTGGACGATGACCATAAAATTGACAGCCGTTTTTGTCGTTTCTAGTTTGGCGCTGCCGCTTTGGGCGGATCCCCCGGAGCTGGTGCGAGTGATTCGCGACGTCCCGAACAGCATTGCCTGCCAGCAATACGCCGCGGCGGGCGCAATGGTGAACGTACTCGGGTTGAGCACTGTTTCCGGTATTGATCGCGGCTGGCAGATGGAACTGCATGACTCGTTTGCCAGCATCGAAGAACTCGACCAGTCGCTGGCCTCGCATCGCGAGGCGGACGGCCTGGGCACTAGCAACATCGCGAATGACGAGCTGTTGGGGTTGGCGCGGTCGCTGATCGGTATTTACAGGCCGGCCCTTAGCGATCGCGCCGACGAGGCCGTCAAAAATTTCCCGAAAGCGCGCTACTTGCTGGTGTCCGTGTATCGCATTCACGCCGGCGGCGATGCTGCGCTCGCCGAAATCGTGAGATTGCGCCGCGCTCGTAGCAGCAGCATTAATCTGGACCGGCCGGAGATCTCCTACGAAGTGATCGTAGGCGCCGCTGCGGGAACATACCTGTTCATTTCGCCGCTTCCGTCGCTCAAGGTGCTGGACGACGGTCTTGCGAGAACGCCGCCCAACTACGCCGAGGGAGTGGAACAGGCTGCGAAACAAGCCGCCTCGCAAACAGACTTCGGTCAAGAGCGTTTCCTGATGCGCGTCGAACCGGGCATGAGCTATGTTTCGGACGAGTTCGCCGCCGGCAATCCGGAATTCTGGAAGGCGAAATAATTGGTCATCGCTAAACTAAACAATCCAGAATGAATTAGTTAGAGTCCCGCTCCCCGGCTGTATCATTAAGTAACAGCGTCACTATGAGGAAAATGACGCTTTCCCCGAAGCGTTAGCTGGCGTTAGAGCGTCTACTCTCGTAAGTGCAAGAGCAATCCGGCTAGCAATTCTACCTGCATAGACGCCTTTCTTCTTGCCGGAAAGAGTTCGCATTGGCAGTTCGATATGTCTTTCGGCTAGACTCGAGTATCACTCCAAATCGGTGGTATTGAGTGGAGCCAAGTATGGCAGCGCCGCCACAAACCTCTTTGGAACCAGTAGAGCTTCCGGAGCTTGCCGACGAAGATCGGGGAGCCCTCGACCCGGACGTCCATTTTCGAGCAATCTGGGAGCAGGGTACCTTCGCCTGCCGGTTGAATCTGGACGGGACATTCATCGATGGCAACCGCGCCAGCGTAGAAGGCTGTGGGTTCACCCGCGGTCAGGTGCTCGGCAAGCCATTGTGGGAGTGCGGCTGGTGGAGTCGTTCGCCTGAGGTGCAACAGCGGATCCGTGACGCGATTAGCCGGTCCATCGAGGGCGAACCGTTTCGTGGCGAGATGCGCTACTGGATGGCGGACGGATCAGAGCGGGTCATGCACCTCGCGTGCATGCCGATCCGCGATGAATCCGGGCGCGTGATGTTCCTCATGCTGAACGGCATTGACATTGGCGAAGTCGCTGAGTCGGCTCCCCCTGGGGCATTGCTCGCGGCGATCGTCGATTCCTGCGACGACGCCATTATCAGCAAGGATCTCAACGGCATCATCACCAGTTGGAATCAAGGCGCCACTCGGTTATTCGGATATACGGCCGAGGAGGCCGTGGGGAGATCCATTCTTATGCTCATCCCCGAAACCCTCCAGGACGAAGAGCCCCGCATTCTGGCGCAGCTCCGCGGCGGCAAACTGATCGATCATTACGAAACCGTCCGCGTCTCCAAGGACGGGTCATCGCACAACGTATCGCTCACGATTTCTCCCGTGAAGGACGCGAGCGGACGCGTGGTGGGCGCCTCCAAGGTGGCGCGCGATGTCACGGAACGCGTGCGCCATGAGCAGGCCATGCGGGAGGCCAACGCCGCGCTACAGCGCGCCAACGCCGACCTGGAGCAATTCGCATACTCCGCATCGCACGATCTTCAGGAACCGCTGCGCATGATCTCCGCCTACAGCGAACTGCTGCGGAAAAAATTCGGGGGCAAGCTAGGCGCGTTGGGTGACGAGTATATCGGTCATGCCGTGGATGGGGCGATGCGGATGGAACGTTTGCTGCGGGATCTCAGAGTCTACACCAACGTTTCCACGGGACGCCACGAACCGGCCGCCAAGATCGACTCCAGTGAGGTTCTCCGGAAAACTCTTGTGAATCTTCAGGTGGCCATCCAGGATAGCGGCGCCGCCATCACTGTCAGCGAGTTGCCGCGCGTCCACATGCTCGACTTTCAACTGGAGCAGGTGTTCCAGAACTTGGTCGGGAACGCGATCGTCTACCGCGGCGACCATCCGCCGCGGATTCACATTGCCGCCGAAAGGCGAGACCGGGATTGGCAGTTTTCCGTTCAGGATAACGGGATCGGGATCGAGCCTCAGTACAAGGAGCAAGTCTTTGGAATCTTTAAACGCCTTCACACCGCTTCCGAACATCCCGGAACTGGAATGGGTCTCGCAATATGCCACAGAATTATCGAACGAGCCGGCGGCCGAATCTGGCTCGAATCCGAGCCCGGACGGGGCTCGACATTTTACTTTACGATCCCCCACCGAGAACCGTAGCGAAACGGAGCCGACCATCCCGGACGGCTCGATTCTCTTGATCGAGGACAACCTGGCGGACGCCGGCCTGGTGCGCGAAGCGCTGGAAGAGCACGGCGTCCAGGGCGAACTCCTAGTGATCTCCGACGGCGACTGGGCCATCCGGTTCATTCGGGCGCTCGAGACCCAGCCGAGAGAATGTCCGGATCTGGTGATCGTCGATCTGAATCTTCCCAAGCGGCCGGGCCGCGAGGTTCTGGAGGTCATGCGCCAGAGCGAGAAATGCCGGGATGTGTCCGTGGTGGTGCTCAGTTCGTCCGATGCGCCGCAGGACCAAGCGGACGCATTCCGATTGGGGGCAACCAAGTACATCCGGAAACCGCTCCGCCTGGACGAATTTCTCAAGTTAGGCGCAACTTTCCGCGAGATATTGGAGTCGGCCCGAAACAAACGCAACTAATCCGGTGCGCTTCAGTGCAGCGGCACGTGACCCCGGTTCACGCATTCGGTCGCGAAAAGCTGCATCCCGGCCGACCAGGCCTGATCCTGAACGCCCATCGGTTCGATGGTCTCGCCGTGATACCACTCATTGAACTCGCCGCTGAGGTTCAGATCGGTGAGTTTGTCTAAAGCTTCCACTGCGGCGTCCATCCGGCCGGCCTTGACCAGCGCCGCGACGTAGAATCCGCCGATGAATGGCCAGATTCCACCGTTGTGATAATGATGCGGCAGATTGCGGGTGCCATAGTAATCGCGCCAGTCCGGATCGCCGGGATGCACAACGGGAAACAGGCTGAACAGCGGCGGCCGGTCCTGCTCGTGGCGTGCGATGAAATCGAGGATGGTTGCAGTCTGGTCCTCGTCGGCGATGCCCGCCAGAATCGCGAGCAGATTGCCGAGTGAATCGAACCACTCGCCCACGGCGCGGAATCCGAGATAGGGCAAATAATACCGCTCCTCGGTGAGATGCTTCTTCACCGGCAGCCAGCGCTTGCGGCCGAGCGCATCCTGGTCGCGGCGATTCTCGGTGCTGAAGGTGTGCGCGACGTGCGGCAACAGATCGCCATCGCCCCTATACCAAAAGAGCGCGTTCAGCTTTCGTCGCGCTGCGTCGGCGCGCTCGCTATACCGGTCCGCGCGCGCGCGATCTGACGTCGCCAACTGCTTCGCAACCGCGCGCAGCGCCAGCACGTACAGACAATTCACGTACAGCCCCTTGCCGCGCGTGCAGAAAAGATCGTGCCAATCCGACGCTTCCTGCATGCTGAGCAAGCCGCTCTGATCCACGTCCTGGCATTCGTACCAATGCAAAATTCTCGCGGCCGCATCCAGGTCCGGGGCCACCAGCGAACTGCCGAGAATCCACCACAACCCGCCGTCGGCGTAGGCACGGAAATTCGGGTGCTGGGTTTCGCAATCGATGTTGCTGGGGATCGCGCCGCTGGGCGACTGGTGTTCTTTCAGGATGCTGATGCTGGTGCGTAGCGCCGACTGAATCCGCTCGTCCTCGGTGAAGCGCGCGCCCAGCAGCGTGACCATGCTATCGCGAGCCCAGATCTGATGATGTCCATGCCGTCGGCCGGAAGCTTTAAGGCCCCAGGGGCAGCAGCATAGCCGTAGAGCTTCTACCGCCGGACGCGTTGCTTTTTCCCCGGGCTTCGAGGCTGCACGAAATCTTGTGCCGCCCAGGTCCAGCGAAGTGTTTTGATCTTTGGGAATAAAGCCGGAGGTCACGACGCCGCGCTTCGGCTCTCGCAAGGCATCCAGGGCTTCGGCGAAATCGGATGCAGCGCCGTAACGTTGGTCCTTTTCTTTGACCAAGGCGCGGGCGATGACGCGGTCGAATTCCGCCGGCAACTCCGGCACCAGGGAACTCGGCGCGATGGGATTCACGGTGGCGATCTCGCGCATGATCGTCACCATGTTGGAGCCGGGGAAGGGAAGCCGGCCAGTGGCCGCTTCGTACAACACGCAACCCATCGAGAAAATGTCGGCGCGCCCGTCCACCGGTTCTCCCAGCACTTGCTCCGGCGACATGTACGCGGCCGTCCCAACCAAAATGCCTGGGGCGGTGTATTCCATCTGCGCGGTTTCGCCTGAGGCGCTCGCGAGCGACATAGCTGCCAGCTTGGCGACGCCAAAGTCGAGGATTTTCACCTGCGACTCAGGTGTGATCATGATGTTCGCCGGTTTGATGTCACGATGCACGATCCCCATCGCATGCGCGGCCGAGAGTGCGCCGGCGATCTGTACTCCGTAATGCAGAACTTCGTTCAAAGGAAGCCCGTACTCCGGAATCAGATCCTTGAGGGTGTTGCCGCGCACATATTCGAGGACAAGAAAATCCGTTCCGGTGCCCGCGTCCTGCGAAAAGTCATACAACTGGACGATGTTCGGATGATTCAAAGCGGAGACAGCGCGCGCTTCCTGCACGAAGCGGTGCCGTCCGCGCGCATCGCTCAATCGATCCGATGAGACCACCTTCAAGGCAACCATCCGGCCGAGACGCGTATCGCGCGATTGGTACACCTCGCCCATACCGCCGGCGCCGATCAGCGTGAGGATTTCGTAAGGACCTAGGAGCGATCCCGTGGGAAGGGGCATACTGCATCCGACATGATACACCCGAGGATGCGGTTCAGGGCCTAATTCGCCCCGGCCGCTGGAGATGAGAGCGGCGCGTCATGGTCGCACACGAAGATCGCGAGAAATTTCGCTCCCTCGGTCTTGCTGGCGTTGGCGGAAACCTGATGGACTCCGTTAGGCGCTTCGTAGAAACTCTGGCCGGTCTTGTAAACGGCCTCGCGCTCGCCTTTCACTTGCGTTCGAATGGAGCCGTCGATCACGTAGCCGATTACCGGGCAGGGATGGCTATGCGGCGACGACGCTCCGGCGGGAGGATAAGATACCTCCACGACATGTACCGCAAGCTTGGCGCCATCGAGCGCGGGAAGACGATGCGTAAACGCCTGGTGTGCGGAAGCGGGCCGCGGTGCTTCCTGCCCCCGCGAATTCTGACTCATCACGGCGGCGCAAAACAACATCGCCGCGAACGCCGGTGCCTTTGCCAATCGGAACGGTGTGTGCATGGGATTTCCTTCCAGCCAGCGGTACCCAACAAGCCTGCTGAAAGCTGGCTGATATCTAGAACAGCCGGACGCCGCGCGGGCCCGGTTTGCGCGACACGTGGACGGTGTCAAGGAACCGAACGCTGTTCGGGTTCGACGTCAGCACCAGTGAATGCGTGCGATAGCCATCGCCGAAGAAACGAACGCCTTGCAGCAGGCTCCCCGGCGTGACGCCGCATGCGACGAACATGATCTCTTTGCCGGGCGCGAGATCCTCGGCGCGATAGACCTTGTGCGGATCGGTGATGCCCATCTTCTCCATGCGTTTCTCTAGCTGCGCATTGTCCACCACCAATCGCCCAACCATTTCGCCGTGCAGACAGCGCAGCGCCGCAGCAGTGATCACGCCCTCGGGTGCGCCGCCGGTTCCCATCACGGCGTGGACACCAGTTCCGCGTACGGCCGCTGCGATGCCCGCCGACAAATCGCCATCGCCGATCAGTCGAATGCGCGCGCCGGCTCTACGAATATCCTCGATCAGTTTTTCGTGGCGCGGCCGGTCGAGCACGATCACTACCAAATCTTTCACCTGGCGGTCCAGACGGCTGGCAATCGCCTTCAGGTTGTCCCACACGGGCGCGTTGATATCGAGTGCACCCTGAGCAGCCGGTCCGGCGATGATTTTCTCCATGTAGCAATCGGGCGCGTGCAACAATCCACCCGCTTCCGACGCCGCGAGAACGGCGATCGAATTCGGCGCGCCCGTTGCGCACAGATTCGTGCCTTCGAGCGGATCGACCGCGATATCGACCGCCGGATATTCCATTGCGTCCGGCGGCGACGCCCCCACTCGCTCGCCGATGTAGAGCATAGGCGCCTGATCGCGTTCGCCTTCGCCGATCACGATGGTCCCTGCGATGGGAACTTCCTCGAACGCGCGGCGCATGGCCTGCACTGCGGCATGATCGGCGCCTTTTGCGTCGCCCTGACCCATGGTGCGGGCCGACGCAACCGCGGCCTCTTCCACTACGCGAACCAGCGAGAGAGCCAGTTGCTCGATGCTGCCCCCGGTTTGCGCTCTCACCCCCGTTTCGATCGCTTGACCCGCCATAACTATCTCTTTCTTATTGGATTTACCTTCCCCGACGTAAGAAACCCGATCATATCACGACAGGGCTCTTTTGCAATCCAAACTAAGGCGAAACACTGAAGGATTCTTTGCGGATCGATCTTCTATACTTCATTGGGGAAGTGCTATACTCGATTTCCTTTTGGTATTTTGTGGTGGGGAAATCCTGGGAAATGAGGGTGGAGAATGCTGCGTAAGACTCTGATCGGCACAGTCCTGACGCTGGTCGTTTTCACCAGCTGGCTGTTTAGCGACGATCTGGAACGGCCCGATCTGGCGAGCGTAATCAAGAATATCCAGCAGTCGCTCGTCGAGATTCAGAACCAGATCACGGACCTGCGCTCGTCGGTGAAGCAGCTCTCGAAACTCTCGAAGGCTGAGAAGCAGGCCGTCGCAATGCGCCCTGCCGCCAACGTTTCGACCAGTACTAATGGGACGCCCGCGATGTCGGCCTGGCAGCGCGCTCAGGAAGCATACGATCGCGGGAAAGGGCTCGAGGATCAGAAGTTGTGCGGGCAGGCCATCGAATCGTTCACCAAGGCCATCGAACTCGATCCCAAGAACGACTCGGCGTACTTGCATCGCGGCGCGTGCCGGGATCAGTTAGGCAACTACCCCGACGCCATCGCGGATTTGTCGCAATCGCTGGCGCTGCAGCCGAACAACTCCCAGGCCTATTCGCTGCGGGCGTCCGCGCTTGCGGCGACGGGCCAGACCGCGGCCGCGGTTGCAGATGCCAACGAGGCCATCCGCCGCAATTCGACCAACGTCGACAATTATCTACTGCGTGCGAATCTGCATCAGCGCGCGGGCGAGGTTGCCCAGGCTCTCGAAGATTACAATCAAGCCATCGCGGCGGCGCCTCAGTCTGAGAAGGCTTACCTGAGCCGCGCGACGCTGCTGCGCACGTCGGGACAACTGGTTCCGTCGGTGCGGGATTGCTACAAAGCGATCGAGCTGAACCCTGCCGATCCGGCCGCGTACTTGTGCCGCGCGGAGTTTTACATCGCCAGCGGCGCGCCGCAGCCGGCCATCGCCGATATTAATCAGGCTCTGATGAATGGGCAGAATCCGGCTCAGGCGGCAACGCTACTCACTGCGGCCAAGCAGGCATTCGAGATGAAGACCGCCGCGCCAGTGCAGCCGCCGATTACGCCCGCCCCTGCTGTTGCCGCACCGGTCCCTCCCGCTCCCGCCGCGGAAACAGCGCCCGCATTGGCTCCGACAGCCCAAGCGGCGCCTGCTCCACAAGTTCCTTCGCCCGTAACGAACTCCGCGCCCGTGCTCAGCGTTGCGCTGCCTGCTGGAATGGCATCGCCAGGAACGCTTACGCAGTCTCCGGCAAATCCGCCTGCCACTCTTCCGCCGGCTGCCGCGCCGGCCCAGGCTCCCGTACCGGCTCCGGTAGCGGCCGTGGTCGCGAAGCCGATTCCGGTGGTGCAGGTGAAGAATACGCTCCCCCAAGTGACCGCGCCGCACGGCAGTTCCGGGAAATCGGAGCAAGCCGTCAATCTCTATCGCGAGGGCCGAAAGTACGCCGAGCAGGAACGGTTCGCGCAGGCTGTGCCGCTGTTCGATCAGGCCATCCAGCTGGATCCGAATTTCACGCTCGCCTACAACGCGCGCTGCTACGCGTTTCTTCGCCTGAGGCAATACGATCGTGCCATTGCGGATTGCTCGGAAGCCATCAAGCTGGATGCGTCGTACATCAACGCTTATCAGAATCGCGGCGTGGCGAAGCAGCTCTCCGGCGATCGTCCCGGCGCCAACACGGATTTCAAGCACGCGGCCGAGCTGCAACCGGTGGCGCAAGTGCAGAACATCAAGGCCGCCGTTAAGCAGTAGTTTTTCTCCGCCACTTTCTCTTCCCCGCATCGGCGCGATTTCCGCGCGACATGCTATAGTTTTGTCCGATCTGCCCGCCATGAGCCTCGATCCGAAACGAACCGTCGCTGAGTTGAAAGAATTGCGTGCGCTCACAGGAGATGAAAACGGCGCACAGCGCGTGGCCTGGACCGATACGTGGCTCAAGGCGCGCGAATGGTTTGCGTCTAAGTTGAAGGGCCTGCCGGTGGAACAGCACTACGATGCTGCTGGCAATGGCTGGGTCACGCTGCCCGGAGCATCGGAAAAAGCGCTGTTGCTCGGCGGTCATCTGGATTCGGTACCCAACGGCGGCTGGCTGGATGGCGCTCTGGACGAAATGGCCGCGCTCGAGGTGCTGCGGCGATTCGCTACGGAATTCCACGGCCGGCCGCCCGTTACGATTCGCATCGTCGACTGGGCCGACGAAGAAGGCGCGCGCTTCGGGCGCAGCCTGCTCGGATCCTCCGCATTCGCCGGCACGCATTCCATCGATGCGGATCGCAAGCGGGTCGACAAGGACGGCATTCGCATGGACCAGGCGCTCAAACGCTGCGGGGTCGACATGGATCGCTTTCCTGAAGCCGAAAGGGAGCAAAAGAACGCCGCCGCCTATCTCGAGCTGCACATCGAGCAAGGACCGGTGCTCGAAAGCATGGGCTTGCCGCTCGGCGTGGTACTCGGCACCAAGGGTGTGGAGCGGCACGCCATCGTGTTTCATGGACAGGAAGCGCATTCGGGATCGACGCCGATGAAAGTCCGGCGGGACGCGCTTGCAGCCGCCGCCAAGCTAGCGCTCGAGATCCGGCCGATCGCCGGCAAGCATCCCGACGCAGTGTGCACCATGGGCAGCGTGAAAACCTTCCCGGGTATCGTCACGGCCGTGGTGGGCCGGTGCGAAACCACGCTCGATCAACGCGACCTGGACGCGGGCGTGCTCGCGCAGATGTATCGCGAAGCCAAGGCCGCGAGCGAGCGGTTCGCCGAGGAAGAAAAGTGTACCGTTGAGTGGTCGCGCATCTGGAACATCGAGCCGATCGCGTTTCATCCCGCTTTGATCGAGCGCTGTGAGCAGGCGGTTCGCGAGATTGCGGGAAAGTCGCACAAGCTGCCTTCTGGTCCCTTGCACGATGCGGCTGAAGTTTCGCGCGCCGGCATTCCGACGGTGATGATGTTCGTGCAGTCGCTTCGTGGGATCAGCCACAACAAGATCGAAGACACCCGGGAGGAGCATTTGGAAATGTCGGTGGCGGCGCTGGATCTGCTGGCGTCTAAGACAGTCGAATGGATTCAAGCAAATTAATCACAGCGGGTTCGAAGTATGTATAGCGAAAAACTGGATCGAAACGTTCGGACGTTACTTGAAGCGATCGCGGCGCTGGGACTCCCGCCGCTTGAAAGCCAGACGCCGGCCGAGGCGCGCCAGCGTGTCAACGAAAATCGCGCGGCACTCACGGGGCCGCTGGAACCGCTCGCCTCCATCGACAATTTGAGGATTCCTGGGCCAGACGGCGAAATCCCGGTGCGCGTCTACACGCCCGAAGGGGGCGGCAACGGCGCGGGTATCGTCTATTTCCACGGCGGCGGCTGGGTGGTCTGCGATCTCGACACGCACGACGTGCCATGCAGTGCCATCGCGCACCGCTCGGGTGCGATTGTCATTGCCGTCGACTATCGCCTCGCGCCGGAGCACAAGTTTCCCGCGGCCGTGATCGATTCCTACGCGGCGCTGCTCTGGGTGGCGGACAACGCAGATCGTCTTGGAATCGATCCCAACCAGCTCTGCGTGTGCGGCGACAGCGCGGGCGGCAACCTGGCGACCGTCATGGCGATCAAGAGCCGCGACGAGAACGGGCCTCGCATCGCGCTTCAGGTGCTGGTCTATCCGGTGACCGATCTCTCCTCGCTCGAAACCGGTTCTTATGACGAGTTCGCCGAAGACCACTATCTGACAAAAAGTTTGATGGCGTGTTTCCGCGATCATTACCTCGCGCATCCGGAAGACGCGCGGGACCCCCAAGCCTCGCCGCTGCTCGCACGCGATCTGCGGGGCTTACCGCCCGCACTGGTGATTACGGCCGAGTGCGACCCTCTGCGCGACGAAGGGGAAGCATACGCCAAACGCCTGCGCGACTCCGGCGTCGAAGTGACGCTAACGCGTTACTCGGGAATGATCCATCCATTCTTCTCGCTCGCTGGCGCGATTCCGCAGGCGGCGGAAGCGTATCAACAGATTGCCGGCGCGATCCAGTCCGTCGGCCGCCGGTCCACGGCGCGCGCGTAAAAAAATCCAGCGGTGACGGACGCGCGAGAATTGTTTTTCGTTTTTCCCGCGAAGCTTAGCTCATTTTCGTTGCTGCGGCGAGACCTCGAGAGCACATGCTGTGCTCAAACCCCGATGGACTCCTTACAAACTCAATTCGACCAGGCCTATCTCGCCGCGCAGCCGCCCGAGATCCAAAGCCTGATGGCGATGGACGCATCGAGCACCGACGCCATCGCCACACGCGTGACGCAAGGCGCGGCACTCGCTGCAAAAGGTTTTCTGATCGATGCGCCGATCATGATTTACGCCTGGGACGCCTACCTGTGCATGACCGAGCGACAGGACCTGGGGATGACCTGGGTTCCATCGGCTCTGATGCCGGGGCTGGGCGCGCCGAACGGCTACACGATGCCGGGCATTCCGCCACAGCCCGGCCAGATCGCCTACGATCCGAACAATCCGCCGCCCGGAGCGATCACGGTCAGCACGAATCCTGCGCACTATCCGCCGTTCGATCCGCCCGCGCCGCCTGCGCCAACGCCAGTGAACAGTGATCCGGTTGGGGCGCAGTCTGTGGGGAATTTGTATCTCTCAACTTTGCTCGGCAACACCTATCCTGACGGCGCCGTTTACACGGAAGCGCGCGGGACTTTCTTGAAGCACGTCGTCATCACGCCGTTCGGCCGTACCAACTATTGGGAAAAGACCTCGTAGGCCGGACTTGAGCACGCTGTTCCGGCTGCGCGCCAGAGGCCCGAGCGCAGAGGCGCTAAAATGGCCGGTATGCGGAATGAATGGATCGCTCCACGGCTGAATGACTCGGTACGAACGCAGTTGCACTACGCGCGCAAGGGCGTGGTCACTGAAGAGGTGCGGTACGTCGCACGCCGCGAGCGCCTGGAGCCGGAGCTAATTCGCTCGGAGGTGGCGCGCGGGCGTCTGATCATTCCCGCCAATATCCATCACACCAAGCTAGAGCCGATGTGTATCGGCGTCGCGTCCTGCTGCAAGATCAACGCCAACATTGGCAACTCGTCGACGACCTCGAACATTGACGAAGAGGTCGCGAAGCTTCACTACGCGGTGAAATATGGCGCCGATACGATCATGGATCTATCGACTGGCGGCGATATCCCGCGTATCCGGCAGGCAATTATCAACGAGTCGCCGATTCCCGTGGGCACGGTTCCGATCTACGAAGCGCTCGCCCGCGTGCGGCGCGTCGAAGATCTGAACATGAACGTCATGCTCGAGGTGATCGAGGAGCAGGCCGAGCAGGGCGTCGACTACATGACCATCCATGCGGGTGTGCTGGTTCAGTACGTACCTCTGACCACTAAGCGCATCACTGGGATCGTGAGCCGCGGCGGGGCGATCCTGGCCGAGTGGATGGTCAAGAATCACAAGCAGAACTTCCTCTACGAGCGCTTCGATGAGATCTGCAAGATTTTCCAGAAGCACGATGTCAGCTTTTCGCTGGGCGACGGACTGCGGCCTGGATGTTTGGCCGACGCCAGCGACGCGGCGCAATTCGCGGAGCTGAAGACACTGGGCGAACTGACCAAGAAAGCCTGGGAGTACGACGTCCAGGTAATGGTCGAAGGCCCGGGCCACATTCCGATGGATCAGATCCAGCTTCAGGTGGAGAAGGAAAACGAGATGTGCTTCGAGGCTCCGTTCTACACGCTGGGGCCGCTGGTAACTGATTTCGCGCCCGGCTACGACCACATCACTTCGGCCATCGGCGCGGCCATGATCGGCTGGTACGGTGCGTCCATGCTCTGCTACGTCACGCCGAAAGAGCACCTAGGCCTGCCGAATCGCGAGGACGTGAAGCAGGGAATCATCGCGTACAAGATTGCGGCGCACGCGGCCGACATCGCGCGGCATCGCCCCGGCGCACGCGATCGCGACGATCAGCTTTCTCACGCGCGCTACCGGTTCGACTGGCGGAAGCAATTCGAGCTGTCGCTCGACCCGGAAACCGCCGAGGCCATGCACGACGAGACGCTGCCCGAAGAAGGCTTCAAGGACGCGGCTTTCTGCTCGATGTGCGGTCCAAAGTTCTGCTCTATGAACCATTCGGCGAAAACCGAGCAGTTCACAGCCGAAGACGCCGAGGCGGTTCTGGCGGGCCAGCCGCTGGTCAAGCTAGAAGGTTGATCCCGTACGTACGTGTTTGATTTGGTCGTACGTACGTGCTAGCCTGAAGTCGTGAAAGTGACGGCTTCCAAGCTTCGGGAGAACATCTACAGCATCCTCGACCAGGTGCTCGAAACCGGCACGCCAGTAGAAGTGATTCGCAAAGGCAAGGTGCTGAAGATCGTTGCCGAGGAGAAACCCGACAAGCTAAGCCGGTTGAAGAAACGAAATTATTTGGTGGGTGATCCCGAGGATATTGTGCACATGGATTGGTCCAGCGAATGGACTGAACCTGAAAAATTCAAGTGACGTATCTGGACACGCATGTTGCTGCTTGGTTGTACGGCGGTCATTTGAGCGATCTCAGCAAGAGTGCGATGCGAGAGATCTCGAACGAATCGCTGCTGATCTCACCGATGGTGCTCCTTGAACTCCAATTGCTGTTTGAAATCGGGCGAGCCAAGGATCCGGCATCCAAGGTGGCGGAACAACTAGAGCGCGATCTTGGTGTCGCCGTATGCGACCATCCGTTTCCTTTGGTGGCAGCAAGCGCAATGGAAGTGAAGTGGACACGGGACCCGTTCGACCGGCTGATTGTCGCGCACGCGGCGGCGAACGATGCCCCGCTTCTCACAAAGGACGAAAAGATCCGGCGTCATTACAAACGCGCCGTTTGGTAAGGAGGTCTATGCAAGAAAAAACTTTGAAAACCGAAGAAGAATACAAACGCGATTTGACACCTGAGCAATATCAGGTCGCACGCCGTAAGGGGACGGAGCCCGCGTTCAGCGGCAAGTATTGGGACCACCACGAAGACGGTACGTATAAATGCGTCTGCTGCGGGACGCCACTGTTCGACTCGAAGACGAAATACGAATCCGGCACCGGCTGGCCGAGCTTCTACGCGCCGGTGGCGGAAGAAAACATCAAGACCGAAGAGGACAACAGCTACGGGATGCGGCGCGTCGAGGCGATGTGCAGCACCTGCGGCGCGCACTTGGGGCACGTGTTTGACGATGGTCCTAAGCCGACGCGGCAACGCTACTGCATGAATTCGGCGTCGCTGGATTTCGAGAAGAAGTAGCGTCAGGGCACGGGCGGGGGAGGGGGCTGCAGCCTCCTGCGAAGTGTAAATTTCTTGCCATCCCACTCGTAGAAGAATATCGCGCAGTTACGCTCGTTCTCTTCGGGGCAGCCTCGCACAATCAGCAATCTGCTGTCTAAGCGGAATGAGACGGGCTCGAAGCGATCCGCCTCCGGACCGCTTCCGTGCCAGATCAGCCTTGTACTGGTGGCGAGGGTTGCATACGGGCCACGGTAGACGGCCCCGCTTTTCTCGTTGACTACCGCCATTTGAACGCACTCGCTGCCGCAGCCCCACTGCACGATCGCGAATCTGCCGGCGAAGTTCGGCCCCCTAGCTGCCCCCTCTCGGATCGCGGTCGCGAAGTTTCGTGCGAATGGCTTGGCCAGTCGAGGCTCCATGAGCTTGCCCTTAAAGACTTCGTCAACGCGGTACTGCTCGAAAGAGAGCGACTGTGCCTGCAGAACTGCGACCGCCAAGAGCAGCGGAAGCTGCCTCATACCAGCTCCACCCGGTCCATCGCCAGAAACTCCCGGATGTGTGGATGGTCCGACTTATCCAGATCCTTGAGCGGGCCGAAAAAGATCGCCTTGCCTTCGTACAGAAACACGACCTTATCCGCCACGTTGCGCATCAGCTCCAGATCGTGCGTCACTACCACCGCAGTCAATCGGAGCTGGTGTTTCAGCTTCAACATCAGATCCGTCAGGATGCTCGACATCAGCGGGTCCACCATCGTGGTCGGCTCGTCATACAGGATGCACTCGGGCTGCGCCGCCAGCGCCCGCGCGATGGCCACCGCCCGCTTGTACCCAGTGGACAGATCGGCCGGATACGCATCGCGAAATTCCAGCAAATCCACCATTGACAGCAACCCGTCCACCACGTCTTCCTTGTTCTTCTCGTCGTAGTCGTCGCGTAGCTCGAGCGAGAACAAAATGTTTTCCGCCACCGTCAGCGAATCGAAGAGTGCGCCCGACTGGAACACCATCGTCACCTTCTTCCGGATCTCGCGCAACTGCGCCTCATCGAAATCGGTGATGTCCTGGTAGGAAACGATCACGCGCCCCTGGTCCGGCTTGAGAAACCCCATGATGTGCCCCAGGCTCACCGACTTGCCGACCCCGCTGCGTCCGATGATGGCCAGCGTTTCGCCAGCGTCGATATTAAAGCTCACATCGACTAAAACCGGGTGATCGAACGTCTTATACACATGGCGGAAGTCTATATAGTGGAGTTTCTCGGTCGGGGTCATCCAAGCTGTTCCTCAAACGCCATCCATTCGTGGGGTGTGTTGAGATTGGCGAGCGACTCGGCGGGCAGGTCCACCAAATCGGGCTCGAGCTCCGGCAGGATTTCCCTCATCTTGAACCGCTTTGCCCGGAGCGCCCGCGTGAAAATGGGCAAGCAGTCGCGATGGTAGACCGCGCACAGCGGCTCGGCCTCGCCGGACGGTCCCCGGCCTGCGATGCATCGCCCGCCAGACGCCGCCGCGCGATCCAGCAGCCTGGCAAGGTCAGCCTCGGTAAGATTAGGCATGTCGCAGGCGACCACCAGATTCCAGTCTGTCGTGCTCGCGCTCAACGCCGTCACAATCCCGCCCAAAGCTCCGCAATTCGGATGGATGTCCGCAAGCACTCGGTAACCCAGATCACCATATCGGTCCGGGTGACCGACGATCGCCACGGGTCCGGAACCGTACTCAGCCTTACTGCCAAGGCCCCTCTCCACGGTTCCGGCCACGTGAGCGATCAAAGGACGTCCGTGATGAGGAAGCAAGGCCTTATCACGGCCCATGCGGCGGCTCTTACCACCCGCCAGCACAAATCCGGCCGCGACCATGAGAGAATGTTAGCACTGACGTTCCGGTTGCACCCGAAAGGCTCCATCTTGCACACGGGCAAAATCCGGTTATAATCGGGTAAAACAAGAAGATGCGCTTTTGTTTGGAAAACCTTCTTAAGACGGCGCTTTTGATCCCGGCCACCGGGGCGCTCCTGATGGCGGGAGAAGCTACGTCCACAGGCGCTCTCGCGTTCGATCCGCCACATGCGGTGTCGGTGGTTCGCAGCGATGCGAAAACCGGCCGTCTGGTCCGCGTGGTTGTGTCCCAAACGCCTGTCAAGCCCGATCCAGCGGTTGAAGCGACCATCGAGGAGACCGCCCGCAATTTCCAGGTCAGCCCTGATCTGGTTCATTCTGTGATCGCGGTGGAAAGCAACTACAATCCCTACGCGGTTTCTCCTAAAGGCGCTGAAGGCCTGATGCAACTCATGCCCGCCACCGCGCGTCGATTTGGCGTGACCAATTCCTTCGATCCCCGGCAGAACATCGAAGGCGGCGTGCGCTATTTGAAAGCGCTGAAGGAAACGTTCGGTGACGATCGCATAGCCATTGCCGCGTACAATGCGGGCGAAAAGGCTGTCACGCACTACGGCGGGGTGCCGCCGTATCCGGAGACCGTGAATTACGTCGCCAAGGTGGGCGAAAAGTACAGTCAAGCCAAGAAATCGCGAGAGAGCAAGATCGCCGCGAAAGCTCAAGAACATCCGGCTTCGTCCGCGGAGCCAATCACCAAGCGAGAAGAACCGGAACAGCGCCACGTGGCGGCTTATCTGGACGCGGAGGGCCGGCTACACATCGCGACTCGCTAGGATTGCTATGGCTCATCTCCCCCGAGAGCATTCCCGCATCGCGTTGTTTCGGCCGCTCGGTTGCTTGTTAGCCGCCACCGGGCTGCTTTTGGCGCAAGCGGACGCGCATCGGGTGACCGGCGTGCGTTTCTGGACGCTCGGCGACGTGACGCGCGTCGCCATCGAAACCGATGGACCGTTTGAGGTGCTCAGCGACCATCTGAGCGATCCCGAGCGTGTCTTTTTCGATCTGGTGGGGACGCGTCCTGCCATCGGACCGAAGACCATCACGGTGATTCCGGTGGGCGACAGGTTGATCCAGCAGATTCGCGTCGCCGAGCCGCGCAAGAACACAACGCGCGTGGTGCTCGATCTCCAAGGTGTCGCGGATGTGAGCACGTCGCGCCTGGAAAATCCGCATCGGCTCATCATCGAGGTGTGGCAGCCCGGTCGAGGGCATGCTCCAGCGACACCGGCGATCCCGACTTCTGCTCCGCCCGCAATGGTTCCACCACCTGCAGCAACCCCCGCACCGGTAGCGACCGCGCCACCCGCGGTTGGCGTGGCGATACGCGAGTTGCGCATGTTCCGGCCGCCCTCCCAGAAATCAAAGCCGCTGATGAAACACGCGCAGGTCGCGCTGCTCGATCCGCCAGCGGTGGACACGCGATCGGCTGCGCCCACGGCGCTGAGCGCCAAGATCGCAAACGATTACGCGAACGTTTCGCTGCCTCCCTTCCGCCGCGCGATCGATATGAAGCATCTGCCGAATCCGAGTGAGCCCGAAGTTGGTGCGCGCGCCTATCCGACCCCCGGCGCCAGCCAGCGGAGCGTCGAAGTTGCGAAGGTCGAGCCGGCCAGGGCCGAAGTGCCCAAAATCGAACTCCCGAAAGGGGAAGCATCCGAACTTGCAACCTCCCGTGCCGCGGGCCCGGCCGGGCAGCCCGAAGCAAAGCTGGTGGCAAATCACGGCGACGAAGTTGTGACCGCGGACAAACCCGCACCGAGAAGAACGTTGGCCGCCTCTGACACCGCGCTGCCCGCCAAGCGAAATGCCACGGGCGACCGCTCCATGATCCGCGTGCTGGGATTGAAAGTCGGCCGGATTGTGCTCGACGCCGGCCACGGCGGCCACGACACCGGCACCGTGGGACCGGAGGGGCTCCGCGAAAAAGACTTGGTCCTAGACGTCACCAAGCGCCTGGGCGCCCTGATCGAAGATCGGATGGGCAGCGAAGTTATTTATACCCGTTCCGACGATACTTTCATCCCGCTCGAGCGCCGTACCGAAATCGCCAATGAAGCCAAGGCCGATCTGTTCCTTTCAATTCACGCGAACTCGTCGTCCGTACGCACCGCGGCGGGGGTCGAAACGTATTATCTGAGCTTCACCACTTCCAAGACCGCGCTCGACCTGGCCGCGCGCGAAAACGCCGCCTCCAACGAGACAGTCTACGATCTCCAGGACATTTTGCAGAAGATCGCACTCAACGACAAAGTGGATGAATCGCGCGATTTCGCCGGGCGCGTGCAGACCGCGCTATTCGCTCTATCGGCCAAAAATAACAAGAACTCGAAAGACCGCGGCGTCCGCAAAGCCCCCTTCGTGGTGCTGATCGGCGCCAACATGCCGTCCGTGCTCGCCGAAATCGGATTCATCAGCAACGCGCACGACGAAAGCACCATGAAACGCGCGGAATATCGCGAACGAATCGCCGAAGCGTTGTATAAAGGCCTCTCGGGCTACGCGGGCACCTTGAGCCATTTCCAGGTCGCGCAGCGCCGCTCGGCAGCGGCCGAGTAATCGCACGTCGCCCGCTAGATCGCCTGCAGAGCTTCGTAAACCTGCTCGGCATGCCCGTCCGGCTTCACTTTACGGAAAATCTTTTTGAGCTTTCCGTCTTTGCCGATCAGAAAGGTGCTGCGCTCGATGCCCATGTACTTGCGTCCATACATGCTCTTTTCCACCCACGCGCCATAGGCTTCGGCGACTTTGTGGTCGGTGTCGGCCAGCAGCGCAAACGGCAGATCGAATTTGTCCTTGAACTTGGATTGCGCCGCCGACTTGTCGGGCGATACGCCCACGATCACGGTATCTGCCTTGGCGAACTTCTTGGAATGATCGCGAAACTCGCAAGACTCGCGCGTGCAGCCCGGCGTGTCGGCCTTAGGATAAAAGTACAACACCACGTTCTGGCCCTTGAGAGAGCCGAGATCGAACGTCTCTCCCCGATCGTCCGCGGCGTGAATGGCAGGCGCCGCATCGCCTTCCTTCAGAGCTTTAGGCACCGCAGTATTGTAGCGCGAAAGGGTGCGGGCGGAGCCGAAAAATCGTACAATGAATGTTCCGGTCGCAAGGGCCAACTCAGGCGCTTCGATCACATCAAGCAAGACCATTCTGGAGGATTTCTGAAATGCGCGCATGGCTCGTAACGACAGGACTGGCCGGGCTCTTACTGGCAGGCACGGCGTTTGCCGCCGATAAAGGCGATCCCGTCAAGGGCAAAGAGGTTTTCGAACAGTGTTCGGCCTGCCACTACGCCGACAAGGAAGACAAGAAAGTCGGACCGGGACTGAAAGGCCTCTACAAGCACGCAACGCTCAAGAACGGCAAGAAGGTCACGGACGAAAACGTGAAGGCGTTCATCAACTCCGGTGGCAACGGCATGCCGTCCTATGCCGATCTGCTGTCGGACCAGGAAAAAGCGAACGTCATCGCGTATTTGAAAACGCTCTAAATCACCTCCGCCCCGCAGCGTTCGCCAGCTACGCAGCGGCGCATTCCGGCGGCCCGGCCGTGCTAAAGTAGCAACTGTAGGTTGTCCTCCACAGAAAGTCCCCATCGTCTAGCCCGGCCTAGGACACCGCCCTTTCACGGCGATAACAGGGGTTCGAATCCCCTTGGGGACGCCAAACCAATGTTGTCGGCCCGAAGAGGAGTGGCGGATCCGTCGTCGCAGCGGACCAAGCCGACCGCCTAAACTAAATCCAATGCGAGCGCGGCTGGTCCTTCTTCTCTTCCCTTCGATTCTTTTTGCCCAACAACGCGTCGACTTGCTGATTCGCGGCGGACAAGTGATCGACGGATCGGGCTCGGCCGCACGGGTGGCGGACGTTGGCATCCTTGGCGATCGCATCGTGCTGGTCGGCGACGGATCGAAAGCGCAGGCAGCGCGCGTCATCGACGCCAAGGGGCTTATCGTGAGCCCGGGCTTCATCGATCCGCATGCGCATGTGCTCGAAGATTTGGCGAGCGCGGCGAAAAAATCCAACGAGGCGTATCTTTTTCAAGGCGTGACCACGGTGCTCACCGGCAACGACGGCCAGGGACCGATCCAGACCGGGGCCACGCTGGCGAAATGGAAGCAGCAAGGCATCGGCACCAACGCCGGCGTCTACATCGGTCAGGGTACGGTGCGGCGCGAGGTGATGGGGATGTCGGACGCGGCGGCGTCGGCCGATCAGATCGCGAAGATGAAAGGGCTGGTCGCGCGAGGTGTTGAACAAGGCGCGATGGGAATGTCCACCGGCCTCTACTACGCGCCCGGAAGCTACGCCTCTACCGAAGAAGTGATCGTACTCGCCAAAGCTGCGGCCGCGGCGGGCGGCATCTACGACAGCCACATGCGCGATGAGAACACCTACAGCATCGGGCTGCTGGGTTCCATTCGCGAGACCATTCGCATCGCGCGAGAAGCGAAAATTCCTGTACACATTTCCCACATCAAGGCGCTGGGGCCGGAGGCGTGGGGCAAGAGCACGGCGGCCATTGAGCTGATTCGCCAGGCGCGCGCCGAGGGACTCGAAGTCACGGCCGATCAATATCCTTATGAAGCGTCCGGTTCCAGCGTGACGGCGTCGCTGGTTCCGCGCTGGGCCGAAGCGGGTGGAAACGCGGCGCTGCTGGCACGAATCGGCGATCTATCCGTGCGGCCTCGTCTGGTAAAGGAGATGGAGGAGAATCTCAAGCGACGCGGAGGGGCGGCGTCGTTGCTGATTATTTCCGGGAGCGACCGATCGATGATCGGAAAGACGCTGGAGGCAATCGCGAAGGCGAAGAAAATCTCGCCTGTTGAGGCCGCGCTCGAGATCGTGAAGAACGGCGGCGCGGGCGTGGCGTCGTTCAACATGAACGAGTCCGACATCGAGAACTTCATGCGGCAGGATTGGGTCATGACGGGGTCGGACGGCTCCGAAGGCCATCCGCGCAAGTACGGGACGTTTCCACGCAAGTTTCGGGTGTACGTGAATGAGAAGAAGGTTGTCTCGCTCGTGAGCGCTGTGCATTCCTCGAGCGGATTGACCGCACAGGCGCTGCATCTCGCGAATCGCGGTTTGCTGCGCGATGGCTATTTCGCCGACGTGATCGCCTTCGACGCCGCGCACATCGCCGATCTTGCGACCTATGAGCATCCAGACATACTGGCGACCGGCGTCCAGTATGTCGTCGTGAATGGGAAAGTGGCGATCGACGGCGGGAAATACACCGGCGCGCTGGCCGGCCGCGCGATTGTTCATGCGCCAAAGTAGCCGCGAGCATGCATCCGCGCGCATGGTGCGGGAGGAAACCCTTACCAAGTAATAGGGGGATCGGCTAGGGATCTTTTGTCCTCGGAACGCGATGGAAATCTACTCATTGCCATATATGAACGCCCTCGGGTAACCGATTGAGCGAGAGTACTGCGAAGCGCGCCGGCGTCGGCCGGATCGAAGGAGCGTGATCCAGATGGGAATGAGTCGGGGGACTCTGCGGGTCTTTTTGTGCGCGGCGCTGCTCGCGCCGGGGGTTCTCAAGGCACAGTCGGTGACGATCAGTCCCGGCTACACCACCGTCGGCGTCAACGGGACGGTGCAATATACGGCCACCGTGACGGGACTCGCGAACACGGCGGTGACCTGGTCGGTAGTTGGAGTTAAAGGCGGGAACGCTACCAACGGCACTATCACTAGCGGCGGACTGTACACAGCGCCGGCTCAGATACCCGCGAACGGCATCACGATCTCGGCATTGGCTTCGGACAACAAGACTTCGGCGATCGTGTACGTTGCCGTCGAGCCGCCGGGACCGACGATCACCGCGATCTCGCCGAATCCGATTCCGATCGGCAACTATGCAATCACCGTGACCGGAACCGGTTTTCAAAAAGGAGCGATCGTCCGGCTTCCCGGTGTGAACATGCCGACCAAGTTCGTCAATGCGACCACTCTGACGGCCGCGGGATATCAAGGGTCGGCCGGGACTGGAAGTTTTCAGGTGATGAATCCGGAAACGTTGTGGGGCGCGCCGTTCAATGTGCAGTTCGTCGTGACAGCTCCGACGCAGCCGCCTCCGGCGCAGACCATTTCTCCCACTTCTGTCTCGCTCAAGCTTGGCGCGACGCAGCAGTTCACATCCGCGGGCGCTACGAATTGGAGCGCTACGGCGGGAACAGTAAGTGCAGCCGGACTCTACACCGCACCGGCGACAATGCCCTCGTCGGCATCCGTCACGGTGACGGCGACTGGGCCGAACGGTTCGGCTTCAGCCAAAGTAACGCTGCAAGGATCGGGCGACACGAATCCGCCGGCGCAGACCATTTCTCCCACTTCTGTCTCGCTCAAGCTTGGCGCGACGCAGCAGTTCACTTCGTCGGGCGCAGCGTCATGGGCTGCCGTATTCGGCACCATCACGAGCAGCGGATTCTACACGGCGCCCGCGACGCTTCCGTCAGGCGGAAGCGACACCGTGAGCGCAACGGGGCCGGGCGGAACTGCATCGGCGAAGGTAACGCTCACCAGCCCTGCTCCGAGTCCGCAGACGATCTCGCCAACTTCGGTCACATTGAACCTCGGCGCGACGCAACAATTCACATCGGCCGGCGCGACGTCGTGGACAGCAACGTTTGGAACGGTGACCAGCGCCGGATTCTACACCGCGCCTGCGACGCTGCCGTCGGGTGGCTCTGACTCAATCACGGCAACCGGTCCTGGTGGGAGCGCGAAGGCAGCGGTGACGCTCAACGCGCCCGCTCCGCCCGCGGCCGCGCCTGTGATCACGGGCGTCGGAACGAACGGGCAATTGCCGCTCGGAATTTTCAGCACTACGATCACCGGCACGGGATTCACCGCGACCTCGGTCGCCGCGCTGAATGGAACCGCGCTGAGTACGACCTTCGCGAGCGGGACTTTGACCGTCACGGGATTCTACGGGGTCTCCGGCGCGGCCAGCATGACGGTGAGCAACGGATCGTCGGTATCCAAGCCGTTTCCGGTTCAAATCGGGCTCGCGAACGCGCAGGTTTCAGCCGCCGCGGCGCGCCGATTCCTGGAGCAAGCCGCGTTCGGACCCACGCCATCCGACGCTTCGAACGTCCAGTCGCTCGGCTTCCAGGGCTGGCTTTCGCAGCAGTTCGCGATGCCGCAGGTGTCGAACTACTCGAGCATCACATCCAGCCAGGGCGGCATGCCGTCGCTATTCCTCACCAACGCTGTCATGAATAGCGACCAACTGCGGCAGCGCGTGGCGTTCGCCCTCAGCCAGATCTTCGTCGTTTCACTTCAGAAAATAATCTGGAACGACAACATGGTTCTGTTTCAGAACATGCTGCTGGCCGACGCGTTCACCAATTACCGGCAGATCATGGCCGACGTGACGCTGAGTCCCGCTATGGGCCAGTATCTCGACATGGCGAACAATGCCATGGCCGATCCGGCGACAGGCGCGGTGGCGAACGAAAACTACGCACGCGAGCTGATGCAGTTGTTCAGCATTGGAACGCAAATGCTGAACCCGGACGGGTCGGTGCAGATGAGCGGTGGGCTGCCGATCCCGACCTACTCGCAAGCAACCATCGGCGAGTTCGCGCGCGTGTACACGGGCTGGACCTACGCTCCCGCCGCCGGGCAATCGGTTCAGTGGAACGCCTATATCACCAGCAACGGGCCCATGGTGCCTTACGCACCGGAGCACGATTCAGGCTCCAAGCAATTGCTGAATGGCTACACGTCGCCCGCCGGAATCACGCCGCAGCAGGATTTGAACAACGCGCTCGACAACATCTTTAATCATCCGAACGTCGGGCCGTTCGTCGCGAAGCTTCTCATCCAGCACCTGGTGAAGAGCAATCCTAGCCCGGCCTACATTTCGCGCGTCGCGGCTGCGTTCAACGACAACGGGCAAGGCACACGCGGCGACATGCAAGCTGTGATCGCTGCGATTCTGCTCGATCCCGAAGCGCGCGCCAACGACAACGGCGGCGCCGATCAGGCCGGCGATGGCCATCTCCAGGAACCGGCGCTCTTCATCGCGGGAATGATCCGCGCATTCGGCGGCCAGATGTCCACGCAAGACGACTTTCCCTGGGACCTGGTGAACCTGAATCAGGATCTCTTCAACGCGCCCAGCGTTTTCAATTTCTATTCGCCAACCTATGCCGTTCCGGGAGCCGCCGTGCTCGGTCCCGAGTTCGAGATCCACACGCCCAACAATGCCATCTGGCGGGCCAACGTCGTATCGGGCCTGTTCAGCCAATGGTCGAACCCCGTGCAGAGTTACGGCACTGGAACGACAGTGGATCTATCGCCGTTCGTTCCTCTGGCCGCGACGCCCGCGACTCTAGTCAATGCGCTCGACCTAACACTGACGCATGGAACCATGCCCGCGGGAATGAAATCGCAAATCGTCAGCGCGCTGGCGGCCGACACCGGCGCGGCACTGCAAAAAGTGGAACACGCCTGCTATTTGATTCTGTCGTCCAGCTACTACAACGTCTGGCACTAGAGGAGAAACCGAAATGTTGATTCGTTCACGACGCGAATTTCTTAGAGACACGGTCCGATCGGTAACTGCTCTGGCCGGAATCGGAAGCATGGCCAAGTTCGGTGAGATGAACGCGCTCGCCGCAGGCTCGGATTACCAGGCGCTGGTGTGCGTTTTCCTGCTGGGCGGTAACGATGGCCATAACACCGTAGTGCCGATCACAACCGCGCAACAGAATTACAGCCTATATCAGCAGGTGCGCGGAGGCTTGGCGATCGCGCAAGGCTCGCTGCTTCCAATTGCCAACGGCGGCGATACCTACGGCCTGCACCCAAGCCTGGTCGAGATTCATGGCTTGTACAACCAAGGCAAGGCTGCGGTGCTTGCGAACGTCGGGATGCTGGTTCAGCCCATCACGCGCGCCCAATATCTCACGAACAACGGAGCGCTGGTTCCATCCGCGCTGTTCTCGCACTCCGATCAAAGTAGCCAGTGGCAGACTGGCATTCCGGCTGGCAACGGCAGCTCAGGTTGGGGCGGCCGCATCACTGACCTTATGCAGGCGCAGAACTCCGCCGCGATTTTCCCGGCTGTGACCGCAACCACGGGATGCCAATTGTTCTGCACTGGAGTGGATACGTTTCCGGCCACGGTGCCGCCCACCGGCATGTCGACTCTGAACGTCAACCTGACTTCCTCTGGAACCGGCGCGGCGATGCAGCAACTGCTCACCTTCGACAACGGCGTTCAATTAGTACAAGCCGCCAACGGGATCATGACGCGGGGCAACACCTACGCCAACACGCTGACCGGTTTGCTAGGCGGCGTGACTCTTCAGACTCAGTTTCCCGCCGGCAATCCGCTGGCGGCGCAGCTGCAAACGGTCGCGAAAGTGATGGCGGTGCGGGCTCAGCTTGGCCTCACGCGGCAGATTTTCTTCTGCCTGCTCGACGGGTTCGACACGCATTCCTCGCAAGTGGAAACGCAGACCCCGCTCCTGCAGCAGTTGAGCCAAGCGGTGCTGGCCTTCTATCAAGCGACCATGGAGTTGGGCATCGATAATTCCGTTACCACGTTCACCGCGTCCGAATTCGGGCGAACGCTCACGCCCAGCGGCGTCGACGGCAGCGATCACGCCTGGGGCAATCATCATTTCGTCATCGGCTCGGGCGTCAAGGGCGGACAATTCTACGGAAATTTCCCGCTACTCGCTCCCGGAGGCTCGGACGACGCCAATACGCGCGGCGTCCTGATCCCAACCACCGCTGTCGATCAATACGGTTCCACGCTCGCTCAGTGGTTCGGCGTGGCTCCATCCAGCCTGCCGCAGGTCTTCCCCAACATCGCGAACTTCGGCTCCAGCAAGCTCGGCTTCCTGGGATAAAAGCCCCGCCGATTCTTTAGGTTCCGAACTTACCGATTGACACGATGGCGATTTAATTCCATACTGGAAGGGTTATTTGTTCGAAGGATTCAAGAGATGCACGCTGTTGAAACTGGAACCACGCCGTCACTGTTGTCACGGCAGCTGGAAGAATTAATCGCACACTTTGATCTGCTGTATCAGCGCTTGATGCTGACTCGTCCGCTCACCTCTACGACGGAAGTGGAAATCTCCCGGCAGGAAGCGCGAGTCGTAATTCTGCTCGGCCGCAAAGGCAGCATGATCATGAGCGACCTGGCGCGTGCCGCGAACCTGGCGCTTTCCAGTGCAACGAATACGGTCGACCGTTTGGTCCATAAAGAGATGGTGGACCGCACGCGCGTGGACGAAGACCGTCGCGTGGTGCAGGTAGGCCTGAGCGAAAAGGGCAAGAAGTATTACGACTCGTTGAACGATTTCCGGCTCGAGATGGGGCGCAACATGTTGGATGCCTTGAGCGCTGGTGAACGCGAAATCTTTTTGGAATTGATGGCCAAGATGACTCGGCCGACAGATGGCTCGGCGGAAGCGTCGGCCTCCGGATTACAAACGATTGCCGACTAAGGAGCAATTCATGACTCGCAGCACATTAAACATCGCCACGGTAGTTGCTACGGGCGCATTTCTGACGGTTTCTTGCTTGATCGCCGGCGAACCCACGAAAGCGGGCGCCTCGGCCAAGCCTGTCACGTTCACCAAGGACATCGCACCGATTTTCCAGGACAAGTGCGAGGATTGCCATCGCAAGGACTCGATGGCCCCGATGTCGCTTGTGACTTATGAAGAAGTCCGGCCCTGGGCTCGTTCCATCAAGGAACGCGTGATCCAGCACCAGATGCCGCCGTGGCATCTTGACAAGACTGTCGGCATCCAGAAGTTCCAGAACGACCGCTCACTGAGCGACGAGCAGATCGCGATGATCGTGAAGTGGGTGGATTCCGGTTCGCCCATGGGCGACGCGAAAGACATGCCCGCACCGAAGCAGTTCGCGAACGAGGATGAGTGGCAGCTCGCGAAAACCTACGGGCAGCCTGACCTGATTCTGAAGTCGACAACGTACACCATGCCGGCAGTCAGCCAGGATCAGTGGTGGCAGCCGATCACAGAGGTTCCGCTCACTGAACCGCGCTGGGTTCGTGCGGTCGAAATGCGCCCCGGCACGCGCGCCGGCCGGCGGATCACGCATCACGCCATTGGTTATTTAATGCAGACTGAGCCCAAGGGCTCGAACGCCGCCGCGGATGCCGATCCGCTTGCCGCGATCGCTGGCGGTGGGATCCTGATGGAATGGGCGGTCGGAAAACAATACGATGTGTATCGTCCCAACACCGGAAAATTGCTGGTGCCCGGCGCCAAGATCAGGTGGGACATCCACTATCACGCGGTCGGCGATCAGATTACCGATCACGTCGAACTCGCCGTGTATCTGTATCCCAAGGGCGAAGTGCCGAAGTATCGGACCTACCTGACCATGTTCAACGCGGCTGGTTCTGGCGCGAGCCCGCTGGATATTCCGCCGAACACGGTCGCCGAGACCGAGAATTTCCACGTGCTGAAGCAGGCCGCCCGGCTCGAGAATTTCCAGCCGCATATGCACCTGCGCGGCAAAGCGATGCTGCTCGAAGCGATTCTTCCAAACGGCAACGTGCAGACCATCAGCTACGTGAACAACTTCAACTTCAACTGGATGAATAACTACATCTACACGGAAGACTCCGCTCCGGTGTTTCCGAAAGGCACCATCATCCATGTGAAGGCTTGGCACGACAACACTACCGCGAAAGCGTCCAATCCCGATCCGAACCAGTGGGTGGGATGGGGCGACCGGACCGTCGACGAGATGGCTCATGCGTGGGTGAACGTCACCTACATCAGCGACGACGATTATAAAGAATGGGCCGCGAAGCATAAGCCCGCCGGTCCCGCGAATCCGCTAGCCGCGTTTCTGAACCAGTAATCAAATCGCCGCGGGCGAGCCTCCGGCTTGTCCGCGGCACCTAACCTATGCTCCGTTGCACCATTGCTGTACTCCTGCTGTCGAATCTTGCGCTCGCGCAAGGAATCACGAATGCATACAAAGAGCCGGCTCACGAGTCCGGCCAGGCCCTGACCGCCTCGTATGAGGGCTGGTATCCGAATGCGGACGGCAGCAGCACGATTCTAATCGGCTACTACAACCGCAACACGAAAGAGACTTTCGATATTCCGGTGGGCCCGAACAATCACGTCGATCCGGGCGGTCCGGATCGCGGGCAGCCGACGCACTTTCTCACTGGAAGACAATGGGGAGTGTTCACCATCACCGTTCCCAAGGGTTTTCCGGCGGACCAGAAAATCACCTGGACCATCGTGTCGAACGGGAAGACCATGGCGATTCCGTTCGCTCTGAATCCGCTGTATGTGATCTCGCCGTTCAAGGACGCGAGTTCGAACACTCCGCCCTTTATCGGCTTCTCTGAGGATGGGCCGTTCGTGCAAGGTCCGCCACGCGAGGTGTCGAAGGCGTTCACCGTCGCGCTTGCAACACCCCTCACGCTTCCCGTATGGGTGGCCGACGACGCGTACGTTCCGCCAGCATTCGAGGCTTTCGCAAAAATGCTTCCGAGTGTCACACTGACCTGGGTCAAGTTTCGCGGCCCCGGAGATGTAACGTTTGCAAACGCCAAACCAAAAGTGGAAAAGACCGAGTTCAAAGCGCCACCGAACACCAAGTACACCGGCAAAGCGGCGGCGACTGCGACCTTCAGCGATCCCGGAGACTACATCCTGGAAGTGACTGCGAACGATCTCTCGGGCACCGGCGGCGGTGGATTCCAATGCTGCTGGACCTCCGCTCAGGTCAAAGTTTCAGTCAAGTAAGACTTCACAGCCCAAGTGACGCAAGGGTCTTCGGTCCCACTACTCCCGGATCTTCGGCGATCCCTTGTTTGGTCTGCCATTGCTGCACCAGCGCGGCCGTGAATGGGCCATATACGCCGTCGGCCGAATTCGCGAATCCCTTCGCAGCGAGCTGCTTCTGCACAGCCACCACATCCGGCCCGGTTAGATACGGCTTCTGTAGTTGCAGTACGCGCTTTGCGTCACCGCCGTTCAGCACCGCTTCCGTGATCGCGATGTTGTGCACGGTGAGCGGAAGAGCCAGGTCCCACTTTCCTTGGACAATGAGAGCATCGAATGAATCCATACGATAGGTCGTGCTCGGCAACGGCGGAGCTAAGGATTGCAGCCAGGTCCGGCGCAGCGCGACATAACTCTTGATCCAATCCTGCTCGCCGCGCTGGTTCACCGGACCGAGTTGAGGTTGCAGCTTCGGCCATCCTCCCTGCACGTGGCTGTCGTACACGACGGTTTGGCCTAAAGGAGTGGTGATGCCGACCGCTTCTGCGTCGCGGCAGGCGGGCGCGAAAAATCGGGCCGTGAAAAACTGGTCCTGCGTGGTGCGCATCACGGGATCGGCGCCGGCCTCAAGCAGCGCAGCGCGGAGCTTGGGATCGGTATCGAGCGACGTGTCCTTTGCCTTGAGCTGCGGCAGGAACGGAGCAATGCCGGCGGCGAATTTCGCATTGGGCTGATTGCAGTATTGAGAGAGCAAGTCGAAGAGCCCGCCGCTACCGAGTGTGGTTTGGCTGCGTCCGTAAGTGAGGTGGCCGGAGTCGCCCTTGAGCACCGTAACCGCGCCGTAGTTTCCGAGTACGCGGCCGGTCTCGAACACATTCACGATCGCTTCTGCTGTGGATTTTTGCAGATCCGTCATTTTACGGTCTCACTTTTCTTCCCGATACCTGGCGGCACAGTAAAGCTGATCACCGCGTGCTGTCCGTCCGGGTTCGTGATAGTGAAAGTCAGTTTTCCATCCGCGCCAAACCAGTTTCGAAATTGCGCCAAGTCGGCATCGCCCAGCTTCGCCGGATCGATGGTCAAGCGCATCAACTTTGCGAACGTTGGCGTGGTCTCGTCGCGCACGACCACGTCCGGCGCGTTTTGGCCGTCCTTGTTCAAGAGCATCCGAAACGGCAAATCCGCGTCACTCAACTGGAAAGTTGCGTCCGTCGCCAGATTGCTGCCGCGGATTTCGATGGTGCGCGGCTGCTGGAGTCCCCCGATGATCGCTGGCATCTGTTGAGCGGCGGCGAAGGAGATAGCTTGCACGATGCTGGCCGAAAAGTCCTGCAATGCCGCGGCTGCGCCCTGGGCTGTCTCGGCGTCGGCTTGCGATGCTTTGTTCTGAGCGAAATCGCTGGCGGCATCCTCGGCCGCTTTTTCTGCGGTCTGGCGAAACTTCCCTAGAGTCGCAATCAACTGCGTAATATCCGAGGACGTCATCGCGGCGCCGGCAGTGCTCACCGCGTTCGAAAGCGCATCGACGGCGGCCTTCGCTGGTACACCGGCAGCGGCATTCGGCGCCGGGATGCTAGCCTGTGCGGCAGCTATAGGAGCCGCGAAGTCCGGCAGCTGGCTGGCAACATCGCGCGACTTGAGAATCGCTTCGTCGGAGCCCGGCGGAGTCAGCGAAATTTCGTCGATGATGGGACCGGCCTTACGCGCCATCTTTCCTCCGAGATAAGCAACCGAAGAAAGTCCCATGAGGTACAGCAGGCGCTCGGGAACCGCGGGCAGTTCCGAGATCGTGCCCGGACCCTGCTGAAGGGTCGCCTCAAGAAACGCGACCACGCCGAACAAAGTCCAGAGCAGCATCTGAAGCCGGTCGGGTGCGACGACGCCGCCGCTGGTGATGAAATCCGCAAAACTCGGCTTCTCGTCGCCCGCTCCTTTGGCGCCCTTGGTGGAGGTGATGACTTGCGATCCCACCGCCGTACCTGCGGCCACCGCGATGATGCCCGGCAGCGTACTCGACACATCCGGCCAGGCCTGAAATTGGACTCTTACCCGGCTTACGAACAAATACGTGTATCCGAAGATCGCCGCCACGGTCCACAGGTAGAACTGCAGTTTGGAAAGACTATATGTGTCCGTTTGCGGATCGAGAAAAAGCATGCGGAGCTTGTAGGTCTCGTCGGCGACTGCGTATTGCTGCTTGACAAAAGACAAGAGCCCTAGCGGCAAGAGAGCGAGAATCAGCGCGACGATTCCTGACTCGATCGCCACCCGCCATTCGGATTCAAAAAACACGCGGTAAGCGCGGGTTTCACTGGACACATCGCCGTAGCCCACCGAAACCAGGAGTTGGCCGTCCGAGGGAAGCGGCACCATGCACAAGTGCATCTCCTGTGTGCTGATGACTTCGCCGTGTATCTGCGAGGCCACTGGCGACGTGGAGGTCCCCGCGGGGGGCAGCGTTGCGCATGAGTCCCAGATCACCGGCACACGAATGTGGTTGATCGATACGACGTTGTCGTAGGGATGATCGTATTGAAAATCAGAGCCATGCAGCGTCAGACTCACCACAGATGCTTTTTGCCCATGCGCCGGCTCGCGAATCCACTGCTGTTCGCTCTGGCCGACTTGCGTGGGACGTACATCGCTCAGACCTTGCACCGTTACGACGGAATCTTTCGGCACACGGCACAACTGGATGTGGCCCGGTCCGGAAATTTCTTCGTAGATCGGCTCCGGCCACGCGGTGGGATTGGTCTGCGTACCGAGCGGAGGCAACGCGCTGCAGGTGCCGAGCACGGGTTCGAACGGGACGCCATTCAGCAAGAGCGGGCGGCCATCGATGCCCGGGCTCTGGAAATCGAGCCGAACCAAATCGATCGATGCCGCTCTCCACTGGCTGGGATCGGGATTGTAGACGGTAGTCAGGTCATACGTGTTGGGCGGCGCGAATTCATTCAAGTGCACTGGCGGATTTCCGGGCGGTCCCACCGATAAGGCGCTGCTTCCCGGGTAGTCCTGTTGATCGAAATGAACCAGAACACTGTAATCTCCTAATGGAAGCCAATCCGGAACTTGTGCGCTCACCTCGCCATTCTTCGAAGGAGCGACGGGAGGAACATAAATCGCGGGCAGAACGATGCTCCGATTCCCGCGTGCGAGCGCGATCGTCTTTGCCGTTGTAGCCGCGGGCCCGTTCGGAATCTCGAGGCTGAAGCTACCCCCGCGGCTTACACGCGCATTGATCAATTGAGCGAGTCGATTGGGAGCGTTGCCTTGCGCCGGCATCAGCGCCGACCCCAGCAATGCCAGAACGAGGCTTCGCGAAATTCGGCGAACTGCACCACTGCGCCGCGGTTTCATGTAAGCGAGACCAGGTTTTGGGTCAGCGCGATGTCGGCCTGTGCCGGCACCTTGCCGTCCACGAATGTTCCCAGAACGAAGGTGTGAGCAGGCTTCAGACCGTAGAGCGTGAGCATGGCCGAAGGTTGCGCACCCGTTGAGCCGAGCGCCTTGGAAGCTTCGACCAGAAGCATCGGCCCGATCACCCGGCCCTGCATCCCCGAATACAGCGAGCTGACTCTCTGATTGAATGTGTCGGTTACGTCGGCGGCAAAGTTGGCGAGCGCGCGGATGGCCTGCGAAGGTGTAGTTGCGGCTGTGGACTCCGCCGCGCAGATCGCCTGTAAGGCGCTCGCCGCGCCGCGCACAAGTTGTGATTCCGTGTATAACAATCCGCTGTAGTAGCTGTCGCCGGTTGGATTCAACGCCATCTCAATGAACTGGCCCGCTCTTGACGGATCGAAGAAGTCCGCGTTGCTGTTTCCAGCCTCCGAAAGCTGCGCCTGAATTGAGTGGAGCTTCCCGGCCAGCGCTGCAACGCTATGCGAATCGCGCGCCACGGCTCGCCGCAAATCCACACTCGCGAAGTCCCACATCACATCCTGATCGGTATTGAACTGGACGGTGGGGTCGTTAAAAGCGATGCTGGTTGATATCGGCAGCGACGTCCACACCAGTAGCGCAGCCACTGCTTCCTTGAATTCGTATTGGCCCAGCTCCTGAAAGAAAAGCGCCGGAAGCGCCGATTTCCAAGCTGCCTGCAGCGCTCGCGAGAGCCGCATTTGATCGGAACGGAGCTGGCTGGAACTCCTCGGCTGGAACCAACCAGCTAACACGCTCGACTTCATGGATAACTGCATCGACACTGCCATGTCGCCCAATTGATTGGTCGTGTTTTTGGTAGCGGCCGTGATTGCGTGATCCAGATCCGTGTAGAAAGTGCGGAGGGACGCGTCCCCACCGCCGAACAGTCCAGCCAGGTATTGATGGATGAAAGCCGTCGTACGCGACTCGAGATCGAGCGGCCGCATGCCGGCCTGGGCTAGGAGCAATTCATAGGCGATTGATCCGCTGGTGTCGAACTGCGGAGTTCCGCCGGCGACATTCAGCGATGCCAGCACCGAGAGCTGGCTGGCAGCGCGATTCGCGACGGTCACTTTGTCGGACGAGCTGAGTTGATACAACAGAACGCGGCCAGCATGGTCTTCCGCAGTCAACGAAACCATAGCGTCGTTCACGTGCGTGCTGGTGAAATCGAAGAACGGCATGTCCAGGTCAACAGTGCTTTGGCGCTTGATTTCGTGCGTCAGTTTCGCCTGATTCAGGATTACGCCCTTGGTCTGTTGCGTCAGCAGCCGGTCGAGTTTGCTTTGCGACATGATTTCGCCAAACAGGGCCGCCGCCGAGTTCTCGGCAAGATTGAAGATCACGTCGATCAGCGCCGTATCGGTGGTAGTGCTTTGATACGTCGCGGCGAACGTCGCGCTGTAATGCTTGGTGAGCGCCTGGATGCCGGTCTTGTAGTAGCCTGCAATTTTCGTATCGAGCGTCGTGATGGCCTTCTGGATGTCCTTCAAGTCGTCGAGGCCGATCGTCTTGTCCAGGAAATTCCCGAGCCGGGCCTGAAGCCATTGTTCGATGTTGGCGAAGTCGGTGTCGCTGACCGCCTTTCGGATCTGATCTAGGTCCAGCTTTTGATCGATGAACGTCTGGAGCTTGGCAATGATGCCGCCGTTCAAGAGATCGAGGGCTTTTCCAGCCAGCGTGCTGACCGGGCCCAGATTGTCGCCGAGCGCGAGCAGCCCCTGATCGGCGACTGCTTCCAGGAACTGACCTTGCGGTGTGTCGCCGAAGGTGGCGCTTTGCAGTGCCTGAGCGAACGCGGCGGCACGTTTGTCTGGGTCTGTTTGAGACAGCGCGGTGAGAAAGCTCTTGAAGTCGTTCTCGGCGGCATTGCCCAGATTCTTGCCGAGGAATTTCCATAGCATCGATGAGAGCTGGTCCGGCAAGCTGGTCCAGGTGTTGAGCGCGTTCGCCAGCACCTGTTTAGCTTTGTCGAATTCGGCGGCCGGATCGACCCCGGTAGTGTTCTTGAGCAAATCGAGCGCGCTCTGGCTGCCGAGGCCGGCCAGTTTTTGCCCCAAGTCGGTGGAGGGGTCGGTCCACTTCTGCAAATCCTGAAGAACCTGGAGGCCATGCACGCCGAAGGTGGCCCGGATGAAATCGTTGAAGTCGCTGGGAAGCTGCGGGTCGGCGCCCTGCACTCCGACGGCGAGGTTGAAGCCGAAATTCAATCCCTTGCTGGATTGCTTCCACAGTTGCAGTCGCACCGATGTGCCGGCATCTTCACGTCCCACTACCAGGATGTAGCTGCCGCTGACGCTGAATCCAAAAGTCACTTTGAGGCTGGCGTCGATTTTGGCGCTCAGCTTTTGAGTGACGCCAAGCAGCCTAGCGTCCTTGGCGAAATTCATGTTCCAGCCCAGACTGGCGGCCAGCGTGATGGCGATAGTTCCGTCGGCTTCGGCGAGTACCCAGGTGGCCGGCTTGAGGTTCACGGCGTTGCCATCGAAGCTAACGTTTCTCGGCAGCCGCCAACTCGCCAGAGTGTCGGCGATCACCTGATGAGCGCCCTGCGCCGCGTCAAAACGATGCAGGATCGCGAACATCGAATCGCCTTTCGCATTGACGCCGAAGCTGACCGTGCCGAGCATCCCGATCGGGTGTGAGGCCGAGCCCGAGAACGAGGCGCTGTAACCGAAATCCATCAAAAGATAGCGCTGGTTCGGGACATCGGGGATCGTCAGTTTGGGAGGATTCGTCAGACTCAGCGCAGCGATGGCGTCAGCCGATTTTCCGTAGACGCCCATGCCGCTTTGCGCCGAACCAGAAAGATCGAAGCTCACTGTGGCTCCGCCCGCAGCCGCGGGCTGGAGGGAAACCTTGCCAGTGTCTGCGGTGAACGAAAGATGTCCGAGTTGAATATTCCCGTCCGGGAATTTGTTGTTGGCGAGGACGGCCTCAACCACGTTCGCGTCTGTCGATCCGGCGATCGTCAGCTTGGCCGCAGTGAAAACTCCTGCGTCCAGCGGGAAGTCCTTTGAGTATGCGGTTGGAGCCGCCATTGGTCCGCCTTTCCAAGGCTCTGGTGCAGAGAACCGGAGTCGTCAGTGGGATTTTGCTGTCGTGACATTACCATATTCCCCTCGATAATGTGACTGACAATTGGTTATCGTTGCGAGAATTCTTGAAGCTTAAGGCAGGTGGGTGACTTTCGTTAGCGAGGTTTGGCGATAATTAGCGACGCCGGTTCGTACAAGACCCCGCTCGCTAAGGCGGGTTTGGTGAGTGTTAATACGCGGTTAAGAGGCTCTTCGGGAACAGCTTCGATACTGCCAAAGGGCCGCCTCGACAAGGAAAGTTCTATGATGGACGAACGCGTTCGATTCGTGATTCGGCTCAAAGAGGGCGAAAGCATGACCGTTGGTGTGCGAACTACAAGGATGTCCCCTGACGGTCACCGATCATGCTTCACGCTATGTGCTGCAGTGCGAAGCCCTGGCAGCCGAGAATACCGCTTTTCCTGCCTGTATGTCTTAGGAGCAATCTGTTACCGATGTGTCCGGGCCGGACAAAAGGGGACTGGTGGGCCCTGTAGGATTTGAACCTACGACCAACGGATTATGAGTCCGCTGCTCTAACCGCTGAGCTAAGGGCCCGCACTGGCTCAATACCAGTCTAGTTAGCGAAGCTGCTTCCGGCAAATGCCTTCAGCTCTCCGGCCCATGCTGTTCGGAATCCAGAACACGTGCCGCCCCGATCGTATCATTGTTCACGCGAACCGAACAATATTTTTCAATTGGTTATCGCGGATTTGTTCTGAAACCCGAACACGTGTCCCTGGCCGTATTTTTGTCATCGATACGTTCTCAACTCTCCTCTTGACATGATCATCCGTTTGCTCGCAAAATAATTTTCTTCGATTCCCTCATGGAGTGTGTTCCGCAAAATTCCGATGCGATATCTCTGCGCTCTCTTTCTCTGCGTACCCTTCGTCAGGCTGGCTTTCTCGCAGCCCTACGTTATTTCCACCATCGCCGGAACTGACCGGCTTCTTGACGGACATAGCGCCACTACTGTTCCACTTCGATCGCCGACCGGCGTGATCGTGGACGGCTCCGGCAACATCTACGTGGCCGATCGCGATGACAATCGCGTCCGGAAAATCACGCCCGCGAACATCATTACAACGTTCGCCGGAACCGGCCTCGCCGGATACAGCGGCGATCGCGGCAAAGCGACGCAGGCAAACCTGACCTCTCCCACCGGTCTCGCCATCGACTCCTCGGGCAACATCTATATCGCCGATCGCGACAACTTCGCCGTCCGCCGCGTCTCGCCCGACGGCACCATCAACACAGTCGCCGGGAATGGCACCGCGGGCTACTCGGGCGACAACGGCAACGCCACGTCGGCTCAGCTCTGGCCCTGGGCAGTCGGGCTGGATGCGCAGGGCAACCTGTATATCGCCGACGGCTTCAGCTACCGCGTTCGAAAGGTAGACACCAAGGGCATTATCACGACGATCGCCGGCAATGGCCAAATCGGTTACTCGGGCGATAGCAGCTCCGCCCTCAAGACTTCCCTTGACCGTGCGACAGGAATCGCCACCGACTCCTCGGGCAACGTCTACATTGCCGCCAACGAGCGAGTATTGATGATCACGCCGGCCGGAGCAATCAGCACAGTCGCGGGGAGCGGCGATTTCGGATACATCATCGATGGCGTTGACGCGCGCCAGGCGCTAATGCTCCCCCAAGGAGTCGCTTTGGACGGCCATGGCGCTCTGTATATTTGCGATGTCTACTCCAATAAAGTGCGCCGGGTGGATCTCACCACTTTCTTGATATCGAGCGTGGCGGGGAACGGTTCCATGGGTTTTGCGGGCGATCAAGGGCCGGCGTCGAGTGCCGAATTGAGCCTCCCCTACAGCGTTGCCTTTGATCCGGCTGGCGACCTATATATCACTGAGTTCGGAAACGCCCGCGTTCGGGAAGTGATCAACGGCAACATTAATACGGTTGCCGGAACCAGCATCGGCGATGGCTCCCCGGCGACTTCCGCCTTCCTGAACCACCCGGACGGGATCGCTCTTGGTGCATCGAACAACATCGTTCTGGCCGACGCGGGAAATTTTGAGCTACGCCGATTTTCGGCGGGCGGGACCATCGCCGGGTTCGGACAGTTGCAGCCATTTGTCAATCCGCTCGCCGTAACCGCGGACGCGTCGGCGAATCTCTACGTGAGCGACTCCGAGCCGCGCGTTTTGAAAGTGACCTCCGCCGGCGTCACCACGATTGTGGCGGGGAACGGGACCGACGGCAGCGGTGGCGACGGAGCACAAGGCTCCACGGCGCCTGTCAGTCAGCCGAGCGGGGTCGCGGTCGACGCCGCGGGCAACGTGTATCTCACCGACTACAACTACAAACACATTCGCAAAGTAAATCCACAAGGCGTCATCTCGACTATCGCCGGAAACGGCAGCGCCCTGTTCTCCGGCGACAACGGGTCTCCGGCGAACGCTGGAATGGATCCCAACGACGTCGCCGTAGACTCTAAAGGCAATCTGTATATCGCCGACCTGTTCAACAATCGCATTCGCAAAATCTCGGGCGGCGTGATCACCACTGTGGCGGGCACGGGGAAAGCAGGCTATAGCGGGGACGGTGGCCTGGCGACCTCGGCGCAGCTCTATGCGCCCACCGGAGTCGTAGTGGATTCTTCGGGCGACCTCTATATCGCGGACGGCAACAATTTCGTGGTGCGCCGCGTAACGGCCGGTGGATTGATTACGACCATCGCCGGCAATGGGCGGATCGGTCCCGCCAGCGGAGACGGAGGTCCTGCCACCGCCGCGACACTCAATCCCTTGCGGCTCGCCATCGACTCACTCGGCGGCGTGTACGTCACCGACAGTTTCAACGATCGTGTCCGTAAACTCACGCCGCAACCGGTCATACCCGCCACGCTGAGCATAGTCAGTGGGAACAACCAGCAAGGCAGCACGTCCTCAGCTCTGAACTTGCCATTGGTTGTGAAAGTGGCCGATCGCAATGGGGCGCCCTTGTCCGGCGTGATCGTGAATTTCACCGCGTCGCCGGCCACCAGCGCTACGTTAGGCCTTCCCCAAGCAATTACGATCAACGACGGCACGACGAGCACCAGTGTCGCGCTTGGCAACGCGGCCGGAACCGTGACTATCACGGCGTCCGTGGATGGAATTCCCAGCGTGACGTTTACTGTGACAGCTATCTCGGCCACCGCTCCGATGATCTCGGCCGGTGGTGTGGTGAGCGCCGGTCTGAGCGCGCCGGCAGTCACTGCGCTCGCGGTGAACTCCATCGCCACAGTTTTCGGAAACAACTTCGCGGCCGCGGGCACGGCAGAGCAGGTCGGTCCTTCGGACTTGGTGAACGGGAACCTGCCCACGTCGTTCGGGGGTGTCTGTGTGCTTTTCGGCACCACACGCGCGCCGATCTTCGCCGTGTTCGCGAATCAGATCAACCTTCAGGTCCCTCAGGTCGGTCTCGGCCCCGTGCCTGTTCAGGTAACGACACAGTGCGACACCCCGCAGGCGCAAACCAGCACTCCGATCCAAGCGCAAATCCAGTCAGCCTCGCCCGAATTTTTCTACTTTACGCACAACAGCACGGGACAAAACGCGATCGCAGCGGTCAATGCGGTCACGGGCGCATACATCGGTGCTCCAGGACTTATCAGTGGAGGATCGTTTACGCCGGCCGGCCACGGCGACTACCTCACGTTGTACGCCACTGGATTCGGAGCTACCAATCCGCCGTTCGCTCCGGGGCAATTGCCAAACGTCGCCGCGCCGATCACAGCGCCGTACACAATTACCTTCGGCGGCGTGACACTCGACCAAGCGCATATTCTGTATGTCGGCGCATCGCAATACGCTGGGCTCTATCAAGTCAATATCCAGGTGCCCGACGGTGTTCCCGCCGGCAATCAATCGCTGGTCATCACCATAGGCGGCGCGTCATCGCCCAGCAGCGCTTACATCACGGTCGCGTCGAATTAGCGCGGCCACTTACGAAAAGCCCGGCCTCCAACGGTCGAAAGCCGGGCCATAATTACTACGTGGTTGGCATGGTGACCGAAATCACCGCGTTCGCTTGCGACTGGGCACCGGCGGCCTGAATCACCACCGGGACATCCACGTTGCCGGTTCCGGTCAGCGTCAGCGTCGACGGGATTGTCACGTTAAACTGATCGAGCCCCGTGCCCGTTTGTCCTGCGAAAGCCACAACTGCGGGCGTCCCGCCGATCATCACCACCGGCGTCGGCGTGATGGTTAGCGCGGAGGAAACAATCTGTCCGTTGGGCACGGGAGAGGATGTCCCTCCGAAGCCGGTTCCGTACAGCACAATAGTTTCGCCGGGCGTGAACGGCGTCGTGGTGGTTGTCGTGCCGAGCAGGCCAGGAGGTCCCGCTACCGCACCGTTGGCGTGCGTTGCCGCGATGTAGGAGTTCCCCGCTGCGTTCACCGCACCAATGGTGAACAACGCGGGCGCCGAACTCTGCGCCGTGGCCGAAACGGTCGTGCTCACCAGGCCATTGTTCGTCACCTGGATCTGCACCGGTCCAGGTGCGAGCGTCGCCGGCGTTAGGAAATTGATCTGCGACGGGCTGATGAAGCTGACGTAGGCAGGCTGGCCGTTGATCGAAACGCTGACGTTGTCCAGCTCTGTCGGCAGCGCGGTCCCTTGGAAATCGGAGGTCTCCCAACTCCGGGTGGTCGCTGAAAGCGCGCCGCCCTTGATGCTCACGAATGTGTTTGGCGCGATGGTGGTGGAGAAGCTCGCGCCGTTCAACACCCCGCTAGTCAAGAACGCCGGCGCCCCTTGTATGCTGCCGAAGAGTCCGTGCGACTCGAGCGGTTCGCCATTCGGACCCCCGGGCCCGGATGTGAAGTATAGCGTCGCTTTGTCGCCTCCACTCCCGCCGTTCCCGAAATTGAGCGACCATATGCCAGGCAGCGAAATCGGATTGCTCTTGGTGTCGGCCAGCGATCCCATTAACGCGCCTGAGGTGGCGTTGTAGGCGTGAATGAGCCCATCTCCGAAATTCCCCACCAGCAGCGCGCCCGGGAATTGCCCAAATGTGGATGGCGCAATCGCCATACCCCAGGGCGAATTCAAGACGCCAGCGGTGATCAAGTTTGTGAGCAGGTTTCCGTTCTGATCGAACGTCGCCACATATCCGTTGCCAACACCAGCGACATCGTCGTGCTTCATGTCGTCCTGCTTGGCGTAAGTCACATACAAGGTGCCACCGACATTTTGAACGTTGAACGGTGCAAACCCGGTTGGGATCGCCGCATTCGCGAATCCACCCGCAGTGGTCAGCTTTTTCAAATTCCCGTCCCACACATCTACTGTGCCAGCGTTGAAATTGGCCGCATACAGCGCCGGCGCATTCGCGACCGTTCCCAACGCGCAGCCTTTGTATACAGCGCCCGACGCGGAGTTATCCACCATGATTTGCGCTTGGTTGCCCATCGGCACCGAACCATTCCAGCCGATGATGGTTCCGTCCTCGGTGCAAAACAGGAACGAAGCCGCTTTGCCGCTGGTGTTGGGCACGACGAAAGAAGGCGAGGCGCTATTGAAAAGAACCCCGGTCACTGCGCCCATCGCATTCGCTCCAGCGCTAGCTGGCGCTGGAATTGTTACCACCAGGTTAACCGCGGCGCCGCTGGTACCGTAGAGCGTGGAAGTCCCGCTGCTGTTATTCCCGATCCAGAACGGGCTGCTTCCACTGAAACCGTTACCCCACGGATTCACCAGGTTCGGATCCGTGTGATCGGCCATGCCGGGCAAGTCCGAAACCAGGTTATGTACAAGATAATTGTCCTGCGCCACCAATGAACTTACTAGAAATCCGGCGAGTATTCCCGCGCGCGACCAAGCGCGAAATGAAATTCCCTTGAATTGTGTGTGATAAACCTTATTTAGTGGATGTTTAAGCATCTAGCGAAATGTCCTCCCGGCGGATGACGCGGCGCACTCGCAGCGAGTTCCCGAGGCACTGTGAAATCGCTGTAAATAGATTGTTGGCGTGAGCGTTCACGTTCGCTGACTTCGCATATCGTCTTTCACGCCCCGTCCATCGGATGCGCTGCATCTATGCCAAGATGTGATCAGCCTCGGCGCCGATTGCGTGCATAGCTCGACCTTCGTAGTTCAAGATCTGGAGCGGATGGCCAGAGCGAAAAATTATCTGGCCTGGCAAGCGCGTTTGATTTTACCCGAGCTCGGCCAGCGAGTAGTTGAAGTAGGATGCGGGGCTGGGAACTTCACGGGCTATTTGCTGGATCGCGAAATCGTGATCGCGCTCGATTCCGAACCCGCGTGCCTCCAGCGTCTCGGCGAACGCCTCCCCCGCCAGCCGAACCTGGAGATCGTTCTTGACGATCCTTGCAGCGGCTCGTTTCTCAATCTCGCGCGATTCGCGCCGGACTCCTGCGTGTGCACCAACGTCCTGGAGCACATTGCCGACGACAGCGGCGCGCTTCAAGCCATGGCGCAAATCCTGCAACCCAAGGGCAGGATCGTACTCTGGGTGCCGGCCTTTCAGTCACTGTTCGGAGGCATGGACGTACAGTTGGGACACCATCGCCGCTACCGTCGGCAAGACATCGCGCAACTGGCGGCGCGCACCGGCCTCCGTGTGAGGAAACTGCACTATGTGAACTCGGCCGGATTTTTTCTGTGGGGGGCCAGTTCGCATCTGCTCCGGCAGCGCGCGGTCACCGAGGGCCAGGTGATCATCTTCGATCGCTGCATCGCGCCGTGGCTCTCTCGGTTAGAGAGCCTCGTGCCGCCGCCTTTCGGCCAAACTGTTTTCGCGGTGCTCGAAAAGCCCTAGCAGCTCACTCACCAGCCTGATTTCGACATGCGCTCCAGAATCACCCCGCTGTAGTCGTTCATGTGCGCGGGTTTTCGATGCAGCGGCGCGGGAATGATCGCCGCCAGTCTCGCCGATTGATCGCGGCTCAGCTCCGAGGCATGCACGCGATAGTAATTCTCTGCCGCTGCCTCCGCGCCGTAAATACCCGGACCCCACTCGATGACGTTCAGATACAATTCTAGAATCCGCTTCTTCGGCAGACACGCCTCCATGATCGGGACCAGCGCGAATTCCGCTCCCTTTCTCAGAAACGACCGGTCGGTTGTCAAGAACAGATTCTTCACCAATTGTTGGGTGATCGTGGATCCGCCCCGGCCGATCTTCTGCATCTTCATGTCCTGATCCAGCACCTTGCGCATCTCTACCCAATCGAAGCCATGATGCTGGAAGAAACGGCCATCCTCGGCGGCAACCACTGCGTGCTGCAAGTTCGACGAGATCTGCCGAAGCGGCACGAACTTATACTGCTTGTGGTACGGCTGATGCTTCCACATCGCCTCCACGTGACGCTGGATTTGAACGGTAGTGGTGGGAGGGTTCACTTCGCGCAGCAGAAACACGAACAGGATGCAGAGGCCGTACAGCCCCACCAGTAGCGTGAATGTTGCCAGCAACGCAAAGCGCCAAAAACTCGGCCGGCGCCGGTTTCGCGGACTTTGGTTCCGAAGACTTGTAGCCCGCCGGACAGGCTGCCCTTTACCGGGCCCGCGCGATGCCATCTCTTACCAATTTCGCACGTCGTGGCTCACAACTTTAGGTTGCTATCATCGAAATTCACCTATGACCAACGTCACGCATCTGGAATGCAGTGTGTGCGGCCAGCGCCGCGAGCCCCGACAAATCCACAATCTGTGCGAGTGCGGCGGACCGCTGTTAGTGCTCTACGACTTGGAAAAGACCAAAGCGAGCTGGAGCCGCGGTAGCGTTTCCGCTGGACCCTGCACCATGTGGCGCTATGCTCCCGTGCTTCCCGTGCGCGATCGCGCCAACATCGTTTCGCTCGGCGAAGGCATGACGCCGCTGCGCCGAACTGACCGATTGGGTACTCGCCTCGGCGCGAAAAATCTCTGGGTGAAAGACGAAGGCATCAATCCCACCGGATCTTTCAAAGCGCGTGGGCTCTCCTGCGCGGTTTCGATGTGCGTCGAGCTCGGCATCCACAAACTCGCGATTCCCTCCGCCGGAAACGCCGCCAGCGCGATGGCCGCCTACGCCGCGGCCGCCGGAATCGAAGCGCACATTTTCATGCCGCGCGATGTTCCGCAATCCAATTACATCGAGTGCATGGCATTCGGCGCGCGCGTCACGCTGGTGGACGGACTCATCAGCGATTGCGGCCGGATGGTGGCTGAACGCAAAGACGCCGAGGGCTGGTTCGACATCAGCACGCTCAAGGAACCCTACCGCATCGAAGGCAAGAAGACCATGGGCTACGAAGTCGCCGAGCAGCTCGGCTGGACTTTGCCCGACGCGATTTTCTATCCGGCTGGAGGCGGCGTCGGCCTCATCGGAATGTGGAAGGCCTTCGCCGAGATGGAGGCGCTGGGATGGATCTCCAGCCATCGGCCGAAGATGATCGCTGTCCAGACAGAAGGCTGCCAGCCCGTTGTGCGCGCCTTTGAACGCGGCGAGGCGAAAAGCGAGTTCTGGGAAAATGCGCACACCGTCGCCGCCGGCCTCCGCGTCCCGAAGCCGCTGGGCGACGCGTTGATGCTCGACGCTATTCGCAAGAGCGGCGGTACTGCCATCGCGGTCAGTGACGAGGAACTTTTGGACGCTTCGCTCCAGCTCGGGGCCGATGAAGGCATCTTCTCGGCGCCCGAAGGAGGCGCCTGCTTCGCGGCGCTCGCCAAACTGCTCGCCAACGGATTCCTGAAGCCGGAAGAACGAATCGTGATTTACAACACTGGCGCGGGTCTGAAATATCTGGAGGCTTTTTCGACGCGATTCCCGCGATCCACCGCTTCCGAGCAAGACAAGCTCGGGGGACTGATCACACCCCGTTGAGACGGGTCAGGGCGCTGCTAATGCGCGTCCTGCGAAATCTTCGCCAGCCGCGCCTTCGCGTCCGCGTTCGTAGATTTCGTGTACAGACGGCTCGCTTCGTTCAAATCCTTGGCGACGCCCCGCCCTTCTTCGTACATCAGCCCTAACCGAAACGCAGCATCGCTATCGCCTCGATTCGACGCCTCGGTGTACCAGTGCGCCGCGGTCTTCATATCCTGCCCGGCGGGCACCGCGCGCCCCGACTCGTACATCAGGCCCAGATTAAACATGCCACGCGCATATCCGGCGTCTGCCGCCTGACGGAACATTCGCACCGCATCCCAATCGCTCTTTGGACCGCCGAGTCCCTGCGCGTACAAAGTCCCAAGCAGCACCGCCGCTTGCACGTTCCCAGCGTCCGCCGCTTTGCGAAACGATTCGCGGGCTGCCTGCGCGTTCTGTGCGCTCAACTCACTCTTGCCCTCTTGAAGCAGTTTGGTGGCATCGGCAGGCGAAACCGCGGTCCGTGTTGGTTCCGCCACCGGAGGCGGCGTCGCAGCCGGCGGAGTAGCTGGTGCAGGTGCGGGTGGCGCGCTCTTCTCCGCTTGTGAGGACGGCGGCTTGAAATCGGACAACGGCCTGGTGTCGACAGCCCGCTTTGGCTCGCCCTTCTCTGCTGGCGCAGGCGAAGGATTGTTCGGCGCTGCATTCGCTGTCTTCGTTTCGTCGCTCGCGGACGGTGCGGCCGGCGGTGGCGCCGGAACGCTGGCCGGCGGTTGCGCGGCGGGTGCGCTCGCAGTGCCGCTCGATCCAGTAACCGCAGGTGCTGGATTCTGCGCCGAACCACCTTGTGCTCCGGTAAGTCCTGACAGTCCGAACGGCAGCTGCACGTGCATCACGAAGACCGCCGCCATGGCGATCAGCGCGACCGCCGCGAGTCCCGCAATCGCCCATGCAACTTTTGCCGACCCCGGTTTTCTCGGTACCGGAGGTGGAAGAACAAAAGCGGGATTGGACGCAGGAGTCGTGCTGCCCGTGGAGATCGAATCGGGCGATTGCGGAATCGCTCCCGGCATCGGCTTTAGCGGAGGCGTCGCAACCGGACTGGGAATCGGAGGCGTACTGGGCACCTGCGATGCCGGACCGGACACTGCCGCCGCCCCCGTGCTGGGTGGGAACGCCGCCGCACCGCCCGTGTTGGGCGCGAGCGCCGCGCCAGCCCCACCGGCCAAGAACATCGGAGCCAGCGGCGCGTTCGCCTGCGATCCTGCGTCCGCAATCCAGCGCAATTGCAGCTTCACATCGTGAGCGGTCTGCCACCGGTCGTCTGGATCCTTCGCCAGACACACTCGCACCAGACTGTCGAACGCCGATGGCGAGATCGGCTGCGCCATCGCGATCGCTGGCGGATGATACGTCAGAATCGCCGCGACGATGCTCGCATGGCTCTGCCCGGTGAACGCCGCGCGCCCCGACGCCATCTCGTACAGCACCGTCCCCAGCGCAAAAATATCGGAGCGAGCGTCGGCTTCCTTGCCTTCCAATTGTTCCGGCGCCATGTACTGGATGGTGCCGAGCACTGTACCTTCAACCGTGAGCGGCAGTCCTGGCGCGGGCGTCGCGAACGTAGTGGTGTCGTCACTCCCGAGTTGGCGAGGCGCCATTCCAAAATCCGAAGTGGGCTTTGCCAACCCGAAATCCATCAGCTTCGCACCGGACTTCGTCAGCATAATGTTGCCCGGCTTCAAATCACGATGAATCACGCCGCTCTTGTGTGCGGCCTCAAGCCCCTCGCAAATCTCGATCGCGTACCGCAGCACCTGTTCCGGCGAGAGCGGCCCCTTCATGAGTCGATCTCCCAGCGTCTCGCCTTCCAGATACTCCATCACCAGGAAGTCGATGCCGTCCTGATGCCCGATGTCGTATAGCGTGCAGATGTTGGGATGATTCAGCGACGAAATCGAGCGTGCTTCCCGATCGAAACGCCGCTTCGCCTCGGGATTGGAAGACAATCGCGCCGCCAGAACTTTCACCGCCACCAGGCGATCGAGCCGTGTATCGCGCGCCCGATACACTTCACCCATTCCGCCCGCGCCCAGCAGCGCTTCGACTTTGTAAGGCCCGAGCTTGGTTCCAGCCGAAAGCGGCATCCCGTTTCCGCAATTATATTAAAACCAGCTGGCGGATGACGGAACGCGGCGGTCCCGCGCCATCGCGTCACCACGTCTCACGGCCTGATTGCGTCTTACAAATTGATGCGACCAGGTCTGCTGATTCCGCTCGCCGCCGCGATCTGCTTGTCGTTCGCCCGGGATCGGACACTTCCGGAACACAAGACTTTGGTTGCTCCTTCTGCTGGCGAAGATATCCTGCAACCTTGCGAGTATCGCCTGGTTATCCCCGCTCCCTCGCGTCCCATTCGTGCCGTCTGGACCATTTATGATCGCGGCCCCGACCACCTCAAGTGGTTCCACGACTCCGATGTTCAAAAATTGGCTGCGGATCATCGTGTTGCGTTGGTTCTCGCGATGCATTGCCGCTCCCGGGATCGCGAGGACATGAACGTTCTCCCCGAACGCGGCATCGGCCGGGCTCTTTTCACGGCGCTCGATCAATTCGCGGAGAGTGAAAATCGTCCTGAGCTTCGCACCGTTCCCCTGATCCATCAAGGCTGGTCCGGCGCGGGATCGCTAGTAGGCAGAATGGCCGGCTATCGGTCTGAGCGATACCTCGCCGGAATCGCTTACGCTCCCGGTCAATACGAACCGCTCGGCATGGATACTATCCAGCTTTCCGCTGAGGCGATTCGCGCGCCGCAGCTCATCGTCGCCAATGGCGCGGACACCGTCAACGGAACGGAACGTCCTTATAGCTACTTTCGAAAATACTTCGATCAGGGCGCCCCGTGGACTTTCGCGCTTCAGAATCGAACGCCGCATTGCTGTTTGCAAAACGCAAAGGAGTTGATCTTGGCCTGGACTCGATCGGTTCTCGAGCGCGGTCCTTCGTGCCGGGAATCGGGTTACATCGTCCCGCAACCGGCATCGTTGCTCGATGAGTGGAAGACTCCCGTGCTCAACGCGCAGTCCGCTCGCGCAGGCGCCGGACGCAACGCGGGTCGGGTGCGAGAACTTTCCGCGGGCTGCCTTCCGTCGCGCGCATTCACCCGAGAATGGCTTCGTTTTGAAAACAGATTCGCGCCTCCAGTCATCTGGAAACCCTGAGATCGCAGGCGCTAAACCGTCCATTTTGACACCCCCCACGGGTTTTTGGCACACTAAAATCGTGCGTTCGGAGTCAGTCTTTCCTCTCGTCAGCCCTGCTCGTTTTCCCGGGTCCGCGGTCGTAAACCTGCCTCTGTACTGAAGCCAAGGAGCATTCGATGAAAATTTTCGTAGGGAACCTGCCCTATTCGGCTACCGAAGCCGATGTGACGGATTTCTTCACGCAGGCCGGCGTGACAGTCGATAGTGTCAATGTCATGCGCGATCGCTTCACGGGTGAAGCGCGCGGGTTCGGATTCGTCGAGATCCACGACGATGCGGCGGCGAATCGCGCCATCGAAGCCTGCAACGGCCGCGATCTCATGGGTCGTGCGTTGGTAGTGAACGAAGCCCGCCCCATGGTCCCGCGCGAGCGCGGCGGCGGAGGCGGCGGTTTCGAGCGCCGCGGCGGCGGAGGGCGAGGCCGCGACCGCTAACTTCGCTTTCCCACCTCCTACTTGCTTTGTACAAAAAGCTGTGGCGCGCGCACTCCTGCGTGCCGCGTTTCACACATTCGTGCGAACGCTATGCTTCCAGAATCCTCACAATCGCATCAGGATCGTTCGGCACAACCACCGGACGATTCCCAAAAGTTGCGCTGATCGGCCTTCCCTCCGGATCCTGCAATTGCCCGGTGTGATACCGGTAAATATAATCCGGATCCTTCAGCACGTTCCCCGTCAACACCGCAACCACATCTTCATCCGCCCTAACCACTCCCGCGCGAGTCAGCTTGCGAATCCCGGCCAATGTTGCCGCCGACGCCGGCTCGCACCCGATCCCACAGCGTCCCACGATTGCTTTGGCATCGGCGATCTCCTGCTCGCTCACTTTCTCCACCACGCCATCCGTTGACGTGATTTCGTGCAGCGCCTTGGGCCACGAAACCGGATCGCCGATCTTGATCGCCGTCGCCAGCGTCTTCGGATCGGCCACACTGCGAAATTCATGACGCGTGCGTACAAAATCGTAAAACGGCGCCGCGCCTTCCGCCTGAATCACCGCGAGCCTCGGCATTTTGCGAATAAATCCAAGCTCGAGCAATTCCCGCAGCGCTTTTCCAAACGCCGACACATTCCCCAGATTCCCGCCCGGCAGCACGATCCAATCCGGTGGATTCCAGTCGCGCTGGTCCAGCATTTCGATCACGATCGTCTTCTGTCCTTCAATGCGAAACGGATTGATCGAATTCAGGAGATAAATCCCCAGCCGCTTCGCGAGCGCCCGCACCAGCGCCAGGATCTGATCGAAATTCGCTTCCACTTGCAGCGTGCGCGCCCCGTACTCCAGAGCCTGCGCGAGCTTGCCATAAGAAATGTTGCCGTGCGGAATGAAGACGATCGAATCCAGCCCTGCCGCGCTCGCATACGCCGCCATGGATGCCGATGTGTTCCCGGTGGAAACGCAGGCTACGCGCTTCCGGCCCAGACGGTTCGCCTGCGCGACGCCGCACGTCATGCCGTTGTCTTTGAACGAGCCCGTCGGATTGAAGCCTTGGTGCTTGAACGTAATCCGGTCGAGCCCCCCGTACTCCGCCGCCCGCGGAGCATCCAGCAGTGGCGTGTTGCCTTCCCGCAGCGACACCACCGACGCCTCTTGCCCCTCGAACGGCAGCAATTCGCGATACCGCCAGACGCCGCTTTGATCGAGGGCTTGATTGCATTTCCTTCGCTCTCGCCAAGTCTCCTTAAGCGCCGGCGCGTCCACCGCGCCAGACAAACGAACCTCCAGCAATCCGCCGCATTTCGGACAATTGTAGATCGCTTCCGTGATCGAATGACGCTCGCCGCAATGGTGCTCGAAGCACGCCAACTCCGCTAGCATGATTAAAGTATCCACGATATGCTCGCGGTCCGTCTGGAGAATGGCGTAGTCTCGGTGTGCAAGCAAGCCCGTCCGCGCCGTCCCGAAGGCTTCGCCACCATTCGCCTGATCTATGGCGGCATCTGCAACACCGATCTCGAGCTCCAGCGCGGCTACTATGGCTTCCGCGGTACGCCGGGTCACGAGTTCGTCGGCGAAGTAGTGGATGCGGACTCGCCCGATTGGATCGGCCAGCGCGTGGTCGGCGAAATCAATCTAGCCTGCGGGAAATGCGACTGGTGCGCGCGGGGTCTCGGCCGGCACTGCCCACGCCGTACCGTGCTCGGAATCGTCCAACACCCGGGAGCCTTTCGCGAGTTCCTCACGCTGCCCATCGAAAATCTGCACCGCGTTCCGAAAAGCGTCGCCGACGCACAAGCCGTCTTCGTCGAGCCGCTCGCCGCCGCCTGCGAAATCCTGGATCAAGTGAAAATCCCGCGCCGCGCTTCCGTTGCCGTGCTGGGCGACGGCAAGCTCGGCCTCCTCATCGCGCAAGTTCTACTCGCCCACGGCGCGGGAGTCCACCAGTATGGCCGCCACAAAGAGAAGCTGAAAATTGCAGCCGACGCCGGAGTGGACACGTCTTTGGTTAAGGATGATCGTTTGCCGCGCTCCCAATACGATTGGGTGGTAGACGCCACCGGATCTCCCGAAGGCCTGCGACAGGCAGTGGCGATGACCCGCCCACGCGGAACCGTGATCCTGAAATCCACTGTGCATGGACTCCCGCGCATCGATACTGCCCCGGTGATCGTCAACGAAATCACGCTAGTTGGCTCGCGCTGTGGCCGCTTTGAACCAGCTCTGCGCCTGCTCAAAACCGGCCGCGTCAACGTCGACCCGCTCGTCTCTGAAACGATGCCTCTCAAAGATGCCCCGCGCGCATTCCGCCGCGCCAGCACCCGGGGCGTCCTGAAAATCTTATTGCATGCTTAAAATGAAAATCCTCTGCTGTCTGCTCGCGTGCGCACCGCTCGCCGCGCCTCAGGCTCCCGAGTACACCTACCGCGTCGTCCACGTCTACCCGCACGACCGCAACGCGTTCACCGAAGGCCTCGAATTCCGCGCCGGGTTCCTTTACGAAAGCACTGGCATCGCCGGTAAATCCTGGTTGCGCAAAGTGAAGCTCGAAACCGGAGAGGTCCTCCAGCAGATCAATCTCGATCCGCAATACTTCGGCGAAGGCATCACGGTATTCAATCAGCAAATCATTCAGCTTACCTACCGCAGTGAAATCGGCTTTGTGTACGATCAAGCGTCCTTCCGCCGCCTCCGGACATTCTCCTATCGCGGCGAAGGTTGGGCGCTCGCCAACGACGGCTCGGTAATTTACATGAGCGACGGAACGCCGCAGATTCGCGTCTGGGATCCGGTCTCGCTCCAGGAAAAGCGCCGCATCACCGTGCATGATGGCGCAAAGCCTGTCAACTACGTGAACGAGCTAGAATGCGTGCGCGGCGAAATTTACTCCAATGTCTGGCAGACCGATCGCATCATGCGGATCTCTCCCTCCGACGGCCGCGTGCTCGCGTGGGTCAATCTCTCGGGGCTCTTGAGCGCGACCGATCGCCTGGAAAATACCGACGTCTTAAACGGAATCGCCTACGACGCGCTCGGTGACCGCCTGTTCGTCACCGGAAAATTCTGGCCCAAGCTTTTCGAGATCAAGATTGTCCCCAAAAGCGGCGGCCGATCATCGGCCAAATAATTTCCGTACCCGGTCGCGAAGCTGCGCATAAATCGAACGATGCTGCACGGTCGCGTGCGTTGCAACCGCGGCGGGTTCGGCGCTCGATGCTTCCTCTGCCGTCGGTGCGGCATACGGCTCTTTGTGCACCATATGGACCCGGAAACCTTCGAACGAGTAGGTCTTCCGCAACAACTGCCCATCATCCCCCTCAAGAATCAGCGAGAAGCTGGGCGACTCGCCTGAGTTGTCCACCGACACCGGAAAATGTCCAGTCACATTCCGCTCGATGTACGCCGTCTCGTAGCGATGATGCTTGCGGCTCCAAACGAACACTCGAAAGCTATCGAACTCGTAAGGCTCTTGCCCCTTGGTGATCGTGGTCCACAGCCAGTTCGTCTTGGTCGCATCGCCATCACTCGTTTGCCCCAGTGCGAAATACGATGTGATGCGATGTCCCTCGGCGTACTGCGCCACTTCGTCAGGAATCGCCATGCTCAGCATTCTCGTTAGCACCCAGCCGGCTTTGCCGTCGGATGTCCGAACCAAACTCCAATCGTCCATGGGCACGGGCGCGGCCGGTTTCGCGTCCGCTTTATTCCCATCCACCGCGTCGTTCTTCGGAACCGAGAGCGCTGGCCAATTCGGGGGCGGCTTCGGTGCGGCGGGCATCGGCGGCGGACCGATCCTGGCCTGCGCTGTCCGATCCTTCGATTTCTTGCGCGTGGTCGTTTTCACTGGCGTCCGCCGCGGCGCGGTTACGACCGCTTGCACCCGCGGCGCGAGCTTGTGCTCCAGCACGTCCACCTTGCCGTTTTCCGGTACCTGCCAGAAACTGGGCGACGTGCGATTCGGCTCCGTGTGCATGTTCAGCAACTCGAAAACTGTCGCGCTGCCTTGCGAAGGATATTGCTTGGCATTCTCCGCCATCCGGCGCAGGCCAGCCATTTGATCGGGCGTCAGAAGCTGCCGCAGATCGGTCCAACCTTCCACGCCCGCTTCGCTCCGCACGCGCACGAAACGATGCTGGTATTCGAGAATATCCAGCTTGTCCCCGTGCTTCACCGTGCCGGTAACCGGGGATTTTGGCGACAGATCGTGCCGCAGAGTCATCGTGCTCGGGCCAGCAAACGCTTCGCCCAGCGATGGCGATTTGGGAGGTTGCGTCGCGCACGAAACCAGAAAGATCAGCAGAAAACAAGTTGCGGCGCGAAGCAGTGTCACGAGCGCGTTTCTGCTGCTAGTGTAACAGGTATGGCCCAAGAATCAGCGCGAAAAAACGATGAATTCTATTGCCCGCGCTGCCAGACCCCCGTCGCCGATCCGTTGGCTTGTGGCGACTGCGGCTCGATCATCTGCCGCCGCTGCGGTACACCGCTCGAGCGCATCGATGAACTGGGCATCGGTTAGCAGCGGCGCCGGCCCACTAAGGCACCCAGGTGCGCAAGAACTTCACTGCGTCACTCTGCGGTGTAATCGTGAACGCGGGCGAGCCCGCCGGCACCAGCCAAGCCTGACCTTCCTGGAAACTCTGATCCCCAATGCTTCCCAATCCGCTCAGGAAAATTAGCACATGAAAACGCTCCGCCTCTGGCTTGTATTCGAACGGGAGCGTGATCCGCGCTAGTTCGGTGTGGAAATATTCACAGTCGATCGGCAGCATCGCCGGCTTGGCTACCATGCCTTTGAGCGATGCAACCTGCGCGGCTTTGTCGAGATGCAGCTCGCGCGGCCGCCCGTAGTCATAGAGCCGGTACGTGATGTCGGAATGTTGCTGGATCTCGCAAATCGCCAGCCCGGCCCCAATCGCGTGTACGGTCCCGGCTGCAATGAAAAACGCATCGCCCCCGCTCACCGGAATCCAGTTCAGCAGCTTCTCGATCTCACCGCTTACCGCCGCTTCTCTCAGCCGTTCGGGCGTGATCGTTTCCCGGAATCCGATTGCCAACTGCGCCCCCGGATCCGCGCGCAGGATGTACCACATCTCGGTTTTCCCACGCGAGTTCTCGCGCGCCGCGGCGAACTCGTCGCCGGGATGTACCTGCACCGACAGAGCGCCGCTGGTGAAAACGAACTTGATCAGCAGCGGAAGATCGGCCTCGAACCACACTTCGCCGATTTTCTGACCGGTGCTCGGAAACCACGGCGCCAGATCCTCGGACCCCCAGACTTTTTCGAGCAGCCTGGTTTCGAGCCGGATAGGACCGCTACTCACTGATGAAGCGCTCGATCCGGTCGAGCCCGCGTTCCAGCTCCTTCATCGAGGTAGCGTACGATATCCGCACGTGCTCGTTCGTCCCAAACGCCTCGCCCGGAACTACCGCGACGTGCGCCTCCGCCAGCAATTTTTCCGAGAACTGCAAGGCCGACGAAATACCCTTGCGGAAACCAACTGAAATGTTCGGATAGGCGTAGAACGCCCCCGTCGGCTCCGCGATCTTTACTCCCGGAATTGCGCGCAGCCGTCCGATCACGTAATCCCGGCGCTTGCGATACTCGGCCAGCATCACCGGAATCGAATCCTGCGGACCACGCAAAGCTTCGATCGCCGCCTTTTGCGACACCGACGTCGGATTCGAAGTAGTGTGGCTCTGCAGCTTCATCATTCCATCGATCAGCGGCTTCGGCGCCAGCGCGAACCCAATGCGCCAACCCGTCATCGAATAGGTCTTCGACAGCGATCCCGCCACCACCACGTGCTCCTTCGCGCCCGGCATCGCCGCAATCGAAAACGGCTCGCCTTCATAAAGGAAGCGGCAATAGCATTCGTCGGTCATCAGCTGGATGCCGCGATCGACCACCACCTGGTAGATCTTCTCGAACTCGCGGCGGCTCAGCACCGAACCGCTGGGATTGTTAGGCGAGTTGATGATGAGCAGTTTGGTCTTCGGCGTGATGTGCCGCGCTATCGCATCGGCCGTCACTTGAAACCCGTTCGCTTCGTCCGTCTCGACGAACACGCACTTGCCGCCCGCGTAATTGACGACGTCCTTGTACGTCACCCAGTACGGCACCGGGATCACCACTTCGTCGCCTTCGGCGATCAGCGCCTGCATCAAATTGAAGATGGCGTGCTTGCCGCCTACCGTAACCATGCATTCGGCCGGCGCGTAATTAGTCCCGTAATCCACGCGATGCCGTTCGCAAATCGCCTGCTTGAGCTCCAGCGTCCCGCCCGTGGGCGTGTACTTGGTGAAGTTCGCATCGATGGCGGCGATCGCGGCGCGCTTGATATTATCCGGCGTCGGAAAGTCGGGCTCGCCCGCCCCGAAGTCTACTACGTCAATGCCCTCGCGCCTCAGCCGGTCCGCGTCCGCCGCCACTTTCATCGTGGACGATTCGCTGATCCGGGAAATGCGCTCGGCTAAATCTAATGTCGCGTGCATGGAAGGTGTCAAGGTCTTGAAGAATCTCCTAGCAGTCTCTTTTTTAGTTTACCTTCAACCGACGCCGGCACTAGCCCTCGGATGTCGCCGCCCAGCCGGATCACTTCCTTCACCAGCCGCGAACTCAAAAACGAGTGCGCTTCGCCCGCCATCAAGAATATAGTCTCGATATCCGGGCCAAGCCGCCGGTTCATCAACGCCATTTGCAATTCGTATTCGTAGTCCGACACCGCGCGAATCCCGCGCACGATTACCGTCGCCCCACGCTGCTCCGCGTAGCTCACCAGCAGCCCGTCGAAGGATGCCACTTCAACGTTGGCCATGCCTCGCGTGACTTCGTTCAGCATCTCGATCCGCTCCTCCAGACTGAAGAGCGCTTGCTTCTCATCGTTGCGCAGAATCGCGACGATCAGCCGGTCGAAAAGCACCGAGGAACGGTGAATCAGATCCAGATGACCGTTGGTGATCGGGTCGAATGAGCCCGGGTATATGGCCACAACCGTGGTGGGCTTGGGTCTCAAGCGGTCTCGCTCTCGTGTGAAGAAGCAGTGTATCAAATGTTAAAAGAGAAGGATGTCCAATCCCGCGGGCCAGCCCGCTCACCTGTTCACGCCGCTCGAAATTAGAAGCGTGCATCTGCGCAATCGCATCGGTGTTTCCCCGATGTGCGAGTATTCGAGCGTCGATGGCTACGCGAACGACTGGCACTTCGTCCACCTTGGCTCTCGCGCGGTAGGTGGCGCGGCCATGGTCATGACCGAAGCCGCCGCCGTGCTCCCCGAAGGGCGCATCAGCCCGCAGGATCTGGGCATCTGGGATGACGGTCACATCGCCATGCTCGCTAAGATTTTTCGCTTCATCGAAGAGCATGGCGCAGTCCCCGCCATGCAGTTGGCGCACGCTGGACGCAAGGCCAGCACCGAAGTTCCATGGAAGGGCATGCGGGCGCTCGACGAATCGGAAGGAGGATGGAGGCCGATCTTCGCGCCCAGTCCCGTGCCTTTTTCAGAAAAATATCCCCTGCCGGAAGCACTGGATGCGCGCGGCATCGCCCGGGTTGTCGAAGCGTTTGCCTCCGCCGCCCGTCGCGCGCTGGTGGCCGGTGCGAAAATCATCGAGATCCACTCCGCCCACGGGTATCTTTTGCATGAGTTTCTGTCCCCGCTGAGCAATTTCCGGAAGGACTCGTACGGCGGCTCGTTTGAAAACCGCACGCGGGCCCTGCGCGAAACTGTGCACGCCGTCCGTTCAGTTTGGCCATCCAACTTGCCGCTCTTCGTTCGTATCTCGGCGACCGACTGGGCCGAGTCCGGTTGGACTCCCGATGATTCCGTGCAACTCGCCAAGCAACTCGCTCCGCTCGGTGTCGACCTCATCGATTGTTCGTCCGGCGCGATTCTTCCAGAGATCCGCATCCCCGTCGGTTCGGGATATCAAGTTCCCCTAGCCCACAAAGTTCGCAAAGAGAGCGGCGTTATGACCGCCGCTGTCGGGATGATCACCGAGCCCGTTCAAGCCGATCAGATCGTTCGCAACGGTGACGCCGATTTCGTCCTGCTGGCACGCGAACTGCTCCGCGATCCCTACTGGCCGCTGCGCGCCGCCGACGAGCTGAAGCACGACGGGCCCTGGCCGAAACAGTATCTGCGTGCCAAGCGCACTTAACCAAAGACTCAACCCGCAATTTCTTCGGCGACCGAGTGCCCCGCCGACCGGTCCCCGTGCGTCCACTGCCACTCTTCGCGTAAGCGCAGCCGCCCGTCCGGAAGAATCTCAGGCGTCGCAATGCCTCTCCCGGTGCGTATCTCGCCGCTCGCATTGGCGTGGTGATAGCGCATATCCAGCCGCCCATCGCGATCGCCGATCGCCACCAGGCTCCCGAATCGCACCGATCCACCGCGATAGGTCGCCCACACCCGCCTCCCATCCTGCCGATATTCGAATCGAGTCTCCGCGCCGCAGTCCCCGTTGGACGTGTTGCTCGCAAGGAAAAATCGCCGGCCATCGAAGTTGACGGCGCAAGGAGCCGGCTCTCCTTCGGGCGCCTCGGGCGCCGGGAACGCCTTTCCAAACGAAAACGCCAGCGGTGTGTCGCCGAACGTTCGCCGGAACTCCAGCCGCTCCTTCGCCTCGCCAACGCTCGGAATGTGTCCCGCCGGAATCCACCACAGTGCAACGTAGACTTCGGACATTTTCTCGAACCACTCCGCGCGATTGCGCATCACACCGGCGTGATTGCTGCGATAGACAAAGCCGCGCAGCGCGTCGACCGTTTCCCAAACCGACATGTTGATCATGATGCTCGGATCGTCGTACGGCAGAATGGACGTCGCGTCGCCGCTCTCGGTCTGCAATCGCCAAACGAACCCAGGGCTTTGGTCGGCGATCGCGTTGATCGGCGCAAGTTGTGCGGCGAAGCCCGCCATCGCCGCCGAGTCCATCGGGCCGCGCGCGCGTCCGATGTTGACTTGCGCCAGATGGTAATAGGTGGAAGCCATGCGCCAATAGTATCGCGGCCGATTCGTTAATAGTCTGCACCGGCGGCGCAAGCGCACTTCTGTTCAGCGCCAGCCGGTCGTCGGATCGTAGCGTTGCTTGACCAACCTTGACGCAGCCGCGGCCATTTCTGTCGCACACCGCTCCGCAGCGGACGTGAGTTCAGCTCCCCACCCCAGCCGGCCAACCCCTCCGCTGATCAAGAACGCGGCGGCGGGCCGGGCTCCATAGGTCCGCGCAGCAAGCCCAACCAGCATCGCTGGCGTCAAATGGTGCGACCACGCGGCGGTCAACTCGGGGTCAACGGCATGAACGGCAACCGTGAACGCCGCCTGACTCACGGACGCATCCAGAAACACTACGATCGATGCCACACTCACCGCCGCCGCCAGTTCAGGCGTCAACTGCCGGCACGTGAACACATCCGCGTCTTCGGGTTGCATCATCTCAGCCGCGCGGCACCCCAGCCCATCATCCTCGCGCATCGGATTCCCAAATCCAATAATGAGCGGCCTGCCCATTAGCGCGCCACACAATCGAGCAGCGCGCCGTCCGATCCCACTAGCTCGATCCGCAGCGCCATTTGCCCGGCCGCGTGTGTCGAGCAGCTCAGGCAAGGGTCGAACGCGCGCACCACCGCTTCCACTCGATTCAGCGCACCCTCCGACAGCTTGCCGTCCCGTACAAAATACTCGGCCACCTGCTTTACACCCCGATTCATCGCCAGATTGTTGTGTCCCGTGGCGATGATCAGGTTGGCCCACTGGATCAGCCCATGGCGGTCGACCTTGTAGTGATGCAGCAGCGTCCCGCGCGGCGCTTCCGAAATCCCCACGCCCTCCTCGCAATTTGGCTCTGAAAACGCGCGCACGTGCGCACTGAGAACATCCGGATCTGCCAGCAATTCCTGCATGCGCTCGATCACGTGCAGCATCTCGATCAACCGCGCGTGATGATAGTGGAACGAACTCGCGAGCGGACTGCCGGCGAAGGTCCGCAGCGCGCCTAGCTCGTGATCGGCGCGCGGCGTCCCGCAATGCGTCACTAGATTCAATCGCGCCAGCGGCCCCACGCGATAAATGCCGTCCGGATACCCCATCGGCAGATAGTAAGCCGATTTCAGGTACGAATCGTTCTCGGCTACTTCGCCCAGATACTTCGGATAGTCCTCCGGTCGCAGCGCGTTGGCCACCACATTTCCATCCGCGCCCACCACCCGCAGTGGACCATCGTAGTATTCCAACTTCCCCGCGCCATCCGTCAACCCGAGAAAGAGCGAAGGAAAATTGGCGAACGACTCCATCTCTTCCGGAAAACGCTGGAAGATTTCACGGAACCGATCGAGCGTGCGATCGAGCGCAGCCAGCCCATCCGGGAGCATCGCTTGGATCTGATCGCGCTTCTCTTCCGCCAGCGGCGCACTCACGCCCCCCGGCACCACCCATGCCGGATGAATCCGCTTGCCACCCAAAAGCTCGATGATCTGCTGCCCGATCTGCCGCAGTCGGATCCCGTCGCGCGCCACTTCCGGCGCCTCCGCCGCCACCCCGAACAAATGCCGCTTCTCGGCCGGCGAATCCATCCCCAGCAACAGGTCCGGCGATGAGAGATGAAACACGCTGAGCGCGTGCGATTGCAAAATCTGCGCGAGATTCAGAATCCTCCGCAGCCGCGCGGCGTTCGCCGGAATATTCACACCCAGAATCGCGTCGCAAGCTTTGGACGAAGCAATCAGATGACTCACCGGACAAATCCCGCAAATGCGCGCCATCAGCGACGGCATTTCATAGAACGGCCGGTTCTCGCAAAATTTCTCGAAGCCGCGCAGTTGCGTAATATGCAGACGCGCGTCGGCGATCCTGCCGTCGTCTCCGATCTGCACGGTAACTTTGGCGTGCCCTTCGATACGAGTCACCGGATCGATGAGAATTTTGTGGGCCATAGTCTCCTCCGCTATGCTCCGAACCGCTGAATACACTCGGGCCGCGGCGCTTCACCGGCCAATATTTTCTGCAGCGTGTGAAAAATCACGTCTGCCGACGGCGGGCAGCCCGGCACAAACACATCCACTGGAACCACCTCATGCACCGGCCGTACGCGATCCAGTAGCTTCGGAATGTCCGCCGAAGGCGCCGGCCCGGCGATCGAAACTGTATCGACGAACGCGCGCGTCAGCACCGCCTTCACTCCGAACGGATTCCGCATGCCCGGAATATTGCTCGTCACCGCACAATCGCCCAGCGATACCAGCGTGCGCGTGTGCGCTCTGACTTTCTTGATCTTCTCCAGATCGTCCTCGCTCGATACCGAACCTTCCACCAGCGTCACGTCCACCATCTCCGGAAAATCCTTGCGATCCACCAGCGGGCTGTACACCAGATCGGCTTCAGCGGCCAGCGCGAGCAGCCGCTCGTCCATATCCAGAAACGACATGTGACAGCCCGAACATCCGTCCAGCCAGACCGTCGCCAGCGTGGGTTTATTGCTTGGGGCTTTGCTCATTCTTTCTCTCCTCGCATGAGCGTTAAGTAAGGCAGGAATTGCCGCCGCTTCGCCATCTCCGCGACCGATTTGCCCTTCTCGCTTAACGCTCCCGTCGGACAAACCTGCACGCACTTGCCGCAACTGGTGCAGCTCTCCGCCTCACCCCAAGGCAGCGCCATGTCGGTGATCACCTGGGCCTCCCGCCCGCGTCCCATCACATCCCAAGTGTGAGCCCCCTCGATTTCTTCGCATACCCGCACACAGCGCGTGCACAGGATGCAGCGATTCTGATCCATCACAAAACGTTCGTGGCTCGCATCCACCGCGAGCTTGGGATAAACGTACGGAAACCGGATGTGATCAATCCCCAGCTCCTGTGCCAGCGCCTGCATATCGCAATGTCCGTTCGAGACGCACACGCTGCACACGTGATTGCGCTCGGCGAACAACAGCTCGAGGATCATCCGCCGGTAGTCGCCCAGCCGCGCGCTCTGCGTCCGCACTTGCATTCCTTCCTTGACGTGCGTGCTGCAGGCGGCCAGAAGCTTCGGCGTGCCTTCCACCTCAACCAAACACAGCCTGCAACCGCCCCAACTCGACAACCCAGATACGTAGCACAACTTCGGAATCCGAATGCCGCTCTCCCGCGCGACATCGATGATCGTCTGATCGTCACGCGCGCTGATGTCGTGACTGTCGATCTGCAAAGTGACAACTTGACCCGGCATGGCTTAAAATCCTCCGTCTTGGATGGCCGCTTCGTACTCCGGACGGAAGTACCGCAGCGTGCTCATAACCGGGTTCGGCGCCGATTGTCCCAATCCACACAGGCTTGTGTTTCTTACCAGATCGCAAAGCGATTCCAATAACGCCATATCGCGCGTGGTCGCGGTGCGCGCTGCAAAGCGCCCCAACAGCTCATGCATCTGCGCCGTACCGGCCCGGCATGGAATGCACTTCCCGCACGACTCCGTCATGCAGAACTCCATGAAGAACCGCGCCACATCCACCATCGACGACGTTTCATCCATCACAATCATCCCGCCCGACCCCATGATGGATCCCAGCTTGACCAGCGTCTCGTAGTCCACCGGAGTGTCGAGATGATTTTCAGGAATGCAGCCACCCGACGGCCCGCCCGTCTGCACGGCCTTGAACTTCTTGCCGCCTGGAATGCCGCCGCCGATTTCGAAGATGATGTCGCGCAGCGTGATTCCCATCGGCACTTCGATCAACCCCGCGTTTTGAATCGCGCCCGCCAGCGCGAATACCTTGGTCCCCTTGCTGCGTTCAGTCCCAATGCTCGCGAACCAATCGCCGCCATTGCGTATGATGGGCGCGATATTCGCGTAGGTCTCGACATTGTTGATCAACGTCGGAAGCCCCCACAAACCCGACGTCGCTGGATAAGGCGGCCGGGGCTTCGGCGTCCCCCGTTTTCCCTCAATCGAGGCGATCAGCGCCGTCTCTTCCCCGCACACAAACGCGCCCGCTCCCAGCCGAAGGTAGATTCGAAAATTGAAGTTGCTCCCGCAGATGCTATTGCCCAGCAACCCTTGCCGCTCTGCCTGACGAATTGCGGTTTTCAGCCGTTCCACCGCCAGCGGATACTCGGCGCGCACGTAGATGTAGCCTTCACTCGCGCCCACCGCGTACGCCGCGATCGCCATCCCTTCCAGAACTCGATGTGGATCGCTCTCCAGAACGCTGCGATCCATGAAAGCGCCTGGATCGCCTTCATCCGCGTTACACACTACCGTCTTGGGAGAACCCGCGGCCTTCGCCACCGTCCCCCACTTCAGCCCCGTCGGGTACCCGGCGCCACCGCGCCCACGTAATCCGCTCTTGTGGATCTCGGCGATCACCTGCGCCGGAGGAATCTCGCTCAACACCGTCGCCAGCGCCGAATAACCATCGAACGCGATGTAATCTTCCATGCGTTCCGGATCGATGCGCCCGGAATTTTCCAGAACAATCCGCTTTTGCCGCGCGAAAAATGGAATGTTGGAATCGAGTTGCAGCCTTTTGACCGGCCCGCCGCCTAGCGAAGCGACGATCTCGGGCGCATCTTCAGCCGTCGCCCGCTGATAGAGATAGCCGCCCGGCTCGACCGCCACCAGCGGCCCGGCGCCGCACAGTCCCAAACACCCCACCTTGCGGATAATGCAGCTCTCCCGTCCGTATCCCTGCGCCGCTGCAGCTTCAATCAGGGCTTTATTCAGCGCCTGCGTCTCCGGAGAATGGCATCCGGCTGCTCCACACACGTTGATGCAAGCGGGCGTCGCCGCGCGAACCTGGTGCTCCTCGGCCGCGATTGCTTTCAATTCTTCAGCGACCACGTTCGATAGCCTCCTTCAACCTGCGTTCCAACGATTCTGCTGTCAGACGCCCGACAACCTCTCCATCCACTACCACCACCGGCGCCGATCCGCACGTGCCGAAACAGCGGGCGGTTAACAGACTGAGTTCGCCGTCCGGCGTCGTTTCGTGCTCCTGAATCCCGTGACAGTGGGTAACTGAATCGAGAAGTCCCTGAGAGCCCTTGATGAAGCACGCCGTTCCTGTGCACACCACACACGTGTGCTTCCCCTGCGGCTTCATCGTGAAGTGGTTGTAGAAGGTCGCCACTCCGTAGACCTGGCTCAACGGAATTTTCAGCGTGGCTGCCACGTAGCTGAGCCCCGGCCGATCCAAATACCCGAATGCCTGCTGGAGTGAGTGCAACGTCTCGATCAAGGCATGGCGCTCGTTACCGAGCTTACGCATCGTCGCCGCGATGATTTTCCAGCGCTTGTCATCCGTGGGTGGGTCACACTTCGTGAGATACGGAAACATGGGAACCCCCACACGTGCACCTGAGTCGCCCAACGCTAGCTGAGAAGAATCAATGCGTTCTGACGCGCCGCGCGATGTCGCGGTTCCGGGCCTTGGGGGAAATCACCCACTCATGCCCCGCATCTCAATGCGTAATAAGTCCACCAGTACGGTGACCGGCGTGCTCCCCAGGTTTGCGTCACGCAGTTTGCGGGAGGCTTAGTTTGAAACAGGTTACATTGGACGGCAACGAGGCGGCCGCCTACGTCGCTCACCGGGTGAATGAGGTCATTGCGATTTACCCCATCACTCCTTCTTCGGCCATGGGCGAATGGGCTGATCAGTGGTCGGCGGCTGGCATGACCAACATCTGGGGATCGGTCCCCTCTGTCATCGAAATGCAAAGCGAGGGCGGCGCGGCCGGCGCGGTCCACGGCTCGCTCCAGGCCGGTGCGTTGACCACCACGTTCACCTCATCGCAGGGCCTCCTGCTGATGATTCCCAACATGTACAAAATCGCCGGCGAGTTGACCCCCACCGTTTTCCACGTCGCTGCCCGCGCGCTGGCCACTCAGGGGCTCTCGATCTTCGGCGACCATCAGGACGTCATGGCCGTCCGCCAGACTGGTTTTGCCATGCTCGCCTCGCACTCGGTGCAAGCGGTCATGGACTTGGCGCTCATCGCCCACGCCGCCACGCTCGAATCGCGGCTTCCGTTCATTCACTTCTTCGATGGTTTTCGTACTTCGCACGAAGTCGCCAAGGTAGTAGAGCTCCCCCTCGAGACGCTGCGCGCCATGATCGACGACCAACTCATCCAGAAACATCGCGCTCGCTCGCTCACCCCCGATCATCCCGTCCTGCGCGGCACCGCGCAAAATCCCGACGTGTACTTCCAGTCGCGCGAAACCGTGAACCCCTTCTACGACGCGTGCCCCGATATCGTCCAGCGCGTCATGGATCGCTTCGCCGCGCTCACCGGTCG
>Ga0335078_10000340_pt1 | contig 73958 bp, 78 predicted proteins | sample Lox_Sample_32_FD_206711 | JGI IMG/M metagenome (GOLD analysis project Ga0335078, IMG submission 206711) | Soil microbial communities from Loxahatchee National Wildlife Refuge, Florida, United States - Lox_Sample_3.2 | ecosystem: Environmental > Terrestrial > Soil > Wetlands | place: USA...
GTGGTGGATCGGCCGGAAGTCCTTGATCGAGGTCGGCGCGACGTTGAGCACGAACCGTCCCCCCGGGACCAGGACGCGATGCAGGGCCCGCCAGACCTCCTTCAGCCAGCGGAGGTACTCCGCGGGCGGCAGGTCGTCCTCGTACCCGCGGTACGGTATCTTCACGTTGTACGGCGGACTCGTGATGGCGAGGTGAACGGACCGGGCCGGGAGGGAACGGAGGACGTCCCGCGCGTCGCCCTGGACGATACGGTCCCGCCACGGCGGAGCGACCGGGCGGCGGGCACTCGAGGGCATCCGCCGCGCGAGCGCCCTCCGCTTGATGAGAGTATCCCCGGAACGATCAGCCGGCGGACGCCCCAACGAGGCCGGCCGCTCGGACGATGTGCTCGGCGATGGCGAAGGCTGCGGTGGCGGCGGGGCTCGGCGCGTTGATGACGTGGAGCGCGTTCGGTCCCGAGCGTAGGATGAAGTCGTCCTCGAGGGCGCCGTCGGGGTGGATGGCCTGGGCCCGCACCCCGCTGGTCCGGGCACCGAGGTCACCGGGACCGACCGACGGCCAGAGCCTCCGGATCCCGCTGAGGAACTCCTCCCGGCTCCATGAGCGCAACCACTCGTGCACCGCCATGCTCGGGTACCTTCGAAGCATCCCCCAGAGCCCCGGAAACTCGGCGAGGCGGAGGAGCTCCTGCGGGTCCACCGCCCCTCGGTGGTACCCTTCGCGGTCGAGCGCGAGGGCCGCGTTCGGGCCGGCGAGCAGCGTCCCTCGGACGGTCGGGGTGAGGTGGACCCCGAGGAACGGGAACCGAGGGTCCGGCACCGGGTAGACGAGGGTATGAACCTCGCGTCGGGGACTCCCCTCGAGCTCGTAGTAGTCGCCCCGGAACGGGACGATGCTTACCGTCGGGTCCGTTCCCATCCGCCGGGCCAGGAGGTCGGCGCCGAGTCCGGCGCAGTTCACCACGAACTTCGCCTCCAGGCCCCCGACGCTCGTCTCCAAGTACCAGCCGTCCGGCCGCGACTCCGTGGATAGTACCTCGACACCGCAGCGGACCCGCACCCCCGCTTCCTCCAGACGCCGACGCAGTCGCTGCGCCACGCCCGGATAGTCGACGATCGCGGTCGAGGGAACCCAGAGGGCCGCGACCCCGGCCGCTCCCGGCGCCCTCGCATCGATCCCGGCCCGGTCCAAGCGGGTCACCCCGGGCACGCCGTTGGCGGCCGCCTGCCGCAAGAGACGATCCAGTGCCGGCACCTGGCCGGCGTCCTCGGCCAGCACGAGCTTGCCCGTCGGCTGGCTCGGGATCCGTTCGGCCGCGCAGAAGGCGAGAAGCTCCGCCCGCCCCGCTTGGGTCAGCCGAGCTTTCAGCGAGCCCGGGGAATAGAAGATCCCCGAGTGGACCACGCCGCTGTTGTGGCCGGTCTGATGAGCCCCGACCTCGGGCTCCTTCTCGACGAGCGCCACGGAGGCGTCCGGGTGGTGGCGGTGGAGGGAGCGCGCGGTCGCGAGGCCGACGATCCCCCCGCCGACGACCACGATGTCGAACCGTTCGCCCATGGGATCGCGTGCGCCCTCGAGGGCCGGGGGCCACCGTCCAGGTCGAAGCACCAAGCGTATAATCTCGTCAGGTAGGACCCGGACCGCTACCCATGGCAGTTCGTGTCGTGGTCCTCACGGAAGTCGCCCCGGGGGAGGCCCGGGTCGCCCTCACCCCCGAGGTCGTCCCCCGGCTCGCGAAGGGAGGGTTCGAGGTCGCGCTTCAGAGCGGCGCCGGTGTCGCCGCAGGGTATCCGGACGCGGAGTACGTGAAGGCCGGCGCCCTCGTCCAGCCGGACCGCGCCGCCCTCCTTGCCTCCGCCGCGATCGTCGTGAAGCTCCAGCCGCCGACGCTCGAGGAGGTCGCGGGGATGAAGCCGGGAACGATCGTGGTCGCGGTCATGAACCCCGGCCGCAACCTCGACCGGGTCGCGAAGATGCGCGACCAGAAGGTGACCTCCTTCGCTCTCGAGCTCCTGCCGCGGATCACCCGGGCCCAGAGCATGGACGTCCTCTCCTCCCAGGCGACCGTCGCCGGCTACAAGGCGGTCCTCGTAGGCTCAAGCCTGACCCCGAAGTTCCTTCCGATGCTGACGACGGCCGCCGGGACGATCCGCCCGGCGCGCGTCCTGATCCTCGGGGCCGGGGTCGCGGGCCTGATGGCGATCGCGACCGCCCGCCGCCTGGGAGCGATCGTCGAGGCGTACGACGTGCGGCGCGCCGCGGGCGAGCAGGTCCGCAGCCTCGGCGCGAAGTTCCTCGAGCTCCAGATCAACGCCGAGGGGACCGGCGGCTACGCCCGCGAGCTCACCGACGAAGAGAAGAAGCAGGAGGCCGAGATGGTGGCGAAGGCGGTCGCCGAGGCCGACCTCGTCATCACGACCGCCAACGTCCCGGGGCGACGGGCCCCGCTCCTCATCCGCAAGGAGATGGTGGACCGCATGCACGCCGGCTCGGTCATCGTCGACCTCGCGGCCGAGTCCGGGGGGAACTGCGAGCTCACCCAGGCGGGCAAGCAAATCGAGGTGCACGGCGTGACCATCGCGGGGCCGCTCAACCTTCCGAGCCAGCTCCCGCTCTCGGCGAGCCAGATGTACGCGAAGAACCTCGAGGCGTTCCTCAAGCTCCTCCTCGCTCCGGACGGGACGCTCGTCACCGAGTTCAAGGACGAGATCCTCGCGGCGAGCCTGCTGACCTCGAACGGAACCGTCACGCACGCCCCGACGCGGGACGCGATCGCGGGAGGGAAGTAGGGCGATGGCCGCCGACCTCTGGACCGCGCTGTTCATCGGCATCCTCGCGGCGTTCGTCGGCTACGAGGTCATCAGCCGCGTCCCGGTCCTCCTCCACACCCCGCTGATGTCGGGGTCGAATTTCATCCACGGGATCGTGCTCGTCGGCGCGATCGTCGCGCTCGGGTTCAGCACGACCCCGCTCGAGCAGGCGATCGGGGTCGTCGCGGTGATCATGGGCGCGATGAACGTCACCGGCGGCTACGTCGTCACCGAGCGGATCCTCGCCATGTTCGACCGCTCGAAGAAGCGGGGCGGCCCATGATCGCCTGGCAGGAGCCGCTGGTCGACGCGGTCTACGTTCTCGCCGTCATCGTCTTCATCCTCGGCCTGCGGGCGATGAGCTCGCCGGCCACCGCCCGTCGCGGGATCGTCCAGGCCGGGGTCGCGATGCTGATCGCGGTCGCGGTCACGTTCGTGATCCCCGGCCTGCGCGAGTCGAACTTCGCCCTGATCGCGATCGGCGTGATCATCGGGAGCCTCGCCGGCTGGTACTGGGCCCGCGTGGTCCAGATGACCGCGATGCCGCAGATGGTCGCGATCTTCAACGGCATGGGGGGCGGGTCGGCGGCGGCGATCGCCGCGGTCGAGCTGCTCGGCAACCTCTCCAACACCTCCGTCTCCGGCCTCTCGCTCGCGGGGGCGATCATCGGGGCCACGTCCATCGCCGGGAGCATGATCGCCTTCCTGAAGCTCCAGGGCTGGTTGCGCTCCAAGCCGATCGTCTACCCGGCGCAGCAACCGACCAACATCGCGGTCCTCGTCGTCGGCGTCGCGCTCGGGACCTACGCCGTCTGGATGACCCAGACGATCTGGCTCCTGCCGTTCTTCCTCCTGATGCTCCTCTTCGGGTTCCTTCTGGCGCTTCCGATCGGCGGAGCCGACATGCCGGTCGTCATCAGCCTCTTCAACGCCCTCACCGGAATCGCGGTCGCGCTGGACGGGTTCGCCCTCGTGAGCGGCCCGCTCGGCGACGCGGGCTACGCGATGGTCATCGCGGGAACCCTGGTCGGAGCCGCGGGTTCGCTGCTCACCCTCCTGATGGCGAAGGCGATGAACCGGAGCGTCGGGAACGTCCTGTTCGGGGCGTTCGGCGCGACCGAGGAGACGGGAACGACCATCCAGGGCTCGATGAAGCCGATCGAGGCCGACGACGTCGCGGCGATGCTCGCCTACGCGAACACGGTCGTGATCGCCCCGGGGTACGGGATGGCGGTCGCCCAAGCCCAGCAGAAGGTCAAGGAGCTCGCCGACCTCCTCGAGGCGAAGGGGGTCACGGTCAAGTTCGCCATCCACCCGGTCGCCGGACGGATGCCCGGCCACATGAACGTCCTCCTCGCCGAGGCCGGGATCTCCTACGACAAGCTGTTCGACCGGGACGAGATCAACCCCGAGTTCCCGAACGTCGACGTGGTGTTGGTCATCGGCGCGAACGACGTCGTCAACCCCGCGGCCCACCGGGCCGGCAGCCCGCTGCAGGGGATGCCGATCCTCGATGTGGAGAACGCGCACAACGTGATCGTCATCAAGCGCGGGCAGGGCAAGGGGTTCGCCGGCATCGAGAACGACCTGTTCTACAAGGACAACTGCCACATGCTCTACGGCGACGCCCAGGCGGCGGTCGGCAAGCTGGTGACGGCGCTCAAGAAGATGGACTAGGGGTCGGGCTCCGCGCCCCCGCGAGCGGGCGGCCACCGCGCGAGCGGCTCATCCCGTCGGAGAGCGTGCGACGGCCGTCCGGAAGTTCCACCGCAGGTTCAGGCCGTAGCCCAGGAGGCTCGCCACGACGATCCCCGCGAGCTGCCCGTCCAGGTTGGACGCCCCGAGCCGGACCGCCACGGCGAGGACGACGAGGTTGACCGCGAGGGCGCCGAGCTGGATCATCCCGTAGAGCCCGAAGTGGTAGAGGGTCGAGTGCCCCCCGCGCCCCGCGAACGCCCACGCGCGGTTCCAGGTGAAGTTCCAGCAGAGCGCCACCGCAAACGCCCCGGCGCTCGCGAGGTAGACCTCCTCCGGGCTCGGCGGGAGGCGAAGGCCGAGGACCGTGAAGACGCAGAGGTTGACGAAGACCCCCGACACCCCGACGACCAGGAAAGCAGGCAGGCGGAGCGCTTCCTCGAAGGAGAGGCGGAATCGGGCGAGCTGACGCGCGGACCAGCCGCTCGAGGCGCGACGGCGCAGCGCCCCGAGCAGGGGACCGTAGAACACTGCGACCCCCCAGACGAGCCAGACGGAATCGTCCAGGTGGAGCGCGAAGCCCGAGCCGCTCTGGCAGGCGGCGAGGCGGTCGCCCGTGACGGCAGGACAGAGGATCCCCGGGCCACTCCAGAGAACGAACGGCAGCAGGAACGCCCCGCTGATGACGAGGGTGAGGGCGACGTTGCGCCAGTCCCGCCGAACGAGGTGGTAGGCGACCACGAAGACGTTGGCGAGCTGGAGGCAACCGAGAGCGAGCCACTCGGCCCACTTCTGCCGACGGCCCTCCCATCCGACGAACCCGATGGTCAGCAGGAGCAGCACGACCAGGTCGTTGTAGCCGTTCGCGGCCAGGATCGCTACGTACGGTTGGGCGAGCATGACGCCGGTGTCGAACCGGCGACGTGCGACCAGGACCATCCCGGCCCAGGCGGCGAGCGCGAACCACTTGTAGTTCAGGCCCGGGACCTGGAGGAACAGGAGGAGCGGGAGGAAGGAGTAGACCGAGTGGAAGGAGAACGCCTGGCCGTACTGCTGGTACTGGAAGGAGAGCGGGACAACGTACGGGTCCTGGCGCTGGAGAAGCAGGCCGACGAAGCGCGGCGTGGAGTACGACTGGTCGGTCAGGCCGTTGGCGGCCCCCGTCAGTATTGAGATGACGGCGAACACGATGCCCGCGACGAGCAGGAAGTCGACGAACTCGGTGCGCCGCTCGACCCGCAGCTCCCGCACGGCGATCGGGAACATGAGCGCGAAGGCCCCCAGCGCCACCTCGGACGTACCGTTGAACTCCGAGGGGTAGAGCCAGAGGGCCGCGAGCACCGCGAACGCCGGCGCGGCGCCGACCACCCACGCCGCGGAGAAGCGCAGGTAGCGTCCCACCGGGCGCGGACCGGTGAGGTTCCCGGCCGACGGTGTCCGCCCCGGGTCGGCCATGCCGGGCCGTTCACCGAGGGACCCCATATTAGCGAGGGGGCCCGCGCGGGTGGGGAGTCGTGCGCAAGTACCGGAAGTGGACTGTGGGCCCCGGGATGGACGAGCGGGGGGAGACGGAGGCGGTAGGCTCTCCACCGGGCGCCGTGCTCCCACCGGGTCCCGTGCCCGGGGCGGAGGTCGAGTCGCGGCCGGGCCACCCGCGCCCCGGCTTTAGGTCGGTGCTCGCGAACCGCCGGTACCTACTCTTCGAGGCGTCGGTGATCACGGCGACGACCGGCTACTCCGTCTACGCGGTCTCGATCCCGTGGCTCGCGTTCGAAAACTCGGGCTCGTTGCTCGTGGTCGGCCTCGTGCTCTTCGTGGAGCTCGGGGTCTACGCGCTCACGTTCCTCGTCGCACCGCTCGTCGACCGGATCGCCGACAAGCGGACGATCCTGGTCGTGGGGTTCCCGGTCCAGGCGGTGGCGGCGGTGATTCTGGCGGTCGCGGCGGCCCGGGGAGAGCTTCAACTTCCGCTCCTCCTCGGGCTCGTCGGGGTCCTGGCGGTCGTCTGGGACTTCGAGTGGGCGGTCTTCCAGGTGGCGCCCCGGCTCCTCCTGACGAAGGACGAGCTGTTCGCGGCGGGAGGGATCTCGAGCGCCTTCGGCGGGGGTGCGACCATCGGGGGGTACGCGGCCGGCGCCGGGTTCATCCTGCTCGCCGGCCCCGCGACCAGCGGCTACCTGTATGCGGGGCTGCTGCTCGCGGCCGTGGGTCTCGCCTCGGTCGTCCCGCTGCGAGGACCCCGGTCCGAAGAGCGAAGCTACCTCGGCGGATTCCGGGAAGGCTGGGCGTACCTGACGTCGGCGGAGGGTCGACCGCTGCTCCAGCTCGGGGTGCTCGACGCGGTCGTGGGGTTCTTCTCGACCGCTCCCCCGGTGCTCGTGACGGTCTTCGCGGACCGGTCGTTCCCGGACCCGGGTCTCGCCTACGGGATCCTGTTCACATCCTTCGTGATCGGGGGCGTCGCCGTCGACCTGACGCTCGGCTACTTCAACCCCCGAAGGCGGGTCGGTCTGGTCCTCGTCGGCGGCCTCTTGGGAGGCGCGGTCGCGCTGGCGCTCGTGGGGCACGCACCCCCGTCGCTCGTGGGGACGGCCGCCGTCTGGGTGCTGGCCGGCGGGGCTCTGGGGGCCTACTCGTCCGGGAAGGTGACGTTCGAGTGGGGGTTCATCCCCCGGGACCGGCTCGCCCGGGTCACGAGCAACCTGTACACCTTCCCCGGTGTCTCCGGCGCCGTCGGGGCGGTCGTCCTCGGGTTCCTGGCGAGCCGCCTCTCCGGCCTCGCGGTCGCCGAGATCGTCGCCGGTGTCCTGGGAGCGGCCGTCGTGCTGGCCGTGGCCTTGCCGGCGGTCCGTCGATTCTCGTTTTGAGCTCGATGCGGCGCTAAGTATTCGAGTCCCGTGGCGGCCGCTCGGGAGGGAGCCAGGTGAATGCTCCTCAGGTCGCGCTGCCGGCCGAAGCGTCTGCGTCCGACACCGCCGCCCGCTCCGCTCGTCGGCTGACCGGGGGCAGTCGTTGGCCGTTCCGATGGGTCGCCTTGGCGCTCTCCGTGACAGCGTTCGGTGCGGGGCTGCCGACCCCGATCTACTCGATCTACGAGCAGGAGTTCCACTTCTCCGCGGCCGTCCTCGGGGTCGTCTTCGGAGCCTACACCGCCGGGGTGTTCCTCACGATGTTCGTGGTCGCCCCCCTCTCGGACGCGTGGGGTCGCAAGCCCGTCCTCTACGCGGGGATGGCCCTCACGGCCCTCAGCGGGGTGGTCTTCCTCCTCTCTTCGGGTGTCCTGCTCCTCGGGCTCGCCCGGGTGGTCTCGGGGCTCGCCGTCGGGGCGACCACGAGCACGGCCACCGCCGCCATGGCCGGTCTCGAGCCGAGAGGGGACCAGCACCACGTGGCCCGGGTCGCGGTCGCCGCGAACTTCGGCGGGGTCGCGAGCGGGGTGCTGCTCAGCGGAGTGTGGGTGGAGTACGGCCCCGACCCTACGCACCTGGTCTTCTTCGTGCTCATCGCGGCGGGGATCCTGGGGGCCCTGGTCGTCGCGTCGACCCCCGAGACGGTGGCCACCCCCGACCGCCGACGGGGCCTGAGCGTTCGCCGGATCCGCATCCCTCCGGACGAGCGGGTCTCCTTCTGGGTGTCGGCGGGTGCGCTGGCCGCCTGCTACTCGATCTACGGGCTCTTCGGCGCGCTCGCGCCGTCGTTCCTTCGGGTCGGTCTGCACGTCGAGAACTACGCCGAGGCCGCCGGGTTCGTCTCCGTGATGTTCGGGATGGCGGCGCTCGTCCAGCTCGGGTTGGGAGAGGTCCGGGACCGACGGGCGCTCCTGATCGGGCTCCCCGTGCTCGTCCTCGGGATCGCCGTCTTCGTGCTCTCTCTCCCGCTGGGCTCGGTCCCGCTCCTGGTGGCGGGCGCCACGGTGGTCGGGACGGGAGTCGGGTTTGCCTACATGGGCAGCGTCACGCTGATCGACCGGATCTCCCCCGCCGCCATCCGCTCGGAGATCCTCTCGGCGTTCTACCTGGCCGGGTACCTGGCGCTCGCGGTTCCGACCATCGGGGTGGCGGTCGCGCTCGACCAGATCGGCCTCGATGGGGCCGGCATCGCCTTCGGAGCGGTCCTCGGGGTGGTCGTGGTCATCCTCTTCCTGGTGCTCCGACGCACGCCCACACCCCCGGGCGGTGAGGGGCGACCCCGTCCGTCGAAGTGACGCGTGCCGGGCCGCGGGGTTATGTGGCCGCCTCCGCTGCCGGGCCGATGCCCGAGATCGAGTCCCGAGGCTTCGCGCCGGTCCCCGGTGGCCAGCTCTACTTCGAACGCGCCGGGACCGGGCCCGCGCTGGTCCTGATCCACTCCGCGTTCCTCGATTGTCGGGAGTGGGACCCGCAGATGGACTCCTTCGCCCGGACCCACACCGTGGTGCGGTACGACGTGCGGGGATGGGGCCGGTCGGCCGGCGACCGCACCGAGGTCTCCGACGGCGAGGACCTCACGGCCCTCCTGAACCACCTCGACGTGCGTCAGGCGTTCGTGCTCGGGAACTCGAACGGCGCCCGCATCGCGGCGGAGTTCGCGGCCGGATTTCCGGACCGCACCCGGGGGCTGATCCTCGTCGCGGGCGGCCCGCACGACCTCGACCCCACTCCGGAGGAGCAGGCGCGGTTCATGGACTCGATGGACCAGGAGCAGCGTCTCCTCGACCTCGTGAAGGCCGGTCGCAAACCCGAGGCGGTCGAAGTCATCCTCGACATCTGGGCTCCCCAGGTTCCCGGCCCCGAGCGGGACCGCCTGCGAGGGATCACCGCGGAGAACTACGAGCAGTTCGTCACGTTCATGACGAGCACGACGCCGCCCGGGCGCCCCCCGTCGTACCCGGTGCAGGCGCGTCTGCGTCAGGGGGACACCCCGATCCTCTCGATCGCCGGGGCCCACGACGAACCGGCGCTCACGATGATGATGGGGCGGTTCGCTCAGGAGGCGCCGAGCGCCCGGTTCCACCTGCTCCCGGACGGGGACCACACGCCGAGCCTATCGGCCCGAGCGGAGTTCGAGGCCGTCGTTCTCGAGTTCCTCACCACCGTCGAGACCCGCGGGACGTGGCCGCCCCGCCCCGGCTGAGCGCTCCTTCGACCGGGTCGACGGCCGCTCCTCCACGGGGAGGAAGGTGAACAGGCGCACGCTGGGGCGGAGCCGCCGCGGGGCGATGGCCAATCGATTCACGCCGACCGAGGCGGTCGTCCCCCGGATGGTCACGAACGAGACCTCCGAGAAGCCGGAGTCGCGAAACCACGTGCGGATCGTCGGGGTGAGGTCCGGCTCGAACCTCCCCCGGGTCCAGATCACCGTGGCGTCCGGGGCGCACAGCTCTGGAAGATGGCGGACCGTCCCCTGGACGTCCTCGTCCCGGATGTTGCCGAACACTCCGCAGACCAAGACCAGGTCCGCCGGGACCGCACCGGCGTAGGCTCGCTCGACCGACGCGTCCCCCTCGACGAACTTCACTCCCGCAAGTCCCTGCCGCTCCGCTTCCCGCCGCCCGAGGGCGACCAGCTCCGGCGTCAGCTCCACGAGGCGGGCGCGCACGTCGCCCCGGCGGGGGTGGTCCACGAGGGCCCCGAGGAGGTCGCGCCCGTCGCCCGCGCACATGCTGATCACCCGGACGGGGCCCGGAGGCCGTTCGGTCAGCGCGGCGCGGATGCGGGTCTGGACCTCGCGCAGGCGCCCGGCCAGCATCCCGCTGGACCCGTACTGCCGGTGCCACTCCACCCACTCGTCGCTCATCGGTGCGGCCGACCGGAGAGGGGTTCCTCGTAAATCGGTAGCCCCGGGCCGCGCCGTGGCCCTTCTCGCCGGAGGGTGCGAGGGTTTCCGGACCATCTTCGCGAGACCACCGCCCGGATCCGTCCGGAGAGGCGGTCTGCTCGAGAGGAATTGACGGAACGTTCATATCGCGTCGGAAACCCCACACCGTCCGAGGTCCGCGATGCGCTACTCCGACCGTCGTTACTCCCGCACTCCCATCCCCGAGGAGCCCCCCGAGATGCGACAGCACGGGTTCGACGAGGTCCTCCATCCGTACTCCCGCCAGATGGCCATCCGGGAGGCGAGTCGGTGCCTGCAGTGCGCGCTGCCGTTCTGCGTCGAGGCCTGCCCGATCGCTCAGGACTGCCGGGGGTACGTAGGCCTCATCGCGGCGGGGCGCTTCGATGACGCCGCGCGGGTCGTCCTCGCCGCGAACCCCCTGGCCCTGACCCTCTGCAAGGTCTGCTACCACTTCTGCGAGGACTCCTGCATCATGCGGGGCCGCGGCACGCCGGTCGCGATCCGCCAGCTCAAACGGGCCGCTCTCGAGCTCGGAGACTCGAGCGCCCCGTACGTCCCGCGCGCGCACCGACCCCGCAGAGTCGGGGTGATCGGAGCGGGCCCCGCGGGCCTGATGGCCGCCTGGGAGCTGTGCCTCCGCGGCTACTCCGTCACGCTGTTCGAGAAGCAGGCCGCGGTCGGTGGACAGGTCGACGCGATCCCGAAATACCGCCTCCCGAGCAGCGAGCTCTCCCGCGACCTGGAACGGTTCCAGAACTTCGACCTGAGCGTCGTCACGGAGCGGGCGGGCGGGGTCGACTTCGCCCCCGAGGCCCTCCTCCGGGAGGGGTACGACGCCGTGTACATCGCCATCGGCGCTTCGAAGGCGACCTCCCCGGGTCTCCCGGGCGAGGGCCTGGAAGGGGTCCACTACGCGCTCGACCTGCTCTTCGACGTGAATCGAGGGCGCCCACCGAAGCTGGGAAAGACCGTCTTGGTCGTGGGCGGGGGCGACGTGGCCATCGACTCGGTCCGCTCGGCCGTGCGGCTCGCCCCGGGGGCGCGCGTGGCGATGGTCTATCGACGGACCCGGGAAGAGGCACCGGCGGGAGAGGAGGAGCTCCGGGAAGCCGATCCAGAGGGTATCGAGTTCCGTTGGTTGCTCTCGCCCGTGCGCATCCTGGGGACCGAGCACGTGGAAGGAGTTCAGTTCCAATCGATGCAGCTCGCCGCGCCCGACCGATCCGGTCGGCGAGCGGTCGTCCCCACCGCGGCGCCGCCCGAGGTGATCCCCTGCGATACCGTGATCCTCGCGATCGGTCAGACCGCCGACCTCACCGGGTTCCAGCCCGACCTCGGGCTCACGGTCGGGTCCAAAGGGTGGCCGGAAGGGATCCACCCCGACGGCCGTACGGCGGTGGAGGGGATCTTCGCCTCGGGCGGTCGGTCGGTGGTGCACGCGATGGCCGCCGGCACGCGCGCGGCCGAGGCGATCGACGCCTATCTCTCCGAGAAGGACCACGTCCCCCCGACCCCCCGCCCGGACCCTTTCGGAGGCGGCGGGCCGGCGGAACGGTTCCCGAGCGGCTACTCCGGTCCGGTGTGGCGCCCGTAGCCGGCGAGAGGGAGTGGACCGCGAGCACGGGCCGGGGTTCGCAAGCGGTGTTGCGGCTACATTCCCCACCGCGGGGGACCGGGCGAGGAAGGGCCGAGAACCCCCGCGAATCGGGGTCGGAGATGGGCGCGGCCAGATTCGAACTGGCGACCTTCACCGTGTCAGGGTGACGTCATAACCGCTAGACTACGCGCCCGTGGCGGCGGCCACCGACGACCCGCTCAAAACCCCTTCGGAGCGGAGGAGCTCGCTAGCCGTACCCGCCGGGGTACTGGTTCGGGTCCGGGTGGTCGTTCCAGTGGTAGTAGCCCATCGACTGCCGCTGGGACTCCGTGACCTCTTGGCGGAGCCCGCCCTGGAACGAACCGTAGGTGTCGCGGACCTGCTCCTCGATCGAGCGGGCCCGCCGCAACGCCTCCGCGAGGTGCTTGGCCTCGATGAAGTCGCTGCCGGAGACCGCCGCAAGGTCGCCGGCGGTGCGGATGAGCCCGCCGAGCTCGCGGAGCCGGAGCGTGAGCGCGTTGCGTCGCCCGTCCAGGACCTCGGCCCGCCGCCTCGCCTCCCGGATCACCTCGAGGACCGCCTCCTTGGTCGCGGGCCGGATCCGCCCGTCGACCGCGATCTCCTGCGCGCAGAACTGGGCCAGGCGCATCCGGTTCGCCGGGGTGTCGGGCATGCTCGTCTCGAGGAGTACCTCGTAGCCGCTCCCCGCGATGCGCGAGCGCAGCGGGGAGAGGATGCGATGGATGTCCTGGATGTTCGCGGCGGCGACGAGGATGAAGTCGCACGGCACGCCGTCGACCCGGACCGAGGCTCCCCCCGACTGAGGGTTGCGGCCCGAGATGGGGAAGCGCTTCTCCTGCATCGCGGTCAGGATGTGGCGCTGGATGTACCCGAGCGAGGGGAGCTCGTCGATGAACAGCACCCCCTCGTGGGCCTCGTGGATCTCCCCCGGGATGACCCGGTCGTACGGCAGGGTCCCGAGGGTCGGGTGGCCCCCGTACGGGTCGTGGCGGACGTCGCCGAGGAGCTCGGTCTCCGTCGCCCCGGTCGCCATCACGAAGGTGTTGCGGTCGAGCTTGACGAGCACCTTGCGCGGGCTCTCGCGCTGGAGCGTGCGCCGCCGCTCGAGCGCCCGCTGGTCGAGCACCTTGATCTGGTCGCCGGCGCGCTCGTAGGAGACGACCTCCTCCACGCCGTTGCGGAGCCGCGTCGTGCGCACCGACTCCTGCGGATTCCCTCCGGGAGTCACGGTGAGCTCGAGGATCCCGCCGACCAGGTCGCGGAACGGGTTGCCGCTGCCGGAGACCCCCGGCAGCGGCTGCTTGACGTTCCCGCAGCTCGGACAGTACCGCTCGCTCGGGGTCGAATAAAAGCTGCAGCGGGGACACCGGTACCCGAGCCGCTCGGCCACGCTGGCGGGCGCCTCGGAGGGCTGGATCAGCTCGCCCTCCACCGAGCGGGCGGCGTCCCGCTCGCGGTAGACCTCCTCGCGCGAGACGATCTCCACGCTCGGGCGCTCCGGATTCTCCGGGTTGTGCACGACGCGGAGCTCGGTGCGCGGGCGGTCGAGATGGAGGGCGAGCGCCTGAGCGGTCATCGACTTGCCGATGCCGGGGGGCCCGACGAGGAGGAGGTGGCGGTGCTGGTAGGCGGCGATGCGGGCCGTCTCGACCGCCTTCTCCTGGCCGATCACCCGAGCGAGCGGGTCGGTCGGGATGGGAATGTCGGCGGTGCTCTGGATCTCGTCCAGCGCGGTCGGCGACCGACGCGGGGCTTCCGCGTTCGTGGACATCGTTCGTTCCGGTAATGCCGTGCGGAGGTATAGTATAGGTGCGTCGCGGGGCCCGAAGGTCCCGCGACGCGAGAGAGACGACGGGTTTAGCGCGGCCCCGGGGCCGGTCCGAGGTCGGCCTTGGTGTAGACCCGGACCTGGTCCGGTACCTTCCCGATCGGGCCGAGCCGGCTGCCCACGACGGTGCCGATCCCCTTCTCCTGGGCGACGTCCAGCAGGCGTTGGCTGACGATGCCGTCGAAGACGAGCGCCTTCGCCGGCGCGGTGAGCCCGATGACGGTGTCGATCATGTCCTTGACCGGCGCCTCGCCGACGACCGCGTCATCCTCGCCGACGATCAGGCAGCGGGAGGCGTTCTCGACCCCGCTCAGGAGGTCGAAGTAGCGGGTCAGTTCGGGAGTGAGCTGGGCGGCGGGCGCCGGGGGAGGCGGCGCCACCGGGATCGGCGCCCGGGGCGGAGGGGGCGGGGGAGGCCGCTCCCGGTCGTCGCGCCGACCGCCGCCGTTCCGCGACCCGTCATCGCGCCGTCCACCGCCGCCCTCCCCGCGTTCCTCGCGCGGTTCCCGGGTGGCGCCGGTCGACTCGAACCCGCTCATCTCGAGGTACTGGTTGAGCGGGATCTTGTTCCGCAGGCACTTGAGGAGCTGCTTCTGGGTCAGTTCCTCGACCTCGCTCCCCCGCGGGGCGCGGGCGACGAAGTCGATGTCCATCGTCTGGAGCATCTCGCGCAGGATCAGCTCGCCGGCCCGGTCCCCGTCGGTGAAGACGGTCACGGTCTTGCCGCGGGAGAGGTCCTTCACGGTCTGCGGGACGCTCGTCCCCTCGACCGCGATGACGTTCTTGATCCCGCACCGCAGGAGGTTGAGGACGTCCGAACGGCCCTCGACCACGATGAGCGCGTCGGCCTGGTCGATGTTCGGTCCGGCCGGCAGGTGCTCGGGGCCGTAGGTCGTGATCTCCTCCACCTGGACCGCCTTGCGGACGGCCTCGGTGAGGTCCATGCCGACGCCCTTGCCCTCCTCCTGGAGGTGGGCGAGGATCTCCTTGGCCCGGTCGACGACCTTCTGGCGCTTCGAGATGCGGATGTCCTCGACGCTGACGACCTCGATCTTCGCGCGGCACGGGCCGATCCGGTCGACGGTCTCGAGCCCGGAGGCGAGGATCGCGGTCTCCACCTGGTCGAGCGAGGAGGGGATCACGATCTCTCCTTCGCTCTTGCCCTTGCGGCTGTCGATCTCGACCTCGATCCGGCCGATGCGGCCGGACTTCTGGAGGTCGCGGAGGTCGAGCTCGTCACCGAGCAGTCCTTCGGTCTGTCCGAAGACCGCGCCGACGACGTCGGGTTTGTCGATGACGCCTTCGGCGGTGATTCGGGCTCGGATCTGGTATTTCGCGGCGCTGGGGTCGTTGGTCATGGTTGGTTCTCCTGGTCGAAAAGGTGCCCGCGACTTCGCGGGGCTCCCGAGACGAACCTAGGCCGAGCCGATGCCGCCGGGCGATGCGCGGAGCCTACGACAGGAGGGGGCGTGGATCATGAGTCGCGATTCCGGATCTCCAGCGACGTCGGGAGTCGGTCTCCGTCCGTCTCCGGGGGTTCCTTTCCGTCCGTGGAATGCCGGGCAGCGTATTTAAGCGAGCAGGAGCCGTCGGACGGACCCCCGGAACGGGGAGTTCTCCTCGGGAAGACGGGCCGGTGCGGCCGACAGTCTTTATAGGCCGCTCCTCTACGCGCCCTCGGAGACTGTTCTCATGCCTCGTCGCGCGTCCAAAAAGGTGTCCACCGTTCCGACCCCCGGAGAGCCGGAGACCGTCCCGCACCCGCTTCCGGACGACGATTTCGTCGGCTCGCTGAAGAACGAGCTCGCCCGGACCCAGGCCGCCTCCGACGCGAAGAGCAGCGGCGAGGACATGACCCACCGGGGGGAGCTGAACAAGCGCCTCCTCCAGGACCTCTGGGAGGTCCACAACCAGTTCGAGGAGGTCGGCGTCCATCTCGCGATCGACCCCTCGCAGACGCTGTTCGCCACGTTCGTCGAGTACCCGACCAAGTGGACGTTCCGCGAGAGCTTCGACTTTGGCGCCGTCAAGACGATCGAGCTCGGCGACCGGGCCGCAGGATGGGTCGGCTTCACGCTCCGAGCCTGGTACTACCGCGCCCCCGACGGCAAGTCCCGTCTCCGCTCGATCTTCGAGTGGTGCGACGGCGAGAGCTACCACCGGTACTCGGGCTGGATGCGGATGATGAGCCAGGCGGTCCTCTTCGACGCGGTCGAGGATGACGTCAACGTCCGGGAACTGCACTCGATCCTCAAGGACGTGGTCGTGCAGTGGTACGCCGCGCACCTCGAGCGGACCCCGGAGAAGTTCGTCGCGCACCTCAAGGAGAAGTACCCGAAGGGCGCGTCGTACGCGAAGGAATCGTACCGCTGAGCCCGGCCCGGGCACCGGGTTGAAATAGGCCGGCCCTCCTTCGGCCCCGACGAGCCGGACGCTCGGCACGGCGCCCCTTCCCTCCGACCGAGCGTGCGTCCCGACGGGAACGAAGTGTCGGCGAACCTGCGGGAACACATCGTCGCCTACTTCGAGGAGCACCACAAGCTCGTCGAGGCGGACGCCCTCGAGCTCCTGCTCGAGGAGAGCCACCCGTTGGTCGTCTCCCGCGAGCTAATCGAGCGGGCCGGTCCGACGGTCCCGTTCGTGACCCGGGAGATGGTCGAGCACGTGATCGCGGAAGGGCCGAGCGGGGCCGCCTCCGCCGTCACGCTCCGACCGACCGCGGGCCGGGTCGCCCTTCCCGCGCCCGACGCCGAGGGGTACCACTTCCTCTCGGAGGGGTACTCCGGCCCGGTGGCGTCGGACTCGCCGCTGGTCGCCTACTCGGCGCTCTTCCAGTCTCGCTTCCGCGCGCTCTCGCGGATGCTCCGGGGGCGTCCCGGCCTCGAGAACCAGCGGGCGATCCGGGAGCTCCGTGCCGCGGAGGGGGAGTCGTCCGTCCTCGGGATGGTGCGGGACGTCCGGGAGACCCCCCATCGCCACCACCTCATCGTGACCCTCGAGGACGAGACCGGTGCCCTCGAGGTCCTCGTCCCGAAGGGCTCTCCGGGCGCCCGCCTCCCCTTCCTGCCGGACGAGGTCGTCGGGGTACGGCTCCGGTTCGGTAAGGAGCCTCGGCGGGCGCCGCGGGTCGAGGCGGTCGAGCGACCGGACGTCCCGACCCACCGCCCCCTCGGGCGTGCGCGTCGTCCCACCCGGGTCCTCTTCCTTTCTGACCTCCACGTCGGGAGCCGCTCGTTCCTCTCCGAGCCGTGGGCTCACTTGGTCGAGTTCTTGGCGGGTCGAGGTCCCCGTCCGGATCTCGCGGAGACGGTCCGGTACGTCGTGGTCGCCGGCGACCTCGTCGACGGGATCGGGGTCTACCCCCGGCAGGAACGCGACCTCGCGATCGCCGACGTGGTCGAGCAGTACGCGGAGCTCGGCCGTCGCCTGGCCGAGCTCCCCAGCCGGCTGGAGGTCGTCGTCGTGCCCGGCAACCACGACGCGGTCTGTCCGGCCGAGCCCCAGCCGTCGCTCCCGCTCAGCCTCGCCCGCGCGCTCCCGCCGAACGTGCAGCCCCTCGGCAACCCGTCGACCTTCGCGCTGGACGGGGTCGTCGTCACCGCCTACCACGGTCGCAGCTTCGACGACCTCATCCCCGCGCTCCCCGGGGCGACGTACTCCCGCCCCACCGAGGTGATGAAGCGGATGCTCCAGATGCGCCACCTCGCCCCCATCTACGGGGACCGCACTCCGCTCGGTCCGGCGACGCGCGACGGCCTGGTCCTCGAGACGCCCCCGGACATCCTCGTCACCGGCCACGCGCACACCTACGGCGTCGAGCGCTACCGCGGGGTCCTTCTCCTGAACGTCTCGACCTGGCAGGGAGAGACCGATTACCAGAGGATGCGCAACATCACTCCGGTGCCGGCCCGGGCCGCCCTCGTCGACCTCTCGAGCCTGGGGGTCACGACCCTCGACTTCTCGGAGGGGCCCGGGACGGTCACGGAGGCCGGGGTGTGAGCCCGTACCCGCTCGAGCCGGTCCGCTCGGTCGGACCGATGCGCCTGGTCCTGTCCACCTACCCCTCCCGCGAGGCCGCGCTCGCGGCCGCGAACGGGGCCGTGGAGCGGGGCCTCGCCGCCTGCGGAAACCTCCTGGAAGCCGACTCCCGGTACCGGTGGCGCGGGCGGGTCGTCGCGGCGCACGAGGTGCTCGTGATGTTCAAGACCGTGCCGAAGCGGGTGGGCGCCCTGTTCCTGTACCTCAAGGCCGGCCACCCCTACGGGGTGCCCGAGATCGTGGAGGTCGACGTCCCGCGGGTCGACCCGGGGTACCTGCACTACCTCGCGCTCACCCTCGATTCCTCGTCGCCTCCACCCCCCCTCGGGGGTGGGACTACGCGTCGGGCAGGACGGCGAGCCCCGGGAGCTCGAGCCCCTGCACGAACTCGAGCGCGGCACCGCCGCCGGTCGAAATGAACTGAAAGCCGGCGGTGACGTGCAGGTCCTCGGCGAGACGGGCGGAGTCCCCGCCGGCCGCGACGTGGTAGCCCCGGACGCCCGCGAGCGACCCGAGCACGGCCCGGGTCCCCTCGGCGAACCGCGGGTCCTCGGCGCGTCCGAGCGGTCCGTTCCAGAAGACCGTGCGGGAGGCCGCGAGCACCTCGATGAACCGGGCCCGGGTCGCCGGCCCGATGTCCCGCACGACCGCGTCGGCCGGGACCCGGTCGAGCGGGAACGTCTCGGCCTCGGGGTGGCCCGGCCGCTCGACGACGACGTCCGTCGGGAGGAGCACCTGCGTGCGGGCCGACTCCGCCGCCGCGAAGAACTCCCCGACCGCCGCCTCGAGACCCGGCTCGACCGCGGTCGCCCCGAGGTTCGCCCCGCGGGCCGCGAGGAAGGGGTTCGCGAGCGCCCCGCCGATCAGCAGGGTGTCCGCCCGGGAGAAGAGGCTCACGAGGAGGGGCAGCTTGTCCCGGACCTTGGCGCCCCCGACCACGACCACGTATGGCCGCTCGGGCGCTCCGGTGAGCCGGGACAGCTCGCGGACCTCCCGCTCGACCAGGAGTCCCGCGAAGGACGGGAGGCGCTTCGGGACCCCGACCGTCGAGGCGTGGGCCCGGTGCACCGTCCCGAAGGCGTCCTCGATGAACAGGTCGCCCATCCGAGCGAGCTGCGACGCGAAGTTCGGGTCGTTCGCCTCCTCCCCGGGATGAAAGCGAAGGTTCTCGAGCAGGAGGAACTCGCCGTTCTTGAGCCGCGCGGACATCTCGAGCGCCTCGATCCCGACGATGTCGCCCGCGAGCGGGACCGGCTGCCCGAGCACCGAGCTGAGGCGTCGGGCGACCGGCCGCAGGCTCAGCCGGGGGTCGTGCTTGCCGTCGGGCCGTCCGAGGTGGCTCATCAGGATCGTCTTCGCGCCGGCCGCGCGGAGGTGGTTCAAGGTCGGGAGGGCCTCGACGATCCGTCGGTCGTCGGCGACCTGCCCGTTCGCGTCCTGCGGGACGTTGAAGTCGACGCGGACCAGGACCCGGCGGCCCCGGACCGGAGCGTCCTGCATCCCTTTCTTCGGCGCCATCGCGGCCGGAGCGAGGACACGACGCCTAAGACCGTTCCGCTCGAGTCCCCGTCGCGCCCTCGGTCCGTGCCCGGACGGAGGCGATCGCCGCCTCGGTCCGCGGGAGGTCGATCCCGTGGAGACGGGCGGCCCGAAGGATCTCTCCCGAGATCGCGTCGACCTCGGTGGGACGGCCTCGCTCTAGGTCCTGGAGCATGCTCGAGCGGTTCTCCGCGGTCGCCCGCACGATGCGGTCGAGGTCGGCGCGGGCCTCGGCGTCCGTCACGTCGACCCCGGCGGCCCGGGCCGTCCGGGCCGCCTCGAGCAGCAGCTCCTCGGCCTCCGCGCGATAGGGAGCGTCGAGCAGGCGTCCGTTCACCACGCCGTGGACCGCCGTCACCGGGTTGATGGCCGCGTTGACCACCGCCTTCCGCCAAACCTCCCGCTCGATGCTCTCCACGGCGCGCACCCGGATCCCCGCGTCCCGCAGGAGCTGGTCGAACCGGGCCACCGCCTCCGCGGCCGACCCCCGGGCTTCGGGCAGCAGCACCTCCCCGTCGCCGGCGGCGCGTACCTCGCCGGGGCCCACCCACGTCGCGGGGACGGAGTTCACGGCCCGCACGAGCGACCCCTCCGGCTCGGTCCATCCCTCCGCCGCCAGACGGCGTCGGGCCACCTCCTCCACTCCCAACCCGTTCTGCGGGAGAAGGATCGGGGTCCCCGGGCGCACCGCGCGACCGAGCGCGGTGGCCGCCCGCTCGAGGTCGAACGTCTTGACCGTGAGGAGGACCGCGTCCGGCGCGGGACCGGGGCGCAGCTCGGCAGCGGCGTCCACCCGGAACGTCCCTTCGAGGCGACCGGTGACCCGGAGCCCGTTGGCCCGGACCGCCGTGACGTGCTCGGGGGTGCCGATCAAGAGCACCGAGTGGCCGGCCCGGTCGAGGTAGGCCCCGAACAGGCTCCCGACGGCCCCGGCGCCGAACACCACGACCCGCACGGTTCGGGTCGCCTATCCGAGGCGGCGGACGAGTTCGGAGAGGCCCGGTCCCTTGCCCCAGTCCCGCTTCAGCAACCGGAGGAGCCCCTCGTAGTACCGGACCTGGTCGCGCGCCTGACGGATCTTGAGGAGGACGTACCGCTCCTCCCGTCGCAGGTGTTCGACCTCCGCGCGCAGGTCGCGCTCGACCGCGCGCAGGGTCTCCATCCTACCGGTAAGTGAGTGGGATCCTCTGCGTGGCATCGGACCTCCCGGGGTTCCCCTGAGCACGGGCGGCGTCGAGGATCGCGTCCAGGGCGCTCTGCAGGCGAGCCATCTCCTTGCGGACGCGTCGGAGCTGGGCCTCCCCGCGGACCCGTCGGGCGTGGAGGTCCTCGAGCGTGCTCTCAAGGACCGCCATCCGGCGGGTCCACTTGTCCCGCTCCTGGACGTTGAGCAGTACCGAATCAGCGTCGACCATTCGGGGCGGGAGCGGCCCGGTCGAGAATCAACCTTTCGCTCTACCGGGAGGGCGCACGGAGCGGCGGGCGGGCGCGAGGCTTTATTGTCGCCTCGGGTCCCGGCGGCGGTCGTGGGACCCATGACGGACATCTCCAAGGTCGTCGTGCTGGGTGCCGGGAACATCGGCGGCTCGCTCGCCCAACGGCTGGCGGAGATGGACCTCGCGCGCGAGGTCGCCCTGGTCGACATCATCGAGGGGCTTCCCCAGGGGAAGGCGCTGGACATCCAGGAGTCTGCCCCCATCCTCGGCTTCTCCACGCGCGTCACCGGCGCCACCTCGCTGGACGCGCTCTCGGGTGCGGACGTCGTCATCGAGACCGCCGGCCTGGCCCGCAAGCCGGGGATGAGCCGCTCCGACCTGTTGACCAAGAACGCGGCGATCGTGAAGGCCCACGCCGAGGCCGTCCGCGGCTACGCCCCGAACGCCGTGGTCCTGGTCGTAACCAACCCGGTCGACGTCATGACCTACTGGTTCCGCAAGGTCACCAACTTCCCCGCCGCCCGGGTCTTCGGGGAATCCGGTACTCTCGACACCGCCCGGTTCCGCTGGTTCGTCGCCGAGGCGCTCGGGGTCGCGCCGCGGGACGTCACGGGGTTCGTCCTCGGCTCCCACGGGGACACGATGGTGCCGGTCCTGTCGCTGACGAGCGTCTCGGGCGTTCCGCTGACCCGACTCCTGGCCACCGACCGCCTCGCGGCGATCGTCGAGCGCACGAAGGGGGGAGGGGGGGAGATCGTCAACCTGCTCAAGACCGGCAGCGCGTTCTACGCCCCGACCGCCTCCCAGGCCGAGCTCGTCCGCTCGGTCGCGCACGACGAGCACCGCCTCCTGTCCGCGAGCGCCCACCTCGACGGCGAGTTCGGGGAGCGGGAGGTCTACATCGGGGCGCCGGTGGTCGTCGGGCGTCACGGCGTGGAGCGGGTCGTCGAGGTCGAGCTGACCCCGGCCGAGCGTCAAGCGTTCACGGCCAGCGTGGCGGCCGTCCGGGCCGACCTCGACGTGCTCGCCCAGCTCCCCGGGTAGGACGGTCGTTGAGATGGCCGAGCCGAGCGGGCCGAACGCTTCCTCGGGACTGATCGAGATCAAGCGGCGTCTCGGCACGCTCCGCTACACGACCGACTCGAAGGAGCACGCGCACATCACGGTCAAGCCCGAGATCTGCGCCCGGTGTCCCCACTCGTTCTGCACGTTCGTCTGTCCCGCCAAGTGCTACGAGCGAATCGAGGGACGGTTGGTCTTCCGCTACGAGGACTGCGTCGAGTGCGGCGCCTGCGACATCGCCTGCGACCAGGGCTCGGTGACCTGGACGCTGCCCCGCGGGCCGTACGGCGTCCGGTACGCCTACGGCTGACCGGAGGCCCGCGGGCGGGGCCGGACCCGCGTCGGAGGACCGACCACCTTCCAGTCAAAGCGCAGCTTAAAACCCAGAAGTTCGGCTGCCCCGGCCGGAGTCCACTCTACGTCGACCACCGCACCCGCCGGCGGGACATCGTCCCTCTTCCCCTACCGCCTCCGCCCCGGACAGGAATCCCTTCTCGCCGCCGTGGCCGAGGCCGCCCGACGGGGAGGTCCTCTCCTGGTCAACGCCCCGACGGGGAGCGGGAAGACGGTCGCGACCCTCGCTCCGCTGTTGGAGCACGCGGTGGCGGCCGACCACAAGATCCTCTACCTGGTCCGGACCCACTCGCAGGAGGCCCAGGTGCTCCAGGAGGCCCGGGTGATCGGCCATCGCCTCGAGCGCCCGATCCTGGCGGTCGGCCTCCAGGGGCGGGCGCGCCGATGCTTCCTGCTCGAGAACGTCGCGGAGGTCAAGGGAGCGACGGCGGAGGAGCACGGCAAGTTGTGCGCGGACCGCAAGCGAGCCACCGAGCGGGCAATGGCCGGAGAGGCCCCGCTCGTACCCTCCCCGGAGCTTCCGGAGGGCGGGGAGATCGACCTCACGGACCTGGACGGCTGCCCGTACTACGCCCGGGTGCTCCAGACCGACGTCGACGAGCTGGTCGAGCGGCTCGGCGCGAAGCTCCCGAGCCCGAGCGAGTTCGACAAGCTGAGCCGGGACGAGAACCTGTGCGCCTACGAGCTCGCGAAGAAGCTCGTCCCCCGCTCGCGGCTGGTCACCGCCCCCTACGCGTTCTTCTTCCACCCGCACATCCGCCGCTCGCTCTACGCCTGGATGGGGATCCCGCCCGAGCGGGTCGACCTCGTGATCGATGAGGCGCACAACCTTCCGGGCCAGCTGCGGGACCTCGCGAGCGTGGCGTTGCCGCAGGAGTCGGTCCGCCGGGCGCGCAGCGAGGTCGCCGAGCGGGGTGACTTCCAGCTGCCGGACGGCCCGAGCGCCACCCGCTTCTTCGACATCGTCGGGGCGGCGGTCGAGGAGCTTGTGCACGCGCTCGCCCGGGAGGACGACGCGGTCCTGCCCCCGGCGGTGTTCGAGGACGCGCTCCTCACCGCGCTCGGCGGAACGAGCCACCGCCTCGACACCTGGCTCGGGGCGCTCGCGACCTGGGGAGAGAACCTGAGGGACGAGCGGCGACGGGAGCGTCACCTCCCCCGCTCCTGGGTCCACACGGTCGCCCTGACGCTCCTCTCCTGGCCGCAGCTCGAGTCCCCCGGGTACGTCAAGGTCGCGACCCGGACCCCCCGGGCCGCGCTCGAGGCCTACTCGCTCGACGCGTCGGTCCCCGCACGGCCGATCCTCGAGTGCCACACCTCGGTGCATCTCTCGGGGACCCTCGGCCCGCTCGAGGAGTACCGGGACACCCTGGGCCTCGGGGCGACCGCCCGTCTGCTCGACATCCCCTCCCACTTCCCGCCCGAGCACCGTCGTCTCCTCTACGACGCGTCCATCACGACCCGGTTCGAGGACCTTCGCCAGGACCCCCACGCCGTCGCCCGGATCGCCGACCGATTGGTCGAGGTCCTGGCGTGCCTTCCGGTCAAGACCGCGGTCTTCTTCCCGAGCTTCGACCTCCTCCACAAGGTCCTCGAGGCCGGCCTCCAGTCGAGTCTCCCCGGCAACGTCTTCATCGAGTACTCGAAGATGCCCACCGGCGACCTCTGGCGCTCGATCGAGGGCTGGAAGCGCGACCCGGAGGGGACGGTCCTGCTCGGGGTTACGGGCGGACGCCTCGCGGAAGGGATCGACTACCCGGACGAGGAGCTGGAGGCGGTGGTGATCGTAGGGATCCCCTACCCGAAACCGACCGCGAAGAACGAGGCGCTCCGGCGCTTCCTGGACGCCTCCACGGGCCGCGGGTGGGAGTACACCGTCGAGGCCCCGGCGGCCCGGTCGATCGTCCAGGCATGCGGCCGGCTCATCCGCTCCGAGCACGACCGCGGGCTCGCCATCATCCTCGACCGGCGGGCCCCCACGTTCGCCCGCTGGCTCCCCGGCCTCGAACCGATCGGGGACCTCGCGGCGACGACCCGTTCGTTCTACGGCGGCCGCAGGGCCCGTTGGTCGCCGAGCAAGCGGCCGGCGTCCACCGACCTCTCCAGCGACGCGACCCTCCCCCCATAACCGATAATAGGCGGCCCGACGCACCCCGACCCGTGATCATCACCCGGACCCCGCTGCGCATCAGCTTCGCCGGCGGCGGCACGGACCTCCCCTCTTTCTACCGGAACCACGGAGGCGGCGCCGTCACGAGCGCCGCGATCGACCGCTACATCCACGTCCTCGTGAACGAGAAGTTCGACAAGTCGATCCGCATCGCCTACTCGCGGACCGAGAACGTCGACCGGCTCGAGGACGTCGAGCACGGTATCGTTCGGGAGGCGATGCGAGCGACCGGGGTCTCCGAGGCGCTCGAGATCCACACGATCGCCGACATCCCCGGCGAGGGAACGGGGCTCGGCTCCTCGTCCGCGCTCACGGTCGGTCTCCTCAACGCGCTCTATGCCTACCGGGGCCGCCTGCAGGACCCGGCCGAGCTCGCCGCCGAGGCGTGCCGGATCGAGATCGACGCCCTCGGCGGTGCCCTCGGCAAGCAGGACCAGTACATCGCGGCGTTCGGGGGGGTTCAGCACTTCGAGTTTCGGGCGGACGACACCGTCCGGACGGCCCCGATCCCCCTCTCGCGCGAGGGACGCGAGGAGTTCTCGGACCACCTCTCCCTGTTCTACACCGGGATCACTCGCAAGGCCGAGGGGATCCTCAAGACCCAGAGCGACCAGGCCGAGGCGCACGTCGAGGCCTACCTCCGGATGCGGGAGCTCGCCACCGAGACCCGGACCGCGATCATCCGCAACGACTGGGCCTCGCTGGGGGGCCTGATGGACGAGGGGTGGGAGCTCAAGCGCCAGCTCGCCGAGGGGATCTCGAACCCGGAGATCGACCGCCTGTACGCCCGGGCAAAGGGCGCGGGCGCCTTCGGAGGGAAGATCACCGGGGCCGGCGGCGGCGGGTTCCTCCTCCTGCTCCACCCACCGGCGCGCAGCCATCAAATAGCGGCCGCCCTCTCGCCGATGCGGCGACTGCCCGTCCGGATCACGCCGGAGGGTTCGCGGATCCTGTTCGTGGGGCGATGACCGAGCTCAAGGGCCTCGAGCCGTACGTCCGGACGTATCTCGCGGACACGAAGACCGCCCTCGCGGACGCCTACCTGCTCGAGGCGATGCGCCGCATCGTCCCCCTGCTGCTCGGCGCCCGTACCGAGGGGCGGACGATCTTCTTCTTCGGCAACGGGGGGAGCGCCTCGACCGCCTCCCACTTCGTCGTCGACATCGGCAAGGCGACGATCCGGGGCGACGGTCGGCGGTTCCGGTGCGTCGCGCTCGTGGACAACGTCGAGTCGGTGACGGCGTGGGCGAACGACACGGAGTACTCGCGGGTCTTCTCCGAGCAGCTCCGCACCCTCTGCCAGCCGGGCGACGTCGCCGTCGGGATCTCCGGCAGCGGCAACTCGCCCAACGTCCTGGAGGCGGTCAAGCTGGCCCGTGCCCTCGGCCTTTCCACGGTGGGGCTCACGGGGATGGGGGGAGGGAAGCTGAAGGACCTGGTGGACGTCCCGGTGGTCGTCCCGTCGAACAGCATGCAGCACATCGAGGACGTCCACCTGCTCCTCTGCCACCTTCTGACGGCCTACCTGCGGGACGAGCAGCCCTCCTCGGGGCGATGACGGTCCGCATCCGCGACTACATGGTGCTCGAGGTCGAGCACTTCCGGACCACGACCTCGGTGCGGGAGGCGGTGGCCCGCCTGACGAGAAGCCGGCACCACGGGTTTCCCGTGACGGACGAGAGCGGCAAGCTGGTCGGCTTCGTCAGCGCGAAGGAACTCCTCCGCCACGCGGGGGAGGGCGACACCCCGCTCTCCCGGATCATCCGGCCCGGGACCTACACCGCCCACCCCGAGACGGCCCTGGACGACGCGGCGCGGATCATGTTCCGCTTCGGGCTGAGGGACCTGCCGATCATCGACGACCAGGGGCGGCTCTGCGGGGTCCTCTCGAACCTGGACGTCGTGCGGTCCCACTTCGAGCGGGCTTCCCCGACGAAGGCGGACATGCTCAAGCAGCTGCTGAGCGAGCGGTACCACCTCCCCTTCGAGATCCGACGCGGTCTCGTCCCGATCTCGGCCCTCCGCCCGACCCAATGGAAGGTCTTCGAGGACGAGCTCGAGGGCCGGCGGTACGAGCTCGAGCGCGGCTTCGCCGAGCCCGTCCTCGTCCTCCAGAAGGGGAACGAGTGGATCCTGGTCGACGGCCACCACCGGGCGCTGGCGGCCCGGGAGATGGGGCTCGCCCAGCTCCAGGCGTTCATCCTGACATGCGAGCGCCCCGAGGAGTTCGCCCGGCAGGTCACCGGCTTCGAGAAGATCGCCGAGGACCACCGGCTGCACACCGTCGGGGACATCGAGATCGACCAGAGCAGCCACCACCCCCTGCTCGAGGTGACGACCCAGCTGCTCCGCCGGGTCGAGGGCTCCGAGAAGGGTTCCTCCTCTCCCTGAGCCGCGGTCCGGCCCGGTCGAGTTCGGACCGGGGCCATAAGAGACGGGAGTCGGTGGTCGAGGCAAGCCCGCATGACGTTGCCGCTCCCCCCGCTCGACCTCACGACCGCGTTCCTTCCGTTCGCGGCGGTCGCGGTCTCGATGATCGGCGTGACGATCTTCGTGCTCGCGATGCTGCTCCCGAGGGACCGCTCCGAGACCTCCCTCACGACCATGACGATCGCACTCGCCGCTCTGTTCGGGGGCAGTGTCCTCCTGCTCGCGCTCCTGTTCGTCTTCATCACGCCGAACGGCACGACGTCGTGGACCTGGGTCCTGGTCGCCTTCAACTTCATGATGATGTTCCCGGCCGGCCTCTGGTTCGTCAGCCTCATCCTCTTCCGGGACCGCAAGGTCGACTGGCACAGCTGGATGTGGCCGGCCTCCGTGGCGGTCGTCGTCGTCGGCTCGGAGGTGATGATGGGGATCCTCTTCGCCGTCGGCGGCGGGGACGCGCCCGCCTCGCTGACCGCGGCGGTGGCGCTCGGGCTCTCCTCGGTCTGGTTCGACTGGTCGATGGGCGCGGTCATGCTGGCGCTCCTGGTCTGGCTGCCGCTGCGGGGGCTCGTGCGGGGCTCGCTCGCGTCCCTCACCGCCGCGGCGTTCCTGGCCCCGTGGGTCGTCGCGACGCCCCTGGTCGGGGCCGCTGGCATGGCCGCGCTGATGACCGTCACCTTCCTCCTGCTGTACCAGTACCTCGCCCGGCGGTCCTCGCTGAGCTCGGGGGACCTCGGGGTCGTGCTGGGCCTCGCCACGGCCTTCGCCTTCATGGTCGCCGCCCAGGTCGCCGTGGTCGTGATGGCCGGGTCCTACGCCGCGGCGCTTGTCTTCGGCGGGACGATGGCGCTCGTCATGGCCGGGGAGGTCGCCTTCGTGGTCCGTCAGAGCGAGGATTCGTACTACACCGATATCAAGCGGGTCCAGGTCGGCTCGCCGTCCGGAGCCTTGTGAGCGAGCCGTCCCCTCACCGTCCGACCCGACCGCTCCGCAAGGCCCTTCCGTGGGTCCTGGCCGCCGTCCTCCTCGCGGGGGTCGGCCTGCCCGCGGTGGGCGGAGCCTTCGGGCACGTGCCCTCCATCCCCCCGATCGGGGTCGCCCGCCCCGACGCCTCCTCGAGCCAGACGATCAACATGACCGACCAGCCCCGGTACTCGCCCGCGTTCGTGTCCGTCGCGGCCGGGACGTCCGTCACGTTCCACCTGGTGAACCTGGGGGCCTATCCGCACACGTTCACCCTGCTGGCCCACCCGAACGTGGTGCTGAACACCAGCTGGACACCGACCCAGGTCGACCAGTACGTCCAGCAGAACGGCTCGCTGGCCAACGTCAGCGTGCCCTCGGGCACCGCCGCGAACGCGACGGTGGCGTTCAACAGCTCGACCGGGTTCGACTCGTTCGAGTTCCTGTCGGTCGTCCCCTACCAGTTCCAGGCCGGGATGCTCGGTTTCGTCAACATCACATCGACCGCGGCCGGTCTCACCACCTCCGACAACACGACCGACTCGTACTCGTTCGTACCGGACGTACTGGAGGCGTCGGTGACCCACTACCCGTTCAACCTCGACGTGCTGGTGACGAACACGGGGAACCTCGGTCACACGTTCACCGTGGCCGCCCAGTCGAACTACACGCTGTCGCCGGCCAACTTCACCCAGTTCTTCCAGTCGCATCCCCCGTTGGTCAGCGCGGTCGTGCCGGGCGGGGCCGGCTCGAGCGTGTGGGCGAACTTCACGGTCCCCGGCCCCGGCATCTACCAGTACATCTGCGAGGTGCCCGGCCACTTCGCGAGCGGGATGACCGGCGACCTGTACGTCGGCATCACCCCCCCGCCCCCGCCGGCCGCGCCCAGCACCGCGGTCATCCAGGGATGGATCCTGGTCGGCTCGGGGGTCCTGCTCGGCATCGGGATTACCCTCGCCGCGGTCACCGCCTACATGGGCCGGTTCCCGCCCCCGAGGGACGCCTCCCATCACTGACGGCGTCGCACGGGGGGCCGGCGGGGCCCGGAGCCTACGTCACGACCAGGAACGAGCGCATCGTGCCGTGGAACGTCCCGCAGAACTCGGTGCACTGGATCAGGTACTCGGTTCCGGGCGCGACGTTCGGGACCGCGAAGGCAAAGTGGTTGGTCCGGCCAGGGATGGCGTCGATGCGCACCCCCAGCTGAGGGATGTTGAAGGAGTGGACCACGTCCGCCCCCGTGACGTTGATCTCGAGCTCGGCGCCCGGGGTCGCCCATAACGCGCCCCCGCTCACCGTGTCGGTCGTGGGGTCGTAGGTGGAGTTGACGCACGGCGGGGTCCGGTTCGTGTAGCAGAACTCCCACTCCCACTGGTGGCCGACGACCGTCACGTACTCGGTCGGGTCCCCGGGAAGGCTGTCAACCTGGTAGAGCAGGACGGTCGAGTAGGCGGCGACCCCCGCGAGCAGGGCGACGACGGCGAGCGTCCAGGCGACCTCGAGCTTGTTAACCATACTTCCGCCGGTTCGCGACGGGGTCGCGCCACTTCCAGACCGAGTAGACGAGGAAGGCGAACGTCACGATCGCCCCCGCTACGCTGATCCCGAGCATCACCCAGACGAGCGAGCTGGTCTCCTGGAGGTTCGTCTGGCCCGCCCCGAGCCAGGCGAGGAGGCTGCCGGCCGTCCACGCGAACGTGCTTCCTCCGTGCGCCGCGGCCAGGAGCCGCGCTCAGCGACTGCTGGGGGTAGAGGTACATATGAGCCGCGTACGAACAGGCAGCGAGGCGGCCCGGTTCCCGGTCGGAGCGGGCGGTTCGTACGGAGGGCGTTTTAACCCGACCGGACCTGCTCCGCTCGCGTGCAGGGTCCCGGAGCTCACTCGATGGTACGACGAGGGATTCGTCGCCGCGCGCTCGCGCTGGTGATCGTCTCGCTCCTTCTCGCCGGGGGACTGTCGTTCTCCGTCCATCAGGCGTCGGGGAGCTCGGACATCGTGCAGGCGGCCGGCTCGGCGACCGTCTCGGTGACCGCCTCCTCCGGGTTCATGTTCACGCCGAACGGGTTCAACGACGTCGCGACCAACACGACCGTCTCGGTGACGTTCGTCGACGGCGACACGCTGTCCCACACCTTCTCGATCTGGGGCCGTGAAGGGGTGGTCATCCCCAACCCGGCCTCGATCTCCCCCGACCAGCTGGTCCAGTTGTTCACCGAGTACCCCCCGCTGGTCTCGCTCCAGGGAACCTCGGGCCAGACGAACTCCTCCACGTTCACCTCCCCGCCCACGGGCTGGTACGAGTTCGTCTGCCTCGAGTCCGGCCACTTCCAGTCCGGGATGTACGGCTTCATCGCGTTCGGGGAAGCGCTCCCCTCGAACCTGACCGTCAGCACTCCGTACGACGGCCCCGGTGCGGCGGTCTTTATCATCATCGGCACGATCGTGTCGCTGACGGTGATCGCGGTCGTCCTCGGGTTCGTGATCGGTCGCCGCCGGGGGTCCTCGGACGAGATGCCTCCCGAGCGGCTCGGATACCCTGAACCCGAGGCGCCTCCCGGCCCGGAGCCGCTCCCCGAATCGAACCCTCCGCCGAAGTCGTAAGCTCCGAAACGCTCAAGAGGGACCTGCCGCATAACCTACGGACCTCGTAGTAGGTTAGGCAGTCCGAATGGCATGGAACGCGCCGAGCCGTGAGCGCCGGGTACTGAGGGCCGGACACTCGTCGATCGCGGTCACGCTCCCGAAGCCGTGGGCCGAGGCGATGAACCTCCGCCCGGGGGACCTGATCGTGTTCGACCAGAACGACGACGGGACGCTCTTCCTCAAGCCGGCACCGGTCCCCGGGGTCGTCACCGAGGGGACGCCCTTCCTGGTCCAGGCCCGCTCCTTCGACACGCCGGGGGTGCTCCACCGGCTGATCGTGGGAGCCTACCGCGTCGGCCACGACGCGATCGAGATCCGCACCGACGTCCCGCTGACCCCCGAGCGTCTCGAGGAGCTGGTCGACGCGACCCGCGGACTGCTCGGGGTCTCGGTCGTCTCGCAGGAGCCGACCCGGGTGGTCCTCCAGAATTTCATCGACCCGTCGAAGTACGGGCTTCCGCAGCTCGTCCAGCGGATGAAGATGATCCTGGTCGCCTTCCTCGAGGAGATGGAGGAGGTGCTGCGACGGCGGGGAAAGAGCCGGCGCGCGCCCAACCTCGACGAGGAGGGGGGCAAGGTCCTCTCGTTGCTGGTGCGCCAGCTGTTCCTCGCGAGCCGGGACTGGTCGCTCGCCCGGCGGATCGGGAGCCCGGACCCCCGCCAGCTGCTCGAGTGGCGCGTCGTGGTGCACGCGCTCGAGGAGCTCACGACCCTGTTCGGGGACGCGCTGCGGATCCTGAGCGCCAACGTCCCGCCGAAGAACGACCCGTCCGCCGAGGAGCTGGGGGCCTACATGGCCGAGCTCAAGGCCCAGTTGAAGAGCGTCGTGGACGCCTTCATGCATCCGTCGCTCGACCACGCCTGCGAGGTCTACCACGCGGGCGGCGTGCTCGATGCCACGACCCTCCGGCCCCTGAGCCCGCGAGGTCCCCTCCCGCGCGGGGCCGCGCGCCCCGCGACGCTCCTCCTCCAGCGGGGGGCGGCGTGTCTCTCCCTCCTCGCGGAGCTCGCGATCGACCGCGCCGTGGCCGCCGGCAGCGAGACGATCCTCGTCGAGGCGGCGTAGGGCCGCTTATCTGCCCCGAGTCCGGACTACCCATACGAGTTGGGTCGCCCGTTACGAACGCCATATCGCCCCTCCTCGGGTCCAACCGCGAGGGAGACGATGTTCGACTCAATCGACGACTGGCTGATCATCGCCGTGGTCGCGGGGATCCTGTTCTACGGGTCCTCGAAGATCCCCCAGCTCGCCCACAGCCTGGGGCGCTCGATGGGCGAGTTCAAGCGGGGACGCCTGGAAGTGGAGCGGGAGCTGAAGGCCGAGCAGGCCGCCGCGAGCGCGAACCCCCCGGTCCCGACGGCCGGACGCAGCCCCTAGGTCGCCCCTGAGGCATGCGGGACCGACCGAGGGCGAGTCGCCGAACGCTCCGTAAGCCCCCACCGGCGGGGCTCCGAGGGAAGGTGGTCGGGTGACCTATGAGCGACCTCGACCGGATCCTCGGGGTCCTCGCGGAGGTCCGTCTCCGCTTGGTCCGCATCGCCTGGGTGCTCCTGCCCCTGTTCGGGTTCCTGCTCTTCTTCGAGATCGTACCGGTCCGGCTCTCGGTCGTCGGGGTCTCGGTCCCGTTCGGCTACCCGTGGCCGAACCCGTTCTACAACGTCACCGCCCAGGTGTTCCGCGGGATGGTCCGATGGATGCTCCCGCCCGGCGTCGAGCTGCTGAACGTCGGCGTCGGCGACTCGATCCTAGTGCAGATGGAGATCGGGCTCCTTCTCACCCTGATCCTCGGGATGCCGTGGGTCGTCCACGAGGTCGGTGCCTTCCTCGTGCCGGCGCTGCGGAAGAACGAGCGGGCCCTGATCCGTCAGATCGGGATCCCGGCGACGGCGCTCTTCGCCCTCGGGACCGCGATCGGCCTGTTCCTGATCACCCCGTTCACCTTCCTGCTGCTGTTCAAGTACGTCGCGGCGATGGGCCTCGCCCCCGTCTTGGGAGTGCAGGACTTCGTCACCTTCGCGCTCCTCTACTCGATCGCCTTCGGGGTGGTGTTCGAGCTTCCGGTCTTCATCTACGCCCTCACCCGCCTCGGCGTCGTCCGCGCCGCGGCCTGGAAGCGGCACTGGCGGGGGGCCGTGCTTGGCTCACTCGTCTTCGGGATGGTGATCACTCCCGACAACTCCGGGATCACGATGCTCCTGATCGCGAGCCCGATGATCGCCCTCTACTTCGGGGGAGCCTACTTCGCCAACCGTTGGGAGCACCGCGAGGAGCGGCGGGAGCGTCCGCCCGCGGCCGCGGGGGCGGGGTGAGGTAGCTCCGTGGCGCTCTTCTCCGACATCGACTGGGTGATCGTCCTGGTCGCCGCCGTTTTCCTCCTGTTCGGTCAGCAGAACGGCGAGACGCTCCGCACCCTCGGTCGCTGGTACGGGCGGGCCGGACGTCTCAAGCAGGAGCTCCTGGGCGAGTTCACCCGGGCCGCGGACCTCCCTCCACCGGGCGGCAACCTCACGATTCGCGGCGCCCTCCTGGGCCTCGACCCGCCGGCCCCACCGACCCGGGGAGTCCCGGCCGCCGTCGCCCGGCCCGCGCCGAGCCCCCCGCTCGTGGGGTATCCGGCCGTCTGGGAGCCGTCCACCGGGGGATACGCGACCCCGACCTGGTCGAGCACCGTGACCCCCATCCCCGTCCAGGAGGAGGTCGTCCGGTGAGCCTGACCCCCGACCAGATCGTGACCCTGACCGAGGTCCTCGTCGTGCTGATGGGCATCGGCGTCACCTGGGCGGTCTACCACGGCAGCGAGCGCGCGGAGCTCCCCGGCGAGGCGACGATCCCCGACCCGCACCAGTCCGACGACGCCCTGCCCGACACTAGCGGGAGGACCCTCTGATGCGCGCGGGCTTCGACTGCGAGACGTCGTGTCCGCTCAACCTCCAGCGACCGGCGGCCCTCGACTTCCCCGTCGGTCAGGTCCGGCGGATCGCCGGCGGGGGCGAGGACGGCGACGTGGACGAGACCCGCCGCAACATCCTGAAGCTCGCCGGGGTCGGGGCGCTCGTCCTGGCCGGCGGGGGCCTGGGCGCGGCCGCCCTGCAGTACGCCCAGCCGCCCACGGTGGGGCTCACGAGCTACCCCAGGGTCCAGCTGATCGACGCGAGCGGCAAGCCGCTGACCGTCGACACCGTCCTGGCCGAGTACAACGTCGGGACGAGCGACCTGTTCCTCTTCAACTACCCGCTGCGGAACGAGCCGAACTTTTTCCTGAACCTGATGCCGGCGAACGGCCAAGCGCCCTCCCCCACGAACCCCGGGTACTACGGCGCCCCGCACGGGGTCGGGCCGAACAAGACGATCGTAGCCTACAGCGCGATCTGCCAGCACTTGGGCTGTCCGGCCCCGGCGATCGCCTACTATCCCCCCGGTACCTGCCCGAAGACGTTCGGCGTCCACGGTCAGACGCTGGCGTTCTACATCCACTGCTCCTGCCACGGGTCGACCTACGACGTCACGAACTCGGCCGCGAACCTGACGGGTCCGGCGGTGCTGCCGCTCCCCCAGGTCGTCCTCGACGAGGACTCGGCCGGCAACCTCTACGCCACGGGGTTGAACGGGCCCCCCGTCAACGGCCACCTCAACTCCCTCCAGGGCGACTACGGGGTCGGCTCGACCAGCCAGCTGAGCCGCGAGTCGCCGGTCATCCTGTGCAGCTTCCCGAGCTAGAGGGGGTGGGGAGTGTCGTTCTCGGGCTGGTACAATCGGACCCTCAACAAGATCTGGGGGTTCGTCGAGGACCGGACCGCGATGAAGCGGTGGGCCCTCCGGCCCCAGCCCGCCTTCACCTTCCGGCCGTCGTACTGGACGGGCGCCTTCGTCGCGGTCGCCCTGGTCTACCAGATCATCTCGGGGGCGCTCCTGCTGCTCTACTACCAGCCGAGCACGAACCCCACGCTGACCGCCTGCGGTCAGGTCGTCGGCTCGTTGTCGAGCTCCCCGGCCGCCTGGTGCTCGACGTACTACATCATCCACTCGGTCCCGATGGGCTCGCTCCTCCTCTCGAGCCACCTCTACGGCGCCTACGCGATGATCTTCCTGATGTTCCTGCACTTCTTCCGCGGCTACTACGTCGGGGTGTACAAGTCCCCACGCGAGTTCTCCTGGATGGTCGGCACCCTCCTGATGGTCGTCACCCTCGGGATGGGCTTCACCGGCTACCTCCTGCCGTACACCCAGCTCGCCTACAACGCGACCAACGTCGGCGTGGTCCTCGCGCTCCGCCTACCGACGTTCGGGCCCTTGCTCGGCCCGTTCGTGCTGGGCGACGGAACGACCCAGGGTCTGTTAAGTCGGATGTTCGACGCGCACGTGATCCTGTTACCGCTCGCGCTCGCGGGCCTCTTCTACGCCCATCTCTCCCTCTTCGAGTCGCACGGGATCGCCCCGCCCGCGACCTCCGACCCGACCCAGCGTCGTCGGTTCACCGACAAGGAGGAGAAGGACCACGTCCCGTTCATCCCGCACATCTTCTTCTACACGCTCAAGTGGGGGCTCCTCTACCTCGGGATCCTCTTCGGGATCGCCGCCCTCTGGCCGTGGAACCTGCCCACCTACGTGGGGAACACCGCGGCGGCGGCGGTCGTGACCGAGCCCGATTGGTACTTCCTCTGGCTGTTCAAGTTCGTCGACTTCCAGGGCGTCACGCCGGTGATCGCCATCGGTGGCTCGACGGCGATCCTGCTGTACATCCTGTTCCTGCCGTTCCTCGACCGCTCGAAGCGGACGCACCCGCGCGACCGCCCGGTGTTCATCTACATCGGGACGTGCCTGCTCGAGTTCTTCATCCTAATGACGGTCTGGGGCGGCGAGACCCCGGGAGTCCAGATCACCTACCCGAGTATCGCGATGACCCTCGGCCCGATCTTCGGGGTGACGGCCCTCGCCGTCGGTCTCTTCCACTGGCGGTACCGGGCCAGCTATCGGCGCCGGCTGGCGGCCCGCCAGATGACCTACGCCGGCTCCTACCCGCGCGGCCGCGTGGCGCCGGGCACCCCCCGCCCGTCCTCGTCCGTCTCGGAGGTGAGCTCCTCTGACTGAAGGGAGTGAGACCTCCGCACCCCAGTGGCGCACCGGCGCGCTCTGGGGGATCCTGTCGATCTTCCTCGTCTTCGGGGCGACCGGCCTCGCGACGATCGTCTACGGAGTGACCGGACTGCTCGCCGGCCAGCCGCTGGACGCGATCGCCCTCGGGGTCGGCGTCCTGGTCGCGCTGCTCTCGTTCCTGTTCATGGCGGGCATCCTCTACCGGGTCGACCGGTACCGGGGGACCACCGGGCGGAGGGTCGAGCTCTTTGAGTAGCCTTGAGATGAGCCCGGAAGAGTTCCACCGCCTGCGCGAGCGCGTCCTCAACCTATACACCGCGACGATCGTCCTGATGCTCCTCGGGATCGGGGTCCTGCTCGTCTACACCGTGGTCCTGGTCGGGCCCCTGACCTCCCCCGGGGCGCAGGAGTCGTTCGGCCTCGCGCTCGCCCTCGGCTTCCTGATGGCCGCGGTCGCGGGCCACCTGGTCGACCGGATGTACCGCGTCTGGCCCCTCGGTCGCCGTATTCATCCGGCACCGCCCGGACCCGTCACGCCGGCGGCGGAGGTCCGGTTCTTCCAGGTGGTGGTCGTCGTCTGCGCCGCCGCCGGGATCGCCTACCTCCTGGGAGCGCTGATCGTCGGATGAGCGGAGGTCGCTAGCATGGACATCGAGACGACCGCGATCGTCGCCGTCCTGATCGCGGCGTTCGCCGGGTTCCTCCTGTGGGCGTTCAGCGCCCACGGACCCTGGCTCGTCTACCAGATCCGAAAGTGGCTGTTCACGACCGACCACCGGAAGATCGGCTTGATGTACATCGCGGTCGGGATCCTATTCTTCTTCATCGGCGGGATCTACGCGACCCTCATCCGCACCGACCTCGGGCTCGTCCAGGGGCTCGGCATGGACCCGCAGACGACCCTCGGGATCACGCCGGACGTCTACTCGACCCTGTTCACGATGCACGGGGTCCTGATGATCTTCATGTTCATCATGCCGACCCTGGCCGGGTTCGGCAACTTCCTCGTGCCGTCGATGATCGGCGCGAAGGAGATGGCGCTCCCCCGGATCAATGCGATCGCCTTCTGGATGCTCCCGCCGGCGGGGGTGATCCTGATCCTCTCGAACGCCTACGCCGGTTGGACCGGCTACGTCCCGCTCTCGCTCGAGACGCTCCCCGGCAACCCGTACGGGCTCGACCTGTGGATCCTGGGGCTGCACATCCTCACGATCTCCTCGATGATGGGGGCCGTCAACTTCCTCGTCACGATCCTCAAGCACCGGGCGCCGGGCGTCCACTACTGGAACATGCCCCTGTTCGTCTGGTCGATCCTGATCAACTCGGTCCTCCTGATCTTCGCCCTCCCCTCGCTCTCGATCGCCCTGACGTTCGTCCTCTCCGACCGGACCTTCGGCACCCACATCCTCGCCTCGGTGAACGGGACCCCGCTCGGCGGCGCGCTGCTCTACCAGAACATCTTCTGGTTCTTCGCGCACCCCGAGGTCTACATCATGGTGCTGCCGGCGTTCGGGGTGATCTCGACCATCTTACCGAAGCTGGCCCGCAAGGACATCTTCGGGTACGGCGCGATGGCGATCTCCCTCGGGGTCTTCGCGGTCCTCTCCTTCGCCGTCTGGGAGCACCACATGTTCGTCACCGGGGTCGACGTGAACATCCAGTTCGTCTTCATGCTCTCCACGATGGCGATCGCGGTCCCCTCCGCGGTCAAGACGTTCAACTGGGTCGCCACGCTCTGGGGCGGGAGGATCTGGATGGCCGTCCCGATGTGGTTCTGTCTTGCGTTCATCACCGGGTTCGTCATCGGCGGGCTGTCGGGCCTCTTCCTCGCGTCGGTGCCGATCGACTACCTCTACCACGGGACGTACTTCGTCGTCGCCCACTTCCACTACATCCTCCTCGGCGGGACGTTGATGGCGATCTTCGCGGGGATCTACTTCTACTACCCGATCCTCGTCAAGCGCTGGTACGACCAGAAGCTCGGGCAGATCCACTTCGCGCTCACCTACGTGGGAGTGAACCTCCTCCTCTTCCCGATGTTCATCCTCGGGGCCGAGGGGATGCCCCGGCGGGTCTACACCTACCTGTGGGCCGGCAACTTCCAGGCGCTCAACTTCCTCTCCACGATGGGCGCCTTCATCCTCGGGATCGGCCAGCTCGTCTTCCTGTTCAACATGGTCTACAGCTACTTCGCCGGGGAGCCGGTGACGGCGGCCGACCCGTGGGGCGAGGAGCTCGCGGTCAAGATGACCGGGCCGGTCTCGACCCCCGCGCCGACCCCGCTCCGCCGCCCGGTGCCGACCGTCTCGTCGACCTCCGAGGTCGAGTAGGGGGCGCGATGCGGGGCCACGACCTGTTCCGGTGCGCCGCGATCTTCGCGGTCGTCCTCTGCTACTCCACGATCCTCCTCGGGGGCAACGTGGTCACGAGCGGGAACGGGCTCGCCTGCCCGGCCTGGCCCTCGTGCTTCGGGAACGGGAACTACCTGCCCGCCTTCCAGGGCGGGGTCATTGCCGAGTGGAGCCATCGGGTCCTCGCGTTCTTCCTGTCGACGTGCGTCCTCGTCCTCGCGGTGCTGGCGGTCGCCTTCGAGCGCCACCGACGCGTCCTGCTGCGCCTCTCCTTCGGCGCGCTCGCGCTCGTCGTGACCGAGGCGCTGCTGGGCGCGCTCGTGGTCGAGAACCAGCTCTCGGGCGAGCTCGTCATCGCCCACCTGGGCATCGCGACCGTCCTCTTCGGCCTCCTGCTGCTGATCGCCGCGCTCTCGAACCTGCGCGAGCTGCCGCGGCGCTGGGTCCGCTGGGCCCAGGAAGCGGCGGAAGGAACCCCCGCCCCGCCCACCCGGAGCGACGTGTCGGAACGCGACCCCGCCCCGCCCGACCCGGCCCGGACCGGCGTCGCCCCCCGGGAAGCCTAAACCGCCCCCGGCGGTCGACTCGCACGGCCCATGGAACCGCCCCCACCCCCTCCCGCCACCGCCCCCGTCCGCGGGGGGAGCGTCCAGGATTGGTTCTCGCTCACCAAGCCCGGGATCACGGCGCTGATCTGCCTCGTGGCCGTCGGGGGGTTCCTGCTCGCCTCGCCGGGTTCGGTCGACCTCCTCCGTCTCGGCCTCGTGGTCGGGACGGGGGCGCTCGCCTCGGGGGGGTCGGCGATGCTGAACCACTACCTCGAGCGCGAGAGCGACCGCCGGATGAAGCGGACCCGGGAGCGCCCGCTCGCGGCCGAACGGATCGGGTCGAGCACCGCCGCCGCCCTGGTCGGCCTCCTGCTCGTCGGTCTCGGGGTCGGCGCGGCGACCTGGCTGCTGAACCCCCTGACCGGGGTGTCGATCCTCCTCGGGGCCGTCACGTACGTGGTCGTCTACACCGCCTGGCTCAAGCCACGCTCGAGCTGGAACATCGTGATCGGTGGGTTCGCGGGGAGCGCCCCTGCGCTCGCCGGGGGCGCGGCGGCCGTCGGCAGCTGGACGCCCGGGGTCCTGGCGCTCGCCCTCCTCGTCTTCCTCTGGACGCCGCCGCACTTCTGGAGCCTCGCCCTCCTCCTGAAGGAGGACTACGCGCGCGCCGGCCTCCCGATGCTTCCCCGGATGGACGACCTTGCCTACTCGGGCCGGGTCGTGGTCGTCTCCGCGGCGCTGCTGGTCCCCGCGGCGGCCCTCGTGGGGTACTGGGGCGCGGTGGTCCTTCCGGTCGCGCTCACCCTGGTCGCGTTGGGGCTGGTGTTCGTCGCCCTGACGGCCCCGCTCTGGACAGAGGTCTCGCGGAGGACCGCCCGTCGGGGTTTCATCTTCTCCGGACCGTACCTGCTCGGGGTGGTGGCGGCGCTCGCGGTCAACGTTCCTCTCGTTCACCTTGGGCTCGCCACCGGATTCTAGCGTCGAGCGGCGTTCGGTGAGCTTATCTCGCCCCCCGAGCCTATCGTAGCCGATGTCAGACTCCGGCCGGGTCGGAGCGTCGGGCGACCGCCTTCAGGACGCGGAAAAAGTGCTGCGCCGCTTCGGGTACTCCCGCGTGGACCCGGCGCGCCGGGAACCTGCCGTCGACCCCTCGTTCTGGGTGCAGGAGGCCGGCGTCCCCCGGCGCACCTTTCCGGTCTACCTTCCCGGCCAGCGGGGCGAGGTCGAGGAACGGATCGACCGGTGGATCGACTGGACGCGCACGGAGCCGAGGAGCCACCGGGCGATCTTCATCGTCCCTAGCGACACCGACGCCGAGGAGGCATGGCGCCGCCTCGCCAAGACCCCCGGCTCGACCATCGACAACGAGGTCTCCATCCTAGTCGTCCCTCCCACCGCGCGGGCCGAGAGCGCCGCGCATTTCGCCTTGAGAGTCCTCGCCCCGAAGGACGTCCTGCGCCTCGGGACCGGGATCGTGGTCGGGCTGTTCCGCCGCGCCCAGGACAGCGAGGGTGCTTCCCCGGTGGACTTCGAGGAGATGCTCGGGATCCTGCGGAACCGCTTCGGGATCGACGTCCACCGCTCGCTCGGGGTCACGTCCGACGAGGACGCGCTGTTCCTGCTCTACCAGCTCGCGCTCCGCGACTCTTATGCGCCGGGCGACCCGGGGTCGAACCTTCACCTGCTCGTGCTCAAACCGACCGGGCCGGCCGCCCGCCTCCCCTGGTTCGCGGCCTGAAGTCGACGAACCGAACCGATAAGAACCGGCCGCCGCGTGCTCCCTCCGATGCCCGAGTCGCGCTCGTCCTTCCGGACGCCGTACACCCCGACGCCGGGGAGCTCGACCACCGCGCCCAGCGTCTCCCCCGAGGAGGGGAAGGCTGACCTGTGGGGGTACTTCTGGCTCGCGCTGCTCAACACCCTGGTCATCGCGGTCGTCGGGATCGCGGCCTGGCTGTACGTTCACCACCAGCTGTAGGCGGGTCCGGACCTGCCGCCCGAGCAACCATTATCTAACACGGCCGGGTCCTCGCGCCGCCGGCGCGGGGCCGTGGGGTAGCTTGGTCCATCCTTCTTGCTTGGGGTGCAAGAGACTCCGATTCAAATTCGGACGGCCCCACCGGCCCCCGGGGGCCCTCGGGATCGTTCGGGGCAGCCTCGCCGCCCGCTAAGTAGATGCTCCGGCTCGCACGCACGTGCCGCGACGCTTCGTCGAGCAACGGCGACGCGACCCGTACTACCGGGCCGCGCAAGAGGAAGGGCTCCGCTCCCGGGCCGCCTACAAGCTCGGCTACCTGGACGACAAGTTCCACGTCCTGCCCCGCGGCGCCCGGGTCCTGGACCTCGGGGCGGCTCCGGGGGGCTGGTCGGTCGTGGCCCGGGCCCGGGTCGGAGCGAGCGGCTCGGTCGTTGCCGTCGACCCCCGCCCGGTCGAGCCGATCGACGGCGTGCAGTATATCCGGGGCCGGGTCGGGGACCCCCGGTTGGCCGAGCGCCTCGGGTTCGAGTCGTTCGACGTGGTCCTTTCCGACATGTCGCCCCGGATCAGCGGGGCCTACGCCACGGACCACGCGCGGTCCGTCGGGCTCGTCCACGACGCGCTGGCGCTCGCTCGAGCGGTGCTCGCCACCGGCGGTGGGTTCGTGGCGAAGGTGTTCGACGGGGACCTGGTCGGCGAGCTGGAAGGCGAGCTCGGTCGCTCGTTCGACCGCGTCCGGCGAACCAAACCGCCGGCCTCGCGCGAGGGTTCGTCGGAGTTGTACCTGATCGCGACGGGGTTCCGTCCCGCGCCCACCCGCGGCCCCGGAGCCGTGCCGGGCCCGCGGCCGGCCCCCGCTAAATAGTTTCGGGATTTACCCCGCATTCGCCCTTTTCGAGGTTTGGTCACTCGTGATCCGGTTCGGACCAGCGGGGATCCCTCTCTCCTGCAAAGGCCGCACGCTGCGCGACGGCATCGCCGACGTCCACCACCTCGGCCTGACCGCGATGGAGGTCCAGTTCATCAAGGTCAATCCCCTCACTCGGCTCGCGCTGGACGAGGAGGTCGGCAAGCTGCCGCGCGAGCTCGTGCAGCAGCTTCCCGTCAGCGTCGGGCCGGCGGACCACCAGGGCGGCTCCCCCCTCCCCGCCGCGTTCACGACGCCGATCAAGCGACGCGACTCGCTCACCACGCTCACGTGGAGTCTAGCCAAGGACCACGCGGACCTCGAGCAGACGAAGGCGCTGGCGCGCGCGCTCGATGTCGACCTCACGCTGCACGCTCCGTACTACGTCGACTTCTTCGGGTCCTCGGATGCACGGGAACAGTCGACGCGGCAGATCCAGTGGGCGGGGGTGCTGGCGCACGGGCTCGGAGGACGCCTGACGGTCACGCACCTCGGCTTCTACGGGGGCGGCCCGCGCGCCGACTCCGTCCAGGAGCTGACGCAGATCGTGACCGACCTGGCGGCGTGGCTGCAGAAGTTCTCCCACGGGTCGGTCCGTCTCGCGATCGAGCCGAGCGGCCACCCGGACGTCTTCGGCTCGCGCGAGGAGGTCCTCGAGCTCTGTCGCCGGGTCAAGGGGACGGTCCCCGTCCTCAACGTGCCGCATCTCGCCGCGCGCGAGCGCACGACGTTCGACACTCCCGAGGCGCTCGAGCCGGTCGTCAAGGAGTTCGTTGCGGCGACCAGCGGTCCCCTGTACCTGCACTTCTCCGGGGTCGAGTTCTACGGGCCGGGGGAGTTCCGACTGACCCCGATCAAGCGCGGCCAGGTGCGGTTCGACCCCCTCGCCGAGCTCTTGGCCGAGCGCGAGTATGACGTGACCGTGATCTCGAGCTCCCCGCTCCTCGAGCACGACGCGATGTACATGAAGCTCCTCTACGAGCGCGCGCTCACCCGGCGCTGGACCCGCCAGCACGCTCCTCCTCCCGCGCCGCGGCCCGTCGCTCCGAAAGCACCGACCGCCCGGCCCGTGGCCGCGGTGAAGGGCCGGCCCGCGCCGAAGGCCCACGGGGGCAAGGCCGGCGGCGCGCGGGCGAAGCCCGCTCCCCCGAAATCGAAACCCGGACGACCGGAGGCACGCCGTCATGGCCGGTCCCACTAACGGCAGCCCGGCGGTCTACCTCCGCGCGCAGCGGTACGTCGCCGACCGCGTCACGGCCGCCCTCGAGGGGATCCACGTCGCCGACGTGGAGCGGACGCTCGAGGTCCTCAACCACGCCCCCCAGATCTTCGTCTACGGAGCGGGCCGGAGCGGGATCATCGGGCGCGCGTTCGCGATGCGCCTCGTCCAGACCGGCTTGCGTGCGTTCGTCATCGGCGAGAGCGTGACCCCGATCGTCAAGAAGGGCGACGCGGTGTTCATCTTCTCGAGCCAAGGCGAGAGCTACTCCAGCATCCAGACCGCGAACATCGTCCGCCGAGAGGGGGCGGACCTGATCGTCCTGACCGCGAAGTGGAACTCGAAGCTCGCGCACGCGGCGACCGTCCTCCTCTCCCTCGACTTTCCCGAGGACTCCGACCGGGCCCGCTACGCCCCGCTCGGCACGCTGTTCGAGGCGGCAAGCCTCCGGCTCACGGACGGGATCATCGCTCAGCTGCTCGCGATGCGGGGCGAGACGGAAGACTCGATGCGCCGACGCCACGCGATCATGGTCTGACGCCTCTCGCTCGGCGGCCCTCCACCGTAATAGCCGAACCCGCGATAGGTCGGCCATGAAGAGCCGAACCCTCGGGGCCAAGGGCCCTCGGGTCTCCGCGATCGGACTCGGCTGCATGGGAATGTCCCAGTCGTACGGCGGCGCGTTCGACCCGGAGGAGTCGCTCGCGACGATCCGTCGCGCCCTCGAGCTGGGGGTCAACTTCCTCGACACCGCCGACGTCTACGGGCCCTACGTCAACGAGGAGCTGGTCGGCCGCGCGATCCAGGGGCGGCGGGACGAGGTGTTCCTCGCCAGCAAGTGCGGGCTCGTCCCGGGAGCAAGCGCGCCGGACCAGCGGAACGGCTCGCCCGAGTACATCCGCACGGCGTGCGACGCGAGCCTGCGTCGACTCGGCGTCTCCACGATCGACCTGTACTACCTCCACCGGGTCGACCCGAAGACGCCGATCGAGGAGAGCGTCGGGGCGATGGCCGCGCTCGTCCGAGCCGGCAAGGTGCGGTTCCTCGGACTCTCCGAGGTCTCCCCCGCCACCCTGCGCCGCGCCCAGGCGGTCCACCCGATCACCGCGGTCCAGAGCGAGTACTCGCTCTGGACCCGGGACCCGGAACAGGGGATCCTGGCCACCTGCCGCGAGCTCGGCGTCGGGTTTGTTCCGTTCAGCCCGCTCGGGCGGGGCTTCCTCTCGGGGAACGTTCGCTCGCTCGACCCGCTCCCGCCCACGGACTTCCGTCGAGGACTCCCCCGGTTCCAGGGCGAGAACCTCGCGCGGAACCTAGAGCTGGTCGACCGCCTGGCGGAAGTCGCCCAACAGAAGGGGTGCACCCCGGCCCAGCTCGCGCTCGGCTGGGTGCTGAGCCGAGGCCCCGACGTCGTCCCGATCCCGGGGACCAAGCGGCGCCGCTACCTCGAGGAGAACGCGGCGGCGGTCGACCTCGTCCTGAGCCCGTCGGACCTCGCGGCCATCGAGAACGCCGTGCCTCCCTCCGAGGTGGCGGGCGCGCGGTACTCCGCCGAGCGGATGGCGACGGTCAACCGGTAGGGACGGGCGCGGAACGCGCCGAGCGAGCCCGGTCCCCGCGCCACCGGCTCCGGTCGCCGGCCAACCTTTAAGGAGAAAGTACGCTCACTCGGGCCGTGCCACGCCGCGAGAAGGGAACCGACGCGACCCTGATCCCGATCCCGACCCGATTCTTCGTGACCAGCGGGAAGGGGATCAACAAGACAAGCGAGCTGAACGCCTTCGACCTCGCGCTCCTGCAGGCGGGGATCGGGGACCAGAACCTCGTCAGCGTCTCCTCCGTACTCCCGATCGGGATCCGCCAGGTCGAGCGGACCCGCATCGACCGGGGAGCGATCACGCACACGGTGCTCTCCCGCTACGGCGGCGGGGAGGGCGAGGTGATCAGCGCCGGCATCGCCTACGGCTTCCGCACCGACGGACAGGGCGGCTACGTCGCCGAAGGCCACCTGCACGGGACCCAGCGCTCCCTGAAGGAGTTCCTGAAGTGGCGGATGGAAGAGATCGCCCACTTCCGGGGGGTCGAGCTCCGCCGGATCCACTACCGGACCGAGGAGCTCTCGATCCCGATGGACCACTACGGCGTCTGCATCGCCGCGTGCGTCTTCCTGCCGTAATCGCGCGCCGCGCGACCGACGGGTGGCTACAGCAGCTTGCGGAAGAGGAGCTTGTCCTCGAGGCTCCCCTCGATCGAGAGCTTCCGTGTCACGAGGGCCTTCATCGGGCCGATCTCCTTCGCGACCAGGCCCTGGAACGTCGCGGTGTCGGTCGTGATCTTCACGTCGGAGGCGGCGGGGGCTCCCGTGCGGAGGTTGGTGAGCCGACCCCCCCGGAGGTCGACCGAGTACGTACCTTCGTCCGTGAGATGGACGGCGATCGTCCGCTCGAGCCCTTGGAGCTCCTCCGTCGTGGCGGGGTTCCGGGCCGCGTGCCGGTTGAACCGGTCGACGAGCGAGGAGAGGGTTTCTTCGACGGTCATCTCACGTACCGGTCGAGGGTGACAGCCGGTGGACCCAGCTTAACCCTTCGCATCGTCGCCCAGGAAGCGCGCAGCCAGGGGGGGTGCTCGGAGTGCGTCGACAGCCACCCCCGCACGAACTCCACGGTCTCGGTGTCGGAGGGGTAGCCGCTGCCGACCGCCTGGCCCAGCTCCCCGGCCAGCCGGGCGATCGCCCGGTCCCGGCGCACCTTCGCCACGATGGAGGCGGCCCCGACCACCGGGTCGTCGCGGTCCGCGTGGTGCCGGGCGATCACCTTGACCGGCAGGGCCGCGTGCTGGGCGACCCGGGCGGCGAACCGCCGTTCGCTCGGGTCGCACGCATCGACCCGTGCCTCCTCCGCGCGGAGCCCGCGGATGAGGTGGCCGAAGGCCGTCGCCTCGAGCTCGTTCAGCTGCCGGTGTCGGACGGCCCGGTCCACCGCCACCGGCGGGAGGGCGACCGAGCGCATCTCGCCGACCGCACGCAGGCGTGCGTAGGCGGCCTCCCGGGCGCTCGGCGACAGCTCCTTGGAGTCGCGGGCACCGGCCTCCCGGAGGTCGGCGATGCGGCGCAAGTCGACCGCGAACGCGCCGACGACCAGCGGTCCAAGGAAGCTTCCTCGGCCCGCCTCGTCCACGCCGACGATCCGGGTCCGTTCCGTGAGAATCCCCGGCCCCGGCGAGGGCGGTGGAGAAATTAAGGGCCGCCCGAACGTGGGGGAGCCATGAAACCGTCCGGTCTATCGGTCCCCATCCCGACCCTCTTCGCCGACGATGGGGCGCTCGACACGGGAAAGAACGCAAAGTTCGCCCGCACGCTCTCGGAGGCGAAGGTCGACCACCTCTTCGCCCTCGGCTCCTTGGGCGAGTTCCCGCTGGTCGACGACCCCGAGCGCGCGCGCCTCCTGGAGAACGTCATCGAGAGCGCCATTGGACCGACCGACGTGTGGGTCGGATGCGGCGCCCCGTCGACCCGCCGTGCGGTCGCTTACGCCGAGGAGGCGGAGGGACTGGGCGCGGGGGCCGTCGTGGCCGTTCCCCCGTACTACCTCCATCCGACCCTTCCCGCGATCGAGCGATACTACCGCGCGATCCGGGCGGCGGTCTCCGTGCCGGTGCTGGCCTACAACATCCCCTCCCTCGTCGGCTACGCCCTCCCGCCGGCGCTCGTGCACCGACTGGGACAGGAGGGAGTCGTCGCGGGCGTGAAGGACACGGCCGGCAGCATCGACAGTGTCGCGGGGTTCCTCTCGGGGGCGCCGACCGACTTTGCCGTGATGCCCGGGGACGACGCCCTCGTCGCCGAGGCGATCCGTCGAGGCGCCTCGGGCGGAGTGATGGGGATGGCGAACCTCGTGCCCCGCCTGTGTGTCGAGCTCGTTCGGGCGGCGAGGGCCGGGGAGACCGAGCGGGCCACCGAGTGCCAGACGCTCGTCAACGAGCTGGTCGCGGTCTCGCACGCCGCTCCGTTCCCTTCCGTGGACAAGTTCCTCGCGGCCGAGCTCTGGGGCGCCGACGTGGGCTACCGGTCTCCCTACGACCCGTTGTCGCCCGAGGAGGCCGACGCCGTGCGCACCCGGCTCGAACCGCTGAAACCGCGACTCGCCCCGTTCCTGAGGAAGTGACCGTGCGAGCCGTCTGCGTACGACCCCCGACCCCCGGCGCCACGCTCGAGGACGTCCCCGCCCCACCCCTGACCGATGGGGGCGTTCTCGTGGACGTGCTCGAATGCGGGGTGTGCGGGACCGACCGCGACATCGTGGGGGGCCGCTACGGGAGCGGTCCTTCCGGTGCCCCGTACCTGATCCTGGGTCACGAGAATCTGGGCGTCGTCCGCTCGCTCGCTCCGGGGGTCACCGGCTTCTCGCCGGGCGACCTGGTGGTCGCGACCGTCCGGCGGGGGTGCGGCAAGGACCGCTTCTGCCGGGCCAACAAGTCCGACGAGTGCGAGACCGGCGAGTTCACCGAACGCGGGATCGGCGGGGCCCACGGGTTCATGGCCGACCAGTACGTCGAGGTCCCCGAGTACCTCGTCCGGGTCCCGGCCTCCCTGCGCGGCGTCGCGGTGCTGCTCGAGCCTCTGTCGGTCGTCGAGAAGGCCGCGTTCATGGGCCAGCGGGTCCTCGACCGGCGGGGCAACACGCCCGGCGACCCGCCGAGCGGCCCACCGGCGGCTCTGGTCGCCGGCACCGGCGCGGTGGGGATGCTCGCGGCCTTCCTCCTCCGGGTCCGGGGCTACGAGGTGACCGCGATCGACCGGCGCGGCGCCGGGACGCCCGCGGCGGCCCTGCTCGCTCGGATCGGCGCGACCCACCGCTCGGTCCTGGACGGGCTAGGGTCCCTCGCCGGCCAGCGGTTCGAGCTCGTGATCGAGGCGACCGGCTCCACCAGCCTCGACTTCGGTCTGGTCGACCTGCTCCACCGTAACGGGGTGCTCGTCCTGACGGGGATCCCGGACGCGAGCGAGCCGCCCACGTCGGTCGAGGCGGGCCGGCTCCTCCGGAACGTCGTCCTCGAGAACCAGGCGGTCATCGGCTCGGTGAACGCGAACCGGACCTACTTCGAGGCGGGGCTAAGGGACATGGCGATGTTCGAGGAGAAGTGGCCGGGGGCGATCGCGGCGGTGATCACCGCACGACGACCGCTCTCCGAGTTCCTGGAGGCGATCACCGAGCGCGTCTCCGGCTCGATGAAGACGGTCCTCACCCTCGGACCGTCCGGCCCCGCCGGCGCCTGAGAAACGTCTTATAGGATACCCCGGTCCGACCGACCTCCTCGGGGGACCCATGGGAATCTGGCAGGGTCGGTCGCGTCGCAAGCGGACGGGCGGACGCCTCCGACCGATCCGCAAGAAGCGCCGGCACGAGATCGCGCGCGAGCTCCAGACCGCGGTCCTCGGGCCCGGGACTTCCAAGAAGTACCGCGTCCGGGGCGGCAACCGCAAGATGCGGATCCTCACCTCCAACTCGATCAACGTCTACGACCCGGCGACGAAGACCACGAAGGCCGCGAAGGTCGTCACCGTCCGCGAGAACCCGGCGAACCCGAACTACGTTCAGCGGAACATCATCACGAAGGGGGCCATCCTCGAGACCGACCTCGGCCTCGTTCGCGTCCGATCTCGCCCGGGCCAGGACGGGGTCCTGAACGGGGTCCGGCTCCCCGCCCCGTCGGCGTGAGCCGGAGATCGGGCCGATGCCCGACCATTTCTACGTGTACCCGTCGTACCTCAGCCGGGGACGTTCCCGGGAGGAGGGCCGACGCGTCCCGGTCGACCTCACGGTCCCGGACCTCACCGCGGAAGAGGTACTGGCGGCCGCCCAGCACCTCGGGTACAAGGCGACGCTCGAAGCGGACAAGCAGTACCCCCGGGCCGCGGCGCTCTTCCTCGGCCGGATCAAGGTGACGAAGCGCGGGACCACGACCAAGACCGCCTTCCTTCGCGCGCTCGCGACCGAGCTGCACCGCCGGCGCGCCGCGGGGGGCAAGAAGTAGATGGAGGAACCGGGGACCGTCTACTTCACCGGCACCGCCGGGGCCGGAAAGACGACGTTCGTCCGCGCGTTCGCGGAGTGGATGCGCGCTTCCGGCTACGACGCCACGGTCGTCAACCTGGACCCCGGGCTCGAGGACTCCTCGTTCGAACCGGACGTGGACGTGCGGGAGTGGGTCCGCCTCGCGGACATCCAGGACGAGTACGGTCTGGGGCCCAACGGGGCCCAGGTGGCGGCGGCCGACATGATCGCGCTCAAGATCTTCGACATCAAGCAGGCGGTCACGGAGCTGAAGACCGACTACGTCCTCGTCGACACCCCGGGCCAGATCGAGCTGTTCGCGTTCCGGGAGGCCTCCAAGGCGATCGTCGATGCCCTCAGCGGAGACCGCTCGACGATCGCCTTCCTGTTCGACCCGGCGCTCGCTCGCCACCCGGGCGGGTTCATCTCCCTCGCCATGCTGAGCGCCACCGTCGAGTTCCGCTTCCGCCTCCCGATGGTGAACCTGCTGGCGAAGTCGGACGTCCTCACCCCGGCCCAGCTCGAGGAGATCACCGGATGGTCGGAGGACCGGGAGAGCCTGTACGCGGCCGTCACCCGGGACAGCCCGACCCCGGACGTCCAGCTCTCGACCGAGCTGTTCCGGGCGATCGAGAGCATGGGGCCGCTGTTGGGCCTGGTCGCCACGTCGGCGAAGGAAGGCACGGGCCTGGACGCCTTCTACCAGTCCTGCCAGCGAGTGTTCGGCGGCGGCGAGGACCTCGAGCCCTCCCACGCCCCGTCGAACGAGTAGGGCCCTAGCCCTCCGTGAAGAAGAGGCCCATGCCGCTGGAGGCAGCCTCCTCCTCGTCCTTGAACCGCTGGTGGAGGGCCGCGCCCTCCGTCGCGGGGAGCTTCTCGCCGACCGCGGCGATGAGCGACTCGGCTCGCTGCACGCCGTCCGCCGACCCCTCGATGAGTACGTACAGCCGGTCCGACGGGCCACCCATCGCGGCCGCGTCCCGGACCTTCTGGCTCTGGCGCGAGACCACGTCGTCCTTGAGGACCGCCTCGAGCTCGGAGCGTTTCGAGGACGGGACGGAGTAGATCGTCCACGGCATACGGCCGCGGCACCGAGCGCATCTATTTGGGGGTTGTCGGCGCCGGGGCGCAAAGGGCCTTACCCAGTGGCCGGCTCGTAGAGGGGATGTACGCTCGGACGACCGAGGCCCCGGTGCTGCTCCTCGGCGCCGCGCACGTGGTCGACCTCGAGCGGGCCCTGAGGACGGTGCTCGGGGGCCGGGTCCTGGACGGGGTGGCGGTGGAGCTGGACCCGGAGCGGGCCGCCGGCCTCCTCCACCCGCCGCCCGGCGGTCGGAAGCCCGCGTCGGGTCTCCCGTTCGTCACGCGCCTGTGGGGGGTGCTCCAGCGACGCCTGGGCGCCGACATCGGCTCGGGCGAGGCCGGCGCCGAGATGAAGGTCGCCGCGATGGTCGCCCAGGAGCGCCAGCTGCCCCTCTTCCTGATCGACGACCCTCTCCGGTTCACCGTGCTGCGGCTGATCCAGTCGATGCCGTTCAAGGAGCGGGTCCAGCTGCTCGTGGGTGCGGTCGTCGCGCTGTTCGTCCCGAGCCGCTTCGTGCAGCGGGAGGTCGACCGGTACGCCGCCGCCCCCGAGGAGTACACGAGCGCGCTGCGCCAGGCGAGCCCGACCATGGCCCGCGTGCTGCTGGACGAGAGGAACGAGCACATGGCGGACCGCCTGACCCAGCTGCGGGTCCAGGGGTACGGCCGGATCGCGGCCGTGGTGGGGGATGCGCACCTTCCCGGGCTCGCCGCCGCGCTCGGACGGCGGGGGGTCGCCGTCGAGTCGATCCCGTTCTCTCGCCTGCGCGAGGTTACAGGACCGTCGACGCGCCCGACGTGACGTCGGCGACGGCCTTCTCGAACGCCGCCCCCAGGGCGGTGACGATCGGTGAGGTGTGCTCGTCGACGTGCCCCGCGTCGCTGAGCTCGCTCACCGCGGGAACGATCGGCAGCCGGCCGAGGACGGGGATGCCGTACTCTTCCGCGATCTTCGCCACCCGTCCCGGCCCGAAGAGGTCGATCTGCTGGCCGCAGTGCGGACACGTGACCCAGGACATGTTCTCCACGAGCCCGAGCAGGGGAACGTGGAGCTCCCGGGCCATGTTCATCGCCTTCTTGACGATCAGCGCGGCGAGGTCCTGCGGGGTCAGCACGAACAGCATCCCGTCGATCGGGATGGTCTGGAAGACCGTCAGCGGCACGTCGCTGGTCCCCGGCGGCATATCGATGAGGAGGTAGTCCAGCGTTCCCCAGTGCACGCTCCCGAAGAACTGCGTGATCAGCCGCGTGACGAGCGGCCCCCTCCAGATGACGGGCGTCTGCTCGTCCTCCACCATGAACTGGGAGGAGACGACGGAGATCCCGGCGCGCGACTTTGCCGGCTCGATCCCCTCGCCGCGGTCGACGAGCGGCCCGGGGAGCCCGAGCAGCTTCGGGATCGAGGGGCCCGTGATGTCGGCGTCCAGGATCCCCACCGAACGCCCCTGGCGCACGAGCTCGGCCGCGAGGAGGGCCGTCACCGTGGACTTCCCGACCCCGCCCTTGCCGCTGCCGACGGCGACCACGTGTCGGATCCCCCCCTTGTCCATCCGTTGGAGCACGCTTCCGGGCGGGCCACGACGCGGTCCCGCCTGGGGAGGGGAAGAGACGGGTCGACCGCCGGGAGCCGGGGGTTCGGACGTCATGGGCCGTCCACGCGGAGGGGTCTATATTATGGGCGTGGCACCGGTCGGCCCTCCGTCACGGGGCAGGACGGATGACTCTGGGAAGGTCCACGGAGTTGGACGAGCTGTTCGCCCCGCGTTCGGTGGCCGTCATCGGCGCCTCGAACCGACCGGCGAGCGTCGGGACGACCCTCTTCCGGAACATCGTGCAGGCCGGCTTCAAGGGCGTTGTCTATCCGGTGAACCCGACCTGGCCGAGCGTCTCGGGCGTCCACTGCTACCCCGACGTCGCCTCCCTTCCCGACGTGCCGGACCTTGCGGTGGTGATCGTTCCCGCCGCCCTGGTCCCCGAGGTGGTCGAAGAGGTCGGTCGCGCGGGGACCCGCGGGGTCATCGTGATCTCCTCGGGATTCCGCGAGGTCGGCGGCGCGGGGATCGCGCTCGAGGAGCAGCTCGTCCGGATCGTCACCAAGTACCGGATGTCCCTCGTCGGGCCGAACTGCTTCGGTATCCTGAACACGGACCCCGCCGTGAGCCTCAACTCCACGTTCAGTTCGAGCCTCCCCCCGCGGGGCAACATCGCCTTCGTCTCGCAGAGCGGAGCTCTCGGCGCGGGGATTATCCAGTACGGGATCGCCGAGCGGATCGGCTTCTCCCGCTTCGTTTCGGTCGGCAACCGGGCGGGCGTGGACGAGAACGACCTGCTGCGCTCCCTCGCCCAGGACCCGGCGACCCGGGTGATCCTGCTCTACGTCGAGAGCCTGGCGGACGGGCGACGGTTCCTTCAGGCCGCCCGGGACGTCACCGAGGAGAAGCCGGTCCTGGTCATCAAGAGCGGACGGACGCCGGAGGGCGAGCGGGCCGTGCGCAGCCACACCGGCTCCCTCGCCCAATCCGGGCGGGACCAGCTCTACGACTCCCTGTTCGCCCAGGCGGGCGTGATCCGCGCCGAGACCATCGGCGACCTGTTCCGCACCGCGAAGGTCTTCTCCTCGGGTCTCCAGCTGCACGGGCCTCGTCTCGCGATCCTCACGAACTCGGGCGGACCCGGGATCGTCGCCGCCGACGCGGCTTCCCGACATGGACTCCAGCTCTCGAGCATCACCGAGCACGAGCGCACGGGCTTCGCCCGGATCCTCTCGCCCTCCGCCTCGCTCGGCAACCCGATCGACATGACCGCGGACACGAGCCTGAGCCAGGTGCGCACGGTGATGCGCACCTTGCTCCGCTCCCCTCGCGTGGACGGCACCCTCGTGATCATGACCCCCGCCGCCGCCTTCACCAGCGAGGCAGCCGCGCGCGCGATCCTGGAGGGACGAGGCGAGAGCCCGAAGGCCGTCGCCGCCTGCCTCTTCGGAGTGACGGACGTCTCGGACGCGGTCCGTCTGCTCGAGGAGCGGGGGGTCCCGACGTTCACGTTCCCGGAGGAGGCCGTCCAGGGACTCGGGAGCCTCGCGCAGTACCAGGCCTGGAGGACCCGTCCCCGGACCGAAGTGCGCCACTTTCCGGTCGACCGCAGCGCGGTACGCGCGGTCCTGGCCGAGAGCCAGCGGGCGGGGCTAACCGTGCTGTCGGCGCCGGACGCGCGCGAGATCCTTGCGGCCTACGGGTTCCGATTCCCGGACGTCCGGACCGCCCGGAGTGAGGAGGAAGCCCTCCGTGCCGCCGAGGAGGTCGGCTTCCCACTGGTCCTGAAGGTCAGCTCTCCCGACATCTCCCACAAGACCGAGGTCGGGGGAGTCCTGCTGAACATCCGGGACCGCAACGAACTAAGGGAGGCGCTGCACCGGATGACGGCCACGGTCCACCAGCGCGCACCGAAGGCCCGCATCGAGGGCTTCGAGGTCGAATCCCAGATTCAGGGTGGGAAGGAGGTACTGATCGGCCTTCAGAGGGACCCCGGGTTCGGACCGGTGATCGCCTTCGGGCTGGGCGGGGTCTACGTCGAGGTCCTGCAGGACGTCACGTTCCGGCTGGCGCCCGTTCGGACGCTCTCCGCCCGCCACATGATCGAGTCCGTGAAGGCGTTCCCGCTCCTGCAGGGGGTGCGTGGCGAGCCGCCGAGTGACCTCGACGCCCTGGCCGAGGCGATCGAGCGGGTCTCCCAGCTGTCCGTCGACCTTCCCGAGATCGCCGAGCTGGACATCAACCCGCTCCTCGTCCGCCCGAAGGGCCAGGGTGTCGTCGCGGTCGACGCGCGCGTCGTGCTCGGACCTCCTTCCACACCGGAACGGACCGCTTCAGCTCGTCGATCAGGAACTCGGCCGCCGCGAACGCCGCGCGGCGGTGGGAGCACGCGGCGCCGACGATAACCGCCGGCTCGCCGACCCGCACCCGTCCCACCCGGTGCCAGGCGACGGTGCGCACTGCCCCGAATCGTCGCTTCGCGTCGACCTCCAGTTGGGTGAGCGCGCGGAGCGCCGGCGCCCGGTGACTCTCGTACTCGAGCGCGACCACGGCACCCTCCCGGGTCCGGTCCGGTCGCACGCGGCCGACGAAGACGACCACGCCGCCGAGGGTCGGTCCCTCGAGCTCGCGGAGCGCGGCCGCCGGCGATAGGGGACGACGGGTCAAGCGGACCGACACGGCTAGCCTCCTCCGTACGGCGGGTGGACCGCGAGCTCGTCCCCCGGCCGGACCCGCTCGGAGCTGCGGCGCAGCGGGACCCCATTTCGAAACACCCGGCTGGTCCGGAGCACCGGGCCCAGCCCCGGAAACCGGGCCGCCAGCTCCCGAAGGAGCTCGCTCGCGGGGACACCGCCCGCCGGGACGGTCCGGTCGATCCGGGCCTGCCCGACCGCGGTCCGCGCGGTCGCGAAGAGCAGCACCCGCGCCGGAGGCCCTCGGCGCTCCTGGTCCCGTGACGTCGGAGATCCCCTCGGGTTCCCCAGCCCGCAAACCGATTAATACGCACGCCCCCTCGAAGAGTTCCATGTCCGAGCTCACCGTTCTCATCGGAGGTCAGGCCGGGGACGGCATCGCCTCGGTCGGCGAGACGGTCGCCCGGACCTTCTCCCGGCTCGGTCTCCACGTCTTCGGGATGAACGCCTACCAGTCGGTCATCCGTGGGGGCCACGTCTATTATCGGGCCCGGACCTCGACCGAGCGGCCGTACTCCCAGGGGGACGGGATCGACATCCTCTACGCGCTGGACCGGCAGACCGTGGACGTTCACGCTCCCGGGATCCGCCCGGGCGGCTACGTCGTCTTCGACGCCGAGAAGTTCCCGGTGGCCGCGAACGAGCTACCGGCCGGCGTCACCCCGCTCGCGGTCCCGACGCTCGAGATCGCGCGCAAGTACACGAGCCAGTCGATCCTGCAGAACGCGGGAGGGGTCGGCGCCGTCGCCTTCCTGGCCGGTGTCCCGCTGGACCTCCTGCACCAGGTCCTTTCCGACTCCTTCGGCAAGAAGAAGGGGGAGATCGTCGACTGGAACCTGGGGGCGAGCTCGGCCGGCTACCAGTTCGCGGAGGCCCACGCGAAGCCCCACCCCTCGGCGGTCCACCAAGCCGGCCCCCCCAAACTTCTGATGACCGGCAACCAGGCGATCGCCCTCGGCGCGGCCGCGGCCGGGCTCAAGTTCCTCGCCCAGTACCCGATGACCCCCGCGTCGTCCATCATGCACTGGCTGGCCGAGCACTCGCACTCGCTCGGCATCGTCGTCAAGCAGGCCGAGGACGAGCTCGCGTCGATCAACATGGCGATCGGCGCCTCCTTCGGGGGCGTGCGGTCGATGACCGCCACCAGCGGGGGCGGTTTCTCGCTGATGGTGGAGGCGCTCGGCATGGCCGGGATGACCGAGACGCCGGTCGTGGTCGTCGACTCCCAGCGAGCGGGGCCCTCGACCGGCCTTCCGACGAAGACGGAGCAAGGCGACCTGAACCTCATGCTCGGGGCCGGCCAGGGGGAGTTCCCCCGGGCGATCCTCGCCGCCACCCACCCGAGCGATGCCTACCCTCTGATGATCCGTGCCTTCCAGCTGGCCGAGAAGTGGCAGACCCCCGTGCTGGTCGCGAGCGACCTCCACCTCTCGGAGAACCACGCGACGGTCGACCGCAGCGAGGTCCCGTTCGATTTCGACCCCGAGCCGCTGATCACGGTGGAGCCGAACGGGCACGACTACAAGCGCTACCAGTACACGGAGAGCGGGGTCTCCCCGCGCGCGGTCCCGGGGCAGGCGGGCCTCCAGTTCATCGCCGGCTCGGACGAGCACGACGAGAAGGGCCATCTCGTCTCCGACGTCAAGAGCGGGATCCCGCACTGGGTCGCGGAGCGGACGCGCATGATGGACAAGCGCATGCACAAGCTCGAGGGGCTCCGGCACGATGCCCCGCCCCCGGTCCTGGAAGGCCCCCCGGACGCACCCCTGACGTTCGTCGCCTGGGGGTCGACGGTCGGGGCGATCCGCGACGCCATGCGCGTGCTGGCGGCCCAGGGACACCCGACCAACCTTCTCCACTTCCCGACGGTCTTCCCGGTGGACGTGGAGGCGGTCCGAGCGGCGGTCGGCCGCGCTCGGCGCACCCTGCTGGTCGAGGCGAACTACACCGGCCAGCTCGGGCGACTGTTGCGGGCGGAGGCCGGGGTCGAGTTCCCGGAACGCCTCCTTAAGTACGACGGCGAGCCGTTCTCCCCCCACGAGGTCGTCGCCCGGGCGCTCGAGGTGCTGAACCATGGCGGAAAGTAGCGCGACCCCCACCCCGACCCCGAGCGGTCCGGCCCTGCCGCTCATCGGAAAGTCGGACACGAAGCCGACGTGGTGCCCGGGGTGCGGGGACTTCGGGGTCGTCGCCGCGGTGGAGATGGCGGTCAAACGCCTGCAGATTCCCAGCCAGAATGTCGTGATCGTCTCGGGGATCGGCTGCTCGTCCAACCTCCCCCACTTCCTCAACTCCTACGGGTTCCACGCGATCCATGGCCGGGCGGTGCCCGTCGCGGAGGGGATCCGCTGGGCGAACCATGGGCTCACCGTGATCGGAACCGGAGGCGACGGAGACGGGTTCGGGATCGGGGTGGGTCACTTCATCCACGCGATGCGGCGGAACGTCGACCTGACGTACGTCACGATGGACAACCAGATCTACGGGCTCACGACCGGTCAGGCGAGCCCGACGTCTCGGATGGGTCAGAAGACCAAGTCGACCCCGACCGGCGTCATCGAGGAACCTATCGACCCGATCTCGCTCGCGCTCGCGAGCGGGGCGACGTACGTCGCCCGCGGGTTCTCGGGGGACGTCAAGCAGCTCGCGGACCTCATCGCGGGGGGCATCCAGCACAAGGGGTTCGCGTTCGTGGACGTCTTCAGCCCGTGCGTGACGTACAACAAGATCAACACGTTCGACTTCTTCCGGCAGCGGGTCTACAAGCTCGAGAGCGCGGGCCACGACCCGACGAACCTCGTGGACGCGTTCGCGCGCTCGGTCGAGTGGGGGGACAAGATCCCGATCGGCCTGTTCTACCGGACGGAGAAGCCGACCTACGAGGACCTCGAGGAGGTCCTGGCCGCCGGACCGCTCCTTCACCAGAGGGTCGGCCTCAAGGGGCGCGAATCGCTCCTGGACGAGTTCGTCTGACCCCGCGCTCAGGACAGTTCGTCGCCGAACACGTACGCCGCGCCCTGGTGGAACAGGACCGGGAAGTCGGCCGAGTCGTTCAGCAGCGGGCCCGGCCGGAACGGTGGCCAGAGGGTGGTGCTGTTGCCCGTGACCGCGATGTACCCGACGTCGAGGGAGCGGAGGGCGGCGGACCCCGCGCCGTCGAGCGTGTCGTTCGTCAGTTCCCGCACGACCAGGGTGTACGACGCGTTCACCCCGGGCCACCCCGGGACCATCGGGTAGAGGATCGCCACGTTCGGGTCGTAGGCCGGGACGAACTCGGCGGCGCTCCCCGGCGCGACCAGGAGACGGGCCCCCGGGGGCAGGTGACCTCCCAGGTAGGAGAGCAGGGCGAAGTCCTCCGCCGTCACGTTCCCGAAGTCCGTGTAGAGCGTCGTCACCGAGGAGGCGAGCTGCGCCGGCGTGAGGGCGACCCCGGGCAGCACGATGAGCAGCGCGACCGCGAGCGGCACCAGGGCCGCCGTGCGCGCCCGACCGCGACGGGTCGGGCGGCTCGGGGAGGGGGGGGCCGGTGGAGCGGCGGTCGGGGTCGCCCGGCTCAACGAGGCGAGCCACTCGAGGGCGAGGACCAGCGGGAGCGCCGCGACGAACCCGTACCACGCGAAGAGCCAGATCGAGAGTTCGGCGGCGCTCGTGAGGTTCGTCAGGTCGAGCGCGGGTCCCCATCCGGTGGAGGCCGCGAGCTCGACGCCGAGCAGTGCGAGCACGACGACGAAGGACGAGAGGAAGAACGTCCGGAATCCCCCGAGGTACCTCGCGAGGGGCCCGCGGTGGACCAGCACCACGAGGGCCGCGCCGACGGTCAGCAGGATCGCCAGCTCGAGCCGCAGCGCCGGGACCGGGGAGAGCCAGACGTCGGTCGGCCGGAACAGGTACGGGTCGACGAGGCCGACGAACTGGGAGGAGGTGATCCCCCCGTGAATCCCCGTGGGAGCGGCCCCGCTCCCGGGGACGAATCCGGGGCTGTGCACACCGTGAGCGAGAACGTACCAGGTCGGTGTGAGGATGGCGAGCGCGATCGCGAGCGCGGCCGCCCATCGGCCCACCCAGCGGAGGCCCGCCCCCGCCAGCCGGGGGGAGGCGAGGAGACCGGCGAGGAGCATCGACGGCAGAAGCCACTCCGCACCCACCGGGTTCATCGCGGCGGAGTACCCCACGAGAACCCCGAAGCCGAGCGCGTCAGCGACCGTGGGCAGCGATCGGACCCACCCGGCGGCCTGCGCGGTGAGCAGGAGGACCAGCGGGAACGCCATCACGAAGTCGTTGCTGCCCCCGACGAGGACCCGCGTCCAGCTGGCGATGAACGCGAGCGTGAGGGCGAACGCCGCCCCCGCCCGAGCACTCCCCAGGAGGCGGCGTCCGAGAACGTACCCTCCCAGGGGGGCGAGCGCGAAGAACAGCGGCGTCACGAGCAGGCTGGTCCGGGCCGCGGGGAGCCCGAGGAAGAGCTGGGCGGCGCCGAGCCACACGGTCGCCCCCTGGGGGTAGAGGATCCCGACGTTCGCATACGGCAGGAAGGAGAGGGGGATCTGGTGCGCCGTGAGCAGGCGCGCGGTGTAGAGGGTCAACAAGCTGGAGTCGTAGGTATTCCCGGTACCGACCGGCACGGCGAGCGCCACCTCGAACGCCAGGAGTCCGAGGGCCGACAGCAGGGTGAGCAGGGGCCAGGGCCTCCCGAGCGGGCGCAGAAGGGCAACGGGGTCTTGCCCCAACCCCCGTCGCCGCCGAACGACCGCACGGGCCAGGACCGCACCGGCCGCGACCCCCACCAGACCGGCGAGGGGCGCCGCACCGAACATGGCCAACGGGAGTGCGGCGAGGAGGTAGAAGACGGCCCCCCCCAGGAAGAAGTCGAGCAGGACCCGCTCGAGCGCCTCGAGGCTCTTCCAGGAGTCGACCCAGCGCGCGAGCAGGACGCGGCCCGCCTCGCCCACGACGACCACGGCCGCCGCGAACAGCAGCAGGTACACCAGGAGCTCTGGAGCCGACGGGCCGGGGGGCATGTCCGGGGGACGAGCCGTCTCCTCCTACAAGACCGTGCGTGCGGAACGGTGGCTTTTTACCGTCAGAGCCACCCTCGGCGGGTGGGCGAATGGCGTGGATGACTCTTCAACCCGGGTCCGCGACGGGCTGACGAGCGTCACGCGGGGAACCCTCTTCCTCCTCGTCGCCACCTTCCTCTTCGTCGCGCTCAGCTTCGTCTCGCGGGTCATCATCGTACGCAACATCTCGACGGCGGAGTGGGACGACTTCTCCTGGGGTCTCACCCTCGCCGGCCTGCTCTCCGCCTTCGGGACGCTCGGTCTCCCGAGCGCGATCGCCCGCAGCATCCCGTTCGCGCACTCGCAGGAGGAACGACGGGCGATGGTCCGGGGCACCCTCCTGGTCGGGGTCGGGATGGGCACCCTGGTCGGAGCGGTGATGTGGTCCATCGGGCCGTACGTCGGCGCCCGGCTCGGCAACAGCGACATCGGCCTCGGGCTCCAGTTCTTCTCGGTCGCGGTCGGGACCTCGATCGTCTCGAACCTGATCGCCGCGGTCTTCCAGGGCTACGAGGACGTCACGCCGAACGCCCTGTTCGCGCAGATCCTCAACCCCCTGCTCTTCGTCGTCTTCCTCGGGGTCGCCTTCCTTCCGTCGCCCGGGCTGTCGTTCGTCGAGGCGCTCGTCGCCTACGCGGCGGCCTGCAGTGCGACCCTCGCCCTGGTCGCCGTGTACGCCTGGAGGCGCCTGCCTCGCCACCTCCCGGCGGGGCCCCGGGCCGCGGGGGCGTTCCCGAAGCTCCTCCGGTTCGCGGTACCCCTCTTCGTCGCTGGGATCCTCGGGAGTCTCACCGGGACCGGGGACACGCTGATCCTGGGGGCGTACCACCTGCCCGCGGTCGGTGCCTACACGGCCTCCCTGACGCTGGCGCGCCTCTTGCAGGTCGGGATTGGGGCCGCGGCCTACATCTTCCTGCCGGTTTCGACCAAGTTCTTCCGTCTCGGGGAGACCCGCTCGGTCGCGATGATCTACACGACCGTGACGAAGTGGATGCTCCTGTTCTCCCTCCCGCTCTTCCTCGTCTTCTTCTTCCTCCCGAGCGGCTCGCTGGGGTTCGTCTTCGGGGCCCGGTACACCGCCGTGATCGCCCCGCTCCAGATCATCGTGCTGGGAGCGTTCGTCAGCACGGTGTTCGGTCCGGGGTCATCGGCCCAGGTCGCGTTTGGCCAGACCAGCTTCGTCGCCTTCAACTCGTTCGCGGCCGCGGTGGGAGATGTCGGCCTCTCCTTGTGGCTGGTCCCCACCTACGGGGCGGTCGGGGCCGCCATCGCGTGGGCCTCGGCGACCGTCATCTCCTCCGGCCTGGCGGTGCTCGAGCTGGGAATCCTCGCCGGAGTGCATCCGTTCCAGTCCCACGCCCTCATCCCCCTGGCGGTTACGGGGGTCCCCGTGGCGGTGGTGCTCGGCCTGCTGCACCCCGCGTTGCCTCTGTGGGCCCTGCCGGCCCTCACGCTCGGGCTTGCCGCCCTATTCGTGGTAGTCATCATCGCGACCCGAAGCATCGACCGGGGCGACGAGCTGTTCCTTCAGGCCGTGGAGGGATTGCTCGGACGACCGATCCCCCTCGTCCGTCGGCTCGGTCGGGGGGCCCTCCGTCGTCGGCCCCTCCCCTGAGTCGCCGGCGGGTGCGGACGAGCCTCCGGGGGAGCGAACGTGCTCGACCAGGAGGAGCAGGACCCCGCCGGCGAGCAGGCAGAAGACGTACTCCGCGAGCGTGTTCGCTAGGTCGACCGCGTTCGCGGCGTCCGCGACGGCCGCGACCACCAGCAGCACCAGGGCCGCACCGATCGGATATCGCGCGTCGAGCCGGACCATCGCCGAGTACACGAGGTAGACCGCGAACAGACCGAGGAAGAGATCGAGGTACGGAAAGGCCACGGCCCCTCGAGCGCCCTCCCCCTTCAAAATGGCTCGGGCAGCGTCATGGCGGCGCCGGCACGGGACCGAGCGGCCGTCGTGGGCGAGTTATTCGCCCGTCGGCGCCTCTAGTCAGGGTTACATAGGGCCAGCCCCATGGAGCTCATAGATTCCCGCAGCTCGACCATGCCGACCTCAACCTGGAAGCAGCGTCTGATCCCCCTCGGACTGGGGGTCGCCATGCTCGGCACCCTGGTGGCGGCCGCTCTCTCCCCGAACGTCGGGCTGGTCCAGGCCCAGGCCACGTCCCAGTACGGCACCCCGGCGGGTACGAGCTCTCCGTTCCCGTGGTGGATCGTCGGAGTGATCATCGCCATCGTCGCCGCCCTGATCCTCGCCTACCTCATCGTCGGTCGCCGCCGCCGCCCGCCCCAGGGGCGCGCACCTCGCGGCGGGCCGGCAGTGCCCCCCTCGGGCGCCGCGACCGGCGCTCCGGTCCCTCCGGGCCCGTCCCACCCCTACATCGAGTCCCCTGAGGACGTCGGCGCCGCGATGCCGGCCGTGGGCATGGGCGCGGCCGCGGGGGCGGGTGCCGGTGCCGGCGCAGCCGCCGCCGGCGGAGCGGAAGAGGAGCCGGACATCGATGCGCTGATGGCCGAGCTCGACAAGATCAGCGGCGAGATCCTGAAGAAGCCCCCGAAGGGAGGCTCCGGCGCCACGACGGACGCGGGCACCGGTCAGACGACCCAGAAGTAGGCCGCCCCCCTCCGGTCTCCGTTAAGAGCCCCGGCACGATTTGAAGGACGATGGTACCGGAGTCCCCGACCGCGCCGGAGGAGGAGCCCCTCGTCGCGGAGCTCCGCCGGGCGATCGCCGGCGCTCCCGCGCGGCCGACCGAGATCGAGGTCGGCATCTCCCTGTCGATCGCCCTCGGACGGACCCGTCCGTCCGTGGCGTGCGGGGGTTGCTCTACTCCGCTCGAATTCGAGGGGATCCCCGCGCGGACGAACGCGCATCTCCGCGTCCCGTTCCGCCTCCTCTACACCCCCCCGCAACCTCCCGAGGCCCCCGGCTCGTAGCCTCGGGAGGCGGGCGCCGGGATGTTCACCCTCATCGGGGAAGTCGCCACCATCATCATCACCATCCTCACCGCCGTCGGCCTGGCCGGCCTGTTCGGGTTGATGGTCGTGGAGAGCTTCGGGATCCCCCCGCTCCCGAGCGAGGTGATCCTCCCCTTCGCCGGGTATCTGGTCGCCACCGGGGTCTTTCCGTTGTGGCCGACGGTCATCCTGGCCGTCGGGGGGGCCCTGGTCGGGTCGTTCATCGCCTACGCGGTGGGCCGGTGGTGGCGCGGCCGCGTGACCCGCATCGGGTTCGGGCCCATCCGGCTGGAGGAGCGGCACCTCGCCCGCATGGACGCCTGGTTCACGCGGCACGGCGAAGCGACCGTGGCGCTCGCCCGCCTGGTGCCGATCGTCCGGGCCTACATCAGCTACCCCGCCGGCAGCGCCCGGATGAAACCGGCGCGGTTCGGCGTGTTCACCTTGCTCGGAATGATCCCGTTCACGCTGGCGTTCATCTACGCCGGCATTCTCCTCGGCCATCGATGGAGGGAGGTCACGGCCTTCTTCGTGTACATTGACTACCTGTTCTTGGCGCTCCTCATCGCCGCCGTCGCCTATCTGCTCGTGGTCTACCTCACCCGGATCCGCTCGCAGACGCGCGGGTCCCCGACGGTTCCTCCTCCCCCGGCGCCCGCCCCGGGCAGCGCGGCCCCGCCGTCCCCCTCCCGGGAGGAGAGCCGCCGCTAACGGTCGGGCAGCGCGTCCTGCCCGGGCGCGAACTCCGGTCGGACGACCTCTCCGCGCGCTCCGCCCGAGAACTCCCCGGCGGCGACGATTCGCTCGCCCCGGAAGTAGACCTCGCGCGGGAATATCGCTTCGAACCCATCGAACGGCGTCCAGCCGCACGGGGCATGCAGCCGTGCGGCCGCGACGGTCGAGCGCTGTCGAAAGTCCACCACGAGAAGGTTGGCCCGATGGCCGGGGGCGATCCGGCCCTGAGGCTGCCCGAGCCAGCGGGCCGGGCGGTCGCACGCGGCGGCGAGGAGGACCCCGAGCGAGAGTTCCGCCGAACGAACCCGGGCGAGCATCAGCGGGAGCATCGTCTCCACTCCGGGTACCCCGCTCGGTGCCCGCTCGAACGATCGCTCCTTGTCGGCCGGGAGGTGGGGGGCATGGTCGCTGGCCAGGACCGGGACCTCTCCCCGCACAAACGCCTCCCACAGCCCGCGCCGGTCGCTTTCGGCACGCAGCGGCGGGTTGACCTTCGAGTAGGCCGAGCGACCGGATCGCTCGCTCAGGAGGAGGTGGTGCGGGGTCGCCTCGAACGAGGCACCGGCCTCGCGCAGACGCGCGGCCGAGCTCGGGGTCGTGACGTGGGCCACATGGAGCCGCAGCGCCGGGGGCGGGGGAAGCAGCCGATCGACGGCCGCCTCCTCCGCCGACGGAGGCCGGTGGGCGTTCCACCCGACCGGGTCGAGCACCGACTGGGCCGCCGAGAATCGGCTCGGGTCCTCCGCGTGCACGGTGAGAGGGAGCCCGAGAGTGGCTAGCTCCGCGAGCAGCGTAGGTACCTCCCCCGCCGGCGGGGGGTCCGGGACCCCGGTGGTGGGGCTGAGGAAGAGCTTGAACCCCCCGGCCCGAGAGGCCAGGTTCGCAAGTCGGGGCGAGGGCCGGGCCAGGGCGTAGAGGAGGATGTCGACGGCGGCTCGTCCCCTCGCCCGGGCCGCCTTCTCCTCGAGGGAGGGAACGTCGGTCACGGGGGGCCGAGTGTTGGGCATCTCCCCGACCAGCGCAACGCCCCCCAGCGCGGCCTGCATCGTGCCCGTGGGGATGCTCTCGACCCCCGGCGCGCCTCCGGGCTCTCGGAAGTGGACGTGAAGGTCCGTCGCCGCCGGAAGAAGCACCGAATCTCCGACGTCGTGCCGCGGGGCCCCGGTGAGATGCTTGCCAAGGGCCACGATCCAACCCTCCTCGGAGATCGCGACCTCGATCGGCTGCAACCTTCCTCGGAGGAGCGCCCGCCCGGCCAGGATGAGCGAAGGGGAGGCCGGTGGGGCCTGCTCGGTCCGGTCCCGACGTCGCACCGGGGGAGGCATCGCCGGGGGACACGGACCTGCCTATAGAACCCGTGCCTCCGGGGGACACAGGACGTTATCTCCGCACGCCCCCCTGCGCCGCGGGGGGCGGGCCGTACGGGGAACGAGACAGGCTGGACCTACGCGCGCAGCGGAGTGGACCGGCGGAAAATCTCCCGCGCTCTGGCCGGCCTGATCCGCGCCGCCCGCTACCGACCTCCCGTCGACCACGGTCGGCCGATCGACGCCCCCGGGGCCTACGCCGGCTTCGTCCGGATCGGGAGGGAAACCATCGCGGTCACCACCGACACGGTCGGCACGAAGGTCCTCCTCGCGGAGGAGCTGGGCCGCTGGGAAGAGGTCGGGGAGGACATCGTCGGGGTCAACGTGAACGACCTCGCCTCCGTGGGCGCCCGGACCGCCGGCCTGGTCGACGTGATCCTGACCGAGCGCCCGGAGCCGCGCGCCTTCGAGGCGATCGGGCGGGGGCTTTCGCGCGGCCTCCGAAAGGCCGAGTGCGGGCTGCTGGGAGGCGAGACGGCCGTGGTGCCGTCGATCGTTCGTGGGACGGACCTCGGGGGAACTGCGATCGGGTTCTTCCCGGGTGCACGCCGTCCGGTCACGGGGGAGCGCATCCGTCCCGGCGACATCGTGCTCGGGATTCCGTCGGACGGGGTCCACGCGAACGGATTCACCCTCGTCCGGCGCCTGCTGAAGGACCGGGCGGTCGACCTCCGGCGTCCGAGGCCCGGTGGTCGGGGTCCGGTAGGGCGCGAGCTGCTGCGCCCCACGCGGATCTACACCCGAGCGGCGGACGCGATCGCCGATGACCCCGGGGTCCACGGGCTCGCCCACATCTCGGGGGGCGGGGTCCGGAACCTGGTCCGGTTGCAACGAAGCGCGCGATTCGTGCTGGGCGCCTGGCCGAGCATCCCGGGGGTCTTCGGCTGGGTCCAAACACTGGGACGGGTGAGCGACGAGGAGATGTTCCAGACGTTCAACATGGGCGTCGGCTTCATGGTCGTTGTCGCCCCGCGACGGGTCGACGCCATCCGCCGCGCGCTGGCGGCGGCCGGTGCCCGCGACACGACGGTCCTCGGTCGGGTGGAGCGGGGTAGCGGGATCGAGCTGCCTAGCCTCGGCCTGAGGTACGACGGCTACAGCTGAGGCACGGCTCGACTCGGCCCGCAAACCCTAACGTCCGAGGGCGGTCTCGCGGCCGTGGTGTCGATGCCCGCCGCCCACCGCCGGGCGGTGCTCCTCTCCCTCCTGGCGGCGTTCCTGTGGGCGCTGTACTACTTGTTCGTGCTCGAGGCCAAACCGGGGGCCAGTCCCTCGGCCACCATGGTGTATCCGTTCGTCTTCGGTGGAGTGGCCTATGCGGTGTACGCCGAAGTCCGCCACCAGGGGCCGGCATTCCGTAGGTTGTGGACGCGGTCCTCCGCGTGGCTCCGTACCGGCGTCCTGGTCGCGATGCAGCTCTCCGTGCTCGCGACCACCTACCTGGCCGGGCCGGTCGACTCGTCGCTCCTCTCGCTCATCGGGGACGTCGTGCTGACCCCGGTGATCGTGGCGTTGCTGTGGGCCAGCCACCGCGGGAACATCGGCACGGGCTGGTTCACGGTCGGGTGCGCGCTCTCGCTCGTGGGAGGCGGGCTCACGATCGTCGGGGGGCAGTCCCTCGGCCGGGTGGAGGGATGGGCCTGGCTCGTGGTGCCGGCCGTCCCGCTCACCGTCGCGCTCTACTTCCTGCTCTCGGCCCAGGAGAACGAGCGGACCTCGGAACTGGCCGTGGTCGGCCAGTCGATGGCGGCGGCCGCCCTCCTGACCGTCGTCCTCTCCCCGCTCATCCCGGGAGGCTTCGGAACCCTCGCGACGGTGACCCCCGAGGCCCTGGTCCTGCTCGCACTCTGCGGCGTGACCTCGTTCTTCCTCGCGCCCCTGCTGTACTTCCGGGCCATCGCGGAGGCCGGGATCGTCATCCCTCCGATGATGATGACCGGCATCCCCGTGTTCACGCTCCTGCTGAGCGCCTTCGTCCTCGGGCTGGGGTTGCCGCTGGTGGCCGTGCTCGGCATTCCGATTGCGGTCGCCGGGGCGCTGCTCACCTTGCAGGGCGAGTCGAGCCCGGGGGCGCCGCCGCCCCGCGCCCCGTCCGGTCCGGGGGCGGGCTAGTCCGAGCCCAAGAGGCTCCGCTGGGTGGTCTTGCGCCGCGGACGGGTCCCCACCTCGCCGATCGGTGTGTCGAGGGAAGCGGGAGCCGCCGCCGGGGACGCGGGAAGCGACTCGGGCTCGTGACCTCCCAGGCGCTGCTGGTGGCTTCCCCGCAAAAGGGCGGCCGCATCCCAGTCGAACACCTCGGTCACTCGGGCTAGGGTTTGGGCCACCCGGTCCGCGTAGTACTCCCAGTCGGGGGCCTTCGTGAACTTGCGACCCTCGATCCACGGCTCGACCTCCTGGGGGGTGCGCCGCGAGTCGGTGACGACCCAGGAAACCCTCATCCCGGGGATGACGTCGTACCCCTCCTCGCGGAGCGTTCGGTAGACCCGGAGGAACGGTAGCGAGTCCCGCGTCGACTCGTTGTACTCGCTCTCGGGCCGGACCGACCGCGAGATCACGAGGCTCTCGACCGGCACCTGCTTGTCGCGCACCGCCCGGACGAGCTCGCGGGAGCGGGCGATCGCCCCGTCCGTGTCGCCCTTGAGGACGAGGTCGAAGACCTCGAGCAGCGCCTGGGACTGGTAGTCGAAGGCGTCGGTGCGGCGGGTCTCGTACCCGCGGACGACCAGCTCGCTCTTCGGCCAGGCCGTCTGACCCACGTACCGCTTCTTCGCGCCGTGGGAGAAGAACGCCTCGTAGACCGACTGGAACTCGAAGGTCGCCCCGGCGCTCGTGAACCGACGGGCAATCGACTCCCCGAACGCACGCGCCCCCTCGAGCGAGGGAGTCGGCGAGCGGACGAAGACGCTGTCCGTGTCGGAGTAGACGACCTCGTGGCCGTCGGACTCGAGGTCGCGGATGATCGAGGTGATCGCCTCGCGCGCGAACGCCGTGATCGAGGCCCCGATCTCCTTGTTGGTGAACCGGTAGAAGCTCGACGCGAGCACGCCGTAGAACGAGTTCATCAGGATCTTGACCGCGTTCTGGAGCCCGTCGTAGTAGGCCGCGAGGTCCGGGGAGGTCGCCGACCGGCCCAGGGCGCGGAACTGCTCGCGGTTGGCGAGGAGCTCCGTGAGGATCTCCGGAATGAGGCCCCGTCGTACCGACGCCGGAAGGAACCGGGCCCCGGACGGAGCTACGGTCGTCCCCTCGGGAGATAGGGTCGTGAAGCAGAGGTTCTTGCTGATGATGATCGAGGGGTACATCGACTTGAAGTCGAGCACGACGACCCAGTGGTAGATCCCCGGACGGATCGAGTGGACGTACCCGCCCTCGATGGGATTCTCGCGGCCCGCGTAATGGTTCATCGGGACCCCGACGCCCCGCTGGTCGGCCCGCGGGACCAGCATCGCATCGATGAATAGCGAGGTACGACCGTTCAGGCCCTCCTCGAGCGGGAGGCGGGCGACCGTCGCCATCGCCGCCGCCTTCTCGAGGGTCCGCAGGCGCTGGAGAATGCGGAGCGCGAGGTCCGCGTCGTGCTCGCAGTACTCCATCACCCGCTGCGGGTCCTTGGCCCACTCCTCGTCGATGTTGCGGCGGTCGACGTCGAGCTTGGAATCGTTGAGGAGGGTCCGGGCGACGAACTGGAGGGTCTCCTGCTTGGGATGGAGTTCCTGGCGAGCCGACCACCACGCGTCGGCCACGACGCGGCCGTGGATCTTCCACAGGCGGTCGCCGAACGGGCTCGGAGGGGTCCGGTCCCTCCCGAGGACCAAGTCGCCGAGGCCGGTCGCCTTGGCCCGCTCGATCAGGAGGGGGAAGTCGTAGCCGCCGATGTTGTAACCGGTCAGCACGTCGGGGTCGTCGTCGGCAACCACGGCCGCGAATTGCTCCAGGATCTCCCGTTCCGACGGTCCGCTCAGCCGGAAGGTCCGGCGCTCCCTCCCCGCTCCCTCGGAGACCCCGCAGATCGTGAAGATCGTCCGGGCCCGGATGGCGTTCTCGATGTCGAAGGAGAGGACCCGCAGCGAGGGGCGGAACCCCTCGGCGGGCCGGACGCCGTGCCCGTCCCCCGTGACGACCCGGACGACCACCGGAACGGTGTAGCGGGAGCGGACCTCCTCGGGCTCGTCCTCGGCCTCGAAGGCGATCGTCAGCCCGAGGCCCTGGTCGTAGAGGAAGCGGTGGACGAACGGGATGTCGCACGCCAGCACGCTCGTCTCGTCCTTCGGCTTGCGGTACCGGTCCCGGTACTCCGGGACCCTCCAGGGATGACGGATGGTCACGTGGACCGCCGGCCGGTCCCTCCCGTCGACCCAGGTCGTGATGTCCCGTACCTCGACGACCTCCGTGTCCTTCTGGAGGCTGGTACGGGTCTCGGCCGTCGGCTCGGTGAGGACAAAGTAGGGACGGAAGCCGTAGTAGCGGGCCACCATCGCCTGGCCTTCCTGCGTCCGGCCGAACAGCTCGACGACGACCCCGTCCTCGAACGAAACGTAGGAACCCTCGAGGAGGAACATCTGGACGGGGCGCATGCCCCGGCGACCCCACCCTCGATTAAAGCCCTACCGCGCGCCCCGGCGCTCCGCTCCCGAGAGCCACCGGTCGAGGGCCCGGAGGTCATGGTCCCACCGCCGGGAGAGCGCGGTCGAGCGCAGGGCGGCCGCGGGGTGGATGAGGGGGAAGAGCTCTCGCCCGGCCGAGCGGCGGGGGCGCCCAGCGCAGCGGAGGATGCGGGGCGCCTCCGGGTCGAGCGCGGCGAGGGCGTGCGCTCCGAGGGTCACGAGGAACCTCGGGCGGAGGAGGTCGAGCTGTCGGTCGAGGTACGGTCGACACGTCCGCGCCGCCGCCGGGTCAAACCGGTTGCGCGGGGGACGGCACTTGATGAGGTTGAGGACCCCGTAGGCCTCGGCGTCGAGCTCCAGGGAGGCGACCGCGGCATCCAGCCGCCGGCCCGAGCGCCCCACGAACGGGAGGCCGACTCGGTCCTCCTCGGCGCCGGGGGCTTCCCCCACGAAGACCACCCGAGGGTTCCGGCCCCCTCGATACACCACGGCATGGGTCCGGCTCGCGTGAAGTGGGCACTTCGTGCAGGTGACGATCTCGGCCCGCAATGCCTCCCAAGGATCCGCGTCGCCTCGAGGGTCCGGTCCCGAGCCCGGCGAGGCTGCGGTGCCGGCCCCCGCGCGTCTCCGGCCGTCCTGAAATCTCATGCGGCGCCTCGACACGGGACCACCTTAAATAGCGGGGGCCTGTGGCTCGGCTCTCCCGCCTGCGTATGCCTCCACCCTCCGGTCTCAACACTGCGGGTCGCCTCGAGACCCTCCGCCAGCGGCGACGCTGGTCGGACCGGTACTACAAGCGCCGCACGCTGCACCTGAAGGAGCGCTCCGACCCGCTCGAGGGAGCCCCGCAGGCCCGCGGCATCGTCATCGAGAAGGTGGGCGTGGAGGCCAAGCAGCCGAACTCGGCGATCCGCAAGTGCGTCAAGGTTCAGCTGATCAAGAACGGCCGTCAGGTCACGGCCTTCGCCGTCGGGGACGGGGCCATCAACTTTATTGACGAGCACGACGAGGTGCTGGTCGAGGGGATCGGAGGACGCATGGGGCGGTCGTACGGCGATATCCCGGGCGTCCGGTACAAGGTGATTCAGGTGAACGGCACCTCGCTCGACGAGCTGGTCCGGGGACGGAAGGAGAAGCCGGCCCGATGAGCGGCTCGCGTGACCCCAACGCCAGCTATCCCGCCGAGGGACAGGCCGACGACGCCGGTCCGGTGGTCGTGCGACCGGTCGCCGCTCCCCCTCCCCCGTTCCCGCTCCCGCCCCTGTTCGGAAAGTACCCGTTCGAAGGCGTGGAGGTCCACGACCCCGGGCTCCTGCCGTACCTCTACCTGCATCCGGTCTACGCGCCCCACACCGAGGGCCGGCTCGCGGGCCGCCCCTTCCTCAAGACCCACATGCACCTCGTGGAACGCCTCGCGAACAGCCTGATGAAGGGGTCGAAGTTCACGGGCAAGAAGTCGAAGGCGCTGGCGACCGTCCGGCGGGCGTTCGACGAACTGGCCCAGAAGGAGCCGGGGAAGAACCCGCTGCAGCTCCTGGTCGACGCGGTCGAGAACGCCGCGCCCCGGGAGGAGGTCACGCGGCTGCAGTTCGGTGGGATCTCGGTCCCCCGAGCCGTCGATGCTTCCCCGGCCCGGCGCCTCAACGTGGCGATCCGCAACCTCGCCCTCGGCGCCATCCAGGCCTCGCACAAGTCCACGAAGGCGATCCACACCTGCCTAGCCGATGAGATCCGCCTCGCCGCGAAGGCGGACCAGACGTCGTTCGCGGTCGGGCGCAAGGAAGAGGTCGAGCGCGTCGCTCAGTCGGCGCGTTAGGGCGCCAGCACGGAGGTTCGTTCATGACCCACATCCGAGCGGAGTTGGCGAAGGCCATCCCCGACATGATGCACAACCTCGACCAGATCCGCAACATCGGCATCATCGCCCACATCCACCACGGCAAGACGACCCTCTCCGACAACCTGCTGGCCGCTGCCGGGATGATCTCGAACGAGCTCGCGGGCAAGCAGCTGTACCTCAATTTCGACGAGCAGGAGCAGGCGCGCCTGCTGACGATCAACAACGCCGACGTCACGATCGTCCACGACTACGGCGACCAGCGCTACTTGATCAACCTCATCGACACCCCGGGCCACGTCGACTTCGGCGGGGACGTCACGCGCGCGATGCGAGCGGTCGACGGCGCCGTCGTGGTCGTCTGCGCGGTCGAAGGGGTCATGGCGCAGACCGAGACGGTGCTGCGTCAGGCTCTGCGGGAGAAGGTCAAGCCGGTCCTCTTCATCAACAAGGTCGACCGGGCGATCAAGGAGCTCCAGCTCACGGCCGACGCGCTCCAGAAGCGGTTCACCGGGATCATCACCGAGGTCAACGAGCTGATCCGCAAGATGGCCCCGGAGGAGTTCGTGGACGAGTGGAGCGTCGACCCGAGGGACGGCTCGGTGGCGTTCGGCTCGGGGTACGACAACTGGGCGATCAGTGTCCCCTACATGCAGAAGACGGGGGTCAAGTTCCCCGACATTATCGACTACGTGAAGAGCGGCCGGACGAAGGAGATCGCGCAGCGGGCCAAGATCAACGACGTGATCTTCGACATGGTCGTCCGCCACCTCCCGAGCCCGAAGGTCGCCCAGAAGTACCGCATCCCGAACATCTGGAAGGGCGACACCGCCTCCGCCGTGGGGCAGGCGATGGTGGCGACCGACGCGGAGGGTCCGACCTCCTTCATGGTCACCGACATCACGATGGACCCGGCCGCCGGCGAGATCGCCACCGGCCGCGTGTTCTCCGGGAAGCTCCAGAAAGGGATGGAGCTCGCCGTGGTCGGCACCAAGATCCGGGACCGCGTGCAGCACGTTTCGCTGTTCATGGGCCCCGAACGCCTGATGGTCGAGGAGGTCACCGCCGGGAACATCGCGGCGGTCATCGGTCTCAGCGACGCGTTCGCCGGCACGACGATGTCGACCGACCCCCAGATGTCCCCGTTCGAGGAGATCCGGCACGTCTCCGAGCCGGTCGTCACGGTCGCCATCGAACCGAAGCGGATGGCCGACCTCCCGAAGCTGATCGAAGTGATGCGAAAGGTCGGCAAGGAGGACGCGAGCCTCCGGGTCGAGATCAACCAGGAGACGGGCGAGCACCTCCTCTCGGGGATGGGCGAGCTCCACCTCGAGATCACCCAGTTCCGCATCGTCAACGACTACAAGGTCGAGATCGAGGCGTCCAAGCCGATCGTCGTCTACCGGGAGTGCGTGGAGCACCCCGGCGGGCCCTTCGAGGGGAAGAGCCCGAACAAGCACAACAAGTTCTACTTCGAGGTGGAGGCGCTTCCCGCGGCGGTCGTCCAGGCGATCAAGGACGGGGAGATCCCGCAGGGCAAGTCGTTCAAGGACATCAAGACCCTCGTGACCAAGCTCGACGGTCTCGGCATCTCGCGCGACGAGGGCCGGGGGATCGTCGCGGTGGAGGGGACGAACATCCTCTTCGACGTCACGAAGGGGATCCAGTACCTGAACGAGACCATGGACCTCATCGTCGACGCGTTCAAGGAGGCGATGAACCGGGGGCCGCTCGCGAACGAGAAGGTCTACGGACTCAAGGCGCGCCTGGTCGACGCCAAGCTCCACGAGGACTCGATCCACCGCGGTCCCGCCCAGACGATCCCGGCGGCCCGCAGCGGGATCTACGGCGCGATGTGCCTCGGCGACCGGATGCTCCTCGAGCCGTTCCAGAAGGTCACGGTCAACGTCCCGCAGGACATCCTGGCGAGCGCGACCCGGGAGCTCCAGCGACGCCGCGGCGAGATCCTCGACATGACGAGCGTCGGCGACCTGCAGACGATCACCGCCAAAGTCCCGGTCGCGGAGATGTTCGGGTTCGCCTCCGACATCCGCAGCGCCACCGCCGGCAAGGTGCTGTGGAGCACCGAGTCGCTCGGCTTCGAGCCGGTGCCGCACGAGCTCCAGCCCAAGGTCGTCGCGGAGATCCGCCAGCGGCGCGGACTGAAGCCCGAGCCGTACGACGCAAGCTACTATTCCGGGTAGTAGCTTAGGGGTCCTCGCGACCTAACCCCACGAGCGCCGCATGGACGAGCGACGGTATCGCATCCGGGGACCCGAGCCCTGCGACCGCGAACCCGAGGCCTGCATCTGGAACCGGGTGTTCCCGGGCGAGCCCCGCACCGCGGAGGAGCTGGAGCAGGAGGAGCGGGTCCTCGCGGTCCCGCCCATGCTCCAGGTCAAGCTGGTGGCCGAGGACCGGCGCTCCGGCGAGGCGGTCGGGTTCGGCTACCTGAACACCGACCCCGAGACCTTCGACCCCCGCACCTTCTGGGTCGGAGTGATGGTCGACCCCGACCACCAGCGCCGGGGCGTGGGACTCGCGCTGGCCGCCGCGGTCGAGCGGGAGGCGAAGCTCCGGCGCGCGACCTCCATGCTGGCGAGCGCCCGGCTCGAGGATGCGCGAGGGTCCCGGTTCCTCGCCCGGCAGGGGTTCGTGGAGGTGCGCCGCCGGTGGCGGTCCCGGCTGGACGTCGACTCCTCCCCGCCGCTCCCGGACCGGAGCGCCGAGCTCGCGCGGATCGGGGTCACCCTCACGACCCTGGCCGAGGAGGGCCCCGAGCGCCCCGACGTGCTCCGCAAGGTGTGGGAGCTCGTCCGGACGGCCGCCGCGGACGAGCCGCGCATCGGCCGGTACACGCCCCTGTCGTTCGACCTCTTCCTCGAGTGGAACCGCCGGTGCATCGCGACCATGCCGGAGGCGTTCTTCCTCGCGCGGGCGGGGGATCGGTACGTCGGGGTGTGCCACCTCGACCGCTTCGAGGCCGAGCCGGAGTCGGTCCATCAACTGTTCACCGGGACCCATCCGGACTGGAGAGGACGCGGAATTGCGACCGCCCTCAAGCAGCGGACCGTCGAGTTCGCCCGGGCGCACGGCTACCGATCGATCCGGACCTCGAACGACTCGCTGAACGGCCGGATGTGGGCCATCAACGAGAAGATGGGCTTCCGCAGGGAGCGGGAGCAGGTCGAAGCCGAGAAGCATCTGCCGGGCGACGAGCCCGGTGGTTCGGACGTCGGGACCAGAGTCTAACCTACTACGTCTCACGTAGGAAATGCGCGCAGGAAGTGCGCCCTAACCTACTACAAACCTCGGAGGAACCTCGGTTCACTCGGCGGCGATCGGGGCCGGCTTCGCGCCGGTCCGATGACCGGTGGATTCCCCCCAGGGACCGTCCAGTGTCTTCTGCGAGCGGCCGCGGGGACCCTCGGCCGAGCGGGAGCGGATCGGCCAGGCCCCTTCGTGGTCGAGGAGCCAGCGCTTCCTCCACAGCCCCATGCCGAACCCCGTGATCGAGCCGTTCGCTCCGACGCACCGGT
>Ga0335078_10000341_pt1 | contig 73926 bp, 62 predicted proteins | sample Lox_Sample_32_FD_206711 | JGI IMG/M metagenome (GOLD analysis project Ga0335078, IMG submission 206711) | Soil microbial communities from Loxahatchee National Wildlife Refuge, Florida, United States - Lox_Sample_3.2 | ecosystem: Environmental > Terrestrial > Soil > Wetlands | place: USA...
TACCTGGCGTTCAGCCGTTCGCCGACCGCCCAGGCGTCACCGTCGACGGCGGTGACGCCGTAGAAGGAGCCGAAGTTGGGCCCGGCGTTGGGCGTGCGGACGACCGACCATTTCTTCCCGTTGTAATGCTCGGCGAAGGTGAGCGTGGCGTCCTGGTTGCTGCCCTTGGCGTCGGGCAGGTAGTCCCCGACCGCCCACACGTCGGCGGGTGACGAGCCGGCCACCGCGCCCACGCTGTTGTCGCTGGTGCCGAGCAACTGGGTTCGCTGGGTGGTCCAGCCGCCCGAGTTCTTCGTTCTCTTGGTCATCGACCTCGGCTCGGCCGGCTGCGACGGCGTGGGCGTGGGCCAGGTCCGCTCGGGCAGCACCCTGGTGGCGATCGCCGTGGAGCCGGTGCCGGCGAACAGCGCGTATACCGGGTGCACGTGGGCGGTGTCGCAGGTGTGCTGGAGGCAGCCGAGGCCGAAGATGTGCTGCAGCGTGCTGAGCAGGGAGTAATGGTTGGCCGGCTCGGAGTCCTGCAGGTGGCGTGGGCCGTGGCTGGTCACCACGATCGTCGCGATCTTGCCGCCGCCCGGGTTGGCGTCACAGCAGCCGGCCGCGTTGTCGCCGTTGTCGAACGTGATGACCACCGCGTTGTTGCCCTTGGCCCACATCGGCGCGTGGGTGATCTCGCTGACCAGGTGGCCGAGGTAGGCGTCCCCGGCGGCGACCAGGTGCTGGTTCTGCGGGTCGCGGATGTTCCCGCTGTCGAGGCAGTAGGGCGGGTCGCCGTGCATGTCGTGGCATTCGTCCGGGATCACGTAACTGAACCTCGGCACATCGCCGGTGCGCAGGTCGGCGGCGAGCTCGCCGACCGGGACCTGGCGCGACCAGTCCAGCGCGTTCCACGAGGTGGTGAAGTTCTGGATGCCGTCGTGCTTGGAGACGTACAGCGGGTCGGAGTCCGGTGCCCCGTTGCACTTGGCCGGGTAACAGATGCCCTGGTAGCCGGGGTGCGGCAGGGCCTGCAGGTAGGCCTTCCAGCTGATGCCCGCGTGATCGAGCTGGCTGATCAGGCTCTGCGCGGGGATCTTGTTCTTCCAGTACGCGTCGTCGCTGTTGATCCCGTAGGTGTTACCGCCGAGCAGGCCGACATAGTTGGTCTCGCTCGGGTCGCTGAGCCCGTAGTAGTGCGTTTCAAGGCCGAAAGTCCGCGCGAGGTAGTCCAGGTTCGGCGCGGCGGGGTTGGGGATCACGTCGGCGAACCCGTTGTTCTCTTCCATGATCAGGAACACGTGGTCCAGGTGCGGCGCCCCGGGCGCGGCGGCGTGCCCGGCCGGCGTGGCCGCCTGGACCGATGGCGCGCCCGCCCAGCCCGCCAGGCCCAGCATGGACAGGCATGCGGCCAGCACGGGCAGCCGCACCCGGCGCGAGCGAGAAAGGTAAAAAGGACGCCAGCCGAAATCCAAGAAACCCATGGATTCCTCCCACACCGCAATTCTGGAAAGACCGAATGGGGGTAGCGCCCGCGCTAAGCCGGGCCGTTGCAAGTCGAGCAGGCCAAGCTGAACGAGGCGTTACAGGCCGGAAACCCATGTGGCCGCTTTACCGCACAGGAGCCGAACATCGCGCGCCGTGCGGTCGGCCTGGACCCGGCACATCCCGTGGCGGCGGCGTGTGCCTGGGTGACATGCGTCACATCCTCCGGCGGCGCCAGCCGGCGACGACGCTGCTCGCCGGGGCGCGGCGGGCACATCTCCTACCAATGAAATAGAAAAAGTGGTCTCCCATTTCATGGCCGCCGGATGAATGATGGGAGGCGTGGATGCGCTCCGCGGCGGCGGACCGCCCTTCGGGGGGCGGGCGCTGGCCCGGTTGCGCGAGTGGCCGGCGCTGCGGGCGCTGCGCGCCGAGGGCGGTGGGGCCGCCCTGGCGGCGGGGTCCCGGCAGATCGTCCACCTGCACCGCGCTGACGAGGCGGAGCTGTACCTGACCTGGCCCGTGATCGAGCGGATGAGCGCCGCGCTGGCCGGCAGCGTCCACATGTGGTGCGTTCCCGGCGAGGACTGGGCGCGGGTCCTGCTGCACTCGGACACCGATGTCAGCGTGCTGGAGTCGCTGGTGAGCGTGGCGATCCAGGCACACTCGCGGGCCGGGCGCCGGCCGGGGCCGCGCACCAGCCTGTGCCCGCACCTGCTGCGCGCGCACGTCGTGCCGGTGCCCGCCTAGCGGGCCGGCCCGGCACCGGACCGCTGCGGCAGCTCGCCCGGGCGAGGCGCGGCGGCGCCGCGGCTCAGGCGCCGGCCGCCCCTCCGTCCAGCCCGGCCGGGCCCGTGCCGACGGGGAGCCCGAGCCCCCTGCCGATGTTCACCGTCGCCGTGGCGGCCCGGGCCGTGCCCACGATCGGCGCCACCGCGATCAGGATGTTCTGCACGTCCTCCAGGGTCATGCCGACGTCGGCGGCCACGCCGATGTTCAGCGCGTAGGACGCGGCGGGCGCCCCGGAGGCGACGAGCGCGGCGATCCGGGCGATCATGAGCTCGCGATCGGGCAGGCCGCTGCGCTCGATCGAGATGGCGATCATCGCCGCGAGAGTGTCCTGGAGGGACGTATCGCTGTCAGGCACGGCAACTCTCCTTCGGGCTGAGGCGATCACCGGGACGGCTCCCGCTCGCCGCTGCGTCATCATCCATCTCCCGCGCGGCGCGGCGCCATCACCCGGGCGGGTGAATGTTCCCGGGCCGCCGGTCATCCGGCACCCGCGCGGGGCAGGCCCGGCCGCCGCCGGTAGTGCCTGGCCAGGCGGGGTGACCCCGGGGACCACGATGGGCAAGGATGGGGGTGACGGAAGGAGCCAGGGGTGGGCGGCACGCGGCCAGCACGGCCCGCGGCGGGCGACGGAACCGCCGGCGGGGCCGCGACCCTGATCCTCCTCGCCCCGCCGGCCAGCGAGGTGGAGCGCGCGCTCGCGCAGCGATGGCTGCGGGAGATGGACGTGCGGCCGGCCGCGGTGCTGCCACTGGACGGCCGGGGCCTGGCCCGGTCGCTGGCGGTGCTGCCGCCGGACACGATCGTGACCGCCGCGCGGGTGGCGTGGCTGCCGCGCGAGCGGGACGGCGAGCGGCGGGTGCACTGGCAGGACGTGCTGTCCCAGGTCAACCCCCGCCAGCCGCCGGCGCTCTGGCAGGGCTGGATCCTGCGGCGCGATCCGGACCGGGCGCGGATGGTGGTGGCCGAGCCCGCCAGCGTGGCCGCGCTGCGCGAGCGCTGGGGCGGTAACGGCTCGTTCGCGCGGTTCGTCTCCCGGCAGGCGCGGCTGGCGCTGGACCGCGCCGAGCGGGCGCTGCTCGGCTACCGCTACAAGGTGCCGAAGGACGTCGCCGAGGCGATCGAGGACAGCCCGCAGTACCGTGCCGAGGTCGCCGGGCTCGCCAGCCGGCTCGGGCTGGCCCTGCCCGACGTGGCCGGGCGCGCCCGGGCGGACCTGGACGGCATGGTCGCGTCGATGAGCCCGGTGGCGGTGGACCTGCTGTCCGGCGTGCTGCGCCCGCTGCACGCCCACGCGTGGGAGGTCCAGGCCGACACGGCCGGGCTGGACCGGCTGCGCGGGCTGAACCGCCAGCATGCGCTGGTCTTCCTGCCCAGCCACCGGTCCTACGCGGACCCGCTGCTGCTCGCCGATGTGCTCGCCGAGCACGATTTCCCCCGCAACCACGTGCTCGGCGGCGACAACCTGCGCTTCTGGCCGCTCGGCTCGCTGGCCAAGCGGGCCGGCGTGGTGTTCATCCGGCGCAGCTTCGCCGACGACGAGATCTACAAACTGGCCCTGCGCGAGTACCTCGGCTACCTGCTCGCCAAGCGGTTCAACCTCGAGTGGTACATGGAGGGCGGCCGCTCGCGGACCGGAAAGCTGCGCCCGCCGCGCTACGGCCTGCTCGGCTACGTCGCCGAGGCGGTGACGGCGGGCCGGGCCGGCGATGCCTACCTGGTGCCGGTGGCGATCACCTACGACCAGCTCCGCGAGGTGTCCGCGATGGCCGCCGAGCAGGGCGGGGCGGCGAAGAAGGCCGAGGGCATCGGCTGGCTCGCGTCCTACGCGCGGGGCCAGCGCACCCGGATCGGCACGGTGCACGTGCGGTTCGCCGAGCCGCTCTCGCTGCGCGGCGCCCTGGCCGCCGGCGGGTATGACGGCAGCCCCGGCTCCTGGCGGCTGGCGCTGCAGAAGGTCGCGTTCGAGGTGGCGGTGCGGATCAACCGGGTCACCCCGGTGACCGCCACGGCGCTGGTGACGCTTGCGCTGCTGGGCGTCCGCGACCGGGCGCTGACGCTGGCCCAGGTTCGCGGCGTGATCGAGCCGCTGCGTGATTTCTTGACTGAACGGAAGCTGCCGCACTCCGGTGACGTGCTGCGCACCGATGCCGGGGTGCGCCGGGTACTGGGCGCGCTGGCCCAGCAGAACGTGGTCACGGTCTACACCGGCGGGGTGGAGCCGGTGTACGCGATCGAGCGGGGCCAGCACCTGGTCGCGGCGTTCTACCGCAACAGCGCGATCCACCATTTCGTCGACCGCGCGGTGGCCGAGGTGGTGCTGCTGAGCGCGCCCGCCGACCGGTGGGACGAGGCGATGCGGCTGCGGGACCAGCTGAAGTTCGAGTTCTTCTTCCCCGGCAAGGCGGCCTACCGGGCGGACCTCGGCGCCGAGCTGGCCCGGCTGGATCCGGGCTGGGAGACGGTGGCCGACGGGCGCACCGTGCTGCGGCGCTCGGCGGTGCTGGTGGCGAACCGGGTGCTCCGGTCGTTCCTGGACGCACAGCTGGTCGTCGCCGAGCGCCTTGCCGCGCGCTCGCCCGGCAGCCCGGTGGCGGAGCGGGAGTTCCTGGACGAGTGCGGCGGCGTGGGGCGGCAGATGCTGCTGCAGGGGCAGCTGCACGGGCCGGAGTCGCTGTCGCGGGAGCTGTTCGCGGGCGCGGTGCAGCTCGCCGCGAACCTGGACCTGGTCGACCCGGGCGGCGCCGGGCTGTCCGGGCGCCGCCAGGCCTTCGCCGGGCGCATGCGCGACGTCATCGCCCGGCTGATCGAAATAGACGAGATCGACGCACTGTGCCGCAGGGAGGCGATCGGTGTCGCACCCTAACCAGCCCGCCACCGGGCCGTGGTCGGAGGAGCAGCTCATCGCCGACGCCGGGGCGGGCCCGCGGGGCCCGGGCGTCGGGGCGTTCTTCGACTTCGACGGCACCCTGATCGACGGGTACTCGCTGTCCGCGTTCGCCCGCCATCACCTGAGGTCGCTGCACATCTCCCCGGCCGACCTGGGACGGATGCTGCTCACCGGGATCCGCGGGGTGACCACCGAGGAGGACTTCGAGCGGTTCACCCTGCTGAGCATGCACGCCTGGGCCGGGCGCAGTGAGGACGAGCTGGCCGAGCTGGGCGAGCGGCTGTTCGTCCAGGGCATCTCCGGCTCGCTGTACCCGGAGGGCTGGCGGCTGGTCGAGGCGCACCAGCGGGCCGGGCACACCGTGGTCCTTGCCTCCTCCGCCACCCGGTTCCAGGTGGAGCCCGCGGCCCGGGCAATGGGCGTAAGGCACATCCTGGTGTCACCAACGGAGATCGTGAACGGGATCGCCACCGGCCGGCCCGGCGGCCCGCTGCTGTGGCGGACCGGGAAGGCGGCGGCGGTGCGCGCCTTCGCCGCGGCGCACGACATCGACCTGCGGGAAAGCTACGCCTACTCCAACGGCGACGAGGACATGCCGTTCCTGCAGACCGTCGGCCGGCCGCGGGCGGTCAACCCCGGCCGCCGCCTGGCCGAGGCGGCGCGGCACTACGGCTGGCCGGTGGCCAGGTTCCGGTCCCGCCGGCCCGGCCCCGCCGACATCGCCCGCACCGGGGCGGGGCTGGCCGGCATGTTCGGCGGGTTCGCGCTCGGGGTGACGCTGGGCGCGCTGACCGGCTCCCGGCGCGAGGCCGTGGACCTCGGCACCACGCTCGCGGGCGAGCTGGGCAGCGTGCTGGCGGGCGTGCGGCTGGAGGTCCGCGGCGCCGAGCACCTGCTGACCAGGCCCGCGGTGTTCTTGTTCAACCACCAGAGCCAGCTGGACGTGCTCATCCTGGCCAAGCTGCTGCACGGCGGCTTCACCGGCGTCGCGAAGAAGGAGCTGGCCAACAGCCCCGGGTTCGGGCTGGTGTTCCGGCTCGCCGACGTGGCCTTCGTCGACCGGCACGACACCGCCGCGGCGGTCAAGGCGCTGCAGCCGGCGGTGCAGAAGCTGCGCGACGGCATCTCGCTGGTCATCGCGCCGGAGGGCACCCGGTCGGCGAGCCCGGCGCTCGGGCCGTTCAAGAAGGGCGCGTTCCACGTCGCGATGCAGGCGGGGGTGCCGATCGTGCCGATCGTCATCCGCAACTCCGGCGAGCTGATGTGGCGCGGTGCGACCACGATCCACGCGGGCACCGTGCAGGTGGTGGTCCTGCCCCCGGTCGACACGGCGGGCTGGGAGGCCGGCAAGCTCGATGAGCACGTGCAGCAGGTCCGCGGGGAGTACCTGGCCACGCTCGCGAACTGGCCGGGGACCGGGTCCGGCGTGGTCACCGCGACCGAGGCGGCCAGCCCCGGCCCGCCGCCCGCGGAGCCGCTGGACTGGGGCGCCGTGCCCCGGATGAACCCGCTGGAGACGGCGATGTGGCGCGCTGAGTCGGCGGACCCGCGGCTGCGGGTCACGGTCAGCCTGCTGGAGCTGCTGGACCCCGCCCCGGACTGGGACCGGCTGGTCGCCGCGCACGAGTGGGCCTCCCGGATGGTGCCGCGGATGCGGCAGCGCGTGGCCGAGCCGGCGTTCGCGCTGGGCACGCCGTCCTGGGTGAGCGACGAGGACTTCGAGCTGTCCCGGCACGTGCACCGGGTCCAGCTGCCCGCCCCCGGCTCGCTGCGCCAGTTGCTCGACGTGGCGGCCGAGTTCGCCGCCGCGCCGCTGGACCGCGGCCACCCGCTGTGGAGCGTGCTGCTGGTGGAGGGCCTGTCCGGCGGCCGGGCCGGGTTCGTCGTCAAGAGCCACCACAGCGTCACCGACGGGCTGGGCGCGGTGCAGCTCATCATGCGGCTGCACAGCCGCACCGCCGAGCATGACCCGGACCGTCCCGAGCCGCCGGCCCCGGCGGTGACCACGGCCACGCGTACCGGGCTGTTCGCCGGCCAGCTCGCGGACGCGGCGCGGGCCGCGCCGATGGCGGCGCTGCGCCAGGGCGTCGGCACGCTGGACGCGCTGGCGCGGCCGTGGGAGACGGTGTCGCGGGTGGCGGGCCAGGCGGCGGCGGCCGCGCGCTTCGCGGGCCAGGCCACCAGCGCCCCGGCCGGCTCGGAGCTGCTGACCCCGCGCGGCGGCGGCTGGCACTTCGAGGTCATCGACGTGCCGCTGGCCGACCTCAAGGCCGGGGCGAAGGCGGCCGGGGGGTCCCTCAACGACGGGCTGCTGGCCGCGGTGATCGGCGGGTTCCGCCGCTACCACGAGGCGCTCGGCGCCCCGGTCGGCCCGCTCACCGTGGGCTTCCCGATCAGCCTGCGTGCCCGGGACGACCCGCAGGGCGGGAACCGGTTCACCGGCGCCAGGTTCAGCGCCCCGATGGACGAGCCCGACCCGGCCGCCCGGATCGCCGCGGTACGGCAGTTCGTGCTGGCCGCCCGCGCGGCCAGCGCGGCCGCGGCCGACACGGTGGCGGCCGCGCTGGCCCCGGCGGCCGGCTGGCTGCCCGCGCCCCTCGTCAGCATCGTCTCGGGGCGGCTGACCAGCACCAACGACGTCCAGGTCTCCAGCATCCCCGGGGTGCCCTACCCGGTCTACATGGCCGGCTCGCGGATCACCCGCATGTACCCGTTCGGCCCGCTGCCCGGGTGCGCCGCGATGATCACCCTCATCTCCTACGACGGGGAGTGCTGCATCGGCGTCAACGCCGACACCTCGGCCATCATCGATCCCGCCGGGCTCGCCGACGACCTGCGTGCCGGGCTGGACGAGGTGGTGGCGCTCCGGGGCTGACGCGGCCCGGGGCGGCCGGCCGGCGGCCCGGGTCAGCTCAGCCGGATCAGGGCGCTGACCGTCAGGTAGGCGCCCAGGATCAGGGCGGTGTAGGCGATGAGCTGCCGGGCGTGGCCGCCGAGCCAGGCCTGGAAGTTCCGCAGCGCCGCCTTGGTGGCCTCCGGGCGCAGCGCCAGGAACGCGAACGGGACGATGATCAGCAAGAACTCGATGAGGACGAACAGGACGACGCCGACGACCTGGTTCGCGGTCGAGGACTTGCTGGTGACCAGGATGTGCAGGCCGGTCAGGTAGGCGGCGCCGGGCAGGCCGCAGATCGCGCCGATCAGCGTGGCGAGCCCGAGCCGGGGCTCGGCCAGCGCCCGCTGCGCCCAGCCGTCCTTCTTCTCCGTCGGCGGCGGCCCGCCGGCCTGGCCATCCTGGCCGGCCCCGCTGCCCTGGGCGCCGGGGGGTTCCCCGGCCGGCCCGGCCGCCTTGCGCCGGCCGTGCAGGCGCCCGGTTGCCACCAGCGCCCCGACGGCGAGCAGGAACAGGCCCAGGGCCAGGTCCACGCCCGCGCTCGCCGTCTTCTGGGTGCTGATCGCGTCGGCCTTGACCGTGAGCACGTCCACCAGGCCGATGGCGATGCCCACGGTCAGCCCGGCGAGCAGCAGGCACACGAACATCGCCCGCGGCCGCCTGTTCTCGGTCAGCAGCAGGTCGACGGCCAGCAGCTTGGGGTTCAGCGCCGCAGTGAACGCCAGCAGGAAGAACTCTGCGTTCATCGCGGGTCAGCGCGCTTGGGGGGCCGGGTGCTGTTAGCCCTCGTCCTCGTCGTCCAGCTCGGCCTCGGCCACGGCGACCGCCAGGCCCAGGGCCCGCAGGATCTTCCCGCCGGCCGAGACCACCCGCGGCGTGCCGACCACCGGCGCGACGCCGATCATCACGCCGGCGATGTCGTCGGCGGTGACGCCGCTCTCCTCGGCGGCCTCGGCGTTGAGCAGGTAGGACGCGGGCGGCGCGTCCACCGCGATCAGGGCGGCGAGCCGGACCAGCATGAGCTCGCGCGGCGCGAGCATGTTGTGCTCCAGCGACGCAGCGGTCACGTCGGCAAGGGTGTCAAGGACCGGTGTTTCATCGGACATGAAGTCTCCCCCTGGTCTGGGCGGCGCGCGGCACCCGCCACGCGGCATGCCACAGCCCATCGCTGATCCCGGCCCGCCACATCCCCCGCGGTGGGTGAGCTACCGGGCGGCCGGGGTAGGAGGGAACCATGCGGGTGGAGGTGAGCCCCGGCGCCGCCCGGCTGGTCGCCGAGCGCGGCGGGCGGCTGTGGGTCTGGGCGGCCCGGCCCCGGATGTGCTGCTGGGGAACACCGGCCTACATGCGTGCGGCCACCGAGCCCCCGCCAGGGCTGTCCGGGTTCCGCCTCGTCTGCCGGGACGGCGCGGAGATCTGGTTCCGCGCGCCCGCGGGCCGGGTTCCGGACGTGCTGGAGGTGGGCCTGCACGGGCGCCGCCGGCCCAGGGTCGAGGCCTACTGGGACGGCTGCCGGGTCGCGCTCTGAGCCTAGACGGCGGTGACGTTCTCGCGGCTGCCGTAGACGCACAGGCCGTAAAGGGCGACGACGTCCATGGCGATGATGGTCAGCGCCCAGAACGGGTAGGCGGGGATGAAGAACATCTGGTCGATGGCGTTGAGCCCGATCACCGCCACGCCGAACCAGCGGAACATCTGGTTCGCGGCCAGCACCCCGGCCGCCGCGACCAGCTGGAGCGCACCGAGGATGGCGGTGACCCAGCCCCAGGTGGTCAGGTTCGCGAAGACGTAGTGCGCGTGGGCGACGAACACGTGCGAGCTGGCGATCGCCGCGATGCCCTGGATCATGTTGAAGCAGCCGGTCACGAACAGCAGGATCGACGCGAACAGGACCAGCCCGTAGCCGTGGCTTCCGGCCGGGCGCCTGGCCTCGCCGGCCGCGGGCGTGGTCGATGGCGGCATCATGGCGGCCTCCGCTGCCGGGATCTCGGGATCAGTGCGGCCAGTCTGGCCGGAGCGTTCCCGGCTGCCCTCACCCGTGCGGGAGGATTCCTGCGCCAGGCCGGGCCAGGCTGGGCCGCTGTACGTCGGCCAGCAGGTTCTTGTCCCAGACGAGAATCCTCGTCGCACCGATGCGGTAGACGTGCACGGGCGCCCCGAAGACCGCGCGGATGGTGGCGTCGGGCACGGCCTGCACGACGAAGGTCGCGTCATGCAGCCGGGGATCGTAGCTGGACGCCTGTGCCTCCCACCGGTGGGGATAGCAGTGGCCGCCGTGGAACTCGATCACGAGGATGCGGACCCGGCCGCCGGAGTACAGCGTCGCGGAGCTGCCCGTCCCGTACGCTCCCAGGCCATAGTCCAGATGGTGCGCCGCCAGCCAGGTGACCAGGCGCGCGTTCCGGGCTGGCATGGCCGGGGCCGACATGGCCACCGCGAGGCTGAGGGCATAGCCGGCCAGGACGGCAGCCAGCACGGGCATCAGCCGCGGCGACAGCAGCCGCCGCCCCGCCATCCGCCCGGCCAGCGCGGCCGCCAGGGGCAGCACCGCGCTGTAGTCCCTGGCCGAGTACAGCAGGGCACCGGGGGTCAGGAACAGGTACGCGAGCAGGTTGATCAGCACGGTTGCCACGAGCAACTGGTCGACCAGGCCCAGCCGGCGGAACCGCCAGAGCGCGGCGCCCACCCCCCAGATCGCCAGGCCCAGCCCGGCCAGGTGCAGCAGTGCCAGCCCGTCGGCCAGCACCGTATGGCTCGCCGTGCTCGCGCCGAACAGCAGCGCCAGCCCGCGGGGGAGCACGGTGAGATGTGTCAGCACCCGCGGCCACGGCACCAGCCTGGCCCGGACCGGCCAGAGGATGAACCCGCCGCGGGCCGCGATGACGGCGAGGGCTGCCCTGGACAGGCCGGCCGCGGCGAGGGCGGCGCCGATGAGCGAGAGTTCCAGCCAGCAGGACCGCAGCGGCCGGCGGCCGGCCAGCGTGCGGGCCACGCGCCCGGTGCAGATCACCAGCAGCGGCAGCACCGCCGTGACGATCAGGATGTCGTCCGCCACCAGGCTCCAGGCCAGCACGGCCCCGGTAAGCACGGGCACCCACCAGCGTGGCGGCGCCCGGTCCAGCAGCAGCAGCACGGCCAGCACCGGCACGGCGGAGCCGAGGTGGTCGGGGGCGAGCATGAGCACCCGCGCCCCGGCAAGCTGCGGGGCCAGCATGATGCCGCCCGCCAGCAGCATCCGGGCGGCCGCGGCCCGGCCGGCCGCCGGTCCCCTGGCCAGCCAGGCCGCGCCGAGCACCAGCACCGTGTAGGTCACCGCCGCCGCCACGTGCACCACGTCCGTGGTGAGGCCGCGCACGATCTCGACGAGCACGTACTCGGGCAGTTCGGTCGTGTAGAAGGAGACGTCCGACAGCCACCAGCCGTGCAGCAGCCAGTTCCCGTGCAGCATGTTCCAGGCCTGCAGGGCGTTGCTCGCGCCGTCCGAGGTGACCGGTACCTTCCGGGACACGGTGAGGTAGCACAGGAAGAGCCCGGCGGCGACGGGCACCAGCGCGGCGAGCGTCAGCGCGCGGGAGTGCCGGGCCCACAGGCCGGGCGGGCGGGCGGGACCCGGCCCGGCCGTCGGGCGCGCGGGAGCGGCCGCGGCCGGCCCGGCCTCGCCTGGCTGGGCTGGCGCGGCGCGGCCCGGCGGCGCTAAGCCGGCGTGAGCGGCCGCGTCACCATGGACTGGCTTCGCCATTCTCTCCCAGAACCTCCTGCTACCGGGCGATTGTGCCACCCGCGCCCGCCCGGCGCCCGGCAGACTGTGCGCATGGTGCTGGGAGCGGTCTTCGGCGGCGGTGGCATCGCCGGCGTCGCCTGGGAAGCCGGGATCGTCATCGGCCTGCGGCAAGCGGGCGTCGACCTGTCGTCGGCCGGCCTGATCGTCGGCACGTCGGCCGGGTCGATCGTCGGCTCCCACGTCGCCTTCGCCGCCGACCTGAGCCTGCTGGCGGCCACCCGCCACGAGGACACAGGCACGGCCAGCGAGACGGGCGCCGGCCTCGAGCCCATCCTGACCGCGATGGCCCCGCTGTTCGACCCCGCGCTGGATCCGCTCGAAGCCCGCCGCCGGGTCGGCGCCGCGGCGCGCGCGGCGGCGGCCGGCGGCGAGCAGGCGCACATCGCGCGGATCGCCGCCCTGCTGCCCGCCCCGGCGGGGTGGCCGCCCCGGCGGTTCCTGGTGACCACGGTGGACGCCGAGTCGGGCGAGCTGGCCGTCTGGGACGGCCACAGCGGCGTGCCCCTGGATCGCGCGGTCGCGGCCAGTTGCGCGGTGCCCGGCGCCTACCCGCCGGTGACGATCGGCGGCCGCCGGTACATGGACGGCGGCGTGCGGTCGACCACCAACGCGGACCTCGCGGCCGGCGCCTCGGCCGTCATCGTGCTCGACGCGGTCGGGCACCTCACCCCGCGCGAGCCGCTTGAGCGGGAGCTCGCCACGCTGGGCGCGGACAGCGTGGTGGTCCGGCCGGACGCGGCGGCAGCCGCGGCGATCGGCACCGGCGTGCTGGATCCGGCCGTCTGGCCCGCCGCGCTGGACGCGGGCCTGGCCCAGGCCGCGTCGTGTGCCGCCCCGGCGCGCGCCATCTGGGCGGCAGCCTCATGAGCGCTCCTGGTGACCGGCCGGGGCCAGGGTGCTGGCCGTCTGCGTTTGCGCGACGACGGCACCGCGCCTGATGACCCACCGCCGGGGGGCCTGCAGCCGCAGCGCCTCGTGCATGGTGCCGGCGTCGAGGACGATGAGGTCGGCGGCGCACCCCGGTTCCAGGCCGTACCCGCTGACGCCCATCAGGCGCGCGGCCGCCGTCCCGATGGCCCGGAGCGCGGCGTCGATCTCCGGCGGCGCGGACAGCTGCGCCGCGTGGCAGAGGATCAGGGCTACCTGTAGCTGGTCGGCGGCCCCGAACGGGTAGAACCCGTCCTGCACGCAGTCCTGGCCGCAGCCGACGGTCAGCCCGGCGGCCAGCAGCTCCTTGACCGGCGGGAGGCCGCGCCGCCGCGGCTCCTGGTCGAGCCGGCCCTGGAGCAGCAGGTTGGTCGCCGGGTTGGTGACGAAGGCGAGCCGGGCCGCGGCCGCGCGGCCGATGACCTCAGCCGTGTAGCTCTCCTCCCACGCCGCCATCGCGCAGCAGTGCCCGGCGGTGACCCGGCCCTGCCAGCCGTGGGCCAGCGTGGCGTCGATCAGCATGGCCAGTGTCCTGGACCGCGGGTCGTCGGTCTCGTCGACGTGCATGTCCACGTCGGCGCCGAACCGCGCGGCGAGGTCCATGCAGATCGCGATGTGGTCGCGGGAGTCCTGCTCACTGGTCTCCCAGTGCGGCATCCCGCCGACCACGCCGGCGCCCTCGCCCATGGCCGCGGCCAGCAGGCCGGCCGACCCGGGATCCCGGATGATCCCCTCCTGGGGGAACGCGACGATCTGGATGTCGCACAGATCGGCATGCTCCCGCGCGGCCTGGAGCACCCCCCGCAGCGGGGTCAGGCCGCCGATCGTGTCGACGTCCACATGGGTCCTGATCCTGGTCGTCCCGCTGAGCACCGCCTGCCGGATGACCACGCCCGCCCGGGCCGCGACGTCACCGGCCGACGCCGACCGCTTGATCCGGTGCAGGATGTCGATCGCCTCCGCCAGCGTCCCGCTGCGGTTCGAGCCGAGCAGCGGCAGGGTCCCCACCTTGTCCAGGTGGATGTGCGGCTGCACGAACGCGGCGGTCACCAGCCTGCCCCCGGCGTCGAGCTCAGCCCGGCCGTCCGCGTCGATCCGCGCGCCGACGCCGGTGATCACCCCGTCCCTGATCGCCACGTCGGCCGGCGCGCTGCGGCCCTCCAGCGTGCAGCCGCGCAGGATCAGGTCGGGCGTCGGGGCACCAGCGGCGGTCATGGTCACCATTGTGCCCACCAGGCGCAGCGGGCATGAGCGCCGCCAGGGCCGGCCCGGTCGCGCGGCGCCGGCGGAGCGGCCCGGAGACCCGCCTGCCGCGCTGGCACGCCGGTCCCGGGCCGTGTGGCTGCCGGGTGTTACTTCTTGACGGCGTCCTTCACCTTCCCGGCGGCCTGCTTGAGGTTTCCCTTGGACTCCTGGGCCCGGCCCTTGGCCTCCATGCTCTTGTTGCCGGTGGCCCGGCCGGCGTTCTTCTTGACCTTGCCCTTGGCCTTCGTCACCTTGTTCGCGGCCTTGTTCTCAGCGGCCATGAGTGCATCCCTTCGATCGCGAATCCTGTCCGCTGCCCGCCGGACCGCGCCGCAAACAGGCGCCCCGTCGCACGGCTGCCCGGAGCACCGGCGTCCGCCTGCCGGACCGGCTCACTTTTCACGTGTTCCAGCCACCCCGGGCCGACGCCGCACGGCCCCCGACCAATTTTGGCGCCCGTTTTATCCCGGTTTCGGGCGTCGTAGCCCGTGAAAAGTCGGGAGAGGGCCCGATTACCGGAGGCCGAGCAGCGCCGGGATCACGTACAGGCCGAAGCCCATGACGGTCAGGCACAGCGCCCAGGCCGCGAACCGGTACCAGCCGTGCATCCGCCTGCCGGGCGGGAGGACCTTCGCCTCCAGCGCGAGCAGGAAGCCGAGAACAACCGGCAGCAGCAGCGCGTTCATCACCTCGACCCCGACCGCCAGGCTGATCAGGTCAGCGCTGGCCAGGACGAACCCGGCCCCGGCCAGCAGCGCGAACGCGTAGGTGAGGTGGAACCTGGCCGTGGTCTTGCCCGGCCGGCCGTTGAGGGTGCCCGGCCAGCCGAAGACCTCCGCCAGCCCCCACGCTCCGGCCAGCGACGACACCAGCGCGGCCACCAGGGCGGCACCGAGCAGGCCGGCGCCGAAGACGACCTTGGCGCCGGCCGTGCCCAGCGCGGGACGCAGCGCGGCGGAGATCTGGCCGACGGTGCCGAACGACGCGGCCGCGCCGCCGTGCCGCACCGCCGCGAGGGTGACGACGATCGCGATCATGACGATCTGCGTGACCACCGCGCCGATGGCCGTGTCGGCACGCTCCCGGCCGATGCTCGCCGGCGTCAGGCCCTTGTCGATGACGGCCTGCTGCTGGTAGAAGATCATCCACGGCATGATCACCGCACCGACGTTGGCCGCCAGCAGGTACAGGTAGGAGCTGTTGCCGAACGGCAGCGAGGCGAGCCCGTGGGCCACCGCGCGGCCGCCCGGATGGCTCATCAGCATCGCCGCGACGAAGGCCACCTCGGCCAGGCCGAACGCGATGCCGATCCGCTCGACCCGGCGATAGCTCCCGGTCAGCACGATCCCGGCGAGAAACGCCGTCGCCACCGGCACGGTCACCCAGCGGGAGATGCCGAAGAGCTCGCCGACACCGGCCACGGCGGCGAACTCGGTGATGAGCGCCCCGATCACCGACACGAACAAGGTGCCCGCCGACAGCATCGCCCAGCCGCGCCCGAACCGCTGCCGGATCAGCGCCCCGTGGCCGGCCCCGGTGCAGATCCCGAGCCGGACCGTCATCTCCTGCACCACGTACAGGATGGGGATCAGCGCCAGCTGCGGCAGGATCATCGCGTAGCCCCACCGGGCGCCCGACTGCGCGGCGGTGATGATGCTGCCCGCATCGGTGTCGGCCAGCATGACCACCAGGCCCGGTCCGAAAACCGCCAGCAGGGCCAGGGCAGGCCAGGCCGGCCGGGCGACCGGGCGGTACGAACGCGGCCTGCCGTGGCTTGTCACCACAACACCGCGCACCGCGCCCCCTCCGGGTCAGCCAGCATCAGCCTCCAGGCGGATCGGCCGGCCGACGCCGGTCACGATTCGCCCTCTTAGGCAAGCCTTACCGACGCTCGTGCGGGCGGTTAGCGCCATTGGTCCCCGAACGCCCGGCCGAACGTGAGTTGCGGCCGGCCTGCCCGGCGGGCCAGCACCAGGCCTGACTTCGGCCCCTGCGGTAACCCACTGCCAAGGCTCGCTAGTACTGACCCACAGTCAGGATCGTCTGCGAAATCAGGTCAGTGAGCATCTGCTGTCCAGCCACGTTCGGGTGGAAGCTCTCCTGCTTGGGCGGACTCGTGCTGATGCCGAGCTTGAGCCCGTTGATCCATGGGGCACCCGAGTCACATACCCCGTGTCCGCCGAATGTCGGGCGCGGATCGATGAAGGTGATCGAGTGTCCTGTGGCCGCGGCCGCATCGTTCACCGCGGCTTGAATGTCCTGATCAAGGTTGTCGGTCTCTGAGTTGATCCACTCCACGTCGCTGCCTTGGATGGTGTAGCGAACGCCTGCCACCCCGCCGACATCGCACACGCCCTTCTTATTGAAGGTGCTGCCGAATAGATGTGGGTAGCCGACGACATAGATGGCAGCGTTCGGAGCCAGCTCAGTAATGTCCGTGTAGACCTGTTCCAGGGATGGCTCAGCGGCGCAGAACCCATCGGTATCGTTCTGTGGGTCGGCGAACGGGAAGAACGCCATGCACCCATCCGGGCGCCCATTGACGAGGTATGACAGGTTCTCTTCCGCGGAGGTCTGATCGCGCGACTGACAGTCGTAACTGCCGGAGCTCAGCGCACCCGAAATACAGTCATGCAAGACATCGGCGAACCCGACATCATTCCCCCCGACAGACAGCGTCACGAGCTGGGTACCGGGCCCGAGCACCGAGAACTGCGCCTTCTCCCTGGCGTAGCCCGCCGACGCAGAGGTGAACAGCTGGGCGGTCGCCGGGTTCGAAAGGTAGAGGTCGGTGATGATGTCACCAGAACACGCCGCGAAGCCGAGGGACAGGCTGAACTGCGAAGCCAGCTGTTCTGCGTAACCGCCGGTCGCCCGGTGGCATCTGTCACCCGAGGTGTTCGATGAGTGCAGATAGGAGAACGATCCCTCGCCCGAGGCGTAGGAGTCGCCCAGCGCTGCGTACGGGGAACCGGTGAGGGCAGGGGCCTTCTGCTTCATCAGGAAGGACTCGATGTTCTGGGCAAGCAGGGTGTTCGCCTGCTCGGCCGTGTCGGACCACTCCAGCCAGTTGACATCCATCTGTATGGCGAGACGGCCCTTGCCGTTTACCATCGACGACTGATCCCAGGCCGCGCCCGTGGGCTCGCCCCCCGGTGCCGTGGTGGTGACATTCGCCCCGCTGACACCCGCCAGCCCGCCCGGCGCATCCGGATTCCACTCGCCGATGAAGTTCGGGAACCGCGTCAGGCCGTCGGCCGCGCCAAGATTCGCCGGCTCGAAGGTGTTGGCATAATCGGCATCACCCAAACCGCCCACCTGGACCGCACCGCCGGAAACCAAGGAGTCGATGACCGCCTGATCGGACTGGTTTACCTGCTCACAGCAGGGCCGCTCGCCGGTGAGGTATACGCTCTTGCCAACCCGGACGAAATTCTCCAGGCGCTTCTCTTCGGCCGCCGTGAGAGGGTTCTGGGCATCGATGAACCAGATGGCCTTGTACTGAGAAAGGTTCAACGGCAGCGTCGTTGCTACATCTGTCGGCCAGCCGTCATCGTCGAGCAACGTCTGCAGGTCTGTGACTGGCTCGGTATTCCCGTAGTCACCGGACCCGAAGATCAGCGTGGTTGCTGTCACCGACAGCGTTGCCGGCGATTTCCGGGAAGGTGCGCGCGGCGCGGCGCACACGTGCGGCCGGGACGCCGTTTCCGCCCCGCATCCTCCTTTGGAAGCCTGCGCGAGAGCATTGGCTGGAAAGAACTGGAAGGCTGTCAGCGCGCTCAGTACAGCCCCGGCAATCAAGCGTGCAGGCCTGCGTCTTCCCATGAGTCAACCCCCCTGACCGCCCCAGTGATTGCCAAGTCCTATCCCAGGGCGCCATCGCATGTCAAGCTATAAGGCGATTCCTCCCCTTTTCGACCCCGGCATAGTGTGTATTGCTTTGTGCTCAATCCGCCTATCGCCGGCACCCGGTCCGACCGCCGGGTCACGCGCCGGGGTGTTCCTGGCCGGGCCCAGCCCGTGCCCGCGGGCGTGGCGCCCGCCGCCGATGATCAGGAAACCGGCGAAGGTGGCGGTGAGCTGGGGCGAGCCGAGCGAGCGCCCGGCCGCAGCCCGGCCAGCCGGGCCAGGTCCCGCAGGCTGGCGCCCGGCCGGCCGGCCAGCACCCGCGTGTCCGGGCACGCCGCGGCGACCTCGGCCGCGGCCGCGGCCGCACCCGTGGCGCCGCCCTGGGTGGCGGCGGAGAAGACGACCAGGCCGGCGCCGGCATCCAGCGCGAACCGGCTGACCTCGGCCACCGGCAGGTCGGCGGCCAGGTGATGCACCAGCCAGCGGTCCTCACGCAGGCAGGCGGCGGCCATCAGGGCGGGCAGGCCGTGACGCTCGCCGGGCGGGGTGGTCACCACCGCGCAGCCCCGGGGCCGGCCGGGCGGCTGCGCGGCGTGCAGCGCGATCAGCCGCTCGCAGATGGCGCTGGCGCGGTGCTCCTGCGCGATCGAGACCTGGCCCGCCGCCCATTCGTCACCGATGCGGCGCAGGGCCGGGGCGATCACCCGATCGCACAGGTCGGTGACCGTGACCCCGGCCGCGAGCCGGTCCAGCCAGTGCCGGGCGCGGGTCTCCTCGCCGCCCGCGATCGCCGCGTACAGCTGGTCCGCCTGGGCCTGCCAGTCCCGGACCCCGATCGCCCGGGCGGGCTTGCGGCCGGCCCGGCGGCGGGCGGCCAGGTCCCGCACGTCGGCCTCGCCGACCTCGTAGCCGCGGCCGACCTTGCGGGCAGGCAGCGATCCCTGCCGGACCCACTGGTAGGCCGTCTGGTAGTGGACGCCCAGCAGGTCGGCGGCGTGGCGCAGGTCCATCGGGCTCCCGGGGCCGTCGTATTGCCAAACTTAGTTGATTTTAGCCTTGTTTATAGGCCGGCCGGCGGAACACGCGCGGCGGCGCGGGCAGCACGGGCGCGCGGCGGCGCGAACCGGGCGGGCGGGGGCCGCGGCAGAAAAGCCGCACCCGCGCCTTGCCCGGTCACCGCCCCCGCCTGTCATCATTGCCCCATGGGGCAACCGGGTACGTCGAGTGATGCTGGCCTGCCCGCACCGGCCGGCCCGGCGCTGACGGCGGAGGAGCGGCGGCTGCGGGAGGCCCGGACGGGTGTTCCGTGGCGCGCCTGGGGGCCGTACCTGAGCGAGCGCCAGTGGGGGACCGTCCGGGAGGACTACAGCGACAACGGCGATGCGTGGTCGTACTTCAGCCACGACCAGGCGCGGTCCCGCGCGTACCGGTGGGGCGAGGACGGCATCGCCGGGATCAGCGACGACAAGCAACTGCTGTGCCTGGCCGTGGCGCTGTGGAACGAGCACGACCCGATCTTGAAAGAGCGCCTGTTCGGCCTGACGAACGCCGAGGGCAACCACGGCGAGGACGTCAAGGAGTACTACTTCTACGCCGACAACGTGCCGACGCACAGCTATCAGCGCTACCTCTACAAGTACCCGCACGCCGAGTTCCCCTACGCGCGCCTGGTGGCGGAGAACCGCGCCCGGTCGCGGCAGGAACTCGAATTCGAGCTTCTCGACACCGGGGTTTTCGACGACGGCCACTACTTCGACGTGGAGGTCGAGTACGCCAAGGCGGGACCCGAGGACATCTGGTGCCGCATCACCGCGCGGAACCGGTCCTCGCGCACTGCCGTGCTGCACGTGCTGCCCACGCTGTGGTTCCGCAACACCTGGTCGTGGGGGACGGGGGGGCCCGCGCCGCGGCTGGCCCGCGTGCCCGCCGCGTATCCGGCCGTCCGGGCCGAGCACCACAAGCTCGGCGTCTGCTACCTGTACGCGGAGCCGGACGCGGCCCTGCTGTTCTGCGAGAACGAGACGAATACCGGGCGCGTGTTCGGCACCGGGCCGGCGACGCCGTTCCCCAAGGACGGCATCGGCGACCACCTCCTGCACGGCGCGGACACCGTGAACCCGGGCGGCGCGGGAACCAAGGTGGCGGCGCGGTCACGGCTCCTGGTGCCGGCCGGCGGGCACGGCACGGTGCTGGTGCGGCTCACCCGGGAGGCCCCGGAGACGCTCCCGGCGCCGCTGGCCGGCGCGGCGGAGTTGTTCGCGCGGCGGCGGGCCGAGGCGGACGAGTTCTACGACTCCATCACGCCGCCGGCCGTCAGCGGGGACGCGAGGGCGGTCATGCGCCAGGCGCTGGCCGGGATGCTGTGGTCCAAGCAGTGTTATTACTTCGACGTGGACCAGTGGCTGCGGGAGCGCAACGCGCACCCGCTGCGCACGCCGGCGCGGCGGGGGACCCGCAATGAGTCGTGGTTCCACATGGTCAACCACGACGTGGTGTCCATGCCGGACAAGTGGGAGTACCCCTGGTACGCCGCCTGGGACCTGGCGTTCCACTGCGTTCCGCTCGCCATGGTGGATCCGGACTTCGCCAAGAGCCAGATAGACCTGATGCTGTCCCAGGCTTACCTGCACCCCACCGGCCAGATACCGGCCTACGAGTGGAACTTCGGCGACGTCAACCCGCCGGTGCACGCCTTCGCGGCGCTGTTCCTGCTGAACCTGGAGTCGGGCCTGGGCGAGGTGGACCTGCCGTTCCTGCAGGAAAGCTTCTCCAGGCTGCTGCTGAACTTCACCTGGTGGGTCAACCGCAAGGACCCGGCCGGCCGCAACGTGTTCGAGGGCGGCTTCCTCGGCCTGGACAACATCGGCGTGTTCGACCGCAGCGCGCCGCTGCCCACCGGCGGCCGGCTGGAGCAGGCGGATGGCACCGCCTGGATGGCGCTGTTCAGCCAGAACATGCTCGAGCTGGCCCTGGCCCTGCTCGACCACGATCCGGGCGCCGAGGAGTTCGTGCTCAAGTTCGTCGAGCGCTTCTTCTGGATCGCCGCCGCGGTGGACCCGGTCGGTGAGCACCCCGACGAGATGTGGGACTCCGAGGACGGCTTCTTCTACGACGTGCTGCGCCTGCCGGACGGCACCGGCACCCGGATCAAGGTGCGCTCGCTGGTGGGACTGCTGCCGCTGTGCGCCACCTCCGTGATCGAGGCCGACGTGATCGAGCGCTACCCGAAGATCGCCGGCAAGGTGGGCGCCTTCCTGGAGCGCAACGAGGACCTGCTGGCCAACATCGCCGATCCGCTGGTTCCCGGTGCCCACGGCCGGCGGCTGCTGGCGCTGGTGAACGAGGAGAAGCTGCGCCGGATCCTGGCCCGGATGCTGGACGAGGAGCGTTTCCTGGGCCCGCACGGGATCCGGTCGATCTCCCGCTGGCACCTCGACCACCCCTACACGATCGAGGTCCACGGCACCGAGTACCAGGTGCGGTATGAGGCGGCCGAGTCGACCACCGGGATGTTCGGCGGCAACTCCAACTGGCGCGGGCCGGTCTGGTTCCCGGTCAACCTGCTGCTGATCCGGGCGCTGCTCCAGCACTACCGGTATTACGGCGACAGCCTGAAGGTGGAGTGCCCGACGGGCTCCGGGACGATGATGACCCTGTTCGAGGTGTCACAGGAACTGTCGCGCCGCCTCGCCAGCACGTTCCTGCGCGGCGCCGACGGGACGCGGCCCGTCTACGGGGGGACCACGCTGTTCCAGCAGGACCCGCACTGGCGCGACCACATCCTGTTCTACGAGTACTTCCACGGCGACAACGGGGCCGGCCTCGGCGCCTCGCACCAGACCGGCTGGACCGGACTGGTCGCCCGGCTCATCCAGAGCCTCGGCCAGTTCGACGCGGGCTCCGTGCTCGACGACCGGCACTGGCCGATGGCCCGCCCCTACCGGCGCGCGGACTGAGCCGTGCGCGCCATCACCGTCACGCCGGGGCAGCAGGGCTCGGTTGCGCTCACCGATATGCCCGAGCCGCCGCCCGGCGACGGGTCCATCGTGGTCCAGACCCAGGCCGTCGGGATCTGCGGTACCGACCTGGAGATCATCAACGGCGACTATGGGTGGGCGCCGCCCGGCCAGGAACGCCTCATCATCGGGCACGAGTCGCTGGGCCGGGTGATCGAGGCCGCGCCGGGGACCGGCTTCAGCCCCGGCGACCTGGCCGTGGGCATCGTGCGGCGGCCCGATCCGGTGCCCTGCCCGGCCTGCGCCCTGGGCGACTGGGACATGTGCACCAACGGGGAGTACACCGAGCGGGGAATCAAGGCCCGGCACGGGTTTGCCTGCGAACGGTACCGGATCCGCCCGGAGTACCTGGTGGCGGTGGATCCCGCGCTCGGCACCCTGGGGGTCCTGCTCGAGCCGGCCAGCGTGGTGGCCAAGGCGTGGGATCACATCGAGAAGATCGGCCGGCGGGCGGCCTGGGCGCCACGGCTGGTGCTCGTGACCGGCGCCGGGCCGATCGGGCTGCTCGCCGCGCTGCTGTCGGTGCAGCGCGGCTATGAGACGTACGTGCTGGACCTGGCCACCGAGGGGCGCAAGCCGGAGATGGTGCGCCAGCTGGGGGCCACGTACTTCCACCGCGGCGAGCTGGGCGACGCGGCGGCCGAAGCGGACATCGTCATCGAATGCACCGGCCACGTGCAGATGCTGCTTGAGGTCGGCCCGCAGCACGTCCGCCACCGGATCCTGTGCCTCACCGGCGTATCCTCGGCCGGCGCGGCGTCCACCGTCGACCCCGGGCAGCTCAACCGCAACATGGTCCTGCAGAACTCCGTCATGTTCGGCTCGGTCAACGCCAACCGCCGCCACTACGAGCTGGCCGCGCAGGCCCTCGCCGGGGCCGACCGCGGCTGGCTCGCCGGCCTCATCACCCGCCAGGTGCCCATCACCCGGTGGGCCGGCGCGTATGCCCGCGAGCCGGACGACATCAAGACCGTGCTCACCTTCCCCTAGCCGATCTCGATGTAGACGGTGCCGTCCGCCACCTTGACCGGGTAGGTGCGCACATCGGCCAGCACCGGGGCACCGAGCGCCTTGCCGCTGGTGTAGTCGAACCGGCCGTTGTGCTTGGGGCACTCGATCACGCGGCCCATGACCAGGCCGTCGCAGAGCAGCGTCTGCTCGTGCGTGCAGTGGCCGTCGGTGGCGTAGTAGCCGTCGGCGGGGGACCGGTAGATCGCATAGTCCCTGCCGTCGTGCTCGAACGGGATGACGTCCTCGGGGTCGATGTCGTCCGCCGCGCAGGCGGCGATCCACTGGCCCAATCTGTGCTCCCTGGTGAACGGGGCCGGGGTCAGGCCGCGGCCGCGGCGGCCAGCGGCAGGGCGCGGCCGTCGGCCAGCGGGACGGGCTCGTTGTACGGCGCGGCACCGGGCAGCAGCTCGCGGCGGATGTAGTACTCCTGGTCCCGTAGCTGGCGCAGCACCGCCGGGACGATCTCCTTGTAGGCCGCCCACATCGACGGGTACGCCGGGGCGCAGTCGTGCTTGACCTCCTCGTGCAGCTCAGGCAGCCGGTAGTAGGGCACCATCGGGAACATGTGGTGCTCGACGTGGTAGTTCATGTTCCAGTACAGGAACCGGTTCACCACGCACATCTTCACCGTCCGGGTGTTGAGCCGGTGGTCGAGCACGTTCTCGCCCATGCCCGCGTGCTGGGTGAAGCCGTAGAGGTTGAACAGGAACGCCCCGTACAGCCGGGGGCCGCCGATCAGCACCACCGGCAGCCAGGTGCGCAGCCCGATCGCCAGGCCCACGGCGGTGGCGTAGATGGCCAGGTCGATCCGCGCGGTGCGGTAGACCTTGTGCCGCTCGGCCGGCGGCACGTAGTCGGCTTCGTCGGCGGTGAGCCGCCCGGACGCGTGCCGGAACATCAGCCGGAACGACGCCGGGACGTCCACCAGGCCCACCAGGTTGGCCAGCAGCCTGGCCAGCCGCGCCGGGCGCATGACCGCGATCTCCGGGTCCCGCCCGACGATCAGGGTGTCGGTGTGATGCCTGGTGTGGCTCCACCGCCAGGTGGTCGGATCCCGCATGATCATGAAGGAGGCGAGCTGGTAGAGCCCCTGGTCCAGCCAGCGCGTCCGGAACGCGGTGCCGTGCCCCGACTCGTGCCAGCGGGAATCGGAGGTGGAGCCGTACAGCACGCCGTAGGCGGCGAAAAACGGGACCGCCCACCAGGTGCCCCAGAAGGCGATGCCGAGCCCCGCGAAGGCGAGGATCAGCCCGAGCCAGATCGCGGTGTCCCGCACGGCCGGGAAGTCCGAGCGCCGCATCAGCTCCTTCATCCGCTTGCGCGGTACGGCGCTGCGGAACCAGTGGCCGCCGGCCAGGCCGAGTTCCACCGCCGCGTCGTTTTCCGGACTCGTCAGGCTGTACCGCGCCAGCCGCTCGCTGCCCATCCCGGTCATCCCCTCCGCCCGGCCGCCCGCCACCCGGTACCGGAGCCCTGGTGCGCTCCACCCGGGGGTGTCATTTCGGCGCATTTGTTCGATCTTGGTTAGGGAGTAGCTACCCGCGGACGACACCGGCGCAACCGTGCCGGGCCGGCGCTGCGTGCCGGGGCGCCGGGCCGGCACCCCGGGCCTGCGCCGCGGGCCCCCCCGGGCTGCCCGCGCCCAGCCCTGGGCCCGCTGCCGGGTATGCCGCTGGCGTGCCCGCTCCTATGATGGTCCCGCGGAACCCGGTGACGGCCTTTCCGGTGCCCCGGGAACTGCCGCGGGACAGATGAGCGGGACTGGTAGGTGTGAGTCAGCTTGATCTCCCGGCGGCAGGGCTGACCGGGCGGGCCCGGGAACTGCGCTTCCTGCACGGGTTCCTGCGTCAGGCCAGGGTCAGCGGCGGGGCGCTCGTCCTGTCCGGCGACCCTGGCGTGGGCAAGTCGGCGCTGCTGAACGCGCTGGCGGACACGGCGGCCGCGGCCGGGACGGTGGTCCTGCGGGTGACCGGCGTGCAGTTCGAGGGGGACGTCAGCTTCGCCGCGCTCAACCAGGCGCTGCTGCCCCTGCTGGGCGACCTCGATGACCTCGGCGGCGCGCACCGGGACGCGCTGCGCGTGGCGCTGGGATTCGGGACCGGGCCGGCACCGGACCGGCTGCTGGTGTCCAGCGCCGTCCTGGCCCTGCTGCGGCACGTGGCCGCGGCAGCGCCGGTGGTCCTGATCGTGGACGACCTGCCCTGGATCGACCGGGCCAGCGCGGGCGTGCTGAGCTTCGTGGCGCGGAGGCTGGCCGGCAGCCGGGCCGCGCTGCTGGCCGGGTGCAGGACCGGCGCGCAAAGCTACTTCGACCGGGCCGGGCTGGCGGGCTATGAGCTGGCGCCGCTGGACGGCGAGGCGGCCACCGACCTGATGGCGGACCGGTTTCCCGGCCTCGATCCGCTGGTGCGCGGGCGCGTCCTGGCCGCGGCCCGGGGCAACCCGCTCGCCCTGCTCGAGCTACCGGAAGCGCTCAGCGACGCACAGCGCTCGGCGGCCGAGCCACTGCCGGCGGTGCTGCCGCTCGGCCAGCGGCTGCAGGAGCTGTTCACCTCCCGCGTCGCCCGGCTGCCGGCCGCGACCAGGACGCTGCTGCTCACCGCTGCCCTGGAGGGCGCCGGGGACCTGCGCATGCTGGAAGCGGCCGGCGGCGGTGACTACCGGCTCGATGACCTCGCTCCGGCCGAGCACGACCGGCTGGTGCACACCGAGGAGAACTCGCGCCGGGTCACGTTCCGCCACCCGCTCATCGGCGCCGCGGCGGTCGAGGCGGCGTCCTCGGCCGCACGCAGGCGGGCCCACCAGGCGCTGGCCGCGGCCCTCGCCGACCAGCCCGAGCGGCGGGCGTGGCATCTGGGCGAGGCGTGCGTCGAGCCCGACGAACAGGTCGCGGGCCTGCTGGAGGAGGCGGCACGCGGCGTCCTGCGGCGCGGTGATGACTTCGGCGCGGTGGCCCGGCTCACCCGTGCCGCCGACCTGAGCCCGGCGCCGGCCGAGCGCAGCCGCCGGCTGGCCGCGGCCGCCTACATCTGCGCGGGGCCGATCGGGGAGATGCGGACCGCCGCGCAGTTGCTGGAGGGAACCCGGCAAGCGGGCCCGGACCTGGGCGGCCCGCTGCACTACGCGTCAGCCGCCACGTTCGTCATGCTCAATGGCGACGGGCATATCGATACGGCCCACCGCCTGCTGGTGGGCGCGATCGAAGGCGGCGATCACGGCTATGACGCCGGCGACGCGGCGCTCGTCAGCGCGCTGTGGACCCTCGCCCTCGTCTGCTTCTTCGGCGGCCGCCCTGAGTTGTGGGACCCGTTCTACGCCGCGCTGGCCCGGCTCTCGCCCGGGGTGCCCGCGCTGCTCGCGCTGACCATAGACATGTTCGCCGACCCGGCGCATACCGGGGCAGCGGCGCTGCCCCGGCTGGAGGCCGCGCTGAGGTCCGTCCACCATGAGGTCGACCCGGGGACGATCCAGAACCTCGCGGGCGCCGCGATGTACGCCGACCGCCTGGCCGAGGTGCGTGAGCCGCTGTGGCGCATCGTCCGGCGGGGGCGCGAGGGCGGGCTGGGGCGACGGCACCTGGTGGCCCTGATGGACCTTGCCGTCGATGATTTCCACCGGGGCGAATGGGCGGAGGCGGCCCAGCTCGCGGCCGAGGGGCTCCGGGTCGCCGAGGAACGCGGTGGCCGTTTCTTCGGCTGGTACTTCCGGTACCACCAGGCGCTGCTGGCCGCCGTGCAAGGCAGGTTCGACACGAGCCGGGCGCTGGCCGCGCAGATCATCGGCTGGGCCGGGCCGCGGGGCGTCCGCACGGCGCAGGTGTTCGCCCGCCACCCGCTGGTCCTGGCCGACCTCGGGCAGGGCGACTTCGAGGGCGCCTACCAGCACGCCACCGCGATGAGCCCGGCGGGCACCCTGGCGTCCCACGTGCCGCATTGCCTGTGGGTCGTCATGGATCTGGTGGAGGCCGCCGTGCGCACGAACCGGCAGGCCGAAGCGGACCGGCATGTGCGCGCCATGCGCGACGCGGACATCGGCGCGCTGTCCCCGCGGCTGGCAATCCTGGCCACCGGGGCCGCCGCCATCGCCGCCGGGGACGAGCGGGGGCCGGCGCTGTTCGAGGAGGCGCTCGGTCTGCCCACCGCCGACCAGTGGCCCTTCGACGTCGCCCGGGTCCGGCTCGCCTACGGTGAGCGCCTGCGCCGCGACCGGGCCACCACCCAGTCGCGGGTGCATCTTCAGGCGGCGCTCAGCACGTTCGGGGCGCTGGGCGCGGCGCCCTGGGCAGCCCGCGCCGAGCGGGAACTGCGGGCGACCGGCACCACCCGGCCGGGCGGCAGCCGGGCAGGCGGGGGCGTCCTGACACCCCAGGAGCTGCAGATCGCGCGCCTGGCGGCGGCGGGCATGACCAACAAGCAGATCGCGGAACGGCTCTACCTCTCCCCGCGAACGGTGGGCGGCCACCTGTACCAGATCTTCCCGAAGCTGGGCATCACCACCCGGGCCGCCCTCCGCGACGCCCTCGGCGAGGCCGGCGGCGGTTAGCGCCGCCCGCGTCCGACGGCGGTTAGCGCCGCCCGCGTTCGACGGCGGTTAGCGCCGCCCGCGTTCGGTGGCCGCCTTCAGGCCGGCCGCCCACCTGTCCAGCGTCCGGCGCGCGGCGTGGGGATCCGGTTCCCGCAGCGCGACGGCGGCGGCTCCCCGCCCCGCGAAACCCGCCAGGACCCGTGACCCGCCCGGCCCGCCGGAGACGGCCCACTCGTGGTAGGCGCTGATGTCGATGCCCTGGCCGGACCACGCCAGGCGGTGGCCGGCCCGGAACCCGACGACGTGCGCGCACAGGCGCAGGCCGTCGATCTCGAACTCGAACACGCTGTCCGGCCCCAGCCGCCCGCGGCCAGGCGCGGCCACGCGCACGTTCCGGATCGCGGCGAAATCCCGCTCCCAGCGGCCGACGGTCACCAGGCACGAGAACACAGCGGCGGGCGCGGCGCCGATGGCCAGTTCGCTGACCGCCCACACGTCCGCGCAGCCCGGCGACAGGCCGGCGGGCCAGCGCAGGGCGTGGCCCGCACCGGGAGCGGCCCGATCATCCCCGCCGACAGAGCCGACCATGACCGCTCCTTCCCGCACCGCTGCCGAGTCTCCGGCACCCGGCCACGGTGAGCACCGGTCATCTGACTCGGTTCCGGCCGGGCCCGCGATGCCGGCGGGACGAACGAGTCATTTGACCGGTGCTCCGGGCGGGCACCGCGCGGCAGGCTCGTGGGCAGGCCGCGCGGCACATCCCCGTCAGGTCAGGCAGAAGGCCTGTGGCACGGCCTCCTCCGCACCGGCGGAGGGGAGAGAGAGGACCGCCCCATGTCCCATCACCTCGACACGCCGCTGGCGCGCCAGAACGGCCAGTTGTTCCTCGATGACCTGTACGTGTTCGCCGGCGAGGCCAGCACGGTGTTCGTCATGGACGTCAACTCCAACATCACCGGCGCCTACGCCGAGCCCGGCTTCCACCCCGAGGCACGGTATGAGTTCAAGGTCCACTTCGACGGGGCCGGGTTCGAGGACCTTACCTACCGGGTGTCGTTCGCCGAACCGGACCCGGCCGGCCGACAGGCCCTGCGACTGCACGCCCTGACCGGTGCACAGGCGCGCGACGACTCGGCGGCCGGTGAGCTGGTGCTGACCGGGCGGACCGGGGAGCAGGCCGCCGGCGGCGGCGCGCGGATCTGGGCCGGGCGGATCGCCGACTCGTTCTACATCGACCTGTCCCTGCTGGGCATCGTCAACGCCGCGGTGGCCGGCGGCACCGCGGTGGACCTGTCGGGATGGCAGCCGGAGAAGGCGAAGAACAGCTTCGCCGGCACCACCGCCGACTCGATCGTGCTGGAGATCTCCCACCAGCACCCGCGGCTGCGCCCCGGCGCCCGCACCGGCGTCTGGTGCGCCACCAAGCTCGCCACCGATGCCGGCGGGTGGCGGCAGGTCAACCGGGCTGGCCACCCCATGATGTGGCCGATCTTCTGGCCGGACGACACGCACTTCACCGGTCCCGCCAACACCCGCCACCCCGCCGAGGATGCCGCCGCCGCGGGCGAGTACATCGCCGCGCAGATCGCCGCCGTGGTGGGCGCCACCGGCACCGCCGCCGACCCGCGCGGCTACGGCCAGGCCGTGGCTGCCCTGCTGTTCCCCGACGTCCTGCCCTACGTGGTCGGCACCCCCGCCAGCTACGGCTTCACCGGCTTCAACGGCCGTCCCCTCGCCGACAACGCGCCCGAGGCCATGCTCTCCCTCGTCACCGGCGCCGCCGTCCCGGCGGGGCTCCGGCCGTCGGTCGCCGCGCACCTGCGCGCCAGCGGCTTCCCCTACGTCGTCCCGGCGTGACCGTCGCGCCCGCCGCCAGCCGGGCCGGCCGGCGGCGGCGCGCGGCCGGGCGGCAGCGGCGCGCGGCCGGGCGGGCGGGATACTAGACACCCGGCCTCCGACGGACAAGGAAGCAACCATGACCACGGACGCACCCGTCGCCGGCGCCCGGCGCGAACCGGAACTGGCCGGGCAGACCGTCATCGTGATCGGCGGCAGCGCCGGCATCGGCCTGGAGACCGCCCGCCGGGCGCGCGCCGAGGGCGCCGGCGTGGTCCTGGCCGCCCGCGACCCCGGCCGCCTCCAGGCCGCCGCGGCCGAGGTGGGCGCGCGCAGCACCGCCGCCTTCGACGCCACCGACCCGGCCGCGCTCGGCCTGTTCTTCGCCAGCCTGCCCACGGTGATCGACCATGTGCTGGTCACCGGCCCCGGGCCGTACTACGCGCCGCTGGCCGAGCTGGACCGGGACCGGGCGCACCGGGACTGGGATGCGCACCTGTGGCTGCCCATCGCCGTGGCGCAGCACGCCGTGGGCCGGGTGCGGCCCGGCGGCACGCTGCTGTTCATGGGCGGCACCGGCGGGCGCGCGCCAGGGCCGGGCCGGGCGCTCATCGCGGCCGGCACCGCCGCGCTGCCCGCCCTGATCGCCAACCTCGCGGTCGAGGTGGCGCCGGTCCGGGTCAACCTCATCGCCCCCGGCTTCGTCGACACCCCGCTGTCGGCATCGCTGCTCGGCGCCGGGCTCGGCGCACGCCGCGACCAGCTCCGGGCCACGCTCCCCATCGGGCGGGTGGTCGGCCCGGCCGACATCGCCGCGCTGGCCGTGCACCTGATGGTCAACACCGCCGTCACGGGCGCGACCGTCGACATCGACGGCGGCCAGCAGCTCGTGCCAGGGTGAGCGGGCATGTCAGTGGCGCGGACCGCCCGCGCCGCCATCGGCCCTCCCGCTGCCGGACCTGGTCAGGCCTGGGCCTGCAGCAGGAACGACACCTCGCCGTCCTCGTTGACCTCAGCGTCCAGCGCCTTGTCGTCGAGAGCGGGGGCGGCGTCGGGCTGCACGAACACCTGGATGTCGGACTCGGCGATGATCTGGTCACCGGCCTGCGGGCCGTCGGTCAGCGACAGCGCCAGGCCGCCTTCCCGGGGCTCGATGCGCAGCCCGGTCTCGGCCGGGAGCCCGGGCCGTGCGGTCAGGTTACGGATCGCGGCCACTGCCTGGTCGGTAAGCGTAAGCACGCCTCACTCCTCACGTCGGAAGCGTCGGAAGCCCTTCCCCTGTCCCCGCCACGGGAGGTCAAACAAGCCGCCCGGCGGGGCGGGGCAGGGGAAGGCCGCTGGCCGCGGCCGGGCGACGGCCCGTTATGACTGGTGGGACGGGTCGGGGCGCGTGACAGCGTGCCGGTGGATGGCGCAAGGTTGACCCATGGCGGCCATCTCGTTCAATGGTGTCCTGGTCATTGGGCTGGTCGCGGTGGCCGTCCCCGCGGTCTGCGGCCTGTGGCCCGGGCTGCCCGTGCCCGGTGCGGTACTGGAGGTTGTCGCCGGGATAGTCATCGGCCCGTCGGTGCTGGGCTGGGTGCACGTGGACGCGGCGGTGCAGGTGCTGAGCGATCTCGGCCTGGGAATGCTCCTGTTCCTGGCCGGCCTGGAGATCAACGTGCAGCGCCTGCGCGGGCCGCTCGGGCGGCTGGCCGGGGCAGCGTTCGCCGTGTCGGCGGTGCTGGGGCTGGCCTGCGCCTTCGCGCTCAGCCTCGCCGGGCTGGCCAGCCAGCCGACGTTCCTGGCCATCGTGCTGGTCTCCACCTCCGCCGGGCTGTTGCTGCCGCTGCTCAAGGACGCGCACGAGGAAGGCAGCCAGTTCGGCCAGCTGGTGCTGACCGCGGCCGCGCTGGCGGAGGTCGTGCCGATCCTGCTGCTGTCGCTGTTGTTCTCGGCGGCCGCCAGGACCCCGGCCCAGCGGGTCACCTCGCTGCTGGTCTTCTTGCTGCTGCTGGTGGCCGTGGGCCTCGCGCTGGGCCGGGTGCGCCGGCTGACGGGCCTGGACCGGCTGCTGGACCGGCTGGGTGACCAGAGCGCCCAGCTGCGGGTGCGCGCCGCCCTGACGCTTGCGCTGGCCTTCGGCGTGCTCGCCTACCGGTTCGGGTTCGCCTCGATCCTGGGGGCGTTCGCCGCCGGGCTGCTGGTGCGGATGATCGAGCTGTCCGGCCCGACCCCGCACCCGCAGTTCGAGATCAAGCTGCAGGGCATCGGGTTCGGGTTCCTGATCCCGATCTTCTTCATCGCCACCGGGGTGCAGTTCGACCTGCACGCGCTGCTCAGTCACGCGGCCGCGCTGGCGGAGGTGCCCCTGTTCCTGCTCGCCCTGCTGGTGGTGCGCGGGCTGCCCGCGCTCCTGTACACCCGCCTCATCGGCCGCCGCCGGGTGCCGGCGGCCGGCCTGATGCAGGCCACCACGCTCACCTTCGTGATCGTGGCCAGCCAGGTCGGCCTGGCCACCGGCCACATATCCGCCGCCACCAGCGCGTCGCTGCTCACCGCCGGCCTGCTGTCCGCCGCCGTGTTCCCGGCCGTGGCCATGCGCCTGCTGGCCCGCGGCCGGCCGGCTGATCTCGCGGTACCGGCGGACTGACCGCCCTAGACGCCGGTCCGGGCGGTGAGCCGCCCCGACTTGACGGCCGCGGCGAACGCCTCGTAGTCGCGTTCGTTCTGGTCGGCGTAGCGGCGCGAGAAGTCGGCGATCGCCCGGTCGAAGGCCTCCCCCTTGCCCAGGTAGGAGGCGATGGCGATGCGGTCCCCCCAGCGTGCGTGGGCCCGGGCGAGGGTCGCGGCGCAGATGCGCGCGTACAGGGTGGCCCCGGGCACCAGCATGCTGTCGACGTCGGCACTGCCCTTCCAGTCATGGAACTGCCGCACGTAGTAGTCGCGGGTCACGCCGTCCAGGCCCTTGATGCGGATCCAGCCCAGGAAGATGTCGGTCGCCGCCTGCATCAGCCGCTGGCCGGCCACCACGCGCTGGCCGTGATGGGAGTAGGTGCTCTTGCCCGCGAACCGTTCGAGGACCGACTCCTGTGCCTCCTTCACCTGCAGGAACAGCGGATCACTGTGGTCGCGGCCCAGCATCAGCATGATGTAGCAGCGGGTCCCGACGCTGCCCACGCCGACCATCTTGTAGGCGGAGTGGACGTAGCGGTACTCCTCCAGTGGGTGGTGGTGGTGCGCGAGCGTCCGCCGGTAGGAACCGAGCAGCTTCTTGATCAGTGGCGCCGGGTCCTCCCACTCCGACCCCGGCGTGATGAGGTCCTCGATCGGGATGATCAGGGGCGGGTCGGCGGCGATCCGCAGTTCCCCGTCGACCTCGGCCGCGCGCCTGGTGAACACCCGGGTGTTGTCCCGGGTGTGTGCCTTGCTCACGTCCCGCTCGAAGGCCCGCGCCTCCGCCTTGGTGACCCGCTTGACCCGGACCTCCTGGCGGACCAGCTTGAGCAGCATCCCCACTTCGAGATGGTCGTACCACGCGTCCAGGGCGCCCATCCCGGCAGCCTGGCTCATCCGGTCCCGGTACTCCGCCACCCCTGCCATGACGATGGCGCGGCGGTCGGCCGGGGAGAAGCCGCGGTCGCGTCCCATGATCTCGAAGCTGGCCGCCAGGCGCTTGACATCCCATTCCCACGGGCCGGGCAGGGTCTCGTCGAAATCGTTGATGTCGAAGATCATTTGCCGCTCGGGCGTGCCGAACAACCCGAAGTTGGACAGGTGGGCGTCGCCGCACAACTGCACGGTCACCCCCGACACCGGGGTGGCGGCCAGGTCGGCTGCCATGATCAGCGCGGCGCCCCGGTAGAAGGTGAACGGCGAGACCAGCATCCGCCCGTACCGGACCGGCACCAGCTGCGGCACCCGCGACGCCGCCTGCTCCTCCAGCAGGGCCACCGGGTCCGGGCGGTCCGGCGCGGGTGCCCACCGGCCGTGGACCGACCGTGGCGCCTGCGCCCGGGCGGCCCGGCCGCGGGCAACCCGCTGGTCCACCGTCAGGTGCTCCCGCCGCCATGCCGACGCGAACGGCGGGGTGCGGGCCCCGGCCGCGCCATCCAGCAGGGATTCGTCGGAACGTGCGGCCATGCCGGCCTCCAGTCCTGCCATCCGTCGTGTCACCCGGTGCCCTGGTTCAGCGAACCAGGCCGGGTGATCCGCGGCAAGACATGCGGCCGCGCGAGATCGGCCCGCACCCCGCCGCGGTGGCCCTGGCGGGCACGCCGTCGCGGTGCGCACTGGCCGGGACCGGCGGCTGGATGTAAAGATGCAGCAACGCGGCGGCAGGAGGAGCTAATGGAGCCAGTGGTTGAGACCGTGCAGGGGAAGGTCCGCGGCCGGATGGCCGGCCGGGCTGCCTCGTTCCTGGGGATCCCCTACGCGGCCCCGCCGTTCGGGGAGAACAGGCTGCGCCCGCCCGCCGGGGCGCAGGCGTGGCAGGGTGTCCGGGACGCCCTGGCCTACGGCGCGACGGCCCCGAAGCCGCCCTACCCCAAGCCCTTCGACGAGCTTCTTCCCGAGCCGGTGATCGCCGGGGAGGACTGCCTGAACCTGAACGTCTGGACCCCCGACCCGGGGCGGGCCGGGCTGCCGGTCATGGTCTGGATCCACGGCGGCGCGTTCGTGAACGGCTCGGGAGCGGTCGCCGCGTATGCCGGCGACCGCTTCGCCCGCGACGGCGTGGTCTGCGTCACCATCAATTACCGCCTCGGCTGCGAGGGCTTTCTTTTCCTGGACGGCACCACCCCCAACCGTGGGCTGCTCGACCAGCTGGCGGCGCTGGAATGGGTGCAGGAGAACATCGCCGCCTTCGGCGGCGACCCGGGCAACGTGACGATCTTCGGCGAGTCGGCCGGCGCGATGAGCGTCGCCACATTGCTGTCGATGCCCCGGGCGGCGGGGCTGTTCCGCCGGGCGGCCGTGCAAAGCGGGGCGGGGCACCACGCCCTTCCGCCCGGCACGGCCGGGCTGGTGACGGCCGAGCTGGCCCGGAGGCTCGGCGTGGCCCCCACCCGGGACGGCTTCGCCGCCGTGCCCGCGGACGGCCTGGTAGCCGCCCAAAGACAGCTCTCGGAGGACATCGCCGTCCAGCCCGACGCGGTCCGGTGGCGGGAGATCGCCGCCAACATGATGGCGTTCGAGCCGGTGGTGGACGGGGAGATCCTGCCTGCCCGGCCCATCGACGGCATCACCGCCGGGAACGGCCGGGACGTGGACCTGCTCGTCGGCACCAACACCGACGAGCACCGCCTGTTCCTCGTCCCCACCGGCGTGGCGGACGTCGCCAATGACGCCATCGTGCAGCTGACCGCCGGCGCGCTCGGGCTCAGCCCGGCCGGGCTGGCGTCCTACACCGCCGCCGCGGCCAGCGCCGGGGACACGCTCGCCGCCGTGCTCACCGACTGGTTCTTCCGGATCCCGGCCATCCGGCTGGCCGAGGCCCACCAGGGCCCCTCCTACATGTACGAGTTCGCCTGGCCATCGCCCCTGTTCGAAGGCAGGCTCGGCGCCTGCCACGCGCTGGAGATCGGCTTCGTGTTCGACACCCTCGACGCCGATGAGGACGAGGTTCTCCACGGCTCCGCGCCGCCGGCCGGGCTGGCCGCCGCCATGCACGGGGCCTGGGCCGAGTTCGCCCGGTCCGGCCGGCCCGGCTGGGACGCCTATGCCCCCGCCACCCGCGCCACGATGACCTTCGCCGAAACCAGCGCGGTCAGCCACGACCCCCGGCCACAGCAGCGCACCGCCTGGGACGGCATCCGCTAGCCCGGCCGCCCGGCGCGCCGCCGCCGCGGTGCGCCGCGCGCAGGGCCGGGTTACGGGGCGACGAGCGCGTCGGTGAGCGGACCGACACCGGCCAGCTTGGCGGTCAGGTCGGCGGTGAGCCCATACCGTTCGCCCAGCGCGGCGGGCGCGGCGTAGCTGACCTTCGTCTGCCCTCCGTCGGCCCACACCAGGACCTTGAGCGGCAGGTCCACGGCGGACAACGGTGCCGCCTGCATCACCAGCGTGCCCGCCGCCGGGTCGCCGAAGATCACCAGCACGGTCTCCCGCAGCGCCAGGCCGACGGCGCTGGCCTCGGCGCTCTGGTCGATGACGGCGAACAGCCTCAGGCCCTTGCCGGCCAGCATGCCGGTCAGGCGGTCGACGGTGCCGGTCACCGACCGCGGGCTGAGCTTGGTGACTATTCCGCCGGTGCCGGTGGTGCTGTCCTCGGTCATGGCTGGCCTCCTGGTCGGGGCGCGGCAGTCGCAAGCGCGGCCGCCGTCGCGGGTGACATGAAGCTTGCCAAAGCCGGCCGGGACATGCGGGACCGGCCCGTGGATCACACCCGGGCGGCCGGGCCGGCGGTCAGTCCGGGACCGGCCCGGCAGCCGGGCGGTAGACGTGCAGCACCGCGCCGTCGGCGTATCCCCGGGCCTCCACGAGGTCGAGCACGAACGGCGCGGTGAGCCCCGCGAACAACGGGAGCCCGTCTCCCAGCGCCACCGGCTGAACCACGAGCCGGTACTCGTCCACCAGGCGGAGCCTGCTCAGCGACTGCGCGAAGGCGGCACCTCCCCACGCGACCATGTCCTTGCCCGGCTCGCGCTTGAGTGCACCGACCTCCGCCGCCAGGTCGCCGCTCGCGATCGTTGACTGCGGCCAGTCCGCCTTCGTGAGCGTCCTGGAGAACACGACCTTGGGCAGGTCGTTCATCGGCGCCGCGTAGTCATCGTCGGAAAAGGGCCAGAACCCGGCCATCTCCTCGTACGTGACGCGCCCCATCAGATGCATCCCCGCGTCACGAAGCCAGCCGAGCTTCCGCGCCGTCAGCGCCGGATCCTCCGGCGGCACCCCCCAGCCGCCGGCGCCGAGAGCGCCGGGACGCGCCACCATGCCATCGAGCGAAACACCCATCATCAAGACGAGCTTCCTCACCAGGTGTCCTTTCCTCGGAGACCGTTCCCCGCCGGCCACCACGGCGGCCGGCTGCCGCCCATACAGACGCGCCGGACCGGAAAGCTCACCGGTCCGAAACCTCCGGCCTGCCGCCGGGGTCGTGGTTGCGCGTTTGCTGCCCCTAGAAGGGCACCAAACGCGCAACCATGCCGGCCTTCCGTGCCACGGTCATGGCTGGGGGCCGCCGGCACGTGCGGGGGTACGGTGGCTACCGGTCAGTGTGGACACGAAGGGATGCACGGTGGGCGTCAGCGGGCGCGGCGAGCAAGCCGGGCGCCCGGCGCCTGGCGGCCCCGAGGGCACCCGCCCGGGGCCCGGGACGGGGGACTTCGACGACCTGGTCCGCCGGTACCGGCGCGAGTTGCACGTGTACTGCTACCGGATGCTCGGGTCCTTCGACGAGGCCGAAGATCATGTGCAGGAGGTATTCCTGCGCGCCTGGCGCTCCCGGGACCGCTTCCAGGGCCGGTCGAGCCCGCGTACCTGGCTGTACCGGCTCGCCGCCAACGCCTGCCTGGACACGCTGCGCCGGGACGCCCGGCGGGCGGCGCCCGCACCGTCCGGCGCTCCCGGCGGCCGGGGGGCATCGATCGCGACGATGCCGTGGCTGCAGCCCTACCCGGGCGCGCTGCTGGACGAGGTGGCCGCGGACCAGCCGGGCCCGGCGGCGGTGACGGTGAGCCGGGAGACGATCTCGCTCGCCTTCCTCGCCGCGATCCAGCTACTGCCGCCGCGCCAGCGGGCGGTGATCATCCTGCGCGACGTGGGCGGCTGGCCCGCCGCCGAGGTCGCCGGCCTGCTCGACATGAGCGTCGCGGCGGTCAACAGCGCGCTGCAGCGGGCCCGCGCGACGCTGCGCGCCCGGTGGCCGGACGGGCGGCTGGCCTGGGCACCGGCCGCCGAGCCCGATGCCGGGCAGCGCCGCCTGCTCGAGCGCTTCATCGCCGCGCATGAACACGCCGACCCGGAGGCGCTGATCGCCATGCTGCGCCACGACGTCAGGCTGGCCATCTCCCCCCAGGTCGGGGAGTGGAACGGCGCGGGGGAGGTGGGCGATGCGCTGCGCGGTGGCATGACCGCCCTCGGCCAATGGCGGCAGTTGCCCATCACCGCCAACGGGCAGCCGGGCGCAGCCGGGTATCTCCGCCGTCCCGGCGAGGCCGCGTTCGTCCCGTTCGTGCTCAGCGTGCTGCGGTTCGAAGATGGCCGCCTGGCCGACATCGCCGCCTTCGAGCAGCCATCGATGTTCGCCGCGTTCGGCCTGCCCGCCAGCCTGTGACCAGCGCTCGCCGGACTGTGGACGTGGTCTGCGGCCTGGCAACCCTGAGTCGAAGCTGGCGGACGCTCAGGGTTCTCCCGCGCGGCGCTGGACGAACTCGAAGCCGAACCTGCCCTTGACGCACAGGTGCCCGTGGGTGACGTCGTGATCGAGGGGCGAGGTCACCTTCACGATCCGGTTGTCCTGCACGTGGAGTTCGAGGTTGCAGCCCACCCCGCAGTAGGGGCAGATGGTGGTGGTGACCGTCTGCTTCGACTCGTCCCAGGATCCTTCCTGCCGCATCGTGTGCTCGCTGGCGAACATGAGCGCGCCGGTGGGGCAGACCCCGATGCAGTTGCCGCAGTACACGCAGGCCGAATCGGGCAGGCTGACGTCGAACTCGGTGGAGATGCGGGCCTCGAACCCCCGGCCTGCCACGGCGATGGCGAAGGTGTTCTGGGCGTCCTCCCCGCAGGCCTCCACGCACTTGTAGCACAGGATGCAGCGCGAATAGTCGCGGACGTAGCTGTCGTTGTCGTGCTTGACCGGCTGGGCGACCGTCTCGGCGGCGGCGCCGTCCGGCAGGTGGTGCTCGCCCGGCCGCGCCGCATCCCGCTCCCCGGCCGCGCTGGCCGGGGCCGCCGTCCCGTACCTGCCCGGGTCAGCGCCGTACCGCTCCATCCAGCTGCGCACCTCGGGCGCGGCGAGCGCCAGGTCGGCTGAGGACGCCAGGAACTCCAGCACCATCCGGCGGCTGGTGCGCACCCGCTGCGAGTCGGTCCGCACGGTCATGCCGGGCTCGGCCTTCCGGGAGCAGGCCGGCACCAGCGTCCGCGAGCCCTCCAGCTCGACCACGCACACCCGGCACACGTTCACCGGCGTGAGGTTCTCCAGGTAGCACAGCGTGGGCGTGTCGATGCCCCGCTGACGGCAGGCCTCCAGCAAGGTGGCGCCCTCCGGCACGCGCACCGTCTGGCCGTCGATGGTGACATCGACCAGCCGCCGGGGTGCCTCCAGGAATACCGCGCTCACGCCGGCTCCTTCCCGTTGCCGCCGGGCGGCGCCGCGCCGCCACCGGTCCCGCCGACCAGGCCGAGGCTCACCGCGGAGGACACCGCGGCGGTCGCGGTCTGGCCCAGGCCGCAGATCGACGCGTCGCGGGCGACCGCGGCGATGTCGTCGAGCAGGGCCAGTTCGGTCTCGACGGAGCCGACCGGGGTGCCGCGCACCAGCCGGGCGAGCAGTTCTTCCTGCCGTACCGTGCCCACCCGGCAGGGCACGCACTGGCCGCAGGACTCGTCCCGGAAGAACCGGGCGATCCGCTCGAGCAGCCTGGTCACATCCACCGTGTCGTCGAGCACCAGGACGACGCCGGACCCCAGGGTCGCGCCGATGGCGCGCATCCCCTCCAGGGCGAGCGGGGCATCCAGCGCATCCGGCCCCACGAACGAGCCCGCGGCGCCGCCGAGCAGCACCGCCTGCAGCGCCCGGCCGCCGCGCACGCCGCCCGCCGCGTCGATCACCTGGCGCAGGGTGGCCCCGAACTCATGCTCGTACAGGCCGGGCCGCTCGACGCAGCCGGACAGGCAGAACAGCCGGGGGCCGGTGGACTCGGCCGTGCCGATCTGCGCGAACGCCGGGCCGCCGATGCGCAGGATCTCCAGGACGCACAGCAGCGTCTCCACGTTGTTGATCGCGGTCGGCCGGCCGAACAGGCCGGACTGGGCGGGGTACGGCGGCTTGTTGCGCGGCTCGGCCCGCTTCCCCTCGATGGAGTTGAGCAGCGCGGTCTCCTCGCCGGCGATGTAGGCACCGGCGCCGCGCCTGATCTCCACGTCGAAGCCGAAGCCCTCGCCCATGACGTCGGGCCCGAGGAGCCCGCGGGCGCGGGCCTGGCGGGCGGCGTGCCGCAGCCGCGCCTCGGCGAGCGGGTACTCGCCCCGGATGTAGATGTAGCCCTGCTCCGCCCCGCAGGCGTAGCCCATGATGGTGAAGGCTTCCAGCAGGCCGTACGGGTCCTCCTCGAGGAGCGTCCGGTCCTTGAAGGTGCCGGGCTCCGACTCGTCGGCGTTGCAGACCACGTAGTGCGGCCGGACCGGGTTGCCGGCCACCGCCTCCCACTTCACCGCGGTGGGGAATGCCGCGCCGCCGCGGCCGAGCAGCTTGGCGTCCTTCAGTTCCCGGATCACCCGCTGCGGCCCGGCCGCCACGGCCCGCCGCACCATCTCGTACCCGCCCGCGGCACGGTAGGAGTCGAGCGACCCGGGATCGCTGTGTCCCACCCGCCGCAGCAGCCGGAGCGCGGAGCGGTCCCCGGCCGTCTGCGGAACGAACCTGCTCAGCGCCTCGCGCGACGGCCCGGGAGGCTGCGCAGGCTGCCCCACCGGGGACACCGGCCGGATCTGGTCGGGGTCGACCGGGGCCAGCACGGTCCTGGCCGGTTCCGCGCCCGCCTGCTGGATCAGCGCGGCCGAGCCCCGGTCGCACTGCCCGAGGCAGGGGCTGCGCTGCCAGATCACCCCGGCGCCGTTGAACCGGGCCTCGGTGCCCTCGGTGCCGAACCGGCGCTCCATCTGACCGCACAGCCGCTCCGCCCCGTTCACCTGGCAGGCCAGGTCGTCGCACACGTGCACGACCGTGGCGGGGGAGCGGCTGGTGCGGAACAGGGCGTAGAACGAGGCCACCCCGTACACGTCGGCCGGGGCCACGGTGAGCCGGGCGCACACGTGGTCCAGCGCGCCGGGGCTTATCCAGCCGATCCGCTCCTGCACCGCGTGCAGCACCGGCAGCAGCAGGTGCCGCTGGGCCCGGGCGGCATGGCCGCCGTATGCCGCGTGCCCGTCGGCCGCCCGGCGCTGCCCGCCGTCCCAGCCGCCCTCGGCCGGCCCGAGCACGGACGCGACGGCAGCCCGTTCCTCGCTGGTCACCTCGGCCGCGGCCCCGAGCCGTAGATCCACTAGGTACCCGCCTTCGCCTGGAGGCTTGCCGCACCGGGGGCCGGCACGGTCAGTTTGTCCACCCGGATCGCCGTGGCCTTGAACTCGGCCGTGCCGGACTTGGGATCCCAGGCGTCCAGCGTCAGCACGTTGGTCGCCACCTGATCGGGGAAGTGCAGCGTCATGAACGCCAGGCCGGCCCGGAGCGCCGGGTCGACGTGCACGGGGACCTCCAGCGACCCGCGCCGGGACGACACCCGCGCCACCTCGCCCTCGGCGAAGCCCAGCCGGGCCGCGTCCTCGGGGGAGAGGTTGAGCGTCTCCGGCCGCCGGATCGGCGTGGCGTACTGTCCCGACTGCACGCCGGTGTTGAACGAGTCCAGCCGGCGCCCGGTGGTGAGCCGGATCGGGAACTCCGGCGACAGCTCATCCACCGGCGGCTCCTGTTCCACCGGCGTGAACGGGGCGGCCGTCCCGCGCTTGGCCGGGTCCTCCTGCCACAGCCGCGCGTGCAGGAACATCTCACCCGGGTGCTGCTCGTCGTAGCAGGGCCACTGGATGCCGCCGAGTTCCTCCAGCCGCCGGTAGCTCATCCCCGCGTGCATGGGCGACAGGGTCCGCAACTCGTCCCAGACCTCTTCGGCCGACGGGCGGCCCCAGTCGGTGCCCAGGCGCCGGGCGATCTCGCAGATGATCTCGATGTCGTCGCGCGCGCCGGGCGGCGGGTCCAGGGCCTTGCGGACCCGCTGCACCCGGCGCTCGCTGGAGGTCACCGTGCCCTCCGCCTCACACCAGGTGGCCGTGGCGGGCAGGACCACCGAGGCGAGCTCGGCGGTGCCGGTGAGGAATATGTCCTGGACCACGAAATGCTCGAGGCCGGACAGCAGCTTGCGGGCCCGGCCGGTGTCCGCCTCCGAGCGCAGCGGGTTCTCGCCGATGATGTAGCACGCGGTGAGGTCGCCGCGCTCCATGGCTTCGAACATCAGCGACAGGTGCCAGCCCGGCCGGGGCGGCAGGGAGACGCCGTAGACGGCCTCGAACCGGGCCCGGGCCGCCAGGTCGGTCGCGACGTCCTGGAACCCGGTCAGCTTGTTGGGGATGGCCCCCATGTCCCCGCCGCCCTGCACGTTGTTCTGGCCGCGCAGCGGCACCAGCCCCGACCCGTACCGGCCCACGTGGCCGGTGAGCAGCGCCAGGTTGATGAGGGCGAACACGTTGTCGGCCGCGTTGTGGTGCTCGGTGATGCCCAGGGTCCAGCAGATCTGTGCCCGGTCGGCCCGGGCGTAGTCGTGCGCCAGCCGGCGGATGAGGTCCGCGGGCACGCCGCTGTCGCGCTCGGCGCGTGCCAGCGTGTAGGGCTCCACCGCGGCGGCGTAGGCCTCGAACCCGGTGGTCGCCCGGCGGATGAACTCCTCGTTCACCAGGCCCGCGTGGATGATCTCCCGGCCGATCGCGTTGGCCAGGGAGATGTCCGACCCCACGTGGATGCCGAGCCACGCGTCGGCCCACTGGGCCGAGGACGTCCGCCGCGGGTCGACCGCGTACATCCGGGCGCCCCGGCGGATCCCCTTCAGCACGTGGTGGAAGAAGATCGGGTGGGCCTCGCGCGCGTTCGAGCCCCACAGGACGAGCAGGTCGGCGTCCTCCGCCTCCCGGTAGGAGCTGGTGCCGCCACCAGCCCCGAACACCGCCGCCAGACCGACGACGCTAGGAGCGTGTCAAGTGCGGTTGCAGCTGTCGATGTTGTTGCTGCCCATCACCGCCCGGGTGAACTTCTGGGCCATGTAGTTCATCTCGTTCGTGGCCTTGGAGCAGCTGAACATGCCGAACGACGTGGTGGCGTCCCGGTCCCGCGCCGCGGCGAACCCGGCGGCGGCGCGGTCGAGGGCCTCGTCCCATGAAGCCGGCCTCAGCGTCCCGTTGTCCCGGACAAGCGGCTCAGTCAGCCGTACCTGCTTGCTCATTGAGTGCACCTTCCTCACGGGCAACGACGAATCGAGCCTAACGCGGGGGGTCCCGCGGGGTCCATGACGTCGCTGGCCGGGCCTGCACGGGCGGCCACTGGCGGATCCGGCCGGCAACGGTATGTCGTATTGCGACAATTATGCCCAGTGTGGCATGTGCGTACGCTGTCGGGAAGGGTCGGCGAAGCGAAGGGACGGGCCTGTGGCCGGGCGGACGGCGCGGCGGCGCGTGGTGCGGATCACCCTGCCCGGGGAGGGCGGGGCGGCCGGCCTCGCGCCGCGCGCCGACCTCGTCGCCGCCGAGGAGCCGCTCGGCATCCGGGTGGACGGCTCGGCGCTGACCATGACCATGCGCACCCCCGGCGACGACATCGAGCTGGCTGCCGGTTTCCTGGTCAGCGAGGCGGTGGTCCGGTCGCCGGCGGACATCACCGAGATCAAGCTGTGCGACGGGACCGCCTGCGGTCACGGCGACGAGCACGAGATGGGCAACGTCGCCGACGTCACCCTGGCGGCGGGCGTCACCGTCACCGCGGGTGCCCGCCGCAGCTTCATGACCACCAGCGCCTGCGGCATCTGCGGGAAGACGAGCATCCACGACATCTGCCTGCTGCCGCAGGCGCCGCTGGCCGGTGACGCCACGTGCTTCACCGCCGCGGTGCTCGCCACGCTGCCGGGACGGCTGCGCGACGCGCAGCGGGTGTTCTCGCGCACCGGCGGCCTGCATGCCGCCGGGCTGTTCACCGCCGCGGGTGAACTGATCGCGGCCCGCGAGGACGTGGGCAGGCACAACGCCGTGGACAAGGTCGTGGGCTGGGCGCTGCTGGCCGGCCGCCTGCCGCTGGCCGGCTGCATCCTCCTGGTGAGCGGCCGGGCGTCGTTCGAGCTGGTGCAAAAGGCGGTGCTGGCCGGCATCCCCCTGCTCGCCGCCGTCTCCGCGCCATCGTCGCTGGCGGTCGACCTGGCCGAGGAGGCCGGCCTGACCCTGGTCGGCTTCCTGCGCGGGCCGTCGATGAACGTGTACGCCGGGGCGCACCGGCTGCCGGGCTGAGCGCGCCGGGCCGGTGATCAGCGGCCCGGGGGCGCGGGCGGCATGCGCATCGTCCGGCGGTCGTCCGGCAGCCTGCGCGTGATCCCCTCGCGGTCCAGCCGCTCAAGCAGCGGGATCGCCACCCGCCGGGTCGTGTCCAGTGCCTGCCTGGCCGCCGCCGCCGTGAACGGCTGCGGCAGGCCGGCCAGGATCCGGGCCGCCGCGCCGGTCGCCCCGGGCGCCAGGATCACGTTGCCGGCCAGCCGGCACACCAGGCCGGCGCGCTCGGCTGCCGCGATGGCCCGGGTGTCGAGCCCCAGCTCGCCGAGCCGTGCCGCGTCAGGCGCGCGGAACGGCGCGCCGGCCAGGTCGCCGAGAACCGCCTGCACCGCGTCAGCCACCTGCGCGGGCAGGCGCGGCTGCGCGCCCCGGGCCGGCTGCCCGGCCACCGCCCGGCGCAGGTACCCGCCGCTGACCTCGACCGCCTCGGCCGTGCCGCCGCCCGCGGGCGCCGCGGCGAGGGCTGCCACCAGGCCGCGGTCGGGCAGGCCCAGCTGGGCGCGGGCCGCCTCGACCGGAAGGCCCGGTGACAGCGGGTCACGCTCCTGGTGCGCGGTCACCGCCGCCGCCAGCAGGCCGCGCAGCCGCTGCCAGTACCCGGGATCGGCGAGCCAGTCCCCGCTGACCGGCGGCGGCAGGCCGCGCAGGCCCATGGCGGCGGCCGCGCTGGCCCGCAGCAGCCGGTGCCGGCGCAGCACGTCCGGGGCCGCCGGCGGCTCGGGCCAGGAGGCCAGTTCCCGCTGCGCGGCGGCGGCCGCCCCGGTGCCGCGCAGCCGGGGCGGCAGGACGTCAAGGACGGTCGCCCCGTGGATGGGACGGCCGCCCGTGCCGGTGACGGCGGCGCCCGGGTCGCGGAGCAGCACCCGGTCCCCGGCGTGCAGCGGCAGCGGCACGGCCAGGGTCAGCCTGGCGACGCTGCCGCCGAGCACCCGGACCCTGGCCACGGTGTGCGCCGCACCGATGTGCAGCGTGAGCCGGGGCGGCAGGTCCGCGGGCGGCGGGCCGCCCGGCCGCTGCGGCCCGAGCCGGACGTCGATCATGCTGGTGAGCGTCCACTCCCCGGGGCGCACCAGGGCCATGCCGCGGCGCAGCTCGCGGGCGCCTATGCCGCGCAGGTTCAGCGCTACCCTGGCGGTGCCGCTGGCCTGCCCGACCGGCCTGCCCAGCGACTGCACGGCCCGGATTCGCACCGGCCGCATGGCCGGGGTCACCACTATCTCGTCGCCGTCCGCCAGGGTTCCGGCCTGCAGGGTGCCGGTGATCACCGTGCCGCTGCCCTTGATCGCGAACACCCGGTCCAGCCACAGCCGGACGCTGCCGTCCGGCTCGGGCCCGGGGAGCCGGCCCGCGAGCCTGCCCAGCGCGGCGACCAGGTCCGGCAGCCCCCGGCCGTCCGGCGCGCTGACCGCGACGGCCTCCATCCCGCTCACCGGCCCGCCGCCGGCGGGCGCCGGGCCGGCACCGGGGCCGGTGACCGGGCCGAGGCTGGTCCCGGCGATCCGGGCCGCGGCCTGCCGCAGCGCCGGCGCCGGATCGGCCAGGTCGGCCCGGGTGATGACGAGGATCCCGTGCCGGACCCCCAGGGCGTCGAGCGCGGCGAGATGCTCGGCGGACTGGGGCATCCAGCCCTCGTCGGCGGCCACCACGAACATCGTGGCGGGCACCGGGCCCGCGCCGGCCAGCATGTTGGACACGAACCGCTCGTGCCCCGGCACATCGACGAACGCGGCCTGCTCCCCCGAGGGCAGCGTCATCCAGGCGTAGCCGAGGTCGATGGTCATGCCCCGGCGCCGCTCTTCGGCCCACCGGTCCGGCTCCATCCCGGTCAGCGCCCGCACCAGCGTCGACTTCCCGTGATCCACGTGACCGGCGGTGGCGATGACGTGCACCGCTACTCCTGGCCGGGGGACGGGCCGGTGCCGCCGGCGGCCAGGACCGCCGCGGCCAGCCGCTCATCGTCGGCGGGCGCGACCGCGCGCAGGTCCAGCAGGAGCCGCCCGCCCTCGACCCGGCCGGCCACCGCGGGCATGTCCCCCCGGCGCACCGCGGTTCCGGCCCGCAACCCGGCTGCCAGCCGGGGCGGGAGCGACAGCGCGGCACTGGGCAGGCTGACGCCGGGCCCGCCGCCACCACCCACCGCGGCGGTCACGGGCACCGCCTGGCAGTCCATGCCCGCGGCGGCGAGCTGCCCGGCCAGGAGCTGGGCGCGCGCCAGGATCGACGAAGACCTCGCCGCCAGCGCCTGGACGACGGGAGCGGGCGGCCCGGCCAGGGTGGCCTCCAGCGCGGCCAGGGTCAGCTTGTCCACCCGCAGCGCCCGGGCCAGCGGGTGCCGGGCCAGGCGCGTGACCAGGCCGGGGCGGCCCAGCAGCAGGCCCGCCTGCGGGCCGCCGAGCAGCTTGTCCCCGCTGGCCGTGACCAGGTCAGCGCCTGCCCGCAGCCAGGAGTCGGCGTCGGGCTCGGCCGGCAGCACGGGGGACGGGGCCAGCAGGCCCGAGCCGATGTCGCCGACCACCGTCACCCCCAGGCCGGCGAGTTCGCTGACGCCGACCGAGGCGGTGAAGCCCTCGATCACATAGTTGGACGGGTGCACCTTCAGGATGAACGCCGTGTCCGCGCAGATCGCCTGCGCATAGTCGGCCAGCACGGTCCTGTTGGTGGTGCCCACCTCGCGGATCCTCGCGCCGGTGGACTGCAGCAGGTCTGGCAGCCGGAAGCTGTCGCCTATCTCGATCAGCTCGCCGCGGCTGACGATGATCTCGCGCCCGGAGGCCAGCGCCGTGGCCGCCAGGGCCAGGGCGGCGGCGTTGTTGTTGACCACGTGGACCGCGCCGGCCGCCGGGACCGCGCGGGCCAGCGCGTCAAGCGCGCCCGCGCCGCGACGGCCGCGCCTGCCCGGGCCCAGGTCGAACTCGACATCGGTGCACCCCGCCGCGGCCTGCATGGCCTCGCGCGCGGCGGCCGACAGCGGCGCCCGGCCGAGGTTGGTGTGTACCAGGACCCCGGTCGCGTTGATCACCGGAGTCAGGGCGGTGGCGTCCGGTGCCTGCGCGCCGGCGGGCGCGGTGTCGGCTCTGGGCACGTGGCGGCGCGGGTCCACACCGCGACCCTATGCTGCCGCGCCGGGAACCCGCCGCCAGGCCGGCGATCAGAGGGCCCAGAGCGCCTGGGTAGGGGACATGCGGGCCGCGCGGAGGGCGGGCAGCAGCCCGGCGGCGGCGCCGATGAGCACCGTCGCGCCCAGGCCGCCGGCCCAGGCCACCGGCGGGATGACCACGGCCCAGCCCCTGGCGTGGGCGTAGCTGGCGGTGGCGGCGGCCCCGGCCGCCACCCCGGCCGCCCCGCCGGCCAGGGCGAGCAGGATCGCTTCGGCCAGGAACTGGGCGCGGATGTGGTTCTTGGTGGCGCCGAGGGCGCGGCGCAGCCCGATCTCGGAGCGGCGTTCCAGCACCGAGATGATCATGATGTTGGCGACCCCGACCGCGCCGACCAGCAGGGCGACGGCGCCCAGGCCCAGGAACAGGGTGTCGAACGCGCCCTTGGCGTCGACCTGGGCGGTCAGCGCGGCGGAGGGCTGGGAGACGTTGACCTCACCCGGGTTTCCCGGGTTGGCCTGCGCGGCCAGCAGGTTGTCGACACGGGCGACGGCGGCTGTGGCGGCCCGCAGGTAGATGGTGGTGGGGTGGCCGTTGAAGTGCAGGTATCTGCGTGCCGCGGGATAGCCGACCAGCACCGAGGAATCGACGCCGGGCGCCAGCACGGCCGGGCGCAGGATGCCGGTGACGTAGCACCACAGGCCCCCGGCCCAGATCCGCTCGCCGGGGAAGATCCTGTCGATCCCCAGCCGCTGCGCGGCGGCGGCGCCCAGCACCGCGACCGGTTCGCGGGCGGTGGCGCGGTTCAGGTAGCTGCCGTGGGCGACGCTGGTGCCGACGGCGGCCGGCAGGCCCAGGCTGGCGGCAGCCACGGTGAGCGCGTTGGTGTCGGCCGCGGGGATCAGCGGGCTGCGGAAGGCGTTGACGCTGGTCACCGTGCCGGTGTCCGCCACCTGGGTGACGCCGGGCAGGCGGCCGATCATCCCCGGCGCCGTGACCGGCAGTTCGGCGGTGCCACCGGTGAGGGTCTGGCCGTTCTGCACCGTCAGCAGGTTGGTGCCCAGCCTGGCGATCTCGGCCAGCAGGCCGGCCTGGGAGGAGGCCGACAGGCCAAGCACGGCCGTGATCGCCGCGACCCCGATCGCGATCCCGAGGGCCGACAGGCCGGCCCGGAGCTTGCGGGTCCGCAGCCCCACCGCCGCCAGCCGCGCCATGTCCGCGGGGCGCAGCCGGGCCCCGGCGGGGGGTGCGGGGACCGCGGGCGGGGCGGGGGCGGCAACGGTGGTCATGCGGCTCCTCCTGGGGCCGGGCGGGCCCGCCCGGCGGGCGGCACGGCGCCGCGGCGGGGGCCGGGCGGGCCCGTGTCGGTGACGATCCGGCCATCGAGCATCTCGATGCGCCGGGGCATGCGGGCGGCGATGGCCAGGTCGTGGGTGACGACCACGATGGTGGTGCCCTGGGCGTTGAGCTCGTCCAGCAGCGCGAGCAGCGCGGCGCCGGTGGCGGAGTCCAGGTTGCCGGTCGGCTCGTCGGCGAGCACGATCGCCGGCTGCCCGGCCAGGGCACGGGCGATCGCGACCCGCTGCCGCTCACCGCCGGACAGCTGGGTGGGGCGGGCCCGGAGCTTGTGGCCGAGCCCGACCCGGTCCAGCGCCACGGCGGCCTGCCCGCGGCGGTCCGCCAGGCCGGCCCCCGCATACAGCAGCCCGTCGGCCACGTTGTCCAGCACGTTCTGGTGCTCGGCCAGGAAGAACTGCTGGAACACGAACCCGATCCGCTGCGCCCGCAGGCCCGCGAGCTGCCGGTCGCCCAGCGCCGCGACCGCCAGCCCGGCCACCCGCACCGTGCCGCTGCTGGGCCGGTCCAGGGTGCCCATCAGGTGCAGCAGCGTGGACTTCCCCGACCCCGACGGGCCCGCGACCGCCACCAGTTCCCCCGGGGCCACCGCGAAACTGACCTCCCGCAGCGCCGTCACCGGCGGGGTGCCCGGGTACACCTTGGTCACCCCGGCCAGCTCGAGCACCGCGGCACTCATAGCGCGGGCACCACGACGCGCTGGCCGACGGCCAGCCGGCCGCTGGTGACCTGGACCAGCCCGCTGGCGTTGTCGATCATCCCGACCGACACCGGAACCAGGTGGTGACCGCCGGTGCCGGTCACCTCGACCGCGTACCCGCCCGTGCCGCCGGCGCCGGCCGGCGGCTGGGCCAGCAGCGCGGTCACCGGCACCACCAGCGCGTCGCGCACCGCCCCGGTGGTGATCGACACCGTCACCGGCGCGGAGTTCAGCTGCCTGGCCACCGCGGGGTGCGCCAGCGCCACCAGCACCGGAATGGTCGTGGCACCGGTGGTCGCGCTGGTGGTGGCGACCGTGCCGACCGAGGTCACCCGCCCGGGGGCAGGGGTGCCGTCCGGCAGCGTGACCGACACCGTGTCACCGGCCCTGACCTCCGCCTGCAGCGAGGTATCCAGCGCGATCGTCACCACGGGGGAGTCGGAGGTCGCCGTCATCAAGGGCGCGCCCGGCGCCGCCGCCGCCCCCGGCGTGATCCCGCTCGCCCACGCGCTGATCTTCGCCGCGGTCGGCAGGAACACCACCTGCCCCAGCGTCACCTTCGCCGACGGGACGGTGACCCCGAGCGCGGCCTGGCAGGCCTGCCACGCCGCCGCGCTCGCGGCGCCGAAATACCTCATGCCCAGGCCCGGCGCCAGCACGTCCGCCCGGGTGGTGTAGCCCAGCGCGATCATCGCCCGGTTGAACTCGGCCACGTCGGCGCCGGTCAGGTTCTCGGCCAGGTCCCGGTAAGCGGGCACGTTCCCGCGCAGCAGCACCACCGGGCTGCCGGACACCCGGTACAGCACCCCGCCCTGGCGGACCCTCGTGCCGATGGCCGGCAGCGCGGTGACCGTGCCGGTTGCCTGGTTGACGATCGTGTAGGACCCGGCGTCCGCCAGCGTCGCGTTCACCTGCGTCTGCGCCACCAGCGTCCGCCGCGTCACCACCGCGGTCGAGGTCTTGAACGCGCCAGCGGCGCCCGCTCCCGGTGCGGGAGTGCGTTGCCATACGCTGGCCGTCGCGATCGCCGCCCCAGCGGCCACGACCACGGCCACCGCCAGGGCCGGCCACCAGCGCCGGCGCCGGGCGCGCCCGCCACCATGGTTCACGGCGGCGGCGGGGCGTTCGGTTGTCGTGCCCGCGTTCATGGTCTGCCTCACCCCCAGGAGCCGCACTTGGTCATCGCGGCGTTCAGCCGCGGCGACTTGGGGTCGATGCCGGCGGCGATGAGCTGCCCCACGTTGCCGCTCCAGCCGTCGGGGAGCTGCGGGAACCCGTGCTTGTGCATGCACGCCACGAACGCCAGGGTCTGGCGCTGCTGCCGCGCCTGCTGCGCCGGGGTGCCCGCGGCCTGGGCGCCGCCCGGGCGCAGGTGGGCACAGGCCGCCCTGGTGGACCGGGGCGCGTCGAAGCGGGCGCTGTCCGACGGGTTCACGATCCAGATCCCGGAGCTGTTGGGGTCGGGAAACCGCGGCGCGCCGTGCGAGCGCATGCAGTGGGCGAACGCCAGCGCCTGGGCAAGGCGCCCCTGGCCGGTGCCGGGCGAGCCGGCCGCGCCCGGCGATCCGCTGCAGGCCGCGGTCAGCAGCGCCGCCGCGGCCAGCGCCGCGACCAGGGCGGCCGCCCGCCCTCTCGCCCGGCGCCGGTGGCCGGCGATCGTTCTCGCCTTCATGATCTGCCTCCTCAGAAGCCGCACTTCGTCAGCACGGCGTTGAGCCGCGGGGAGCCGGGGTCGAGGCCGGCGGAGGTGAGCTGGCCCACGTTGCCGCTCCAGCCGTCGGGGAACTGCGGGAACCCGTTCCTGCGCATGCACGCGGCGAACGCGAGCTGCTGGCGCTGATGCTGCGCCTGCTGCGCCGGGGTCAGCCCCAGGGCTGCCCTCGGCAGCAGGCGAGCGCAGGCGGCCTGGGCGGACCGGGGCGCGTTGAAGGTGGACTCGAGCACCGGCTTCTTCACGAAGCTGCCCGAGCCGTCGGGTATGGGGTCGGGGAAGTCGGGTGCGCCGTGCGAGCGCATGCAGCGGGCGAACGCCAGCGCCTGCGCAAGGCGCCCCTGGCCGGCCCCGGACGAGCCCGCCGTGGCTGATCCACCGCCGCACGCCGCGGTCAGCAGGGCCACCGCGGCCAGGACGGCCAGGGCGGGGAAGGGCTTGCCCCGGGCAGCCCCGGCGCTCCCCGGCCCGGGCATCAGATGTGCGCTTGTGTCATGCATGCCGCAACAATGCGGCCCCGATGTACTAGCCGGGTCTGCTAACTGTCACGAGCGCGTCACAGTCACCGGTTCGCCGTCGGGCAGCGCGGCGGGCCCGGCCGGGCCCAGCGGCAGCACCAGGGTGAAGAGCGCGCCGCCGCCGGGATGGTTGGCGGCCTCGATCCGCCCGCCGTGCAGGCGCGCGTTCTCCCAGGCGATGGCCAGGCCCAGCCCGCTGTCCTCGGACCGTGAGCGGGCTGTATCGGCCTTGTAGAACCGTTCGAACACGTGCGGCAAGGCCTCGGCGGGGATGCCTTGCCCGTGGTCGCGGACACCCAGGGCAAGCTGCCTGCCATCCCCGGCCGTCCGGACGCTGGCCCGCACGGTGACCGGCGGGCGGCCATGGCACCGCGCGTTGCCGACCAGGTTGGCGACGATGACGTCGAAGCGGCGGCGGTCCAGCGGGATGCTGAGCCCGGCGGGGATGTCGGTGGCCACATCGGACCAGCCCCTGGCCCGCAGGCAGGCGGCGACCACGGCGGCGACGTCGGTGTCGTCGGCCACCAGCTGGGCGGTCCTGGCGTCGAAGCGGGAGATCTCGATCAGGTCGCCGGCGAGCCGGTTGAGGTGGCGGATCTCCTGGCTGACCAGCTCTGCGGCGGCCGCGGCGTCGCCGGTCAGGCCCGGGTGGCCGGGGAGGACGTCGGCCACCGCGGTCATCGCGGTGAGCGGGGTCCGCAGCTCGTGCGAGACGTCGCCGGCGAACTGCCGCGCCCGGGCCTCCATCCGCTCCAGTTCGCTGATCTTGCCCTCCAGCGCGGCGGCCATGTCGTTGAACGTGGTGGTCAGCTGGGCGAGCTCGTCCCGGCCCTTCGGCTCGACCCGGACCGACAGGTCGCCGCCCGACATCCGCTGCGCGGCCTGGGCCAGCCGCCGCACCGGCCGCAGCACCCGGCGTGCGGCGACAACCGCCACGGCGGTCAGCACCGCCAGCAGCAGCCCGACGGTAACCAGGCAGAACATGATGACGGTGGCGGCGGTTGGGTGCGGCATCGTCCCCCGGTGATGCTTGTACAGCAGGTGCACGAGCGGCGGGGGCGAGGTTATCCAGCCGGGAAGCCAGGAGGGCCAGCCGTAGAACGGGATGATCAGGTCGTTGAACCATAGCGCCGCGACCGCCGCCAGCAGCGCCACCACGACGAACGCGACAATGAGGCGGATACGCACCAGACGTTCCTCCCTGCTGCCCGGCTATACCGGCCCGAACCGGTAGCCGAAGCCGCGCACGGTCTGCACGTAACGCGGCTCGGACGTGTCGGTTTCGATCTTCGCTCGCAGCCGCTGCACGCAGGCGTCGACCAGCCGGGAGTCACCGAGGTAGTCGTGTTCCCAGACGAGGTCGAGAAGCTGCTCACGGGAGAACACCTGCCGCGGCGAGCCGGACAGCACCAGCAGCAGCCGCAGTTCGGTGGGAGTCAGCGAGACCTCCCGGCCGGCCTGCCGAACGACCAGCGAGGCCCGGTCGATCACCAGGTCGCCGTAGGCCTCGGACGGCGAGCCGGCCCGGGCCAGCCGGCGCAGCACCGCGCGGATCCGCGCGTCGAGCACCCGCGGCTCCGCCGGTTTCACCACGTAGTCGTCGGCCCCGGCCTCCAGGCCCCCCACGATGTCGAGATCGTCGCCCCGGGCGGTCAGCATGATCACCGGGACGTCGCTGTCGCGGCGCAGCCGCCGGCACACCTCGAAGCCGTCCAGCCCCGGCAGCATCACATCGAGCACGACCACGTCCACCGGGGCGTCGCCGGCACCGTCCAGCGCCGCCTCACCGGTCCCGGCGAGGCGCACCTGGTAGCCGAGCCGGCGCAACGCCAGCGCCAGGCCCTGGCGGGCGGCCGGATCATCCTCGACCAGCAGCACCGTAGCCATCGCCCGCCATTATGCCGCCGCCGCCCGGCAGGGCGGTCCGGGCAAGAAGGCCCGGGCTGCCCGCGGACGGGTGCCCGTCGCACGCATACCGCTGACGGTGGGCCACCAATGTCACCAGATTGTGCGCCGGGTGTCACGAGCGCGTCACAACAACCGACACCAGGGCGCCCCGGGCCAGCCGGCGGCCCGGGGCAGCCCGCCGCCCGGCAGCCGGTGCCGGGCTACCCCGCCTGCGGTGCCGGGATGACCCCGGGCTACCCCGCCTGCGGTGCCGGGATAACGCCGAGCTGGACCAGCAGCGAGTACATGTTGAGCCCGCCCCAGCGCTCCTTGGCCTGGCCGTTCTCGATCCGGCCGAGGTCGACGGCCTCGACGCTGATGTGCTTGCCGGTGGCGGGCATGCCCATGAGGTCCCCGGTGTGCGTGCCGGTCACGGTGGTGCGGCTGGCGAACCGGTCACCGTCGGCCAGCACGTCCTCGACGCTCACGTGCAGGTCGGGAAACGCGCCGCGGAACGCGGTGATCTGCTGCGCGAAGGCCTCGACCCCCTGGAAGCCCTCGGAGTGCTCGATGTAGTCCGGGGCCACGAACTTCTCCAGCAGGCCCACGTTGCCGGTGTTGATCGCCTCGTAGATGCCCGCCAGGACCTCGTTCACTTGCGACATAGCTGAGAGCCTCCCCCACTAGATGACAGTGTTACTATCATAAGTATGGCAGCTGACACGTCAAGGCCTTCGCTCCGCCAGGCCCAGCGGGAGGTCACCGAGCAGCGGATCGTCGCGGCGCTGGCAGCGCTGATCGACGAAGAGCACCCGCTGGAGATCTCCATGACGGCAGTTGCCCGCCGGGCGGGGGTGTCCGAGCCGACGCTGTACCGCCACTTCCCCACCAAGCGGGACCTGTTCGCCGCCCTGGCCGGCCACCAGTTCCGCATGGTCGCCGCCGGGCTGGCGCCCGCCTCGGCCGACGAGCTGGGCCAGGCCGTGCATACGGTGTTCCAGCGATCCGCCGACATGGAGACCGTGGTGCGGTGGACGCTGGCCGCTCCCGACCCGCAGCACGTTCCCCGGCCCAACGCCCAGGCCCGCCTGGCGCTGCTGCGCACCGCGCTGCACGACGTCCTTGCGGACCTGGACGAGGGCACCGCGCAGAACCTGCTGCGGACCGTTCTGCTGCTGACCTCCCCGATGGCCTGGCTGTACTGGCAGGACTACCTCGGCCTCGACCCGGCGGCCGCCGCGGACATCGCGGAATGGGCCATCAGTACGCTCGCCGGCGCCGCTCGCGGTCATGGCCGGGCATGATGACCGGCCGCGGTTACCGCCCGGCCCTGCCGTGCGCGCGGCTAGCGGTATTCGGGGTTCTCGAAGTCGAAGCGGCACCCGGCGTCCCACTCCGAGCGCTGGTTGCCATGGGCGGGAATGCCACCGGCGTCCTTGAGCAGCCGGGCCAGGTGCAGCATGTTCCAGGTCATGAACGTCGTGTTGCGGTTGGTGAAGTCGTTGCCCGGCCCGCCGGAGCCTGGGTCGAGGTAGGACGGCCCCGGCCCGGCCGCGCCGATCCACCCCGCGTCGGCCTGTGGCGGAATCGTGTACCCCAGGTGCTGCAGGCTGTAGAGGACATTCATCGCGCAGTGCTTGATGCCGTCCTCGTTGCCGGTGATCAGGCAGCCGGCGACCCGGCCGTAGTAGGTGTACTGCCCGGCGTCGTTGAGCAGGTGGGAGCAGCCGTACAGCCGTTCGATCACCCGCTTGGTGACCGAGCTGTTGTCGCCCAGCCAGATCGGTCCCGCCACCACCAGGATGTCCGCGGCCAGCACCTTCGCGTACAGGCCCGGCCAGGCGTCGGTGGCGGCGCCGTGCTCGGTCATGTCCGGCCAGACGCCGGTGGCGATGTCATGGTCCACCGCGCGGACCGTTTCCACGGCCACGCCCTGCTTGCTCATGATGCCGGCGCTGACATCGATCAGGCCCTGCGTGTGGCTGAGCTCCGGTGAGCGTTTCAGCGTGCAGTTGAAGAACAGCGCCCGCAGGTCGCGGTAACGGGCTCCGTTGCTGGCCATAGCTTCCCCCTGGGTTGGTCCGGGCTGTCACGGCATGGTCCGGCGGCGCCCGCCTACCGTTACAGACAACCGGGATCCGGCGCCAGCAGGCTCGCGGCGGCGGCACCCGCCCGGGACCGGCTCACCTGGTGATCCAGTCGACCGGGTGATCGGGGTCGGGGTCGTAGCGGCACGACGCCCCGGTGCGGATGCCGTCGCGAAGGAGGCGGGCGGCCCGGGGGTCATGGCGGCCGATGCGGGCAAGGGCGGTGGCGATCGCCTTGCGCACGGCGACCCGGGCCCGCTCGGCGGAGCCGCCCATGCGGCGCCGGCGGCCGCCGAGTCCGGTGGCCGATCGCAGCTCGGTGAGCAGGGCGGCGCGTTCCGCGGTGAGCCGGCCGGCGCCAGGCCGGTCGCCGCGACGGTCGGCCGCATCGAGCTGGGTGTCGAGCTCCCTCAGCCGCCGCCGGTAGGCGGCAAGTGCCGTCGTGTCGAGCACCTCGCCCATTTCGCCATCGCCGCGGGCGCCGGGGGCGATGCCCGCGACGGCCCGGGCAAGGGCGAGGGCATCGACGTCGGCACCGGGCCGCTCGACCAGATAGCGCAGGTAGTGCAGGCCCTTCAGGTCGGTGAGCCCCACGGTGGCGCCCTCGTCCCCGACCGACCATCGGCCGGTGCCGTCTTGCCGGAGGTACACGCGCCGGGCGGGCCGGGGTGCCTGCTCCGCCTGCCGGGTATCGAGCCGTCGCTGCCACCAGCCTGCGCCGATGCGGTGGTATGCGTGCGCGGCAGCGTGCCGCCAGCCGATGGCGCCGGACTCGCCCAGTGCCTGGCATGCCTGGTACAGGTAGTCGTCGACGACGCCATGGAACGTGACCGCGCCCGCGTTGATCACGCCCCGCCCGGCGAACGGCCGGAGCGCCGCGGCGCCCTCGCGGCAGACGTCGCTGAGCCCGAGCGCGGCGGCCACCTGGACGGCGCAGGCGACGGTGAGGAGGAAGTCGACGTCGCGTGCCACTGCGGTCACGCCGCCCGGCATGAGCAGGGCGGCCAGCTCCCCGGCCCGCCCGGGCTGCCCGGCCGCCAGCCAGAGCACGGCGGCCTCGGCGCAGACCGACGGGATCCCTTCGGCCGTGCCGAAGGCCTCGAACGCCGCCGCCTCCTCGCCCAGCGCGGCAACGTCGCCGGCCACCAGCGCCTGCATGGCGTGCAGCGAATGTGTCACCGCCCCGATATCCGGCTCGGCCAGCTCAGCGCCGGCCACGGCCATGCGGGACAGGAGCGGGCGAGCCGCGGCCAGGTCGCCGCCGGCCAGCACGAGCATGGCCCGCCGGGAGGCGGCGAAGAACGCGGCCCGGGCCGAGCCCGTCTCCGCCGCCAGCACGTCCAGCGCCCGGATCTGCCGCCGCACGGCGACGAGGTCAAGGCATTCCCACGCGGTGGTGAGCCGCCACAGGTGCGCGGACAGCCGGGCTTCGGGGTCGGCCAGGTGCGCGGCCACGGCGTCCAGGCGGGCCGCGAGGCTGATCCGCTCGGTGAAGTCGTCCGGGCCCCAGTGCGTAAGCAGGGCGGCGTCAAGCGCATCCGCCGTCGCGGCCGCGTCTCCCAGCCCGGCGGCCAGGCGCTGCGCTTCATCGGCGAACCGTGCCGCCCGGGCAGCGTCGCCGCCGTAGGCCCACGACCGGGCCAGGGCGGCGGCGAGCCGGCACCGTGCCGACGGCGTCCCGGCCGCCGCATAGGCCTGATGGAGCAGCGCGGGGAGCTGGCCGGGGTGCGCCCCGAACCCCTGGCTGGCGGGCATGGCCAGGGCGGCCGCCGCCATCAGCTGGCTGTCTCCGGCCGCCCGGGCCGCCTCGAACGCCGCTACCAGCGCGGCCTGCACGCCCGTGACGCCGCCAGCCACCCGGGCAGCAGCTGCCCTGGCCAGGAGCTCTGCGGCGTCCATCGTCGGCATCGTACCCCGGAGGTCGCGGGGGGGCCGGCTACGGGCGCAGCAGCTTGACGGCCGCACGATGGCGGGCTACCAGGGCACGGTCCCAGTCCCCGGTGCAGTACACCGAGATCTGCGCGATCGCGCCATCGGCGACATCAGCGCGAAAGAGCTCGCGGCAGTACCACCACTCGCCGTCCTGCTCCCATTCCTCCTCCACCTCCAGCACGAAGCCCGTGGCGGTGGCGTCGAAGCGGGAGCGGGGAACCCGCCCCGGCCCGGGGTGACCGCTCCTGCGCAGCGCCACGACATCCCCCGCTCCCTCCGCCTGCAGGCGCCATTGCGGCATGGTGAAGTCGCAGAACGCGCCCGCCGCGAACAGTCCCTCCGGCGGGGTTCCCGTCTCCAGGAAGTCGATGAACTTGGCGGCCAGCTCGCGGCCGGGTTCCTCGCCGTTCACGGTGCTGCGTGCCATCGCGGATCTCCCTCGCCCGGTGTTGTCATCACCCCTGAAGGCGTGACGCCGGGCGCGTCACAATGTGACGCGGCGCGGCCGGCCGGGGCGCCGCCGGGGGCGTCAGGCCCCCAGGGCGGCGGCGACCTGCGCGGTGTCCTCGGAGCTGCGGACATAGCACACCTTGCCGTCGCGGAACTTCCAGTAGTGGTGCATGTTCATCTCGACGTGCTTGCCGGTTGCGGTGACGGTGAAGGCGTAGCGGAGGAACACCATGACGTCGCCGTCGTCGTTGCCGGCGACGGCCAGCGGGGTGAACTCGGTGACCGGTCCGGTCTTGCCGATGGCCGCGAAGAAGCTGGCGACCCCGTCCTTGCCGTGCCTGGGGCCGTACCACGGCGCGGACTCGATCGCGGCGTCGGTGGACCAGTCGACGTCGTCGGTGACCAGGTCCAGAATCGCGTCAACGTCGCCGCGGCCGAACGCCTGGTACATCAGCCCGGTCGTTTCGATGTTCTGCTTGGTGCTCATGTTCTGCTCCTCTTGTAACAGGGCGGGTCTCAGGGCGCTGGGTCAGGCCCAGAACGCGGCCACGGCGGACGGGTCTCCGACGAACTGGTCGATGCTGCGCACGCGGCCGCGGTCGAGGGTGAACAGCACGATCTGCGGGCCGTCCATCGAGCGCCCGCCGGGGCGGGTGGCGCTGAGCCGCACGAGCACGCTGACGCGGCCCTGGCCGTCGGCCATGTACGACTGTGGTACGACGCGCAGCGTGCCGGCGGTGAGCTGGGCGGCCTCGGCCAGGTAGGCCGCGATCGCGCCGCTGCCGCGGTGGACTCCGCCCAGCCGGTCGTCGTTGCGGTGGTGCCAGGTCGCGCCGGGGTGGAACAGGTCGCCGAGCGCGGCGAGGTCGCCGCCGGCGAACGCCTGGAAGACGGCGCGGACGACATCGGTGTCGGCGGACGTGGCTGCGGTGGTGGTGGCTGTCCGGGTATCGGTGGTCATGACGGCTCCTGCGTTGAGGTAACTGCTGATTGCCTGCAGGAACCGTAGGCAGGCGGGGCCGGCCGGGGCTATCGACTGTTCAGTCGATTTTGGCGGCGGCGGCCGGCCCGGTCCTGGCGGCCAGCCCGTGCCGCATCGCGAACATCGCCAGGCCGGCCCTGGTCGACACGCCGCACTTGGCGTAGATGTGCACCGCGTGCGTGTGGACCGTGGACTGGGAGATCACCAGCTCGGTGGCGATCTGGCGTTTCGTGGCGCCCGAGGCGAGCAGGCGCATGATGCCGAGTTCGCGCTCGGTCAGCCCGGCCGGCAGCGGGGGAAGGGCCGGCGGCGGCGCGCCAGCGGCGGCGAGGACCGCGCGGACGGCGTCCCGGTCGAGCGGGAGGCCGGACAGGACCCGTGCCGCGGCGGCCGGGTCCCGCCCGTCCCGGTGCGGCCGTGCCTCGCCCAGTGCGTGGAACGCGTCTGCCGCGGCGAGCAGGCAGGCCGCCGCGTCCAGCTCCGACCCGCCCACGCCGGCCGGGTACCCCGACCCGTCGGTCCGTTCGTGGTGACGGCACGCGATCAGGCCCAGCGGCGCGAGCACCGGCGACCGCGCCAGGATCCGGCCGGTGTGGTACGGGTGCAGGCGGACCAGCTCCCATTCCTCGGCCCGCAGTGGCCCGGGCCGTTCCCAGATGCCGGCCGGCACCGCGACCCGGCCGAGGTCGTGCAGCAGCCCGGCCCGGTAGACGGCCCGGGCATCGTCCGGGGACACCAGCTCGGCGGCCGCCCGGGCCAGCGCGGCGACCCCCCGGGAGTGGCCGGTGAACCACGGGCTCTTCAGGTCGGCGGCATCCCCGAACCCGGCGAGAGCTTCCTCGAACGCGGCCTCGTCACCGAACGTGCGGCGCGGCGCCGGCTCGGCGTCGACCACCGCCGCCCACAGGTCGTCCGGGCTGGCGATGGCCAGCAGCTCCCCCGGCGCGTCCAGGAAGACCGCCGCGATCTGCGGGTCGAGCGCGCGCCCCGACCAGCGGCCCAGCGCCTGCACCGCGGCCTCGGCGCCGCCGACGGCGTCGAACATGACCGCCGCGTAGCCGACGGCCGCGAGCCGGGACGCCTCGGCGACCTCCGTCCCGGCCCGGCCGGCCGGGACACCGTGGCCGTCGAAACGCTCGAAGCTGTCCAGCACCGCGCGCCGGACCGCCTCCGGCAGGCCCAGGCGAGCCGTCAGGTCCGCGCCGACCTCGCAGTCGGCCCGCGCTCCCTCGGCCTTCAGCCTGGCCACGCCGGGCGGGCCGCCCAGCGCCCGCAGCCGCACCGCGTCGATGCCAAGGCCCGCGAGGAGTTCCACCGCCTCGCCGGGCTCGGCCGGGTCGATCAGGTCACCCCGGGCGCGGACCACGATGTCATCGCCGCCGAATGCCGCCGCGATCTCGTGCGACGTGGCCGCGCAGCCCGCGAAGCGCATCAGCGTCCCGTAGTAGGCCGCACCCTGGCCAGTCTCATCGACCCCCGCCCGCCGGGCGAGTTCGGTCGCCAGCAGGCACGCGCGCATCGCCTCCCCCGGCGGATGCCCGCGGGTCAGGTCACTGACCACCGACAGCGCTGCAACCACGCCCGCCACGCCAACCGTTCCCCCCACAGGGGCAAAGTCTACGGACCAGGCGGCCCGGCTGACCGGGAATGCGGGCAGCGGCGGGCCCGGGCCGCGGCTTGGGTACGCTGAGCGGGAACGGCGGAGGGACTCGCCGGTAATCGCGGCACGGCCGCCAATGGTCCCTACCTGATGAGGTAGGAGGCCCCATGCACACACCGGGTGAGCCCGATCCCCTGCTGGCGGCGCTGGCCGGGCTGGCCGCGCTGGGCAGCGATGACGACCGTGCCACCGTGGGCGAGCTGCGCGGCCGGCTGGCCGGGCAGCGGCTGCGGGTACTGGTCGCCGGGGAAGCCAAGCGGGGCAAGAGCACCCTGGTGAACGCGCTGCTGGGCAGGGCGGTCCTGCCGATGGGCGTGACGCCGCTGACGGCGCTGGCCACCACGGTTCGTTACGGCACGGACGAGGGTGCCACCGCGGTCTTCCGCGACGGTCACGCGGAGCGCTTCCCGCTGTCGGCGCTTGCTGACCTGGTGACCGAACGCGGAAACCCGGGGAACCGGCGTGCCCTGGCGTCGGTCACGGTCGTGGTTGACGCGCCGGTGCTGGCCCGTGGCGCCGAGCTGGTGGACACCCCCGGAACCGGTTCGGTCCACGCCCACAACACCGCGGCGGCGGAAGCGGCGCTGGAGACGATGGACGCGGCGGTGTTCGTGCTCACCGCCGACCCCCCGGTGTCAGCCAGCGAGCGGGACCTGATGGCCCGGGTGGCCGGGCTGTCGGTCACCACGTTCGTGGTGCTGAACAAGGCGGACTACCTGGCCGGCTACCACGGCGGCCGGGACCGCGCCACTGGCGGCGGTGAGTTCGCCGAGGCGCTGGAGTTCACCGTCCGGGTCGCCGCCGAGGCCGCGGGGCGGGCGGCCCGGGTGTACCCGGCGTCCGCCCGGGCGGCGCTGTCGGGCGGAAGCGATCCGGGCTTCACCGCGTTCGCCGCCGACTTCGGCGACTACCTGGACCAGGGCCGGGCGGCTGATCTGCAGGTGTCGGTGGGTGCCCACGCCCGCCGGATGGCCGAGTCGCTGCGTGATGAGGCGACGCTTGCCCGCCACGCCGCCCAGATGCGCGCTGGCTCCGCCGCGGAACGCGTGACCGCGTTCGCCGCCCGGCTGGCCGCGGTCAGCGTGCGCCGCCGGGACGCCACCGACCTGGCCCGGGCCGAGTCGGCGCGCCTGCTCGCGGAGCTGAACGCGGCCGCGGAGCGGGCGGTTCGCGACAGCGCCGCCAGCGTCGGGCGCGAACTGGAAACCCTGCTGACGGGCGAGCTTGCCGCCGCGGCCGCCGCCGACATCCAGGCCGCCGGCCGGGCCAGCCTGGCCGGGCTCGCCGCCGAGACGGCGGACCAGTGGCGCCAGCAGCGGGCGGAGCTGATCGAGCAGGCCCTGGCCGGGCTGGATGAGCGGCTCACCGGGGACCTGCGGGCCGAACTGGACGCGGTGCGCGAATCGGCTGCCGAGCTGCTCGGGCTGACGCTGACCGTGCCCGGGCCGGGCCAGCGCCTGGCACCAGACCTGCGGTTCTGCTACCTGACGGCCGAACAGCCCGGGCAGACCGAACTGCTGGCCGGGGCGATCCGCACCCGGCTGCCCGGTGCGGCCGGCCGCCGCCGGGCCCGGGCCTACCTGCACCGCGAGGCCGCCACCCTGGTCCCACAGCAGATCGGCCGGGCCCGGGCCGACCTGCAGTACCGGCTGGCCGAGGCCACCCGCCAGCTCGTGCGGGCGATCGAGGCGCGGTACGCCGCGAGCACGTTCCGCCTGGAAAGCGCGCTGCGCACCGCCGCCGTGGCACGCGAGTCAACCGCCGGGGAGGCCGCGCGGCTGGACCACGAACTGGCCGGGCGCCAGCAGGTGGTGGGCGACGTGCTCGCCCTGCTCGACGAGGCCGTCGCGCCCGAGCCCGCATCGCCGGGCTGACCACTCGCACGGGAAGGAGCGCCGGCATGGCCGCCCATCGACCCGCCGCGTCCACCGCGTTCGGCAGCATCCTGTTCGGCGGGGCACCGCCGCCGGACCCGGGCAGCCGCCCGGCACCGGTGTTCTTCGGTGACCTGAACCTGGACCAGGTCACCGAGGCGGCAACGGCCGGCCGGGCCGAGTACGACCTCGGCCCGTTCTTCCGCGCGCCGCTGGACGACGCGGACGCGATCGCCTACCGGCACGAGGTGTTTCGCGACCTGCAGGACCGCGAGGTGGCCGGGCAGGTGGAGGCGTTCGCGGCCGGGATGCGGCGGATGCGGGAGCATCTCGCGACCGCGCGGAAGCTGCACTACGCGCTGCAGCAGCAGCGCTGGTTCGCCGCGGCGGTGGCGGTGTACTGCGACGCGGTCACCACGCTGGGGGCCGGCCTCGGCCGGGCCGCGGTGCGGTCGCGGGGCCTGGCGGCGTTCCGCGACTACCTGGCCGGCTACCTGCGGTCCGCTGGCTTCACCACCCTGGCCGGCCAGACCGCCCGGCTCGCCGCGGACCTGTCGGCCGTCAGCTACCGCCTGCACATCAAGGGGAACCGGGTCCGGGTCTCCGGGTGCGCCGGGGAAGACGACTACAGCCAGGAGGTGCTGGCCACCTTCGAGAGGTTCCGGCAGGGCGCGGTGCAGGACTACCGGGTCCGGTTGCCCGCGCACCTGGACATGAACCACGTCGAGGCCCGGATCCTCGGCCTGGTCGCGAAGCTCCGCCCCGAGGTGTTCGCCGCCCAGGCAGAGTACTGCGAGCGGCACCGCGGCTACCTGGACGCCACGATCGCGCGCTTCGACCGGGAGATCCAGTTCTACCTCGCCTATCTCGGCTTCATCGCGCCGCTGCAGGCCGCCGGGCTCCGCTTCTGCTATCCGCAGGTGTCCGCGCAGTCCCCCGAGATCGGCGCCCGGGACACGTTCGACCTGGCCCTGGCCAGCAAGCTCGCCAGCCAGGGAGCCCGCCCGGTCACCAACGACTTCTTCCTGCACGGAGCCGAGCGCGTTCTCGTCGTCACCGGCCCCAACCAGGGCGGGAAAACCACCCTCGCCCGCACCGTCGGGCAACTGCACCACCTGGGGCGGCTCGGCTGCCCGGTGCCCGGCCGCGACGTGCGCATCTACCTGTGCGACGAGGTGTTCACCCATTTCGGCCGGGAGGAAGACCTCGCCACGCTGAGCGGGCAGCTGGAGGACGACCTGGTGCGGCTCCGCGACATCCTCGCCCGCGCCACCGGCCGGAGCGTCATCGTCCTGAACGAGATCTTCACCTCCACCACCGCCGAGGACGCCTTGTTCCTCGGCAGGAGGGCGCTGCGCGCGGTGCTCGACCTGGGCGCGCCGTGCGTGTGCGTCACGTTCCTGGACGAGCTGGCCAGCCTGGACCCCGCCTGCGTCAGCATGGTCGCGGCCGTCGCACCGGACAACCCGGCGGTGCGGACGTACAAGGTGGCCCGCAGGCCGGCCGACGGCCTGGCCTACGCCACGGCGCTGGCCGCCAAACACGGGCTCACCTATGCCCAGCTCAAGCGGCGGCTGGCGCCATGAAGGCCTACCTCATGCACCCCGGCACGGACTTCGACACCAGCGACGAGTTCCCGCCCGGCACCGATGCCCTCATCGATGACCTGGAGCTGACCACGCTGCTGCGCACCATGGCGGCCGGGGACGACTACCTGTTCGGCGTCGCCCGCACGGCCCTCGTGCGCGGCCTCACCGACCCCGCGGGGATCGTCTACCGCCAGCGGATCCTGGCCGACTGCCTGGCCCATCCCACAGTGATCCGGGACATCTACGGCCTCGCGGTGCAGGCGATCACCGAGGAGAAACGCATCTGGTGGGGGGCCGGCTCGCGGTACCCCTCGGCGATCCTGCACCGCGCGGTGGACGTGATGAACATCTTCACCGGCGCGCTGCGGAAGCTCCGGGCCCTTGCGGAATCGGCGTCCGCGGAGTTCTCCTCCGCGGGGTTCACCCGGTTCTTCGCGATGATCCGCACCGAGCTGGACGATGACTACTTCACGCTCGTGGCCGGCCACCTGAAGCGGCTGAAGTTCCGCGACGGCATCGTGATCAGCGCCGGGCTGGGGCCGGGGAACGCCGGCACCGGGTATGTGCTGCGCACCCCCCGTCCCGGCCGCCGGGGGATCGCCGGCCTGGTCGGCGCGGGGAACCAGTCCGGCTACACGTTCACGGTCAGCGACCGCGACGAGGCCGGCGCCCGCGCCCTGTCCGCGCTCAGCGACCAGGGGATCAACCACGTCGCCAGCGCGCTGGCCCAGTCCGCCGATCACGTGCTGGGCTTCTTCCGGCAACTGCGTGCGGAACTGGCGTTCTACGTCGGCTGCCTGAACGCGCACGAGCGGCTGGCCGGCCAGGGCGGGCCGGTCTGCTTCCCGGTGCCGCTGCCGCCGGACGACGGCGCGTTCGCCGCGGCCGGCCTCTACGATCCGTGCCTGGCGCTGACCGTGCCCGCGCCGGTGGTCGGCAACGACGTCAGCGCCGACGGCAAGACCCTGGTCATGGTCACCGGGGCGAACCAGGGCGGGAAGTCGACCTTCCTGCGCAGCACGGGCCTGGCCCTGCTGATGATGCGGTCCGGTATGTTCGCGGCCGCGGCCTCGCTGCGGGCCAGCGCCTGCGGCGGCCTGTTCACGCACTTCAAGCGCGCGGAGGACGCCGGCCTGACCAGCGGCAAGCTGGACGAGGAACTGGCCCGGATGAGCGCCATCACCCAGCACGTCACGCCCGGGTCGGTGCTGCTGTGCAACGAGTCCTTCGCCGCCACCAACGAGCGCGAAGGCTCCCAGATCGCCCGGCAGGTCATCCAGGCGCTGCGGGAGTCCGGTATCAGGGTCTTCTTCGTCACCCACCTGTACGACCTCGCGCACGGCTGCTACCGCCACGGCGACCAGGCAAGCCTGTTCCTGCGCGCGGAACGGCGGCCCGACGGCAGCAGGACCTTCCGGGTGACCGAGGGCGAGCCGCTCCCGACCAGCCATGGCAAGGACGTGTACCACGCGGTGTTCGGCGCTGCCGCTGCGGACGGCTGACGGCCGGCGGCCGGGCCCGGGGCGCGCCGCTCCGGGCGGCCGGCCGATTTGCCATGGCCGGGGCATCGTGGGCACACTGTGAGCCCGGCGATGAGGCTCGCCGCTAACCGTGGGACGATCATCCCGCTGATGGCCTCTACCACCTGACCGGCCTCGGCCGGCCGGCTGGCATGAGGAGGCCATCGTGGCGAGCATTGCCTTGCCCGTCCCTGCTATCCAGGCGCTCCAGGTGGTGACCATCGCCGCCGCCGCGCCCGGCGTGTCCGGCGTGATCGCGCGCGCGGAGGCGCGGCTGCAGGGCAGGCGCGGCCCGCGGGTGCTCCAGCCGTACTACGACCTGGCGAAGCTGTGCCGCAAGGAGGCCCTGGCGCCGGAGGGGGCGAGCTGGTTCTTCCTGGCGGCGCCGCTGGTCGCGGTCACCTGCTACCTCACCGTCCCGCTGCTGATCCCGGTGCTGACCAGCTACCCGCTGCCGCTGGGGTACATGGGCGACATCCTCGGCGGCGGCTTCATCCTGGCGCTGGCCAGCTTCGTCGTCGCGGTGGCCGCGCTGGAGACCGGCAGCCCGTACGCGCAGCTCGGCTCGAGCCGGGCGAAGACGTTCGCGGCCATCACCGAGCCCGTGGTGCTGTTCGTGGTGTTCACCGTGGCGCTGATCACCGGGACCGACCTGCCCTACGCGCTCGCCGCGACCGTGCGCTCCTCCGCGGGCCAGATCGTGCGGCCCGCGCACCTGCTGGCGACCGCCGCGCTGTTCATGGTCATCCTGTCCGAGACCGGCCGGATCCCGGTGGAGACCCACACCGGCACGAACGAGTTCGGCATGATCGAGGAGGCCCGGCCGTTCGAGCACTCCGGCCCCTACTTCGCGCTGCTGAAGTGGGGCTCGGCGATGAAACAGCTGATCCTGTACACGATCCTGGCCAACGTGTTCCTGGTCCCCTGGGGCCTGGCCGCGACCACCCGCCCCGCCGATGTGGGCCTGGCCATCCTCGCCCTGCTGGGCAAGGCCCTCGGCATCGGCCTGGTGGTCGCGGTCATCGACAACTCCTTCGCCAAGCTCCGGCTGTTCAAGATCACTGAATACGCGTCCGCGGCGTTCCTGCTGGCGGTGCTGGGCGTGTTCACGCTCTACCTGGGGGGTGGCTGATGGCCGGGACGGGCCTGCCCGGTGGCGGCGTGGCGGCGCTCGCCGCCGCCCATCCCGCGCCCAGCGTGTTCGGCGGCAGCGCCAACGTCGTCGCGGTGCTGGTGCTGCTGCTGGAGTTCGGCATGTTCCGCCAGGCGCTGCTCCGCGATCAGATCCGGCTGTACGCCGCGCAGTCGGCGGCCATCTCGGTGCTGGCGGTGATCATCGCGGCGGCGCGGGACGTGCCCCAGCTGTACGTGCTGGCGGCGCTGTCGGCCGCGCTGAAGGTGGTGATCGTCCCGGTGCTGATGCGCAGGCTGCTGCGCGGTGCCGACGGGGAGATCGCCGGGAGCGGTGCGCTCGGCCTGGCCTCCACCGTGCTGCTGGCGATCGCGGTGGGGGCGTTCGGGTTCTTCGCGGTGGGGACGCTCGGGATCGCCGGCGTGACGCTGCCGCGGACGGCGCTGGGGCTGGCCATGGCGGTGGTCCTGGTGGCCTTCGTGCTGATGATCGTGCGCCGCGACGTGGTGTCCCAGGCGATCGGGTTCTTCTCGCTGGAGAACGGCGTCTCGCTGGCCGCGCTGGTCATCGCGGCGCGCATGCCGCTGATCCTGGCGGTCGCGTTCCTGTTCGACCTGCTCGTCGCGGTGATCGTGTTCGGGGTGCTGATCCGGGTGCACCACGGGCGGGCGGAGTCGCTGTCCACCGCCGGGCTGACCAGGCTGCGGGGCTGAGCCGGTGACCGCGGTGTTCATCATCCTGCTGGCCGTCCCCCCGGCGGCGGCGCTCGCCTGCCTGAAAGCACCGGTGCGGGCCTGCCAGGCGGTCAGCATCGGCGCCGGGCTGGCCAGCTTCGCGTCGGTGATCGCGCTCGTCCCGGCGGCGGCCCGGCACGACCTGACCGTCGGCCGGTACCTGCGGGCCGACGCCGTCTCGGTGGTCTTCCTGCTGGCGACCAGCTTCCTGTACGCGGCGGTGGCCGCGTACTCGGTCGGCTACTTCCGCGGCGAGGAGGGCTCGGCGGGCTTCGCCCGCTACGCCCGCCGCTTCTACGCCGGGCTGAACGTGTTCGCCTGGTCGATGCTGGCCGCGCCGCTGCTGAGCAGCCTGGCGCTGTTGTGGATCGCGGTCGAGGTGACGACGGTGATCTCGGCCCTGCTGGTGGCGATCGAAGACACCGACCGGGCCGTCGAGGCGGCCTGGAAGTACGTCCTGATCGCCTCGGCCGGGCTGGGCCTCGCGCTGCTCGCGACGATCTTCATGTACGCGGCGGGCGCGCACGTGCTCGGCCAGTCCTACGACCTCGGGTTCACCGGCCTGATGCGGGCCGGGCCGCGGCTGCCGCACACCGCGGTCCGGCTGGCGTTCGGGCTGGCCGTGCTGGGTTTCGGCACGAAGGTCGGCCTGTTCCCGGTGCACACCTGGCTGCCGGACGCCCACGCGGAGGCGCCCACGCCGGTGTCCGCGCTGCTGTCCGGGTCGCTGCTCGCGGTGAGCTTCTACGCGATCCTGCGCTACTACCAGGTGAGCGTGACCGCGCTCGGCCCGCGTTTCCCGCAGGCGGTGCTGCTGGCCTTCGGGATCGCCTCGTTGCTGCTTGCCGCGCTCTACCTGTTCGGCCAGCGGAACCTCAAGCGCCTGCTGGCCTACTCCAGCGTCGAGCACATGGGGATCCTGGCGATCGGGGTCAGCTTCGGCGCCCCGATCGCGCTGGCCGGCGTGCTGTTGCACGTGCTGGCCCACGCCGCCGCGAAGGGCAACGCGTTCATGGGCGCGGGCGTGCTGGTCCGCAAGTACCACACCAAGCGCATCGCGGCGGTGGGCGGCGGGCTGGACCTGCTGCCGTGGAGCGGCCCGCTGCTGCTGGTGGCCGTGCTGGCGTTGTCGGCGATGCCGCCGTTCGGGATCTTCCGCAGTGAGTTCCAGATCGTGGCGGGCGGGTTCGCCGCGTCCAGGAACGCCGCGGCCGCGGTGCTGATCGTCGCGGTCACCGTCGCCTTTCTCGGCCTGTCGCTGTCGGCCAACCGGATGCTCCTGGCCCCGGGCACCGGCCGGCTGCCCCGGGGCGAGCCCAGCGCCTGGATGGTGGTCCCGGTGCTGGCCGGCGTGGCCGTGCTGGTGCTGCTGGGCGTGCATCCCCCCGCCGACCTCGCCGCGCTGCTGGCCCGGGGGGCCGCCGAACTGCGGGGGCTGGCATGACGGCGGCACCCGGCGCGGGCGGCCGGGCGCCGGCGACGTCGCTGGCGGCCGTCCTGGCGGCCCGGGTGGGCGCGGGCGCGAGGTTCGCCGGGCTGTTCGGCACCGCGGTTCCCGGCGACGGCCCGGTCCTGGCCAGCCCGGCAGCCCCGGATGATGCGGCCCCGGCCGGCTCCGTGCTGCCGTATGGCACCGAAGACGGGCGCGCCGGAACGGGCGCGCTGCTGCTGTCCGCCCACCTGGCCGCCGGCGGCGAGCTGGACACGGTGGAAGCCCTCGTCCCGGCCGGCGCGGCGGGCTACCCGGCGGTGACCCCGCTGGTGGGGGCCGCGTTCTGGTATGAGCGCGAACTGCATGACCTGTTCGGCGTCATCCCAGAGGGGCATCCCCGGCTGGAGCCACTGACCCTGCCCCTCGGTCCCGGCGCGGGGCCCCGGCCGCGGCCGGGCGGCGCGGGCTCGCCCCGGCGGCTCGAGCCCGACGAGCATGTGCTGGCCCGCCATGTCGCGGGAAAGGGCGTGTTCACCATCCCGCACGGCCCGGTCCGCTCGGGGGTGCTGGAGTCCGTGGAGTACCTGGTGGAAACGCCGGGGGAGGACATCCCGCATCTCGACCTGCGGGTCTTCTACAAGCACCGGGGGATCGAGAAGCGGTTCGAGGGGCTGGGCCTGCTCGACGGCGTGCTGCTGGCGGAGCGGGTCGAGGGCATCGCCTCGGTGGCGCACGCCCTCGCCTACTGCCACGCGGTCGAGCGCATCGCGGGCTGCGAGCCCCCGTGGCCGGCCCGGCTGATCCGCGTCCTGCACGCGGAACTGGAGCGGGTGGCGAACCACCTGGACGTGGCCATGCGGCTGGCCGACGCGGCCGGCCTCGCGGTGGCCGCCGCCCGGTTCGGCTGGCACAAGGAGCGCACCCTCCGGCTGACCGGCCGGCTCTGCGGCAGCCGTTACGGGCGCGGCGTGGTGATCCCCGGCGGGGTCAGCGCACTGCCGCAGGCCGGCCCGGCCGAGATCCTCGCCGGGGCCGGCGGGCTGGAACGCGACATCGCCGCGGACTCGGCGCTGCTGATGGGCACCGCGTCGTTCCTGGACCGGCTGCGCCGCACCGGGCCGCTGCGGCCGGAGCGGGCCCGCGAGCACGGCGCGCTCGGGCCGGTCGGCCGGGCGTCCGGCTACGCCGATGACGTGCGCCTGACCCGGCCCTATGACGCCTACCCCGGCCTGGGCCTGCCGCCCGGCGAGCAGCAGGCGGACGGGGACGCGCTGGCCCGGCTGCGGGTGCGCTGGCAGGAGGTGGGCCAGTCCTTCCACCTGATCAGGGGGGCGGCCGGCGAGCTGGCCGGGGACGGGACCGGGGTCCTCGCCGCGGTGTGCGCCCCCGCAGACGGCCGGGCGGCCGGCTGGGCGGAAGCCCCGCAGGGCGAGGTTCTCTACGACGTGCGCGTCACCGGCGGGCGCATCGTCCGGTGCCGGCCGCGTTCGGCGTCGTTCCACAACCTGGTGCTGATGCACGAGGTGTTCGCCGGCGACATCCTGACGGACTTCCCCTTCATCGAGGCGAGCTTCGGGCTTTCCGTGGCGGGGGTGGCGCTGTAGATGTGGGTGCTGCGCGGACTCCGCAACGGGGTGGTGACGACCCGCTGGCCGGCCCGCCGCGACGGGTACGCCGACCAGGTGCGCGGCCCGGCCCGGGTGCTCGGCCGGCTTCCCGGGGGCGGGGCGGACCTGCCGGGGCTGTGCCCCACCGGGGCGATCACCTGGCTCCCCGGGGACGGGGCCCGGCTGGACCAGGGCCGGTGCATTTCCTGCGGCCGGTGCGTCCGTGCCCGCCCCGACGTGTTCGGCTGGTCGGCGGGACCCGCCGTGGCGGCGCTCACGCCCGCCGCGCTGGTCACCCCGCAGGCCCGCGAGAGTGACGAGGAACTGGCGCGGCTGCGCGCGGGCCTGCGCCAGCGGACCAGGGCACTCGGGCGCTCGGTGCACGTCCGGCACGTGGACGCCGGCTCGGACGGCAGCGACGAGTGGGAGGTCCTGGCCCTGCTCAACCCCGTCTACGACGTGCACCGGCTCGGCGTCTTCTTCACCGCCAGCCCCCGCCACGCCGACGTCCTGCTGGTGACGGGCGCGGGCGCCAACGGGATGGCCGCGCCGCTGCGCCGGACCTACGACGCGATGCCCGCCCCGAAGGTGGTGATCGCCGCGGGAACCGACGCGGTCGGCGGCGGCCTGGTCAGCCCGTCCTACGCGACCGGAGGCGGCATCGGTGAGGTGGTGCCGGTGGACGTGTGGGTGCCGGGCTCACCGCCGAGCCCGTTCCACCTGCTGCACGCGCTGCTGCTCGGGCTCGGGCGGCTCCGCGGCGCCGCCGCGGGGGTGACGCCGTGACCGGGACGTTCGCCACCGGGCTGGCGCTGCTGCTGGCCGCCATGCTCGCGGGCTTCACCTACCCGCAGGGGCCGTCCGCGGGCACCGGCGCGGGCACCGGCGGGCGGCCGGACGGACGCCGGACGCCGCCCGGGTGGCTGGGCTTCCTGCCGTACCTGCTGGCGGCGGCCGGGGCGGCGTGCCTGCTCACCGCGGGCGCCGGTGCGCTGGCCGGCGACCGCGTCCGGCTCGGCCTCGGCAGCCTGCTCGGGTTCGGTCCCACGGTCCTGGCCGCGGACCGGCTGTCCGGGCTGTTCCTGGTGATCGTCTTCGGCGCGGCGGTCCCGGTGACGCTGCTGGCCGGCTGCCGGGTGCCGGGGCCGCATGGCCAGCGGCGGGGCAGGCTGGGCGCGGCCTGCGCGCTGACGCTCACCGCGCTGGGGATCGTGCTCACCGCCCGGGACGCGTTCACCCTGCTGTTCGGGTGGGAGCTGCTCACGGTCGCGCTCTACCTGCTGGCCGGGTTCGACCGGGCCAGGCCCGGGCGCCCGGCCGGGGCGGTGGTCACCCTCATCTTCGGCAAGGTCAGCGGCGCCGCGCTGCTCGCCGGGCTGCTGCTGCTCGCGGCCCGGTCCCACTCGCTCGCGCTGGCGAGCTTCCCGGCCGTGCCCGCGGGCGGGGCGCGCACCACCGCGTACGTGCTGCTCGTGTTCGCGTTCGCGGCCAAGGCCGGCGTGGTGCCGATGCAGGTGTGGCTTCCGCGCGGCTATGCCGCCGCGCCCGCGCCGGCCCGCGCGGTGCTGGCCGGCGTGGCGGTCAACGCGGGCTTCTACGGCCTGTGGCGCACGTTCGCCCTGCTCGGCCGCCCGCCCGGCTGGCTGGTCGGCATCCTGCTCGTGCTCGCCGCCGTCACCGCGGTGCTCGGTATCGCGCACGCGGCGGTGCAGACGCAGCTGCCCCGGGTCATCGCCTACTCCAGCATCGAGAACACCGGCCTCATCGTCACCGGGTTCGGCGTGGCGCTGACCGGCGCGGCGGTGCGCGACCCGCGCCTGGTGGCGGCCGGGATGCTCGCCGCGACGCTGCAGGTGATCGCCCACACCATCGCGAAGTCGCTGCTGTTCGCCAGCGGCGCCACGGTCGAGGCGGCGGGGGGCACCAGCGACCTCGACGGCCTGCGCGGCGCCGCCCGGCGCACGCCGTGGAGCGGCACCGGCTTCGCCGTCGGCGCGCTGACCCTGGCGGGCCTCCCGCTCACCGCGGGCTTCGTGTCGGAATGGTTCCTGCTGGAAGCGCTGATGCAGCAGTTCCGGGTGCCGGGGCTGGGGTTCCGCCTGGTGCTCGCGGTCGCCGGTGCCGCGGTGGCGCTCACCGTGGGCTTCGCCGGGGTGACGTTCGTGCGGCTGACCGGCCTGGTCGTGCTCGGGCCCGTGCCGGCCCGCGAGCCGGGGCCGGGCCGCGAGTACGGCTGGCTCGGCCGGGCCGGGCTGGCTGCGATGGCGGTCACCTGCCTCGGCGCGGCCGCGCTGACCCCGCTGGAGATACGGCTGGTGGGCGCCGGGCTCTCGCCGCTGATCCCGGCGCGGGTGACCACCGGCGCGCTGGCCGCACCGTGGGTGCTGGGGCCGGTCTTCCCCGGGTTCTCGGTCCTGTCGCCCACCTGGCTGTGGATCGTGATGCCGGCCCTGCTCGCCGCGGTCACCGCCGTCACGCTGCTCGCCACCGGGACCAGGATGCTCCGGGTGCGGCGCGTGCCGCCGTGGCGGTCCGCGACCGCCGGCGTCGACGGCGCGGACCAGTACACCGCGTTCGGCTACACCAACCCCACCCGCCGCGTGCTGGCCGGCGTCCTGCTCACCCGGGCCGAACTGCACCGGATCGAGGAACCGGCCGACACCGGCGGCGAACCGGGGGCGGCCCGGGTACCGCACCTCGGCTACACCTCCGACGTGGTGGAGCTGGTCGAGGAGTACCTCTACCGGCCGCTGGCCCGGCCCATGCTGGCCCTGGTGCGCGCCGTCAAACGGCTGCAGTCGGGCCGGCTTGACGCCTACCTCGCCTACATGCTCATCGCGCTGATCGCCATCCTGGCCGTGGTCACCGCCCTCGGCTGACCCGCGTCCGCGCGGGCCGCCCGGTGGACGGCCCGCATGCTCAGGAGCGGACGAGCCTGGCGATGGCCTCGGATGCTTCCTGCACCTTTGCTGTGGCGGCGTCGCCGCCTTCGGCGATGGCGCCGGCGACGCAGTGGCTGAGGTGTTCTTCCAGCAGGCCGAGTGCCACCGACTGCAGGGCCTTGGTGGCGGCGGCCACCTGGGTGAGGATGTCGATGCAGTACTTGTCGTCCTCGACCATCCGTTGCAGGCCGCGGATCTGCCCCTCGATCCGGCGCAGCCGGACGAGATAGTTGTTCTTGTTCTGCGTGTATCCGTACATGCGGCTCTCCGGCCTCGGTGCGGCGCCTGCCGCGCTGGGCTTCAATGTATTGCGCTCATCCCGAGGAGCCGAACTGGATGGGCACGTCGATGGTCTGGGCGGCTCGCCAGCCGGCGGTGCCGGGCCCGAGCCGCCAGACGGTCAGCGTGGTGCGCTGGACCGCCAGCGCGTCCAGCGCGCCTGATGGCCCGGGGGCCAGCGTGGCGGTGCCGGCGGGCAGGGCCGGCAGTGACCGCCACGCCGCCCCGGGACCGGTGATGGCCTGCCCGCGGCGGCCGGTGAAGACCAGCGAAACGGCGCCGCCGGGGCCGACGGATGCCGAGGCCAGCCCGGCGCCGCGGAGCCGGACCTGCGGGGACAGTGCCCAGTGGCCCCCGCTCCCGGTGGACCAGGCAGCGAGCAGGCTCGCATCCCGCCCGGTACCTGTCCCGAGCAACGCCACCACGCCAGCGGCGGTCCGGGTCAGCCGGAGCACGGTGGCGGCCTGGTGGTCCAGCGTGGCCGGGAGCGCGGGCCCCGCCGCCTGCCAGGTGCCGTTCGTGGCGGTGAAGACGCCGGCCGTTCCCGGGTGGCTGCACCGCCCGGCCAGCAGCGGCGCACCGGCGGGGGTGAAGGTGGCCGCGGTGAGGCTGGCCAGGCCGCAGCGACGGCCGGCCGGGGTGGCGGCCAGCGCGCGCCGGGTGGTGAGGGTGGTCCACCGGGTGTAGCCGGGAGCGGCGGCCGCCCTGACGGCCCCGCTGGTCAGCAGGGCGAGCAGGCGCCCGGTCCCGGGCGCGGCGGCCAGGGCGTCCGGGCTGTCGGCGAGGGCGGCGGCCAGCGGCCCGGCCGGCGACCATGCCTGGCCGCCGTCGCGGGTCAGGGCCAGCGGCGTGTAGGTGAGGTACTGGCTGGGCCGGAACGCGGTGATCAGCGGCCCGCCGCTGGCGCCGGCCGCGACCAGGCCGCCGTTGTCGGCCACCCCGGGCGGCGTGACCAGCTTCCAGTCGCCGCTGCCGGCCGGGCGGGCGAACATCT